>Ga0182030_10021814_pt1 | contig 11965 bp, 10 predicted proteins | sample 812S3MmetaG_FD_121299 | JGI IMG/M metagenome (GOLD analysis project Ga0182030, IMG submission 121299) | Permafrost microbial communities from Stordalen Mire, Sweden - 812S3M metaG (Illumina Assembly) | ecosystem: Environmental > Terrestrial > Soil > Wetlands > Permafrost | place: Sweden...
AGTCCCAAGCTTTCCCGCCAGCGACTTCTTCGAGCCGAGGTGCAACGTGCCGTGCGAATCAGCCGCTCCGGCGACCTGCAGGTCGGCCGATTCCGTTCCGATTCTGCCTGAGATCGAAACGCCTGGGACATATGAATAGTCGTGGAAGCTGATCGTGCCAGAGGACAGGTGCACCCAACCGGCGCGCAGCCCGCCAGCGTGAATCGTGCCGCCAAAAAGCGCTTCTTCGCCCGCTGAGATCTCAGCCAGTGCGAGCTGGCGCAGCGCGTCGCCAAGCGTGAGTGTGATGGCGGTGAGCGTGCGCCCCGGCTGACCGTGGTAGCCGTGCGCCGGCGCGACGGCGGTGAGGGCCAGCGGCGGCAGCGGCGGTGGGCGCAGCGCGGTGGGCGTGGGACCACTGGAGCTGCAGGGCTGGATCGGCTTGCCGGCGAACAGCGCCTTCAGCGCTTCGCTCGCGCAGGAACCGGCCTCTGTGGTGAGCACGGAGTGACCGGTGTAGGGCACGACCAGCAGATGCGCGTCGGGAATCTGCGCCGCGACTTCCAGAGCATTGGCAGTGGGTGTGCGCAGATCGTCTGCGCCACTCAGGATCAGCGTCGGGACGTTGGGCAGCGGCGCGGCGTCGGGTGCCGGCGCTGGGGTGCTCGGGTAGGGCCAGAACGCGCAAGGTCCGACATCGCCGACTTCGATGGCGGTGCTGACCGTGAACGGCGCAAACGTGCCCCGTGGGAACGCGCGCGCGGCAGCGCTGGCCTGTGCGAGGCGTTCGCGCGGGTCGCTGGCGCGGTTGAATGGGAACTGCTGCTCTTCGCAGCTGGTGGCATAGAACAGCGGCGTGTCGAATTCTTCGCTTTCGCCTTCGCCGCCTGACGCGTTCCACAGCAACCGTCCCATCGGCGCGAGGTCACCGCGCGCAGCGGCAGCGGTCGCGGTCAGCATTTCCGAGCGCAGCACCCCCTCGAAGTCGCCGGCGAGCAGCACGTTCACCAGCTCGGGCGCGGCGATCTCGAACTTGTGTCGCTTGCCTTCGCCGTCGATGGCGCTCATTCGCAGGGGAGCATGTTCGGCGCGGCGCGCCACGCTGCTCAGGTCCGCCACGGGATCGCCAGTGATGTGGGCACAGGCCTGGCGAGCGCAGAGCTGGTGCAGGATGCGCGGGATCGCGGCGAAGGTCGAGCGGTCGAAGGGGTCCGGTCCGTTGGGCGGAACCACCGAGTCGAGCACCAGCGCTTCCACATGGCTGGGGTACTCCTGCGCGTACTGCTCCGCCACCTTAGTGCCGTAGCTGGTGCCGTACAGGACGAGCTTTTCATAGCCGCCCGCCTGCCGGAGCGCCTCGATGTCGGCGACACTGTCGGCGGTGGTGTAGAAGGCGCGATCAGGCCCGAGCTGTGAGGCGCAGGTTTCGATCAGGCGGCCGTAGGTGCGTGAGGCCCCGGGGTGTTCCAGCGCATGGCAGGAGAGGGCGCCGGAGAGGCCCGTTCCGCGCTGGTCGAAGACGATCAGGTCGCGTGTGGCGGCGATCGGGCCGAGCAGTTCTGCAAAGTCTTCCGTGAACCCCAGCGCCGACTGTCCGGGGCCGCCGGCGAGCGCGACGATCGCCGTGCGCGCTTCTCCCACCGTTGCGCGGTGACGGTGGATTGCGAGTGTGATCGTGCCCGGCGTGGCGCCGGTGGGATCGAGTGGCACCGTCAGATGGCCGCAGGCGAACTGATTGCTTTCGTCGCAGGGAGCGAACGCGATCTGTGCCTGCGCAGCCCCGGCCGGCGCGAACGCCAGCAGAAGCGTTGTGGTCAGGCTTGCGGCCAAACTGACAGCTGTTTTGCCGACAGAGAGCCGCACAGCTGGAATCTATCGTGTCCTGTGGAGATCTGCGCGCGAGCGATGTGGGCGGCATTGTAGGGTGAGGGCATGAGTGCCGAGCGCGAAATCGTCGACGCCGAGGCCGCGCCCGCGGCGATTGGCCCCTACAGCCACGCGGTGCGCCACGGCGATCTGCTGGTGTGCTCCGGGCAGATTCCGCTGGACCCTGTCTCTGGCGAGCTGGTGGGGGCGACAGCGGCGGAGCAGGCGCGTCGCTGCCTGGAGAACCTGCAGGCGGTGTGTGAGGCCGGCGGCACGTCGCTTGCGCGGGCGCTGCGCATGACGATCTACATGACCGACCTGGGCGAGTTCGCGTCGGTCAACGAGGTCTACGGCTCGTTCTTCCCCAGCGAGCCACCCGCGCGGGTGACGGTGGGCGTGGCCGCCCTGCCGAAGGGCGCCTACGTGGAGATCGACGCGCTCGTGGCGCTGTAGTCGGCGCCGTCCTGCGCGTCGCTTCGCTCCGGCTCCACATCCTTCAGCGCACGCGTCAACAGCTCCCATAGCGTTGTGCGCTCGCTGGGTGTGAGCGAGGCGAAGACCTCCTCCTCGATCGGCTGCTGCGCGCCCTCGGCGGAGATCAGCGCTTTGCGGCCGGCGTCGGTGAGTTCCACGAGGTGCCGCCGGCGGTCGTGCGGGTCGCGCCGGCGTGCCACATAGTCAAGGTCCTCCAGCTCGTTGAGCAGCAGCACCACGTTGTTGGCGTCCATGCACAGCGCGTCCACCAGTTCCTGCTGGTGAGCTGGGTTGTGGTCATGCAGGTAGCTGAGCGTCACGAGATGGCGCAGCTGTATCCCGATCAGATCCTCGGTGCAGCGCCTGTAGGACTGCTTGGTCAGGCGCGAAAGCAGCACCACAAGTCCGGCTGCAGCGGGGCGATTCTCGTCTCTCATAACGCTCGCCATTCTACCACAAAGCAGCAATTATCACTAGTGGAAATATAATCCCTTGACCAGTGATCATCACTGCTATGTTGTTCTCACTAACCGCTTGGAAGGAGCAACATGAGCCACACAGCAACCGAACGAACGATCACCATCGAGACCGACGCCGAGGCGGAGCGCAAGCGCGAGCGCCGGCGCTGGCTGGCGCTTGCCGTGCTGTGCCTGGGGCAGCTGATGATGGTGTTGGACGCCACGATCGTGAACGTGGCGCTGCCGTCGATTCAGCACGACCTCCACTTCACCCAGGGCAACCTCACATGGGTGATCGACGGCTACATGATCACGTTCGGCGGTCTGCTGCTGTTGGCCGGCCGGCTGGGAGATCTGGTGGGGCGAAAGCGCGTGTTCCTGACGGGCCTCGTGATGTTCACCGCGGCCTCCATTCTGTGCGGCTTTGCGTCCAGCCAAGGGCTGCTGATCGGTGCGCGGCTGCTGCAGGGCGTGGGTGGAGCGGTCGCCTCGAGCGTGATCCTGGCGATCATCGTGACGGAGTTCCCCGGTCGCGTGGAGCAGGCGAAAGCGATGGGCATGTATGCGTTCGTGTCGGCGGGCGGCGGCTCGATCGGCCTGCTGGCCGGTGGCGCGCTTACGCAGTCGCTGAGCTGGCACTGGATCTTCTTTGTGAACGTCCCCATCGGTGCGATCGCGTTCGTGCTGGGCTCGATGCTGATCGAGGAGAACGAGCCGATCGGGCTGGCCGGCGGCGTTGACGTGCTCGGATCGCTGCTGATCACACTGGCCACCATGTCAGGGGCGTTCGCGATCGTGAAGTCCAGCGAATACGGGCTGCTGTCGGCCCGCACGCTGGGCGTCGGCGGCGCCTCGCTGGTGCTGCTGGGCGCCTTCCTGGCATGGGAGGCCCGCATCGATAATCCGATCATGCCGCTGCGCATCCTGCGCCTGCGCTCGCTGATGGGGTCGAGTCTCGTGCGCGGCCTGCTCGTTACGGGCATGTACTCCGCGTTCTTCCTGGGCGCGCTCTACCTGGAGCGGGTGCTTGGCTACAACGCGATCGACACGGGCCTCGCGTTCATGCCGCTCACCATCGCCATCGCTGCGCTCTCGAGCGGGCTGTCGGCGCGGGCAGTGGAACGCTTCGGCTCGCTGCAGACGCTGTCGGTGGGGCTGGTGGGGATTATCGTGGGGCTGCTGCTGCTCGCTAACGCGGGCGTGCACGCCGCCTACTTCCCAGACCTGTTCTTCGCCTTCCTGGCCCTTGGGCTGGGAGCGGGAGCATCGTTCCTACCGCTGCTCACGATCGGCATGTCCGACGCGCCCAAGCGCGACGCGGGTCTTGCGTCGGGCATCATCAACGTGTCGGTGCAGCTGTTCGGCGCGATCGGCCTGGCTGCGCTTGGCACGGTTGCGACCGATCACACGAAAGCGCTCACGGCCAGCGGCCACAGCGCCCTCGAAGCGCTCACGGGGGGCTACCACCTCGCCTACCTCGTCGGCGCCATCGCCGTCGGGGCCGGGATCGTGGCCGCCTCACTGCTGTTGCGACCGCCGACAGCGGCCGTGCCGGAGACACTCGAGGAGCCCGAGTCGATCGGCCGGCCCGGACGGGTTGCGCCGGAGGCGCAGGCAGCATGAGCGCCTTCACTCACAATCCCGACCACGCCGCCCGCCGTCGCGCCACCGAGCGCGCTCGGGTGGCGGGCCGCTCGCGGCGCTCGGACGCAGGGAGCGTCACCGAGATGGCGATGGCGCTGCTGCGCGACGCCCGCGAGAACGAAGAGCGCCGGCCTTTCCTGCGCCGCGGCGCGGACGCCGGCTGGGGGTCGATCGCCTCGAGCCGGGCCGCCCGGCGTGGCGCCCGGCCAACCGGGCGGCCTGAAGCCTAGGAGGAAGACTCGCCGCGGAGTTCTGCCCGCTTGATCTTGCCACTCGCAGTCTTGGGCAGCTCCGCGGCGAACTCCACGATGCGCGGGTACTTGTAGGGGGCGGTTTCGCGCTTGACGTGATCCTGCAGCTCGCGCACGAGCTCCTCAGATGGAGCGTAGGGGCCGTCGCGCAGCACCACCACCGCGCGCACCACCGAGCCGCGTTCCTCGTCGGGCGCTGCCACCGCTGCCGCTTCGGCCACGGCAGGGTGGGCGACGAGCGCGGACTCGACCTCGAAGGGGCCGATGCGGTAGCCGGCGGACACGATCACGTCGTCGTTACGGCCCTCGAAGTACAGCCATCCCTCCCCGTCTTCCAGCACGCGATCGCCCGTATGCCACACGCCGCTCGCCTGCCGGTCCTCGACAAGCCACGCGCCGTCCTCGCCACGGTGGACCTGCTCGCCGAGATAGCCGAGGAAGAAGGTGGGCACGGTAGTGGGATCGACGGTCAGCTCGCCGTCTGCGATCGCGAGCGACATGCCGGGCAGCGCTCTGCCCATGGAGCCGGCGCGCGGGCGCTCGTGCAGCGGCGCGCCCGTCATCTGGCCTGTCTCCGTCTGCCCGTAGCCGTCGCGAATGTCCAGGCCGGTCGCCTCCTGCCACGCGCGCAGCACCTCCGGGTTGAGAGCCTCTCCGGCTGCAACCATCCCGCGCAGGTGCGCCAGCGGGCGCAGCTCGGCGCGCTTGGCGATCACGCGGTACTCGGTGGGGGCCATGCACAGCACGCTCACATGCTCGCGCTCCAGCAGCTCCAAGCGCTCGTGCGGATCGAAGCGCGCGTCGTGCATGAGGGCGGCCGCGCCGCACAGCCAGGGGGCGATGAAAACATTGCGCGCAGACTTCGACCAGCCGCTTGAGGCGGTGCACCACACGAGCTCGCCGCTGCGCGCGTCCAGCCACTCGCCGGCCTGCACGCGCTGGCCGAGGAGATAGCGCTGGGCGTGCACCACCGCCTTCGGCTCGCCGGCGGTGCCGCTGGTGAACGTGATCAGGCTGGGGTCCTGCGCATCCAGCTCCACCGGCGGCGCGGGCGCGCCCGCGAACATGCTCTCGTCGGGCACGTACAGCACGGGGATTCCGCCCGCAGCCTGCTCCAGCTCATGGCTGTTGCGCTCGTCGGCGACGATCAGCGCGGGCTGGGCCACGGCGATGCGTAGCCGCAGATCCTTGGCGCGCAGCTGCTCGGTGCAGGGCAGCACGACGGCGCCGATGCGAAAACAGGCCATCATCGTGAGCGCCCACTCGGGGCGGTTGCCGATCAGCGTCATCACCACGTCGCCGCGGCCGATGCCCGCGCGCGCGAGCGAGCCGGCGAGATGGGCGCTGCGCGTGTCGATCTCCGCGAAGCTCCACTGCCGCCGCGAGCCGTCGCGCGCCAGCTCCAGCAGGGCGGCCGCGCGGGGATCGACGGAGGCGAAGAGATCGCGCGCGAAGTTCACGCCGGTATTCTCCCCTTATCAAGCGAAGAGAGACCATCCCGACCATGGAGCGTCATCCACAATGGCCGTAGCAGCCCCCCCGTATTCCGAGTACAGCGACGAGCAGAAGGCGATCATCGAGATGGTGCGCCAGTTCGCCGACGAGCAGATCCTGCCGAACGCCGAGCACTACGACCACGAGGACGAGTTCCCTGAGCCGATCGTGGAGCAGATGAAGGAGCTGGGGCTGTTCGGGGTGACGATCCCGGAGGAGTACGGTGGCATGGGCTTGGATCTGACCACCTACGCGATGATCGTGGAGGAGCTATCGCGTGGCTGGATCTCGATCTCGGGCGTCGTCAACACCCACTTCATAGGCTCCTACCTGCTGATGAGTTTCGGCACGGAGGAGCAGAAGCAGAAGTACCTGCCGCGCATGGCCACGGGCGAGATCCGCGCGGCGTTCTCGCTCTCGGAGCCGGAGCTCGGCTCGGACGTGCAGGCGATCAAAGCGTCGGCCAAGAAGCAGGACGACGGCGCGTGGGAGATCAACGGCCAGAAGATGTGGGTGACCAACGGCCTGCGCTCGACGCTGGTGTTCGTGCTCGTGAAGACCGACCCGGACGCCAACCCCCGCTACAAGGGACTGACCTGCTTCATCGCAGAGAAGGAGCCGGGCGTCGGCGAGAACACGGGCGACTTCAAGGGCCTGAACGTGCCACCGCAGATCAAGAAGATGGGCTACAAGGGAGTGGAGTCCACGGAGCTCGTGTTCGACGGCTACCGCTGTCCCGCGGAGAACATCCTGGGCGGCGAAGAGGCGGGCCTGAACAAGGGTTTCACGCAGATGATGGACGCGCTGGACCTCGGTCGCGTGAACGTGGCGGCGCGCGGCGTCGGCATCGCCCAGCGTGCGCTGGAGCTGGCGCTGCGCTACTCGCAGGAGCGCAAGACCTTCGGCAAGCCGATCGCGGAGCATCAGGCGATCCAGTTCAAGCTCGCGGACATGGCCACGCAGGTCGACGCAGCGCGGCTGCTGGTGCTGCGTGCGGCTCGCATGAAGGACGCGGGCGAGCGCTCTGACCTGGAGGCGGGGATGGCGAAGCTGTTCGCCTCAGAGGCGGGACGCTTCTGCGTGGAGGAGTCCTTCCGCATCCACGGCGGCTACGGCTATTCCAAGGAGTACGAGATCGAGCGTCTCTATCGCGATGCGCCGCTGCTGCTGATCGGGGAGGGAACCTCGGAGATCCAGCGGATGGTGATCGGACGCAAGCTGTTGCAGCGGCATAAGATCTGACATCAACCTTTACGTTCGATTGACAAAACACCCGGGGGTCGGCGGACGGCCCTCTGAGAGGAAGCGAGCTACATGGCCGAAGACGCCAAGACTCTGATCGAGCTTGCCACCCGTAGGTTCATCGGAGAAGTGACGGCGCTCGAGCCGATCAAGCTGGTGGTCGGTATCGAGCTTCGCGGCAGGGGGGACGTGCAGCAGTTCCGCCTGGAGATGCCCGGCGTGAAGGTCACCAAGGGTCCTGCGGCGGACGCGCGCGTGCGCGTGGACATGCGCCGGGAGTTCTTCAACGTGATGGCGCGCGAAGCAAAGGTGCCTGACTGGGTGGAGGCTTTCGCCTACGGTCAGGCGAAGGCGTCTGGGCCGGAGCAGTTCCTGAAGCTGATCATCAGCGTGGTGGAGCGCCACCAGGAGCGGGAACGCACGCCCAAGGCTCGCAAACACGCGTAAGACTCAGCGCGGGGGCTGGGCCGTGTGAGGCCTACTAGTGGTAGGACGTCAACTGCTGAGCCAGAAACGCCAGGGAGGCGAGCAGACAGAAGCACATGACGATCAGTGAGAAGTTTTCGTTCACGACTCTCTACTGTCACGATACCTGACTGGGCGCAGGAGAACCTGCGGCTTTGGTCACAGCTCGCCTGAGACCTCCTGGAGCACCCTGTAGATGCCTTCGCCGTCGGCTTCTTCGTTACCGCCGAGCTGGATGCTCGCAACGATGTTGCGCACGCGTACGTAGCCGACGCTGAAGTATTCGTTTTGGCCCAAGCCGTTCTTGACCGGCAGCTCGACGCCGCCGAACCCGGGTTCTTCGGAGAGGATCTCTCTCGTGCCCGCGGCCGCTTCTTCCTGAATCCCGCCGACGGCGTGCACCGTGGTTCCGCCGACGCCGACGGCGCCGTTCTGGAAGGCTGTGGTGGCGTCTTCGACGGTGCTGTAGCGGGTCACGTTCACGTTGGCGATGACGCCGTTGAGCAGCGTCTGCGTCTGACCTGGGACTTCGACGCCTTCGGAGTCCACCGTCGCGGGAGCCGTGTATTCGACGAACGCACCTTTGATCAGCGCGATGCACGACGAGCTGTAGTAGCCGTTGGGCCCGGCTTCTTCGTGTTTCTCGAAGGGCTTGCCGGCGCCGATGCCATTGGCGGCGCCGTCGATCGCGTCGGCGGCTTCGGTGGTGAAGCCCGGCAGGATGCCTTCGCAGGAGCGCGAGGACAGCAGCGCTTCGCAGCGTTTGACGGGAATCAGTTCCACGACCGCGCCCGTGCTCGTGCCGGTGACGGCGAGGTCGCCTTCCTTGAACTGCGGATAGTCATCCGGATGCGTCGGGCAACTGCAGCCCTTGGGGTCGGAGCAGAGCTTGATGTCGCCCGCGATGTCCTCATCGACAGCCGTGCCCGGCTTGGAGCGGATGCGTGCATAGCCACGCTTGAGGATCGCTTCCAGCACTGGTCGTTTCGCGGTCATCGGCTTCAGCGACAGGCGATAGACGCCGTCTGCGTAGGGCGCCACCTTAACCAGCACCTTTTCCTTCGGCCCGACCGAGAGCTTGGACGGTTTGAAATGGACCTTCCCAGGCGTGGGCTGCGCGGCGGGGCGCTCCGACCATGGCCAGCTTCCTTCCCTGAAGAACACCGAAGCTTCGGTTTCCAGGAACGTCTGATTGCCGGAGATCGCCGCGGCGTAGGCCGCCGGTTCGCTCTGCGCGAGGAAAATGGTCTTGAAGCGCGGCCAGGGATCGACGCCGACGGACTGCATGTGGTTGAAGAAACCCATGGCGTCGTATTCCCGGCTGAAGAGGGGTCGGGAGGGGCGGCTGAAATATTCTCCGAGCACCCTACGCGAGGTGCTGTCGTTGCCCACGATCTGGACAGCGGCCCATTCGGCTGCGCCCTCTACCAGCCATTTGAAACCGAAGGCTTTGCAGCTTGCGACTTTGCCGCACATGACCGCCTCGTAGGTGTGGAAGACCTCGTGCGCCATCGTGGCGCGCAGCAGTTCGTGTTTTGTGTGGGTCAGAGTGCCCACGTCTATTTCACACGAGTGCCATTCTTCTTCAACGGTCGAGCAGCCGGTGGTTGCGAGCCCGACGCCTTTGGCCACCCGCGAGGAGGCCGACTGCTTGACGTCGAGGAAGGATTCCGGCCCGCCTGGGAGCGTGACCCCCAATTTCGCCCCCTCGATCGTCGCGAATTCGTAGGCGAGCGCCTTGTCTTCTTTGAGGTAGGCGGCGAGCGTCTGCGTGCTGGGAGATTTCGCCATCGCCGGCGCGGCTGTGGTGCAGCAGAGCAGCAGCGTGGCTGCAAGCGCAGGCGCGGCGGGAAGGAGCTTCCGGGCCCTCAGCAGCGTCACAGCTCGCCCGCGACCTGCGTGAGCAGCGTTCTGGCTTCGCCTGAGCCCGCGTTGGCCTGGCCGGCGATGAAGAAGTAGGCGGTGAGGTTGCGCACGCGCACGAAGCCTGCCGATTCATGTTCGGGTTCGCCGTGTGCGCCTGAGCGTTCCCTGCTCTTCAGCCACGCTTCGCTGCCGATTCCGCGCAGCGCCGCAAATTCGGGGTTGCTGGCGGGGCGGAAGGGGATCTGCAGGTCGGCCTTGGCCTCTGCTTCGGTTGCGTAGCGCGACACGTTCACGCCGCTCGCCACCGAGCCGTAGAAGTAGCTTTCGGTGTCCGTTTCACCCGGTTCGAGGGGTTCGCTCAGATTGCGCCCTTCCAGCGGCCGTTGCCTGATGGTGCCGTCGAAGAGGAACAGGCAGGTGGAGGAGGAGAAGCCCGCGCGGGGGTTGGCAGTTTCGATTTTCGAGAATTTGCCGAGCGGTTCAAAGTGTTTGGCGACGGTTTCGAGAGTGTTGGCGACCGCCTCCGTGTAGTTGGGGAGCAGGTTTTCGCAGGTGCGGGGGCCGAGCAGCACTTCGCAGCGCTTCTGCGGGATCAGTTCCACGAGCGCGCCCGTTGCTGCGCCGGTCACGGCGAGGTCGCCTTCGCGGAACTCTGGATAGTCCTCGTTGTGGCCGGGGCAGCTGCATCCCTGCGGGTCGGAGCAGAGCTTGAGCGGTCCGCTCACCAGCTCATCCACATTGCCGCCGCCCAGCGCCTTGATGCGCGCGTAGCCCTTCTTGACGCGCACTTCGAGCACGGGCTTCTTGGAGGACATGCTGGTGAGCACGAGGCGATAGGCGCCGTCCGCGTAGGGGGCGACGGGAACCGGGCGGGTCGAGGCGCCGACCCTCAAGGTGCTGGGCTGGAAGTGCGCGTGCACGGGCCTCTGCTCGGGGTGCTCGGCCCACGGCCAGCCGCTCGCTTCGTGAAAGAACACGGACGCTTCGGTGGTGAGGAAGTTGAGGTTGCCGCCGATGGCTTCGCGGTAGGCGGCGGCGTTGCTGGTGGCGGCGAACATCGCCTTGAAGCGCGTCCAGGGGTCGATGCCAGCCGACTGCATGTGGTTGAAGAAGCCGGTGCCGTCGTAGTCGCGGGAGAATAGGGCGCGTGAGGGAGTCGCGTAGTAGTTGGAGAGCTCTCCGCTGGAGGGTTCTTCGGTGCGACTGACGAGGTCTGCGTCCACCCACGTGGCCGCGCCCTCCACGAGCCAGTTCGGTGCAGGACTGCGATTCCAGTTGGCTTCCGTGAGCGACATCGCCAGCTCGTAGCAGTGGAAGACCTCGTGTGCCAGAGTGCCTCGTATTCTCTGGAGCGTGTGCGCCGCGACGGACACGGTGATTTTGCAATTGGCGGGCGTGTGGTCGACGGCATAGAATTCGCTGCCGGTGAGCGCAGCCGCGTCGAAGGATCTCGCTCCCACGGTGCCCGTGAGCACGTACTTCGGGGACTGGGTGATCTGGATGAAGGATTCGATGCCGCTCGGCAGTTGCACGCCGAGTTTCGCGCCCTCCAGGGCAGCGAATTCGTAGGCGACCTTCTTGTCTTCTGCCAGGTAGGCGGCGAGCGTTGCGGGGGTCGGCGAGTATTTGGCGGTCCTTGCCGCCGCCGATGGTGCCTTCGCGAGTGCGGGCGAGGAGAGCGTGCATGCGAGCGCCAGCGCAAGCACAGGCAGTCGTTCTGCTCCCCGGCGCGTTCGCTGACGCGGGGGGGAGGGCATCGCTAGGCCAGCACGGCGCTGTCGTCGTAGAGCTTGATCACCTTCACGGGGTGGGTGGGATCCGATTCAACTGCGTCCAGACAGAGACGGCAGAGCACGCACTCGTCGAGGTTCTTCTCCACGATCTCCAGCTTTCCGCGCTCGCCCTGCGCGTAGATGTCCACGGGGCAGGCGTCGCTGAGCTTGAGCGCCAGCGCCGGGTCGGCAGCGGCCTGGTCGTCGACTTCGACTGCGATGAAGACGCCGTCCTTCCTCATGCTGCGCTCCTCTCGGCGATCTGGGCCTTGACCAGATCGGGAATCTCGTCGATCCGCTGCACGACGGGGATTCCGGCCGCCTCCAGCCGCGCGATCTTCTCCGTCGCTGAGTCCTCCTTGCCCTCGACGATCGTGCCGGCGTGCCCGAAGGACATGCCCTGCATCTCCTCGTCGTCCATGAACTTGCCGGCCATGAAGGCGACGATCGGCAG
>Ga0182030_10021815_pt1 | contig 11965 bp, 8 predicted proteins | sample 812S3MmetaG_FD_121299 | JGI IMG/M metagenome (GOLD analysis project Ga0182030, IMG submission 121299) | Permafrost microbial communities from Stordalen Mire, Sweden - 812S3M metaG (Illumina Assembly) | ecosystem: Environmental > Terrestrial > Soil > Wetlands > Permafrost | place: Sweden...
CCGCTTTACTAGGAGTCATAAGTGAACGCACTCATCGTCCTGGCCCATCCCGAACGCAGAAGTTTCAACGGCGCACTGTTCGACGCCGCCGTCGAAACGCTCGCCGCCCAAGGCCATACCGTTCAAACCAGCGATCTCTACCGCATGGACTTCGAGCCGAACTCGGGGCCATGGAGCTTCCTCGATATTCAGAACGCAGATTTTTTCAAGCCGCAGACCGAAGAGTTACACGCCACGCAGACTCGCACCTTTGCTCCCGAGCTCGAGACCGAAATCCGCAAGCTCGAAGAGGCTGATCTCGTCGTCTTTCAGTTCCCTCTCTGGTGGTTCGGGCTACCGGCGATCCTGAAGGGCTGGGTCGATCGCGTCTTCGCCATGGGCCGCGCTTACGGCAGGGGCCGCATTTATCAGAATGGATACTTCCTTGGGAAACGCGCCCTGCTCTCGCTCACCACCGGCGGCTTTCAATCCAGTTACATCACCGGCGGCGAGGAGGGCGACATCCTCGGCATCCTTCGCCCCATCCATCGCGGCATCTTCCAGTTCACAGGCTTCAGTGTGCTCGCGCCGACCATCTTCTATGGCCCCGCGCGCGTCGACGAATCGGTGCGTGCCCAGTGGCTCGCGGAGTATGCCCAGCGTCTGAAGTCCATCGACAAAGAAGCTCCCATCGACGTCGGCTCCTACGCCTGACTCTACGCGCTCCCGGTCAGTTTACCCGGCACAGGCAAAGGTTTGCCGCCTCGTAAAACCAGAGTGAGTGTGAGCCCGATCACACCGATCATGCGCCTACATCTTTGGGTGGAGGCGTCATGCGCGCGATCGCAGTAGTCTGGCGCTTCCCTGGTAAACGGAGGCCGACTGGAGCGCAAGGGTGCGCGTAAGTTGGCAAGCAAGATTTGCCGAGACCCCTGATGTCCTGAAGAGTCCGCAGCACAGGCATACGGTTGTGCCGGTGCGGGACTTCGAAATCGGCGGGGATGATTTCATTACCATGGCAGGGCCATGCTCGGTTGAGACCGAAGCCCAGCTACTGGACACCGCGTTTCACGTCCGCGACGCGGGTGCGCGGATCCTTCGCGGCGGCGCTTTCAAACCCCGCAGTTCTCCCTACGCATTTCAAGGGCACGGTTTCGAAGGCCTCAAGTTGTTGGACTGCGCCCGCGCAGCGACCGGCCTCGCAATCGTGACCGAGGTGATGTCGGAATGCGATGTCCCGCTGGTCGCCGAATATGCCGACATCCTCCAGATCGGTTCGCGCAGCATGGAGAATTACACGCTGCTTGAAACTGCAGCGCGCTCCGGACGGCCTATCCTTTTGAAGCGCGGTATGATGGCGACCGTTGCCGATCTGCTACGTTCGGCGCAAGTCATTCTCGATAACGGAAATCCCAATGTAATCCTCTGCGAGCGCGGCATCCGCACCTTCGAGACGGCGACACGCAACACGTTCGATGTCACCGCAGTCGCCCTGTTGAAACAGATATCGCACCTTCCCGTCATCGCCGACCCCAGCCACGCTGCCGGGCATCGCGACCTGGTGCCAGCTCTGGCCCGCATCGCGGTAGCCGCTGGCGCCGACGGCCTGTTGATTGAGGTCCACCCCGATCCCGACCACGCCTGGAGCGATGGAGAGCAGTCTCTTAGCTTCGCCGAATTTGATGACACCATGGCTTCACTCGAACCTTACATCGCTCTGCGCGGAAATGCGTTCCGCAGGACTGCCGACCTCCGGCCGATGGAGGCAGTGGTATGAAGTTCCGCGCCGCGGCAATTCAAGTTTCAGCCTCCTTTGCGATGCTTTTCCTCCTCTGCGGATTCGTTTCAGAGCGCACAGCCGACGTTGGTTCGGACTTCATCGTCACAGCAGCGCCCGTCTACGAACCGCTCGCCGCGTTACGTGGTCAGGAGCGTTTCCCGCACGGGGCGCAGTTGCTCTTTGTTCATCACGGAAGAACCGAGCCGTTCGTCGCGGGATTCGCGGCCACCGCCGACGCCAACGTCTCTTTCGACGCCAAGACTGTGCTCTTCGCGGGCAGGAAGAATGCGAGCGATTCATGGCAGGTATGGGAAGTTACGCTGGCCGATCGATCGCTACGCCAGCTTACGTCGGGAACAACAGACGCAATTCACCCGCTCTATCTACCCGGCGAGCGTTACGTTTATGCCCAGCGCACTCCAAACGGCTTTCAATTAGATTCAGCCTCGCTCGATCCAACGCCAGGGGCCGCACAGCCTGCGAGCAACCCAGTCTTGCCGCTGACCTACATCAACGCCAACTCCATTCCGACCGACGTATTGGCCGACGGACGCATTCTGTTTGAATCAGGATTCCCGCTAGGTTCAGGCGCCATTCCTGAATTGTTCCTCGTCTACTCCGACGGATCGGGGGTCGAATCCTACCGCTGCGATCACGGCGCGGCCCGCTGGAGCGGGAAGCAACTGGCGTCCGGGGATGTCATCTTTACGCACGGCTCGTTGCTGGCGCGCTTTACCTCGCCGCTCGCACACGAAGAGCGAATCTCCGCGCCACGCGCCGAATTCACCGGCGCCGTTGCCGAGACCGAATCGCACGCATGGCTCATAAGCGTGCGGGCGGCGTCGGAAAAGCACTACGCGATCAAGCTGTGGATGCCAGGCGCGTCCACGATGCAATCTATCCTCGCCGAATCCTCGCATGATCTCGTCGAGCCGGTACTCGTTGCTCCGCGCAACCGACCGAAGCGCCATCCATCAGGGCTGCATCCGTGGGAATACGCAAACCTGTTGGCTCTCGATGCGCGCCTTTCGCGCGATGGAGATCTCAAGGGCACTCCGGTTTCCGTGCGTCTCGAGTCCAGGGACGCCGCCGGCCATACAACCAACTTGGGAACCGCGCCCGTCGAGCAGGATGGCTCCTATTTCGTACAGGTCCCTGGCGACCGCCCCATCCGCTTCGCTCTGCTCGACGCGCACGGCGCTGTCTTACGTCAGGAGCGCGGCTGGTTCTGGGCACGCGGAGGCGAGCAGCGCATCTGCGTCGGCTGCCACACCGGACCCGAACGCGCTTCCGAGAATCGTATCCCCGCCGTGCTGTTGCGTACCACTACACCGGTCGACTTAACTGCGAACCATCCGAGACAAGCGGCGCCACATTCCGCAGGAGGCCGCTGAAAATGAATCGCCTCGTTTTGTTCTGCGCGCTAGCCGGCGCAATCGCAACCTCCTGCGTATTGCGTGCAGAGACGCTGCCGGCAGCCGCAAACGCGACCGTGACAAACGTCTCCGCCGATGCGCCAGCCCCATCCCTGTCGCCGACAATCCGCTTCGAAGACGCCACCGACCAATCGGGCATCGATTATGTACACAGCTTCGGTTCAGCCCAATTAGGATCGCTCCTCGAAGGCACCGGCGCCGGCTGCGTCTGGTTCGATTACAACAATTCCGGTTTGCCCTCGCTCTATGTGGTCAACGGCCGCCCGCTCGATGATTCAATGCATCCGCATCCGCTGAAGGTCAAGCCGAACCCTCCAGCGCACAACCATCTTTACCGCAACGACGGAGGAGGTCACTTCACCGACGTCACGGATAAAGCTGGCCTCAATCCCGACATGTACGGCATGGCGGTCGCCGCGGCCGACTACGACAACGATGGCCATGTCGATCTGCTCGTTACCGGCTACGGCAAGACAATCCTCTATCACAACGATGGCAATGGTCACTTCACCGATGTGACTGAAAAAGCCGGTATCAAGGTCGATGGGTGGGCTATAAGTTCAACGTGGTTGGACTACGACAAGGACGGCTGCCTCGATCTTTTCATTGGTCGCTACGTCAAATTCGATCCCAAGTATCGCGCGTACTATGCCGCGGATAACTATCCTGGGCCGCTGGATTACGAAGGCGAGACTAACAAGCTCTATCACAACAACTGCGATGGAACCTTTACCGATGTAACCGATAAGTCAGGCATCGGAGCCTACGTCGGACGAACCATGGGCGTTACTGCGGCCGACTTCGACGGCGATGGCTGGGATGATATCTACGTCGCCAACGACCGCACTGAGAACTTCCTCTTCCACAACAAGCACGATGGAACCTTCGAAGAAATCGGCAACGACACCGGTACGGCATTCGGGCAAAACGGCGAATCCACATCGTCCATGGGGCCGGTGTTCGCCGATCTTGAAGGCCGCGGAATCCTCGATCTCTGGGTGACTGACGGTCACTACAATCGCCTGCTCCGTAACACCGGTAAGTTGAGCTTCGATGACATCGGCGCGACCAACGGCGTCTCGCAGGCGAATGCGCAATACGTGAGTTGGGGAACCGGAATCTACGACTTCGACAACGATGGCTTTCTCGACATACTCATCTTTCATGGCGGTCTCATCCACTTGATCCCGCAGGAGCACACCTTATTTCGCGGACTCGGCAACGACAAGTTCGACGATGTCTCGCGTGCCGCGGGCCCGGTGCTCAGCGAGCGAACCGTAGCACGCGGCGCCTGCTTTGCCGACTACGATAACGACGGCAAAGTTGATGCATTCCTGGTGAATCTAGGGGCCAAGGGCACGCTTCTGCACAATGTTTCAACCAATACGGGCCACTGGTTGGGGATCGAACTCAAAGGAACAAAGAGCAATCGCGATGGCATCGGCGCGCGCGTAGAAGTGTTTGCTGGAGACAGACGGTGGACCCAGGAGCGTGTAGCTGACTCTGGCTACTTATCGCAGAATGAAGCGCGCCTGCATTTCGGTCTTGGTGCGACAACAACCGTCGACAAAATCGTTGTGCACTGGCCGAGCGGCCGCGACCAGACCCTCGAAAAGCAGCAAGCAGACCGCGTGCTAACCATCGAGGAACCGAAATGACCCTGCGCCTTCCATCGACACGGGCAAGCGAAGTTGCAGCTGCTGTTGCGCTGGGCGTCTCTGTCGTCATCGGAAGCTTGTGGAACGGGCGGCGTGCTCATGCAGGTGTCAACGACAGAAGCGGCGAAGTCCTGACCTACGCGTCTCCAGTCGAGATGCTGTTGTCACCGGACGGCAAGCGGCTTTATGTTCTGTGCCAGGGCAGCGATCAAGTCCGAGTTCTCAATGCCGCAAGCTTCGAATCAATCAAAACAATCTCAGTAGGTCACATCCCTCGCGGATTCTCATTATCACCGGATGGCGCGCGCCTCTTCGTAGCCAACACCTGGGATGACACAGTCTCCGTCATCGATACAACCTCGCTCGAATTAGTCGCAACATGGCCGGTCGGCGCCGAGCCAACAAGCGTAGTGGAAGACCGCGAAGGCAAGCACATCTTTGTGGCCAATCGCATCAGCAACGATGTAGCCGTGTTGAATGCGCAGACCGGAGAAGAAGAAAAGCGTCTCGCAGCCGGGCGCGGCGCCAGTTATCTCACACCGTCTCCAGATGGGAAGAGGCTCTATCTCACCCATGTCTATCCCAACCCAGCTCCGCAAAGAGCCGCGCCTGAGTCTGAGATCACCGTCATTGATACAGCGCGTGCCACCGTAATCGAACGCATCCCATTGCGTAACATTGCCCACGCCTTCCATGTGGCCATATCAGCCGATGGCCGCTTGGGCGTGGGGGCTGCGCTTCATCCAAAGAACCTGATTCCCCTCGCGCATCTCGAACACGGCGGAGCCTTCGCTGATACGCTGATGCTCTTCGGATCCGACATCGGCGATAAGCCCGTCGAGATCCCTCTCGACGAATTGGAACGTTACGCGGCGCGTCCATTCGGCGTGGCGATTTCTCCCGATAAATCACACATCTATGTCACCAGCGGTGGATCGGAGATTGTCACAGTCATCGATGTAGCGAGACTAATGCGCTTTCTTCGAGCGCACAAGCCCCCCTTCGCGCAAGACCTTTCCGCAAGCAGCAACTATGTCGTCGCGCGCATTCCGGTCGGACAAGATCCACGCGGCGTCGCGTTCTCCGTCGACGGGCACAGCCTGCTGGTCGCAAACCGGCTCGACGATACCATCAGCGTGATCGACACGCGCGTTAATCGGGTCACTTCCACAATTCCGTTAGAAGGCCCGAAACGTTTGTCGGTCCTGCGCCATGGAGAGCAGACTTTCTATACCGCGCGTTACTCCTTTCAGGGTCAGATCGGATGTGCCAACTGCCACATCGATTCGACCTTCGATGGCTTGACGTGGGACCTGGAGCCAGACGGCTTCGGCCGCGACATCGTCGATAACAAGAACCTCGAAGACATCAAAGGCACAGAACCTTTCAAGTGGAACGGCGGCAATCCGGATATCCCAACTGAGTGCGGTCCGCGTACAGAAAAGTACTTCTGGCGATCGGAAAACTACGATGACCTGACGCTGACGGATCTTGCCACGTACCTTCGCAGCCTGCCTCCAAGACCCAATCGTTGGCGTCAGCCAGGCAGCGAATTGACCCCGGCCCAGGAACGCGGTAGGGCGATCTTCAGTCGTGCCACCGACAGCTTCGGCAAGCCCATAGCGGAGACGAATCGTTGCGTCTATTGCCATAGCGGCCCCCAAGGCACGAGTCAAAGATCCTTCGACGTTGGTACCGAAAGACTCACAGACAACGCTGGACTTTTCGATACGCCGCAGTTAACCAACATCGCGCTCACTGCACCTTATTTGCACGATGCCAGAGCGGCGACGCTCGAGGAAATTTGGACGAAATTCAACCCGGACGATCGCCACGGCCGCACCAATGATCTCAAAAAAGATGAGCTGAACGACCTGATCCAGTACCTGAGGACGCGATGAAACGGAACACCACTCTCGCAATTGTCGCCGCCGCGTTTCTCGCCGTTACGGCTCTGAACGTAAATGCAGCGCCGCCCCCGACTCCCACGCCGCGATCTGCCTCAGCCAATGCGAACACGAAGGTCGCGACAGCGCGACTGGCCACACCGCAGGGGTCGCCACGATTTCGTTTCGAGAACTTCACAACCGCCAATGGCCTGCCCGACGACCATGTCTACTCGGTCCTTGTCGATGGCGATCGCATCTGGGCAGGCACCGACAATGGCCTGGGCCTCTATGAAAACGGCAAATGGAAGACCTTCACTACCAAAGATGGCCTGGCGCATCGCGCCGTCTTATCGCTCGCGCTAGATAAACGAACTGGCGATGTCTGGGCCGGAACCATGGGCGGCCTGAGCCGCATCTCCGGTGGTCGAATCGATACCTATACGCAGCTCAATTCCGGCCTCAGCAACGACGTAGTCTACGGCGTCTCTGTGGAGAACGAAAACGTCTGGGTAGCAACCGCTGCCGGCGCCAGCCGTCTCGACCTTAATACTGGAGAGTGGTCACTCTATAACGAGCGCAATACACCGATGGCGGAGATTTGGACTTATGCCGTTGCCGCCACGCCAACTAAGGTCTACTACGCGGTGTGGGGCAGCGGCGTTCTGGAGTACAACCAGCAGACCAAAGTGTGGGACAAGTACGACGATCCGGATGGTGAAAACGAAATGGTGCTCTTCAAGGATCAGGGCCTGATTCATGAGATCACCACGTCGGTTAGTTATGTGGACCAGGTTCTCTGGGTGGCAACTTACTTCGGAGATAGCCGATATGACGGACGTTATTGGCATAACTTCCTCACTAAGGACAGCGGTCTTCCGTCCAACTTCACCAACGTCGTCAAAGCGGTTGATGCCAACCGCGCATGGTTTGGGACAGACAAGGGACTCGCATACTACGACGGGGCGAACTGGGCCGTCTATCGGCCGTCGCTGACGACCGGAAAACCCGAAATGACCATACGCGATGCGCAAGGCCGCATCACGCAAGTGCCCGTGAACACCGCGCCCGCCCACAATTACATCCTCAATATCGATTTTCAAGGCAACGACATTTGGGTGGCTACTGCAAAAGGATTGAGCCACGGAATTCTTCAACAAGAAAAATAAGGAGCCGTCATCATGTTAGATCTCACCGAAATTTTGGAGACTATCGCACACAAGCCGATTGAGAAGCGCGCTATGACCAACCTCGGCGTGCTGAATGAAGCCTATGCCTACGCCAAACCCAGCTCGTTTTCGCGCGGATTACGAATTGACCTCAATGGCTTGACCATCCTGCTCATCTCGGGAACGGCTTCGATCGACGAGGAGGGCAAAAGCGTGCATATTGGCGACTTTCGCGCCCAGATGCGACGCACTCTGGCCAACATTACGGGATTGCTCGAGAGCGAATGCTGCACATGGCACGACATCGTTCGCACCAGTTGCTATTTGCGCGACATCGATCGGGACTACGAAATATTCAACGAAGAGCGCACCGCCTTCTTCAACGAGCAGGGACTCGATCCGCTGCCTGCATCGACAGGCATTCAAGCGAAGTTGTGCCGCCCGGAGCTGTTGGTTGAGATAGAAGCGATTGCGATGTTTCGTACCGCAAAAGACAACGGCAACAAGGAGTAGTGATGATGCGAAAAAGATGGTTGAGCGTTGCGGCGAGCTTGTTGGCCGGTGGGGTCGCCACCATCTTCGCGGCGCAAGCTCCTGAATCGCTGCCCAATGCGAACGCGCATATCTGCGAATGCGGCGCGCATCCTCCCGGGCCGCCAAAGGAGCGAACGGTGCAGCCTTACGCGGGTGAGCCTAAAGACATGAGCCCCTACTCCAAATTCGCTGCCCCTTACGATCTCAACTACGTTCATCCGAATATCTACAGCGGAGCAGGGCGCGATATTCCCGAGCCCAAAAACCTTTCTGAGATCCGCATCGGGTTCTTTGGGCCCATTGAGCATACTCCCGACGAGGCTCTTGGGTTGCGGATGCTACACGGCGCGCAGTTGGCCATCGACGAAGCCAATGCGCACGGCGGCTACGGCGGAAAGCCCTTCCGGCTTATGCTCCACAACGACTACGATAATTGGCAATCCAAGGCCGTATATGGCGACGATCGTCCGACAGATCCGACGATCTGGGGCTCGCCATCGAACGAAACCGTGAAGATGGTCTACGACGATCAAGACTGGGCGATCTTCGGCTCTATTAGTTCCGAGTCGACGCACATAGTGCTGCGTGTCGCACTAAAAGCCGAGATCCCCATCATTAACTCGGCTTCAACCGACCCCACCATTCCTGAGACCTACATCCCCTGGTACTTTACCGATCTCCAGGATGATCGCGTGCAATCCCTCACCTTGGCACGGCGCATTTATACAGAACTCGGTCTGAAGCGTGTTGCGCTGCTGCGCGTCAATAACCGCTACGGGCGCTTCGGAGTTCCCAAGTTTCGCGATGCGTCGCGTCGCCTCGGTCATCCCGTCGTGATTGAGCAGAAGTTCATGCCCGGCGACACGGATTACACACGCGAACTGAAAATCATCCAGGCATCGCGCACCGACGCCATTGTGCTTTGGACCGACGAATCTCCAGCAGCAAATATTCTCAAACAGATGCGCGTCCTCGGGATGAAACAGCGCGTATTCGGCTCGCATCGCACGCTTGGCCCAGAGTTGCTGGCCGAGGCTGGACCCGACGCTGAAGGTTTCGAGGCCGTCTTTCCCTACGATCCAACCCGCAACGACCAGCGCTGGCTCGAGTTCAACAAGCGCTTCGATGCGAAATACCACGAGCAGCCCGAGCAGTTTGCATCGCTGGCCTACGACGCTATGAATGCGCTGCTCGACTCCATTTGCAAAGCCGGTCTGAATCGTGCCCGCATCCACGATGCTCTGGCAGATATTGGAGTCTATGACGGCGTGACGGGACACATGATCTTCGATCCCAACCAGAAGAATGTGGCCCCGCTGTTTATCGGTACTGTGCACAACGGCGCCATTGCATACCGGGTGGCAAAGATGGACAAGGAACCCGCTCCAACCCAAACGGCGGATGCACAACCGGTCCCGTATGCCCGGGTGGGCGAGGATGGAGTGAGCTATTCAGGTCCGATGCGTCCGGATGTGCCGCAGGGACCATTGCGCATCATCCTCTTCGGACCGCGCGCCGAGCAGGTCGCGAACTCGCCTGACGTACAGGCCACAGTCGCAGCGAAGTCTGCAACCGGCCGGCCCTGGCAGATCGTACCCATCGCGAGCGATCAGAACTGGGGCGCTGCATCCACCCAATTGGTGCACGCACTCTGGGACGATCATGCGCTGGCTATCATCGCCTTGAACCGAGATGCAGCGCATCTGTCGGAGCAACTGGCACTGAAGGCATTTGTCCCTGTGCTCGCTTTGAGCGATGACAGAGCACTCACTTCTACCAATGTGCCGTGGATCTTCCGCCTTCCGTTGAGTACCAAGCCGGCGGCGGCGTTACAACTCGTTGAAGAGGTCGTCACCCATAGCGGCCCGAACCCCGAACGATTGCGCGATGCCTTGGCCTCCGGCAACGAATTCCTTGGCCTCGCGTTCGTCTCGACGGGCGAGCCGAAGGCTCCATAGAGATCCGCGTACGTCCCAAAGACACTCTCCCAAATCCAATCCCAAAAAATAAGAAGGGCAGCCCCATACCGGAGCTGCCCTTTTGAGTTATGCCGCCGATGTTATCTGCGGATTACGGCAAGTAGTAGCGGAAAGAGGTCCAGAACATATTGTCGATGCCCTTGGCGCCAATTCCAGGACCACCGGCAGTGGCCGCAGCGCCCGACCAGCCTTCGCGTACGGCGTATCCGTATTGAATGCTCTGGCGCAGACGGCCGCGGTCGCCACGGTAAATGTCATACCAGTAGCCCCCGGTGATTTCCTGCACGTTGCGAGTTTGCGCACCGCAGGAACCGCCCGGAGCGTAGCCGGTCGACGCACCGCCGTTGTATCCAGGATTGCTGGTAGTGTTGCAAGCGGAGTTGTTGAGCAGATAGGAGCCGTAGCCGACTGGTGCGGTGCTCGGCGCTCCCCAATGTCCGCCCCACTTTCCGCCAGCCGCGATTGCGGCTGCAGAGGCTGAGGTGGCGCAGGTCGGTTTCGTAGCTCCGGCGGGTGTGTAGCAGAAGTCCGCCGAAGGTGCCCCCAACGTGGTTGTAACTCCAGCAGCGCCCCAGTCGTCACGACTCGCATAGTCGCCGCCATAGTCGGCCCAGATGAGCAGGCGAGGAGTTGGATTGGCTTCAACTGTGAAAAGACCGGAGGCGTTGTGGATTGGAGAGAATCCACCCCAACTGGCGGTTGTGAGGTCGGCAAGAGTGGAGTCGCCGTAGCGGCCCAGCCCCGTTCCGTACATGCCTTTCGCGCCAATGGTCAGCGCCTTGGTAATCGGCACGCGGAAACTGGCTCCGCCGCCGCCCACCACGATGCTGTCTTCAAATGAACCAGCCACTGTCAGAGCTGGAGCAACTGCCAAACCGGTGGCGACATCCGTCAATCCGCCATAGAGGTTGCTGTTGGTTGTCTCGCCAGGATAGACGGTCTCGTGCGCAAAGCGGCCGATACCGAAGATTTCGTAGTGCCCCCAGCCCGGATCGATAGCTACTTTCGCGATGATGTCCGGCGCTTGGTTGAAGGAAAGATTGGCGATATTGGCGCAACCGTTGACCGTCTTGTAGACCGGCACGGCTATATGTTCGGTGCCGCCTGTCGAATTCGTTTCTGCCTGGTCGGTGTAGTTCACGATCGAAGTAGCGGGCGTGCAGGCACTGATGCCCGCATTATAGTTGCCGCCATTATTGCCCGCGCTGCCAATGACTGCGTAGGGGGTGTTACCGGCCAAGGACGCCGTGTAAAGGATCTGCGGATTTTCGGCAGCAACGCCAAAGGCCACATTTTTGAATGTCTTGGTCACTCGGAAACCATATTGGCGCGTCCACACAAACCCTGTGACGTAGTTCGGGTCTATCGTCTGCGGCGTCATGATATCGCCGGAGAGATTGGAAATACCTTTCTTGTCTTCCGTCGCGAGTGACCACAACTGGCCGCCGTTGAACGCCCAGTGGTTGTTGGTTTCGGCTTGGGCGCAGATAACGCGCTGGCGTAGTACATAACTGTTCGACTGGTTGTTGTTGGATGAAATGCCG
>Ga0182030_10021816_pt1 | contig 11965 bp, 1 predicted proteins | sample 812S3MmetaG_FD_121299 | JGI IMG/M metagenome (GOLD analysis project Ga0182030, IMG submission 121299) | Permafrost microbial communities from Stordalen Mire, Sweden - 812S3M metaG (Illumina Assembly) | ecosystem: Environmental > Terrestrial > Soil > Wetlands > Permafrost | place: Sweden...
GTGCCGGCGGCGGTCGCGATCCGCTCGGCGCGATCCAATATGTTGGCGCGGGAGAAGTCGGGCGGCCCGTCTCGCGGACCAGTCAGGCAGGCCAGCCCGCTGCTACCCCACTGGGCCACGACCGAGGTCACGGGCACCATTGTGCTCGTCGCTGCACACCGGGTCGGCGGCTCCCGTCCGCGCTGGTCGGGAAAAAGTCGCACAGCGTTTTTTCCGGAAATGGGGTTCTCGGTAGCGTGGTACCGTCTATCTTCGTTTGGAGCCGACATGTCGGCGTGCCGCGGGGGCCATTTGCACGATGCGTAATCGTGACTGACTAGTTGGGCGGACTCTGCTGTGTCGTACCTGTTTTTGACGCCCGACGCTGTGACGTCGGCGACTTCGGATCTGGCGAACATCGGTTCGTCTATCCAGACGGCCAACGCAGCCGCCGCCGCCCAGACCACCAGCGTGTTGGCAGCGGGTGAAGATGAGGTTTCCGCTGCCATCGCCGCGTTGTTCACTAACCATGGTCAGGCGTATCAGGCCCTCAGCGCGCAAGCCGAGCCGTTTCACAACCAGTTCATCCAGACAATGTCTGCAGGTGCGAACGCCTATAGCAGCGCCGAGGCCGCCAACGCCGCGCCGATGCAGAGCGTCGCGCAGGCAGTTGTCGGTGCGGCGAACTCGCCCGCCGAGGCGCTGTTCGGCCGTCCGATAATAGGTAACGGCGCCAACGGGGCCGCGGGAACGGGGCAGGCGGGTGGGGCCGGCGGATTTCTGTACGGAAACGGCGGTAACGGCGGCTCAGGCGCGGCCGGCCAAGCCGGCGGGGCCGGCGGATCTGCGGGGTTGATCGGTAACGGTGGCTTTGGCGGCGCCGGCGGGGCCTCTGCGACCGGCGGTGCCGCGGGTGCCGGTGGCGCCGGCGGCAGCGGTGGCTGGTTGTTTGGCAATGGCGGGACGGGTGGCGCCGGCGGAGCCAACACCGGCGGTGGGGTCGGCGGCATCGGCGGGGCCGGCGGACATTCCTGGTTTATCGGAAGCGGCGGCGCCGGCGGCGCCGGCGGCGCGACTAGCACCGGCGATGGCAGCGTTGGCGGGGCCGGCGGGGCCGGCGGATTCCTCTACGGCAACGGCGGGACCGGTGGCGCCGGCGGCGCAAGCACCGGTGCCCTCGGCGCCGGCGGGGCCGGCGGGGTTGGCGGCCACAGCTTCTTGTTGGGCGACGGTGGGGCCGGTGGCGCCGGTGGCGCCAGCGTCAGCGGCGCCGGTGGGGCCGGCGCGGAAGGTTCCTCCGGCGGGTTGTTGTTCGGCAGCGGCGGGGCCGGTGGCGCTGGCGGCGCCAACACCGTTGGCCTCGGCGCCGGTGGGGCCGGTGGGGCCGGCGGCCAGAGCTTCTTGATCGGCAACGGCGGGGCGGCCGGGGCCGGCGGAGCCAGCGTCAGCGCCCAGGGCGGGGCCGGCGGGACGGGTGGAGTCGCCGGGTTCTTGATCGGCAGTGGCGGGGCCGGCGGGGCCGGCGGCGCCAACACCGGTGGCCTCGGCAACGGTGGAGCCGGCGGGGCCGGCGGCCACGCCGGGCTGCTCGGCAACGGCGGACGCGGGGGGATTGGTGGCGCCAGCGCCACCGGCGACGGTGGCTCCGGCGGAACGGGTGCCAGCAGCGGGCTGTTGCTCGGCTGGGGCGGCGACGGTGGGGCCGGCGGCTCGACAAGCGCGCTGAACACGAGCGCGGGTAACGGCGGGGCCGGCGGATATTCCTGGCTGCTGGGCAACGGTGGCGTCGGCGGTAACGGCGGGAGCAGTACCAACGTCACAGCCGGCGAAGGCGCTAACGGCGGGGCCGGCGGTAACGGCGGGTGGCTGCTGGGCAGCGGCGGGCTCGGCGGTTCCGGGGGCGCCGGCGTCTCGTTGGAGGGCAACGGCGCAGACGGCGGGAACGCCATATTCTTTGGCATCGGCGGCAACGGAGGGAATGGCCTTGTCGGCGGTGCGGCCGGCAATGCCGGGCTGCTGATCGGCAACGGCGGCGATGGAGGAACCGGGCGTGGCGGCGCCAACGGTGGGTTGCTCCTCGGCAACGGCGGCAACGGCGGCAACGGTAGTAACTACGTAGGCCTGGGCGGCGTCAGCCACCCCACCGCCGGCGGTAGCGGTGGCAGTGCATACCTGTTTGGCAGCGGTGGCCACGGTGGCGCCGGCAGCAACGGCGTGGCCGGCGTAAACGGCTCCCACGGGGGTGTGGGCGGAAACGGGGCGTTGCTGTTCGGTAGCGGTGGGGCTGGCGGCGCCGGCGGCGAGGGCGGGGCGGGCACAGCCACGGCGCCCGCCGGTATCGGCGGCGCCGGCGGCGCCGGCGGGTTTGCACAGTTGGCCGGTCATGCTGGCGCGGGCGGGGCCGGTGGAGCTGGCGGTGCGGCCGGGGGTGGCGCGTCGGGCGGAGCCGGTGGTCACGGCGGTAGTGCCGGCAGGGCCGGGTTCTTCTTCGGCAATGGTGCGAACGGCGGTTCCGGTGGCGCCGGTGGGGCCGGCGGGCTCACCAGCACCGGCGGTGTGGGCGGCAACGGCGGTGGCGGCGCCTCTGGCGTCCTGATCGGCAGCGGCGGGGCCGGCGGTGTTGGCGGTGCCGGTGGCGAAGGCGGCGACGCCGGTGCGGCCGGTGCCGGTGGCGGTCACGGAGGTGCTGGGGGCAGGAGCGGGCTGATCTGGGGCAATGGTGGCTCGGGCGGTGGCGGCGGCAACGGCGGCACCAACCTTGCCGTCGGCCCAGGCGGCGCCGGCGGTACGGGTGCTGCTGGCGGTAACTCCAGCTTCATCGGCAACGGCGGAAATGGTGGCGGCGGCGGCGGCGGCGGGGACGGCCAACCGCCTGGCGCCGGGGGCAACGGCGGCCCGGGCGGCAGGGGCGGGCTCCTCGGTACCGCTGGGACTCCCGGCGCGACCGGCTAACGGAACAATGCTGTCGCTGGATTCTTCGCATAGCCGCGGGTCGGAAAACCGGCTGGTCACAGTACGCGGCGGCCCGGCGCGCCCAGATGTTCTGCCGGCCCTGGCAACCTCTGGCGGCGTCCCGACGTCCTGCGCGAAGCCGTCGTCACTACCCACGGGGTGCACCGAAATTGTGAATCGAGACACACAGGCATCGATGCGCCGGAGCCCTGTCCGCCCGCGAACGCGCCGGCGATCCGGCCTGCACGCTCCCAGGCAGCCGGACGCATCTGATTTGCCGACATGGATAGTTTCCGGTGTTAGCCGCGGTCGCCGTGCGGCCAGCAGTTTGCCGGCCTGCCGCGCGACCTCCGCTGCCGAGTGGGTGACGTCGCCCGGCGTCGGCCCGGTGTTTGCGCTGGTCGTGAAGAAATTCTGGGACCGTTTTCCGGAAACGGGGTTCTCGGTAACGCCAGACCGTCTATCTTCTATGCGGGCCGATACGTCGGCATGCACGGGGGCCATGCGCAAGATTCTGTAGTCGCGATTGAACTATTAGTTGGGTGGTCTCTGCCATGTCGTATTTGTTCTTGGCGCCCGATGCGCTGACTTCGGCGACTTCAGATCTAGCCGGTCTCGGTTCGACCATTCAGACGGCCAACGCAGCCGCAGCAGCCCAGACCACCAACCTGGTGGCTGCAGCCCAGGACGAGGTCTCCACGGCCATCGCGGCGTTGTTCGGTAGCCATGCTCAGGAATTCCAGGCCCTCAGTTCCGAAGCGGAGGCATTTCACAGCCAGTTCGTGCACGCCTTATCTGCGGGTGCTGGCGCGTACGCCAGCGCCGAGGCCGCCGGCGTGTCGCCGTTGCAGACGTTCGAGCAGGATCTGCTCGGCGCGATCAATACACCGACCGAGGCGCTATTTAGCCGTGCGCTGATCGGTAACGGTGCCAATGGGGCCGCTGGGACCGGACAAGCCGGCGGGGCCGGCGGACTGTTGTGGGGCAATGGCGGCACCGGCGGGTCAGGCGCAGCCGGTTCAGCCGGTGGGGCCGGTGGCTCTGCGGGATTGTTCGGCAGCGGCGGTGCCGGTGGAGCGGGCGGGGGCTCTGCGACTGGCAATGCCGGGGCCGGCGGTGCGGGTGGCAACGGCGGATGGCTGTTCGGCAACGCCGGGTCCGGCGGGGCCGGCGGAAGCAACACCAGCGGTACCGGGTTGGGCGGGGCCGGCGGGGCGTCGGGCGCTGTCCGGCTGTTCGGCACCGGCGGAGTGGGCGGGGCCGGCGGTGCTGGGACCAGCGGCGGATCCGGCGCGGCGGGCAGCAACGGCGGTCTGCTTTGGGGCAGCGCTGGCGCAGGCGGCGCTGGCGGCGCCGACACCAGCGCAAACGGTGGTGGGACCGCGGGTGCCGGCGGGGCCGGCGGCAACGCCTGGCTGTTCGGCGGCGGCGGGACGGGCGGTGCCGGCGGTGCCGGCGGTGGTGGAGGTGCCGGCGCGGCGGGCGGCAACGGTGGGCTGCTTTGGGGTAGCGGCGCTGCAGGCGGGGCTGGGGGTGCCGGCACCGGTGCGACCGGAACCGGCGGCATCGGCGGAGCCGGCGGCCACGCCTGGCTGCTGGGCGCGGGCGGGTCCGGCGGGGCAGGTGGCGCAGGCCTATCCGTCGGGGCGCACGGCGGCACGGGAGGCCACGGCGGATTCCTCGGCGGTGCCGGCGGCACCGGCGGTGCCGGCGGTATCGGGGCAGTCGGGGGTTACGGCGGCGCCGGCGGCCACACCGGGTTCCTGTCCGGCGGTGCCGGCGGTGCCGGCGGTGCCGGCGGTGCCGGCGGGATTGGCCAGGACGGCAACGGGGGTGTCGGCGGCCGCGGCGGGTCTGCCGGACTATGGGGCGCCGGCGGAGCTGGCGGCAGCGGCGGAGTGGGCGAGAACGGCTCGGGCGGTACGGGCGGGTTCGGTGGTAACGGCGGGCTACTGTTCGGCGCCGGCGGTGCCGGCGGCAACGGCGGAACCTCGTCGATTGGCAACGGCGGACAAGGTGGGACAGGCGGCAACGCCGGATTCCTCCTTGGCACCGGCGGGGCAGGCGGCAACGGCGGCAACGGCGGGACTGGCACCACTGGCCCGGTCGGCGGCAACGGGGCAACGGGCGGCAACGGCGGCAACGGTGGGGTCGGCGGTCGTGGCGGGCTGCTGTTCGGTAACGGCGGCGACGGCGGCAATGGTGGCGTCGGTGGCACCGGCGGTGCTGGGGGCGCGGGTCTCAACGGCGCGGACGGGACCTTCCCGAGCGGGAACGGCGGTAACGGCGGTACCGGCGGCGGCGGCGGGGCCGGCGGCAACGGCGGGAACGGCGGTGGTGCCGGCCAAGGTGGCCTATTCGGTCACGACGGCGTCGGCGGCGCCGGCAGGAACGGCGGGGCCGGCGGCGAGAGCGGCGTCGGCGGTAACGGCGGCAATGGCGCGGCGGGTGACGCAGCCAGCCTCGACGGCGGCAACGGCGGCAATGGCGGCGATCCCGGTACCGGTGGTGGTGTCGGCGGCAACGGTGGCCACGGCTCCACCAACGGCGCCCAGGGCGCGTCCGGTACCGCAGCGACCACGGGTGGCAACGGCGGTAACGGCGGCAACGGCTTCAGCCAGCCCGCCAGCGCGGCAGGTACCGGCGCCAGCGGCGGTACCGGCGGTACCGGCGGCAACGGCGGCGCGGTCGGGACCGGCGGGCTCGGCGGTAACGGGGGTAACGCCGCTACCGGCACGGCCGGCATCACTTCTACTACCCCCGGTGCCAGTGGCACTGATGGTGGCGCGGGTGGTTCTGGTGGCACGGGTGGTCAGGGCGGTAATGGTGGCTCGATCTCGGGTGCCGCTGGTGTCGGTGGTAACGGTGGGTCCGGCGCGAACGGTGGTGTCGGTGGCGATGGGACCGATGGTGCTGGCGGCGTCATCGGGACGAACAACGGTGCTGGTCAGGCCGGCGGTAACGGTGGTCAGGGCGGTGCCGGCGGTAGCGGGGGCAACGGCGGCGTCGGCGGTACGACGCTGGCCGGGACGGGCACCCAGGCCGCGACTGGGACCGGCGGCGACGCCGGTAGCGGCGGTAACGCCGGGTCCGGCGGGCTCGGCGGCAATGGTGCGGCTGGGGTCGCCGGCACCAACAGCGGTGCCGGTGGTGACGGCGCCAATGGCGGCAATGGTGGTAGCGGGGGCACCGGCGGTAACGGTGGCACCGGTTCGACCGCCGGCCTCGCGGGTAGCGCGGGTAATGGCGGTAATAGCGGGGTCGATGGCAACGGCGGCAATGGTGCGGATGGCACCGCCGGCAACATCAACGGCGGGCTCGGCGGCAATGGTGGCGACCGCGGTACGGCCGGTCTCGCCGGTGGCGTGGGCACCGGCTCGGGTACTCCGGGCACGGGCACCAATGGTGTCGCACCCACCTTGGGTGGCAACGGCGGCAACGGTGGGACGGGCTTCACCTCGACGGTCGCCGGCACTTCCGGCGGTAACGGCGGTAATGCTGGTAACGGCGGCGACGTCGGCGCTGGTGGCCAAGGTGGTGCCGGCGGTAACGGCGTGGCTGGCACGGCTGGCGTCAACGGGATCAACCCCGGTGCCAGTGGCACCGATGGTGGCGCGGGTGGTTCTGGTGGCACGGGTGGTCAGGGCGGTAATGGTGGCTCGATCTCGGGTGCCGCCGGTGTCGGTGGGGCCGGTGGGTCTGGCGCCGATGGTGGTGCCGGTGGAACCGGCGTCGATGGTGCGCCCGGGACGCTCGGGACGAACAACGGTGCTGGTCAGGCCGGTGGTAATGGTGGTCAGGGTGGGGCCGGTGGTAGCGGCGGTAACGCCGGTGTCGGCGGTAAGACGCTGGCCGGGACGGGTACTCAGGCCGCCAGTGGTGCCGGCGGCAACGCCGGTAATGGCGGCGTCGGTGGAGTCGGTGGGGCCGGCGGGTTGGGCGCGGCCGGACAGGCCGGTACCAACAGTGGCGCCGGTGGTGACGGCGCCAATGGCGGCAATGGTGGTAGCGGTGGCACCGGTGGTAACGGCGGCACCGGTTCGACCATTGGCACTGCAGGTAGCGCAGGCAATGGCGGCAACAGCGGGGTCGGTGGCAACGGCGGCAGTGGCGCCGATGGCACCGCCGGCAACATCAACGGCGGGCTCGGCGGCAACGGTGGCGACCGCGGCACGGCCGGTTTGGCCGGTGGTGTGGGTACCGGTTCGGGCACCCCGAGCGCGGGCACTGATGGTGTGGCACCCACCTCGGGCGGCAACGGCGGCAACGGTGGTGCGGGCTTCACCTCGACCGTCGCCGGCAGTTCCGGCGGTAATGGCGGTAACGCTGGTAACGGCGGCGACGTCGGTATCGGCGGCCAGGGCGGCAATGGCGGCAACGGTGTGGCCGGCACGGTCGGCGTCAACGGGATCAACCCCGGCGACAGTGGCACGAACGGTGGCGCCGGTGGTTCCGGTGGCACCGGTGGCCAGGGCGGTAGCGGCGGCTCGATCTCCGGCGCCGGTGGTGTCGGTGGTAACGGCGGCACCGGCGCGGCCGGCGGTAATGGCGGCACCGGTGTGGACGGCAACGATGGTGTGTCGGGCTCGAGCCAATACAACAATGGCGTCGGCGGCGGCCAGAATGGCGGCAGCGGCGGTAACGGCGGAACCGGCGGCGCCGGTGGTGCCGGTGGGGCGGGCGGTAAGGCCCTGGCCGGGACAGGCACTCAATCCGCTAACGGCGTCGGCGGCAACGGCGGCGTGGGCGGCAACGCCGGCACGCCTGGCGACGGCGGCAACGGCGCGCCCGGTGTAACCGGCGTCAACGCCGGCAGCGGCGGTAACGGCGGTAACGGCGGCAACGCGGGCACTGTGGGTAGCGGTGGCGCGGGCGGGGCCAACGGCGGCAACGCGGGCAACGCGGGCACCGCGGTCACGTCGGGCGGCAACGGCGGTAACGGTGGTACGGGCTACACGTCGACCGTTGCGGGCACATCGGGCGGTACCGGTGGCAACGGTGGTAACGGTGGCAGTGTCGGTAACGGCGGTGTCGGTGGGGCCGGCGGTAACGGCGTCGCGGGTTCGACCGGCGTCAACGGGGTCAACCCCGGTAGCAGCGGCACCGATGGTGGCGTGGGTGGTTCCGGTGGTCAGGGTGGCCAGGGCGGTAGCGGTGGCTCGATCTCCGGCGCCGGTGGTGTCGGTGGTGCCGGCGGTACGGGCGCCAACGGTGGTGCCGGTGGCACCGGTGTAGGCGGCTCGACTGGCACGGTCGGGACGAACAACGGCGCTGGTGAGGCCGGCGGCAACGGCGGTTCCGGTGGTGCCGGCGGCAGCGGCGGCAACGCCGGGGTCGGCGGTAAGTCTTTGGCTGGTACTGGCACGCAAGCCGCCAGTGGCACCGGCGGCAACGCCGGTAGCGGCGGCAATGCCGGTTCCGGCGGGGTCGGCGGTAACGGCGCGACCGGGGTGTCCAGTACGAACGGCGGGGCCGGCGGTAACGGCGCCAACGGCGGAAATGGCGGGACAGGCGGCACCGGCGGCAACGGCGGCACCGGTGCGACCATCGGCACCGCGGGCAGCGCGGGCAATGGCGGCAACAGTGGTGTCGGCGGCAACGGTGGCTACGGGGCCGATGGCACCACCGGCAACATCAACGGCGGGCTCGGCGGTAACGGTGGCGACCGCGGCACGGCGGGCAACGCCGGTGGCGTGGGCACCGGCTCGGGTACTCCGGGCACGGGCACCAATGGTGTCGCACCCACCTCGGGTGGCAACGGCGGTAACGGTGGTGCGGGCTTCACCTCGACGGTTGCGGGCGCCTCGGGCGGTAATGGCGGTAATGCTGGTAACGGCGGCGACGTCGGCGCTGGTGGCCAAGGTGGGGTCGGCGGTAACGGCGTGGCGGGCGCGGCCGGCGTCAACGGGGTGAACCCCGGTGACAGTGGCACCGATGGCAGTGCTGGTGGTTCCGGTGGCACCGGTGGGACCGGCGGTAACGGTGGCTCGATCTCCGGCGCGGCTGGCGTCGGTGGGGCCGGCGGGTCTGGCGCCAGTGGTGGTGCCGGCGGTGCCGGCGTCAACGGTGCGCCCGGGACGCTCGGGACGAACAGCGGTGCTGGCCAGGTCGGCGGTAATGGTGGTCAGGGTGGGGCCGGTGGTAGCGGCGGCAACGCCGGTGTCGGCGGTAAGACGCTGGCCGGGACAGGTACTCAGGCCGCCAGTGGTGCGGGCGGCAACGCCGGTAGCGGTGGCGCGGGCGGTGTTGCTGGGGCCGGCGGGCTCGGCGCGGCCGGACAGGCCGGCACCAACAGCGGCGCCGGTGGTAACGGCGCGAACGGTGGCAACGGTGGTAGCGGGGGCACCGGCGGTAACGGTGGCACCGGTTCGACCGTCGGCCTCGCGGGTAGCGCGGGTAATGGCGGTAATAGCGGGGCCGGTGGCAACGGCGGCAATGGTGCGGATGGCACCGCCGGCAACATCAACGGCGGGCTCGGCGGCAACGGTGGCGACCGCGGTACGGCCGGTCTCGCCGGTGGCGTGGGCACCGGCTCGGGTACCCCGGGCACGGGCACCAATGGTGTCGCACCCACCTCGGGCGGCAACGGCGGCAACGGTGGCACGGGTTACACCGCCACCGGCACCGATGGAAGCGGCAATGGTCTGGCCGGCGGGGTCGGCGGCAACGGCGGCAACGGCGGCAACGTCGGCGTCGGTGGCCAAGGTGGCGCCGGCGGCAGTGGCTCTAACGGCGTGGTCGGCCATGACGGCGTCAACCCCGGCGACAGCGGTACCAATGGAGGAAACGGCGGCGCGGCGGGCGCCGGCGGTCAGGGCGGTAACGGTGGCTCGATCTCCGGTGCCGGCGGGGCCGGTGGTACCGGCGGAATCGGTGGCACCGCCGGCAACGGCGGGGCGGGCGTCAATGGCGCCAATGGCGTGGACGACGTCAATGACATCCCCCAAGCCGGCGGCAACGGCGGCAACGGCGGCAACGGAGGAACCGGCGGCGCCGGTGGTGCCGGCGGGGCCGGCGGCAAAGCCTTGGCCGGGACAGGCACCCAAGCGACGAACGGCGTCGGCGGCAACGGCGGGGTCGGCGGCAATGCCGGCACGCCCGGCAACGGCGGGACCGGCGCTGCCGGCACCATCGCCAGCGCCAACGGCTCCGCTGGCGGTAACGGCGGCAACCCCGGCACCGCCGGTAGCGGTGGCGCCGGTGGAGCCAACGGTGGCACCAGCGGCAACGGCGGCAGCACGGTCACGTCGGGTGGTAACGGCGGCAATGGCGGGGCGGGCTATACCTCCGCGGTTGCGGGCACGTCGGGTGGTAACGGCGGCGCCGGTGGTAACGGCGGCAGTGTCGGTAACGGAGGTGTCGGTGGATCCGGCGGCAACGGCGTGGCCGGCACGGCCGGCGTCAATGGCTTTAACCCCGGCGATAGTGGTGGCGTGGGTCAGGCCGGCGGTTCCGGTGGTCAGGGTGGTCAGGGCGGTAATGGTGGCTCGATCTCCGGCGTCGGTGGTGTCGGCGGTGCCGGTGGTACCGGCGCCAACGGTGGTGTCGGTGGCAACGGTGTGGGCGGCGCTGTCGGGACAGTCGGCACGAACAATGGCGCTGGCCAGCTCGGCGGCAACGGTGGCCAGGGTGGGGCCGGCGGTAGCGGCGGCAATGCCGGTGTCGGCGGTAAGGCTTCGGCCGGGAATGGTGCGCAGGCGGCTAGTGGTGCTGGCGGCAACGCCGGTAGTGGCGCCGCTGGCGGCAACGCCAGCTCTGGCGGTAACGGTGCGGGCGGCGTAGCAGGCACCAACAGCGGCGCCGGCGGTAACGGCGCCAACGGCGGCAACGGCGGTCTCGGCGGTAACGGCGGCAGCGGCGGTACCGGTGCGACCACCGGGACTGCGGGTAGCGCGGGCAATGGCGGCAACAGTGGCGTCGGCGGTAACGGCGGCAATGGTGCCGATGGCACCGTCGCCAACCCGAACGCGGGCGTCGGCGGCAACGGCGGCGACCGCGGCACGGCGGGAACACACGGCACTGTCGGCACCGGTACGGGCTCCCCGAGCGCCGGTAGCAACGGCAGCGCACCCAACTCGGGCGGCAACGGCGGCAACGGTGGGGTGGGCTATACCTCCGCCGTCGCGGGCGCTTCGGGTGGTAACGGCGGAGCCGGTGGTAACGGCGGCAATGTCGGTGTCGGTGGTGTCGGCGGGGCCGGTGGTAACGGCGTGGCCGGCACCGCCGGCGTCAACGGGGTGAACCCCGGTGACAGTGGCACCAATGGCACCGTGGGTGGTTCCGGTGGCACGGGTGGCCAGGGCGGCAATGGCGGTTCGATCTCGGGTGCCGGTGGTGTCGGTGGGGCCGGTGGATCTGGCGCTAACGGCGGTGTCGGCGGCACCGGCATCAACGGTGCCGCGGGGACAGTCGGCACGAACAACGGCGCTGGCCAGGCCGGCGGTAACGGCGGCCAGGGTGGGGCAGGCGGTAGCGGCGGCAACGCCGGTGTCGGCGGTAAGGCTTTGGCCGGGACGGGAACCCAGGCGGCCAGTGGTGCCGGCGGTAACGCCGGTAACGGCGGCAATGCCGGTGCTGGTGGTGCCGGCGGTAGCGGTGCGCTAGGGATATCCAGTGTGAACGGCGGCGCCGGCGGTAACGGCGCCAATGGCGGCAACGGTGGTCTCGGCGGTAACGGCGGCAGCGGCGGCACCGGTGCGACCCTCGGCACCGCAGGTAATGCGGGCAATGGCGGCAACAGTGGTGTCGGCGGCAACGGTGGCTACGGCGCCGATGGCACCACTGGCAACATCAACGGCGGAGTCGGCGGCAACGGCGGCGACCGCGGCACGGCGGGCCTGCACGGCGCTGTCGGTACAGGCTCGGGCGCCCCCACCACTGGTACCAACGGCACCGCACCCACTTCGGGCGGTAACGGCGGTAACGGTGGTGCGGGTTACACGTCCACCACGGCGGGTGCTTCGGGTGGTAACGGCGGCAATGCCGGTAACGGCGGAAATGTGGGCGTCGGCGGTGTCGGTGGGGCCGGCGGTAA
>Ga0182030_10021817_pt1 | contig 11964 bp, 9 predicted proteins | sample 812S3MmetaG_FD_121299 | JGI IMG/M metagenome (GOLD analysis project Ga0182030, IMG submission 121299) | Permafrost microbial communities from Stordalen Mire, Sweden - 812S3M metaG (Illumina Assembly) | ecosystem: Environmental > Terrestrial > Soil > Wetlands > Permafrost | place: Sweden...
GGCAACGACGGCCAGCCAGGTCAGGTCGACGTTGAGGACCGCTTGGATCACTCCTAGCTTGGCCCAGAAGCCGACGAACGGGGGTAATCCTGCCAGGCTGAACATCAGGATCGCCATCATCCCGGCGAACCAGGGACTGCGCGCGTTCAGACCCTTGAAGTCGGTGAGCTTGTCGGCCTCGAACCCCTGCCGCGCGAGCAACAGGATCATGCCGAACGCGCCGCTCGCCACCACCGTGTAGGTGATCATGTAGAACATCGCCGCCTGATAGCCCTGAGGCGTGCCCGCGAGGATCCCCAGAAGAATATAGCCGACGTGCGAAATGGTCGAATAAGCCAACATGCGCTTGAGGTTCGTCTGCGCCACGGCGACTACGTTGCCGATGGCGATCGAGAGCACGGACAGGACGACCAGCATCTGGCTCCAGTCGGCCTGGGAGTCGCCTAGGGCCTCGGGCAGCAGGCGCATGGCGAGGGCGAAGGCGGCGAGCTTGGACGCCGTTCCGATGAACACTGTCACGCAGGTGGGCGAACCCTCGTACACGTCCGGGATCCACATGTGGAAAGGAACGGCGCCGAGCTTGAATCCGATGCCGACGATCAAGAACGCGATGCCGAACAGCAGACCGAGATTGTCGCCCAGGCCGGCGTGCACGGCCGCCGCAATGTCGGCCAGCTCGAGGCTGCCCGTGACTCCGTAGACGATGGACATGCCATACAGGAGCGTGCCGGACGCCAGCGACCCCAGCACGAAGTACTTGATGGCCGATTCCGCCGCAACGCCGGAATCCCGATCGAACGCAACCATGCCATACAGGCATAGCGACATGAGTTCGAGCCCCAGGTACAAGGTGATGAGGCTGGCGGCGGAGGTGAGCACCATGCCGCCCAGCGTGGCGAACAGGCCGAGCACGTAATATTCGCCCTTGAGAATGGCCCGGCGCCGCAGGTAGTCCGTGGAATACACGAACACCATCGCGACCGTGAAGAGCGTGACAACCTTCAACACCTGCGACATGCGGTCGAGTTCGTACAGACCGCCCAGGGCCACGATCCGCGTCGTCACCGGCTGCACGGCGGTGAGCACGGCGGTCACCAGCAGGGCTATCACGGCGATGATGCCGGTCCAGTGTCGCTGCGAGTCGCGCAGGAGAAGATCCAGCAGAAGGATCGCGCAGGCGGCTAACCCCAGGAATATTTCCGGTTCGGCAAAGCCGAGACCTGAATTGAAATCGGCGGCACTGAAGGCGTTCATGGAAACCTTACGGGGCAATCTTCGAGACCAGCAGCTGCTGGGCTAAATGTTCTGTGGATGCGCGCATGACGTCGAGCAGAGGCGCGGGCCACAGGCCGACCAGCAGCACGGCGGCCGCGAGGACGCCGAGCACCAGGAATTCCCGACCGTTGAGATCCTTGAGGGCGGCGACCTTGTCGTTGGCCACCTCGCCGAAGATCACCCGTTTCACCAGCCACAAGGTGTACGCCGCGCCGAGCACGAGGGTCGTGCCGGCGAGGAATGCATACCAGACGTTCGCCTTGAAAGACGCGAGAATGACCAGAAACTCGCCGACGAACCCCGAGGTGCCGGGCAGTCCGGCATTGGCCATCGAGAACAGCACCATGAAGGCGGCGAAGTGCGGCATGGTGTTGACCACCCCGCCATAGGCGCTGATCTCCCGGCTGTGCACCCGGTCGTACATGACGCCGACGCACAGGAACATGGCGGCCGACACCAGGCCGTGGGAGAGCGTCTGGACGATCGCGCCGTCCATGCCCATCTGAATGCCGGTCGTGCGGCCCGTATGGGCGACGATCTGGAAGCCGATGAACGTGCCCAGGGTCACGAAGCCCATGTGGGCGATCGACGAGTACGCGATCAGTTTCTTCATGTCGCGCTGAGCAAGCGCCACGAAGCCGATGTAGACCACCGCGATCAGCGACAACCCGATCATGAGCCAGTCGAGTTCGCGGCTCGCGTCCGGCGCGATGGGCAGCGAGAAACGCAGAAAGCCGTATCCGCCCATCTTGAGCATGATCGCCGCCAGCACCACCGAACCGCCGGTGGGCGCCTCGACGTGCGCATCCGGCAGCCAGGTGTGCACGGGCCACATGGGCACCTTCACCGCAAAGGCGGCCAAGAACGCCAGGAATATGAACAACTGTTCGTTGAGCGTCAGCGGCAGACTCTGAAACGCCGCGAGTTCGTAGCTGCCCGCCTTCAGATACAGGTAGATGAGCGCGACCAGCATCAGCAGCGAGCCGATGAAGGTGTATAGGAAAAACTTGATCGTCGCGTAGACGCGCCGCGGTCCGCCCCAGATGCCGATGATGATGAACATCGGCAGCAGCATGGCCTCCCAGAACACATAGAACAAAACGCCGTCGAGGGCGGCGAAAACGCCGATCATCAGCCCCTCGAGTATCAGGAAGGCGGCAAAATACTGCGCGACCCGCTTCTCCACGTTGCGCCATCCGGAGATCACGATGAGCACGGTGGTGAACGTGGTCAGCAGGATCAGCGGCATCGAGATCCCGTCGACGCCGATGTGAAAGTCCGAGTGGATCGCGATGATCCAGGGGGCCCTTTCTACAAACTGCATCGCCGCGGTGCCGGTCTTGAACCCGCCCCACAGCGGGATGCTGAACAGAAATGTCAGCAGGGAGACCACCAACGACAGCCAGCGGGCGGCCTCGGCGCGCTCTCCCAGGCCGAGCACGACGAATCCGCCGACGATCGGCAGCCAGATCAACAGACTGAGAAGATGTTCGGTGAGCATCATGGGCGCCAGATGAGCCAGAGCAGCAACGATGCCAGACCGAGGATCATCGCAAAGGCGTAATGGTAGAGGTAACCCGACTGCGCATAGCGCATCACCGAACTGATCCAGCCCACCAGACGTGCGCTTCCGTTGACGAGGCCGTCGTCGATGATCGCCTGATCGCCGAAACGCCACAGGCCGCCGCCCAGCGCCCGGGCTCCGGCCACGATCACGTTCTGATTGAAGGCATCGAAGCCGTATTTCTCGACCAGTATCGAGTGGAGCCACTTGAACGAGCGCTCAGCCCCATCCGCGAGCGCGGGCTTCCAGAGGAAAAACACGTACGCGGTGACGACGCCCGCCGCCGCGAGCCAGAATGCCGGCGCGGCGAGCGCGGAGATGAGGAAGGCGCCGGGCCCGTGGAACTCCTCACCGAGGCGCCCCAGCACGTCGTTCGCCGGCAGGACGCGGATCGCGCCATCGAAGAAATTCCCGAACAACATGGGCTTGATCGTGAACCAGCCGACGATCGCCGAGGGGATGGCGAGAAGGATCAGAGGCACGGTGACCACCCACGGGCTCTCGTGCAGGTGTTCCTGCGTGTGATGGTCCATGCGTTCCTTGCCGTGGAAGGTCATGAAAAACATGCGGAACGTGTAGAGCGCGGTGATGAACACGCCGGTCAACACGCAGAAGTAGGCGTAGCCCGAGCCGGGCCGGTGGGATGCCGCCACCGCCTCGATGAGCGAGTCCTTGGAGAAGAATCCGGACGTGCCGGGAAAGCCGATCAGTGCGAGCGAACCCACCAGGCAGGTCCAATAGGTGATCGGCAGGTACTTGCGCAGACCACCCATCTTGCGCATGTCCTGCTCGTGGTGCATGGCCATGATCACCGAGCCCGCCGCGAGGAACAGCAGCGCCTTGAAGAAGGCATGCGTCATGAGGTGGAAGATGCCCGCGCCATACGCGGAGACGCCGAGCGCCACGGTCATGTAGCCGAGCTGCGAGAGCGTCGAATACGCCACCACCCGCTTGATGTCGTTGTTGACGATGCCGAGCAGCCCCATGAAGAAGGCCGTGGTGGCGCCGATGATGAGGACGAACGACAGCGCGGTCTCCGACTGTTCGAACAGCGGGGACATGCGCGCCACCATGAATATGCCGGCCGTGACCATCGTCGCCGCGTGGATCAGCGCGGAGATCGGGGTCGGGCCTTCCATGGAGTCCGGCAGCCACACGTGCAGGGGCACCTGGGCCGATTTTCCCATGGCGCCGATGAAGAGGCAGATGCACGTGAAGGTGATCGCCGGCCACGCGAGCGACTGGCTCACGTGGATCTGCGCCCCGGCGATCTGATCGACGTGTGCGAACACGGTCGCATAGTCGAGCGACCCGGTGTATCGCAGCACCGCGGCAATGCCCAGCACGAAACCGAAGTCGCCCACCCGGTTGACCAGGAACGCCTTGAGATTGGCGAATACGGCGGTCGGCCGGGTGTACCAGAAGCCGATCAGCAGGTAGGAGACGAGGCCCACCGCCTCCCAGCCGAAAAACAGCTGCATGAAGTTGTTCGACATCACCAGCATCAGCATGGAGAACGTGAACAGCGAGATGTAGCTGAAGAACCGCTGATAGCCCGGATCCTCGTGCATGTAGCCGATGGTGTAGACATGCACCATCAGCGACACGAAGGTCACGACCACCATCATCATGGCGGACAGGCGATCGATCAGGAATCCGACCTGCATGGTGAGGCCGTCGCTGACCAGCCAGGTGTAGACGATGCCGTTGTAGGGCGCCATGCCGTCCAACACGAACTTCGATAACACCCAGATCGACAGTCCGCAGGACAGTGCCACTCCGGCGATCGTGACGGTGTGCGACCCGGCGCGGCCGATGATGCGGCCGCCCAGGCCGGCGACGATCGCCGCGACCAGAGGCGCGAGCGCAATCGTGAGATAGATCGACTGCATTTTTCTGCTTACCCTTTATCCCTGCAGCGTGTCGAGATCTTCGACGTCGATGGAAGTGCGCTCGCGGAACAACACGACCAGAATCGCGAGACCGATGGCCGCCTCCGCCGCCGCGACGGTCAAAATGAAGAAGACGAACACCTGGCCGCTGATGTCGCCGAGAAAGCGCGAGAAGGCGACGAAGTTGAAGTTGACCGCCAGAAGCATCAGTTCGATGCACATCAGCAGCACGATGATGTTGCGGCGGTTCAGGAATACGCCCGCGACTGAGATCGCAAAAAGGATGCCGGACAGGGCGAGGACGTGGGTCAGCGTGATCATGATCTCTTCTCGGAAGCCATTTTGACGATCCGCATGCGGTCCTTGGCCCGCACGGCGACCTGTTTGGCGACGTCCTGCGGCTTGCCGCCGGTGCGGCGGCGCAGGGTGAGCACGATGGCCGCCACGCTCGCGACCAGCAATATGCACGCCGCGAGCTGCGCGGGATAGGCGTACCGGGTGAACAGCACCGTGCCGAGCGCGCGCGTATTGGAGTATCCGGCGGGCAGCACCGGGGCCGCCTTGAACGTGATGCCGCCCAGGTGCCGGACCACGATGACGTTCACCATGGCGAAGACGACGAAACCCGCCACCGCGACGGCCAGGGGCCAATAGCCGGCGAGGCTCTTGCGGAACTCCTCGACGTTGACGTCGAGCATCATGACGACGAAGAGGAACAGCACCATCACGGCGCCGACGTACACCAGCACCAGCACGATGCCGAGGAACTCGGCGTCGAGCAGCAGCCAGATCACCGCGCTGTTGAAGAAGCACAGCACGAGGAGCAGCGCCGAATGCACCGGATTGCGCGCCAGGATCACCCCGAGCGCAGCGCCCACCAGCACCGCGGCGAAGATGAAAAACAGGATCGTCGGGAACATCACCGGTACCGTGCGTCGGCGGCGCGGTCCGCCGCGATCAGGGCTTCATAGCGCTCGCCGATCCCGAGCAGTTTGTCCTTGGACATGATGTTCTCGCCGCGGTTCTCCATGTGGTATTCGTGCAGCCGCGTCTCGACGATCGCATCGACCGGGCAGGCCTCCTCGCAGAATCCGCAATAGATGCATTTGAACAGATCGATGTCGTAGCGCGTGGTGCGGCGCGTGCCGTCGCTGCTCACGTCCGATTCGATGGTGATGGCGAGCGCCGGACACACGGCTTCGCAGAGCTTGCAGGCGATGCAGCGCTCCTCGCCGTTCGGATAACGGCGCAGTGCGTGCAGTCCTCGGAACCGCGGACTCTGCGGGGTTTTCTCCTCCGGATAGTTGATCGTGACCTTGTGGGCGAACAGGCCCTTGAGCGTGACCATGAGGCCCTGGCCCAGCTCCCACAGGAGGTACGTCTTGAAAAAACTGCGCGTGTCCTGCATTACGGATGCCCCTTCCACGGGCCGACATGGAAATACACCATGAAGCCCTCGACCAACAACCACACCAGCGTCACGGGAATGAGGGCCTTCCAGCCCAGCCGCATGATCTGATCGTAGCGGTAGCGCGGGAACGTCGCGCGCAACCACAGGAAACTGAACATCGGAAACAGCGTCTTCAGGCCGAGCCAGAAGAAACCCGGCGCGCCCAGCAGGGAATCCTCGGGCAGCCAGCCGTCGAACGGCGAAAGCCAGCCGCCGAAGAAAAACACGACGGTCAGCACGGAGATCAGGATCATGTTGACGTATTCGGCAATGAAGAAGAGCGCGAACGCCATGCCCGAATAATCGACGTGGAATCCCGCCACGATCTCCGACTCGCCCTCGGCCACGTCGAACGGGGCGCGATTGGTCTCGGCCACGCCCGAGATGAAATACACCACCAGCAGCGGGAAGAGCCAAAACCAGTTCCAGGCAAGTCCCCTGCCGTGCTGGGCCTGGATGATATCTCCAATGTTGAGGCTGCCGGCGGCCATCAGCACGCCGACCATCGCGAATCCCATGGCGATCTCGTAGGCGACGATCTGCGCCGCCGAGCGCATCGCCCCGAGGAACGCATATTTGGAGTTCGCGGCCCAGCCTGCCAGGATGACGCCGTACACCCCCATGGAGGTGAGCGACAGTATGTAGAGGAGGCCCGCGTCGATGTTCGAAAATGCATGCTGCGGCGCGAAGGGGATTACCGCCCAGATCGCGATGGCCGGAATCAGCGACAGAAAGGGGGCCAGCCGGAACAGGAAGCCGTTGGCGTCCGCCGGGATGATGATTTCCTTGAACATCAGCTTGAAGACGTCGGCGAAGGGCTGCGCCGCACCCGGTATCCACAACAAATTGACGCGATTGGGGCCCTTGCGGGCCTGGATCCAGCCGATGACCTTGCGTTCGGCCAGCGTGTAGTAGGCCATCACAAGGATGATGCACACGACGACGATGAGGCCCTGCACGGCCGTCAACAGGGGATAGGTCCAATAGGGCGTGATGCGCTCGGACAACCAGTCGCGAAGCGGACTCCATTCCCACATGGCTAGATCACGTCGCGGGTCATGGCCCCGTCCTTCGTCTTCGAAAGTGCCTCGGACCCGCGCACCAGAACGTCGCCCTGATACGGCGGAATGTCCACCCATTGTCCGATCGCTGCAGAATCGGCCCCGCTCCGCCCCGGGGCAGCCGGCAGCCCCGCCGCTGCCGGCAACGCACTCGCCGGTGCGCCGGCCGCCGGTACGCCGGCCGCCGGTACGCCGGCCGCCGGTACGCCGGCCGCACGCTCGCCGCAGGCCTTGCGCAACGCCTCGCGCACGTCCTCGGCGCTCACGTAATCGATGCCGGGCACCCCGAGCAGATTCGCGAGCACCCTCAGCACCTTCCAGCCCGGGCGGCTGTCGCCGACCAGCGTCGCAGCGCCGGCCCAATTCTGCCAGCGGCCCTCGATATTCACGAACGTTCCCGCACTTTCGGCAAAACTGCCGATCGGCAGCACCACGTGAGCGATCTTGCGCAGACCCGCCGACAGGTGGGTCGTCGCCGCCACGACGAGGTCGGCGGCGGCGAGGGACTCCTCACCCGCGCCGAGGTCGTTCGCGGGATCGATGCCGCCCAGCAGCACGTAGGCGCGCCGTGGCGCTTCCAGCATGGCGCGAACGGAAAGTCCGGCGTTTGCCGACGGCAGTCCGCCGGGTTCGCGGTGGGGCACGGCGCCCGCCAGGTAAGCACCCGCGGCATTCGGCCCCTCGGTGATGAGTCCGACGCTCGCCCCCGTCAACGCCCCAAGCACCGCGGCCAGCGACTTCAGCTCGCTGTAGCCCGGATGGCGCTGGGCGAGGCTGCCCAGGATCACGGCCCGGCGGGTGCCGGCGGTGAGCACTGCCGCCACGGCGCGATGATGGTCGTTCACCGTGGTGTCGCGGACCTCCGCCGGCACCGGTTGGTTGGCGGCGGACGCGGCGGCGCGCACGACCGCGGCAAACTCGGTCACCAAATCGCCCTCGGCGAGGCCGTAGGCCGCAACCGGAAACAGGTACTCGAACACGCGAGGATTGACGAACGCCACCTTGGCGCCGCCCTTCACCGCCGCCTTGCGGAGCCGGTGGGCCAGCAGCGGCATCTCATGACGCAGATTCGAGCCGACGACGAGCACCCCTTCGAGCCGCTCGACGTCGGCGATCTTCATGCCGAGGTTCGGGTAGACGGCCTCCGCGTCGGCGCCGCGGAAATCCAGCTGGCGCAGCCGGTGGTCGATGTTCGCGCTGCCGATGCCGCGCGCGATGCGCGCCAGCAGATACATCTCCTCGAGGGTCGCCAGCGGCGAACTCAAGAAACCGGTCGCGGCGCCGCCGTGCGCGGCGACGACCTTCTGCAGACCTTCGGCCGCGGCGTTCAGGGCCGCCTCCCAGTCGACGGGCTCCAGAACCCCGTTGACACGGAGCAGCGGCTGGCTGACCCGTTCCGGCGAATAGATGCCCTCGAACCCGAACCGATCGCGATCGGCGATCCAGGTTTCGTTGAGCTCCTCGTTTTCGCGCGGCACCACGCGCATGATCTTGCCGCGCAGCACGTGGGCGTAGATGTTGGTACCGAACGCATCGTGCGGCGAGACCAGCGGCTGCTGTTGCATCTCCCAGGCGCGGGCGTGGTAGCGGAACGGTTTGTTGTTGAGCGCACCCACCGGGCACAGGTCGATGATGTTGGCGGACAACTCGTGGTCGACGCTCTGTTCGATGTAGGTGCCGACCTCCATGTTCTCCCCGCGGCCCGTGGTGCCCATTTGCGGATAGCCCTGGATTTCCTGACCGAAGCGGATGCAGCGCGTGCACTGGATGCAACGGGTCATGTCGGTGGACACCAGCGGCCCGAGATTCTTGTCCTTGACGACCCGTTTGCGCTCGGAGAAGCGGGAAATGTCGCGGCCGAAACCGATCGCCAGATCCTGCAGTTCGCACTCCCCACCCTGATCGCAGATCGGGCAGTCGAGGGGGTGGTTGATCAGCAGGAATTCCATGGTCGCACGCTGGGCCGCCACGGCTTTCGGCGACCGGGTGAACACCTTCATGCCTTCGGATACCGGCGTGGCGCAGGCGGGCAGCGGCTTCGGCGCCTTTTCCACCTCGACCAGACACATGCGGCAGTTCGCCGCAATGGTGAGCTTGTCGTGATAGCAGAACCGCGGGATGTAGATGTCCGCAGGATCGGTCACCTGCATGATCATCTGACCCTTGCGGGCCTTCAGCGGCACGCCGTTGACTTCAATGTTGACCAGATCGTCGCTCATCGCCCGCCCTTATGCCGCCGCCGCGGCGCCGGCCGTCGAGCCGGGCGTTGGTTGACCCTCGACCATCGAGCGGCCCTTGTGTTCCACCATGTATTGAAACTCGTGGCGGTAATGCTTGATGAAGCTCTGCACCGGCCACGCTGCCGCATCGCCCAGCGCGCAAATCGTGTGCCCCTCGATGCGGTTGGCGACGTCCACCAGCAGCGTCACGTCCTCGCTGCGGCCCTGGCCGGCGAGAATGCGCTTCAGCATGCGATTGAGCCAGCCGGTGCCCTCGCGGCAGGGCGTGCATTGACCGCAGGATTCCGACATGTAGAAACGCGAGATGCGTTCCAGCGTGCTCACCATGCAGGTCGTCTCGTCCATCACGATCACCGAACCCGTGCCCAGGGACGACCCGGCCTTCTTCACCGAGTCATAATCCATGTTGGCCGCCAATATGGCCTCCGCGGGCACCACCGGCACCGACACGCCGCCGGGAATCACCGCCTTCAGCTTGCGCCCCTTCCACACGCCGCCGGCGAGTTCCAGCAACTCCGTGAAAGGAACCCCCATCGGCAGCTCGAAATTGCCGCCTTTGGTGACGTGCCCCGACATGGAGAAAATCATGGTGCCGCCGGAATTCGGGGGACCGAGTCCGGCGAACCAGGCCGCGCCCTTGCGCAGGATGGTCGGTACCGAGGCGTAGCTTTGCGTGTTGTTGATGGTGGTCGGCTTGCCGTACAGCCCGAAATTCGCCGGAAACGGCGGTTTGAAGCGCGGCTTGCCCTGTTTCCCCTCGAGGGATTCCAGGAGCGCGGTCTCCTCGCCGCAGATGTAGGCGCCGGCCCCGATGAACGTGTGCAGATCGAAGTCGACGCCGGAGCCCAGAATGTTCCTGCCGAGCAGTCCGGCCGCGTAGGCCTCCGCCAGGGCGGCCTCGAAGCGGGGGATGGGCTCGCCCAGGAATTCGCCGCGGATGTAGTTGTACCCGACGGTCGCGGTCATGCAGTAGCCGCCGATGGCCATCCCCTCGATGACCGCATGCGGGTTGTAACGCAGGATGTCGCGGTCGTGGCACGTGCCGGGCTCGGACTCGTCGGAGTTGCACACGGCGTATTTCTGGACCGGCGACGAGCGCGGCATGAAGCTCCACTTCACCCCGGTCGGAAAGGCGGCGCCGCCCCGCCCTCGCAGGCCCGAGGCCTTCACCTCGTCGATGAGCTTTTCTCGAGGGGTCTGTTCGCGCAGGATCCTCTCCCACGCCTGATAGCCGCCGAACTGCCGGTAACCTTCCAGAGTCCACGGCCTCTCGTACTTCAAAGCCTCGAACAAGACCAGATTCTGCTCGTAAGCCATCATTGTCCCCAGGCGGTGCCGGTCACGTTCAAGTCAGGTCGTCCAAAGCCCGGTCGATCGATTCGGGCGTCAGATTCTCATGAAACACATGGTCCACCATCATCATCGGCGCCCCGGTGCATGCGGCGAGGCACTCCTCCTCGCGCTTGAGATAGATGCGGCCGTCCGGCGTGCTCTCGCCCGTCTTGATGCCGAGCTTCTTCTCGACGTAGTCCACCACCTCCTGCGATCCGCGCAGCATGCACGAGATGTTGGTGCAGACCGAGACATGATGGCGGCCGACCGGCTTGGTCTCGAACATGGAATAAAAGGTCGCCACCTCGTAGACCTGGATGTTCGGCAGTTCCAGATACGCGGCCACGGCATCCATGAGCGCCGGGGTGAGGAAGCCGTTGTTCTCGTGCTGCACGGCGTGCAGCGCCGAGATGACGGCGGAGCGCTTGCGGTCCGGCGGGAACTTGGCGACCCATCGGTCGATTTCTTCGCGCACGTGCGCCGACAGTAGGACGGTCATCGATCGATCTCTCCGAACACGATGTCCTGGGTGCCGATCACCGCCACCACGTCGGCCAGCATGTGTCCCTGGACCATCTCGTTGAGTGAGGCGAGATGCGCGAAGCCCGGCGCGCGCACCTTCATGCGGTAGGGTTTGTTGGCGCCGTCCGACACCAGATAGACGCCGAGCTCGCCCTTCGGCGCCTCGACTGCGGCATACACCTCGCCCTGCGGCACGCAATAGCCTTCGGTCATGAGTTTGAAATGATGGATCAAGGACTCCATGTCGCCCTTCATTTCTTCGCGCCGCGGCGGCCGGATCTTCCGGTCGTCGATCATGACGGACCCGGGATTCTCCTTCAGCCACGCGACGCACTGGCCGATGATGCGGGTCGACTGGCGCAACTCTTCCATGCGAACCAGGTACCGGTCGTAGCAGTCGCCGTTGACGCCGACGGGGATGTCGAAATCCATCCGATCGTACACGTCGTAGGGCTGTTTCTTGCGCAAATCCCATTCGATCCCCGAGCCGCGCAGCATCGGCCCGGTGAAGCCCAGCTGCAGGGCCCGCTCCGGCGACACCACGCCGATGTTGACCGTGCGCTGTTTCCAGATGCGGTTGTCGGTGAGCAGCGTCTCGTAATCGTCGATGCAGGCGGGAAAGCGGGCC
>Ga0182030_10021818_pt1 | contig 11964 bp, 11 predicted proteins | sample 812S3MmetaG_FD_121299 | JGI IMG/M metagenome (GOLD analysis project Ga0182030, IMG submission 121299) | Permafrost microbial communities from Stordalen Mire, Sweden - 812S3M metaG (Illumina Assembly) | ecosystem: Environmental > Terrestrial > Soil > Wetlands > Permafrost | place: Sweden...
GCGATGGCCGCGCCGATACCACGGCTGGCGCCCGTGACGAGGATCTGGCCCTTCGACGTAGCCTCAGGCATCGCGGAACACCGGCTTACGCTTCTGGGCGAAGGCGGCCATGCCCTCCTCGGCGTCCTGCGTGCGGTAGGCCATGGTCGAGAGCTGCGCCTCGATCTTCAGGCCTTCCGCAACCGGATTGTCGAGCGCGACAGAGACTGCCGTGCGGGCGAAGCGCTGGGCGAGCAGCCCATAGGACGTGAACTCGGCCGCGAAGGCGAGCGCTGCTGCTAGCGCGTTGTCGTCGACCAGACGGTTGAGCAGGCCGATGCGCTCGGCTTCCTCGGCCTCGACGGTGCGGCCCGAGAGGATCAGCTCCATCGCGCGTGCTTCACCGATCATGCGCGGCAGGCGCTGGGTGCCGCCGTAGCCGGGGATCAGGCCGAGCTTTATCTCGGGCAGGCCAAACTTGGCGCGGCGGACACCGACGCGGAAGGTGCAGGCGAGCGCCAGTTCCAGCCCGCCACCGAAGGCATAGCCGTTGATCGCGGCGATCGAGACGAACGGCAGCTGGCCGAGCTTGGCGAAGACCGCTTGGCCCAGTTGCGCGCCTTCGAGCTGGGCTTGCAGAGAGCGGCCCCGCAGCTCCTCGATGTCGGCGCCGGCGCAGAACGACTTCTCTCCCGCGCCGGTGACCACCAGCGCACGCACCGGCATCGCCTTGACCTGATCGAGCGCGGCGTCGATCTGCTTCAGAACCGCGAAGGAGAGCGCGTTGAGCTTCTCCGGCCGGTTCAGCGTGAGGACCGCGATATCGCCGGTCTGGCTGACATCTACGCTCATACTCAGTGGCCGAACTTCGAGCCGTCAGGCTTGCGCCGCTCGGTGAACGAGGCGCTGAGCTCCTCGTGCTCCTCGCTGTTGAGGTAGCCGGGGATCAGCATGTCGTGGGTCATGCGCGAGAGGCCGGCGACACCGCCGTGCCGGGCGTTGAATGCACCCTTGATCGCGGCCAGCGCGAAGGCGCCGCGATCCGCCACTTCAAGCGCGAACTTGCGGGTCTCTGCCTTCAGCTGGTCGTCGGGAACAACCTTGTTGATGAGCCCGATGGACAGCGCTTCGGCCGCCGACATCTTTGGATTGCGCATCCAGATCTCCTTGGCCCTCTTCTTGCCGACGAGATCTTCCAGATACCAAGTGCCGTAGCCCGCGTCGAAGCTGCCCATCATCGGGCCGACCTGGCGGAACACCGCGCTTTCCTTGGCGATGGTCATATCGCACATGACCTGTAGCACGTTGCCGCCGCCGACCGCGAAGCCGTTGACGCTGGCGATCACCGGCTTCTGCAGCTTGTCGATGCTCTCGTACATGTCCAGCGTGGGCAGCACGCCGGCGTAGAGCTGTGTGTCTTTCATTCCGTCCTTGCGGCCGCCGATGCAGAAGAACTTATCGCCCGCGCCCGTCAACACGATCACGCGGGTGCGCGTCTCGCGGCGGATCGCGTTGATGCAGTCACGAATCTCGTGGCACATAGTCTCCGTGAACATGTTGCCGTCTTCCGGCCGGTTCAGCGTGATGGTGCCGATGGGGCCGTCTTCTTCGTAGATGATCGTTTCGTAGGTCATAAGGCCTCTCAAATCACTCCGCCGCTGCGCAGCGCGGCGATTTTGGTTTCATCGTAGCCGAGCAGATTGCCCAGCACGGAAATGGTGTGTTCGCCCAGGCGCGGCGGCGCGAGGCGCGGCTGGCTGCCCTGGCGGTCGATGCGGATCGCCAGGCCAACTTGCGGCACGTCGTGGCCTGCGGTCGCGGGGGTGCGGTAGATTACGCCGCGTTCCAGCAACGCCTCGTCGCGCGAGACTTCGTCGACGCGGTTGATCGGGCCGGAGGGCACGCGGGCCTTGCGAAATTCGGCGAGCCACTGCTGGCGCGGACGGCTGAGCATGATTTCCTGGATCACGCCGACGATCTCGCCCCGCAGTTCTCGGCGCGAGGCGTTGGTAGCGTAGCGCGGGTCGGATATCATGTCGGGCCGGCCGAGCAATTCCCAGAAGCGCGCCCAGATGCCGTCGTTGCCGAGGCCCAGCGTAAGCGGCAGGTCGGCCGTCTCGAACGCCTGGTAGATCGCGATCACGCTGTCTTTGGCGCCGCTGCGCCTGGGTACTTCGCCCGAGCCAAGATACGGCACGATGCGGCAGGCGAGGAAGCGCGTCATCGAATCGACCAGCGCCACATCGAGCAGGGCGCCTTCGCCGCTACGCTGTCGCTTGAATAGCGCGGCGAGCGCGCCGTAGGCAGCATCCTGCCCGCACAGCATGTCGGCCGCCGGAGCACCGACCTTCTGCGGCTCTCCGCCGAGCGCCCCGGTGATGTCCATGACGCCTGAATAGCCTTCGGCAATGAGGTCGTAGCACGGCAAGTCCGCCCGCGCGCCGTCGACGCCGAAGCCGGTAATCGCGGCGAAGATCAGGCCGGGATTCAGCGCCTTAAGCGTCTCGTAGTCGATCTTCAGCTTCTTCGCGACGCCGGCCGGCACGCTGACGATCAGCACGTCGGCGCTGCGGATCAAGTCGCACAGGACTTCGTAGCCCTCGGGCTTGGTGTAATCGAGGCGCACGCTCTGCTTGTTCCGGTTGACGCTGAGGAACCACAGCGACTCGCCCTCCAGGAAGGGCGGCCCCCAGGCGCGCGCATCGTCGCCCTGGAAGCGCTCGACCTTGATGACCTCGGCGCCCAAATCGCCCAGCAACATCGCCGCGTAGGGGCCGGCAACCGAAGTGCTGAGGTCGAGCACGCGCACGCCTTCCAGCATGTCGAACCCGCGGCCGGGCGGGATCAAGGGCAGATCGTAAAGGGGCAGCGTATCGGTCACAGCCCGCACTCGGCCATTGCCTGAACGGCGCCTGCGCAGGCGACACCCGAGGCGACGAGTTCGGTCTGGCAGGATCTACGAGTCTGCGCGTGCATGATGGCCCCGCTCTCCCTATAGATAGAAAACGCGCATTATGAATCCTCCTCAGGTGCCCTGGAGTGGGTTCAGTGGACTGTCTCCCTGGACTGTCTCCCTCAACAGCAGCTGGCGTCCTTCGCGCAGCTGCGGGGAACTGCGTCACTAGAAGTTGACCTTGTCGCCGCCCTTGAGTCCGAGCATCTTGCGCGCTTCGTGCGGTGTCGCGACTTCGTAGCCCAGGTCTTCGATAAGGCGGCGAATTTTGCGTACCTGATCGGCATTACTTTTGGCCATCTGGCCACGGCCGAGGGTCAGGCTGTCTTCCAGTCCGACACGGACATTGCCGCCCAGCAGCGCGGCCTGAGTGCACAGCGCCATCTGATGCCGACCGGCGCCGAGCACAGACCATTGGTAGTGGTCACCGAACAGCCGGTCGGCAGTGCGCTTCATGAACAGCAAGTTGTCCGGCTCCGGCCCAATGCCGCCGAGAATGCCAAGGCAGAACTGAAGAAAGAACGGCGGCTTGAACAGACCCTTATCGACGAGGTGGGCCAGGTTGTAGAGGTGCCCCACGTCATAGCATTCGTGCTCGAACTTGGCGCCGTGGCCTTCGCCGAGTTGCCGGTAGATCTGCTCGATATCTCGGAAGGTGTTCTTGAAGATATTGCCGTCGGAGTTGCGCAGGAACGGCTCTTCCCAATCGTACTTCCAGTTCGTGAACTTGGCCGCCATCGGATAGAGCGCGAAGTTGATCGTGCCCATGTTAAGCGAGGCCATCTCCGGCGAAGCCCGTAGCGGAGCGGCGAGGCGCTCTTCCAGCGTCATCAACATGCTACCGCCGCTGGTGATGTTGAGCACCGCGTCCGAGCCCTGCCTGATGCGTGGCAGGAACTGCATGAACACGTCCGGATCGGGCGAAGGGCGTCCGTCCTTGGGATCGCGGGCATGAAGGTGAAGGATCGCAGCACCGGCCTCCGCGGCGGCGAGCGATTCCGCGACGATCTGGTCGGGCGTGATCGGGATCGCGTCCGACATGGTCGGCGTGTGGATCGAACCGGTCACCGCGCAGGTGATGATGACCTTCTTGTTGTTCCTGCTCATGATTTTCTGCTTTCCGTCTATTCTTGTCGGCCCGCTTTTTCGCCCCATCGCGGCAGGGTGGCCGCTTGCACACTAGACGCTCGGCAGGCGATGTCAGCCACCGTTGAGTGCGAATGGCATGGTTGGATCGTACTAGCCGATACGACATTTGTCCCGCCCGGCACGGGGACGAATTCTTCGGGTTTCTGAAATTGAAATTTCGTGATTCCCGACTTGTCACGGTGGGCGCTTGATTTAGTCTGCCGCACGCGTAGTTCGCGCCCGGCCAACCCCGATTGTTCTCCACGGCAAGTCTCGTTCGTCGAGGCGCTCGGGCTCCAAGGCCCTGTATTCGCAACTGGTATCAATGAGCATCGACGCACTCGCATACATCGGCATCAATTCGGAAAGACTCGAAGACTGGGCCGCCTTCGGTGCCCGCTTCCTGGGCCTACAGGTCGTCGAGCAGACCGGCGGCATCGTGAAGTTCCGGATGGACGATCGAAAGCAGCGGATCATCGTGAGGCGCGGCACCCCTGACACGGGCCTGACGGGCTGGGGGTCGCGAACGCTGCGGCTCTGGACGCTCTGGCCGCGCGGCTGGACGCACAGCAGGTGCGCTGCGAGCGCATCGCCGCCGCGGAGTTGGCTCTACGCGGCGTCGCCGCAGGTATCCGCTTCCAGGATCCTGCCGGCAACCAGCTGGAGGTCGTCCATGGTGCGGAGACGGACGGGTCGACCTTCGTTCCGGCCCGGTCGATCTCGGGCTTTCGTACCGGGCCACTCGGCGTGGGGCACTTGGTGTACCTGACGCCCGACATCAGCCCGCTGCGCCGGTTCTACGAGGGCGTCCTCGGCTTCCACCTGAGTGACTATGGCACAAAGCCATTCGAGGCCTCTTTCTACCACGTCAACGCCCGTCACCACAGCTTGGCCATCGTCCAGGGGAGCGCGCCCCGCATCCATCACGTCATGATCGAGATGAACCACCTCGACGATGTGGGTCAGGGCTATGACATCGCACTGGCCGAGCCGGGCCTGGTGGCGACCACCCTGGGACGGCACATCAACGATCTCATGACCTCCTACTACGTGCGCTCCCCGGACGGCTTCTTCGTCGAGTGCGGATGGGGCGGCCGCTCCATCGACCCGGCGACCTGGGAGCCCTTCGAACTGAGGCACGGCACCAGCCTCTGGGGCCATGATCGGGACTGGCTGGGGGGCGCCGCCCTCGCCGAGGCGACCCGGCTTCGTACCAAGGTCGCGCAAATCGGTCTCCGCCACCCGGTCCAGGTGTCGGGCGATGCCTACGCGGTGGGCACGGCGCCGGTGGCCTGGTGGGAGAAGGCCGAATCGGCGTCCCAAAACGTTGGATAAGGGCCGGGCCGCCCCGGCCTGATCCCTCCGCTTGCTGATCGGGCCTTTCTCGGTTGTCAGCGCGCTGACCAAAGCTGCGCAGGGATTCCCGCCGGAACCGCCGCCGTTGCGGTAAGCCTTCGTGGCTCCTCGCCATTATTCGCGTTGGCCGAAATCTGTAATCACGAAGCATGGTTGGTCCCAGCCGCGGGCTGGGCGATAAGTGCAGACACGTAAATCGGCCATTCAACACCACACCACGCCGAACCCATGGCGGCTGGAGGCGAGACAGCCGTAATATCATCGTTAGCGGCTCACGCCTGGGCTACCGTGACGAGATGCCGCTGTACGACCGGGCCAAGTCCTATTCCGAGTTGTTCGAGATAAAATGGGCGGCCCCAACCGACATCGCATCACCGACGACATATGGAATCAGGGACGCCGGGTGTCGGTCCATAGGAGGTTCTATGAATAATCGTCGTGAATTCTTTCAAGTCACCGCCCTGGGCGCGGCCGGGATAGCGCTGTTCTCGCAGGCCGAGGCCGCCGGCTCCGGTTATGCGGTTCATCCCGAGGCTATCCCATCACTGCCGGTCGTGGGCTCCGCCGCCCGCTTCCCTGTCCGGCGCATCTATTGCATGGGCCTGAACTATCCGGCGCACGTCGATGAAGGAAAGGGAGGATTCAAAGTCCCCCCATTCTACTTTCAGAAGTCGGCGGACATGATCGTGCAGAACAACGCCAAGGTCGACTATCCGCTGCTGACCAAGGATTATGAGTACGAGCTGGAACTGGTGGTCGCGCTGAAGAGCGGGGGCAAGAACATCGCCAAGGAGCAGGCGCTGGACTGCGTCTACGGCTACGCCGTCGGCCTCGACATGACCCGCCGCGACCTGCAGGGCGACGGGATGAGCAAGAAGATGCCTTGGGAGCCGGGCAAGTCCTTCGACCAGTCCGCGCCGTGCTCGGCCATCACCCCGGCGTCAAAGGTGGGCCATCTGAGCAAGGCGCGCATTCAGCTCAAGGTGAACGACCAAGTGCACCAGGACGACGACATAAGCGCCATGATCTATGACGTGCCGTCGATCATCGCCTTCCTGTCCAAGTCGGTGGCGCTCGCGGCAGGCGACATCATCTACACGGGCACGCCGGCGGGCTCCGGCCCCGTGGTCTCCGGCGATCGCATGGTCGGGACGATCGAGCAGCTGGGCGCCCTGACCATTACAGTCGCCTAGGCAGGTTTGGGTGCGCGGCACATTGAGTTGATACCGCCGGGCCCGTACGGCGGGGGTCGGCCTACCAGCCTTGCTATTTCACCGCCTGGCGCGCCAAGAGTTTCCACCCTTGTGGCGTTGGCCACCCCCCTTCTTTGCGGAAGACGTAGAGGATCTTGAAGGAGATCGAATCGGTCCCCCCGGCTGCATTCTTCATCTGCGCGAGCAACAGGCCGCGGGCCCACGCCACATTGCCGCGTACCGTAATCACGGCGTCCTGAAACTCGATGTGGCCATAGGGAGATTTGCCGGCGACAAGATTGGCGACAAAGGTAGTGCGATCCTCGGTGACGCCGGTCGAATGACCATAGGTGAGCGCTTCATCGGTTAGCCTGTTGAGCGCGCCGCCATCCCGGTCGATCATCGCCTGGTGCAGCTGGGCGATCGTGGCGGCGACGGCGCGGCTGGCCTTCGAGCCGTCCGATGCGGCCTGCGCGCCGGCCGGCAGCAGGGACAGTACCGCCAGCAGCGCGATGAGAAATCGCTTCATTGAAGTCCTCCTTATGATGGTGATGGCGCGCCCTATCGGTACAGGCCGCCGCCATCGCAATTGACGACGGTCCCGCTCAGATAGGAGGCCTGATCGGAAACCAAGAACAGCGCGAGGTTGGCGATTTCCTCGGGCGCGAGCAGACGACCGAAGGGCAGGTCGGTAAGCAGTTCCTGCCAGCGCTCTGCATTGCCGAGCTTCTGCTTCGCTTGGACGCGCATCAGCCGTTCGATCCGCTCGGTGCTCGTGCCGGCCGGGTTGATGCCGAGCACGCGCACGCCTCTGTCCGGGCTGCGCGCCCCGATCGCATGGGTCAGTGCGATCAGCGCCGCATTCCCCGCTGACCCGCAGACATAGTTGTAGTCGTTCGCGACACCTGCCATGCCGATGATGTTCAGGATGACGCCGCTGCCCCGCGCGTACATGCCGGGAATGATCCGGCGGATCAGCCGCGCGTAGCCGAATACCTTGAGGTTCCAGGCCTCGACCCAGGTCTCGTCGTCGATGCTCTCGATGGTCCCGGCAGGTATTGCCCCCGCGTTGTTAATCAGGATGTCGGAATCGCCGCAGCGCGCCGCCAGGTCGGCGACGCCGGCCGGCGTCGACAGGTCGGCGACATGGGTGACGATGCGGTCACCGCCGACATGGAGAGAGCCAGCGAACGCTTGCAGCATCGCGCCGTCGCGCGCGGCGACATGGACGGTGCATCCCGCTTCCAAAAAGCGTGTCGCGATCGCTCGGCCGATGCCTCGAGACCCGCCGGTGACGAGCGCGACCTTTCCATTCAACGTCGTCATCTCGCAGCCCCGATCGCATTCATACCACGAGGCCCCAACGGGTCTGGCCTGGCGCTTTGGCCAAATCCCCGTTCAGGGCCTTGGCGGCCAACAGGTAGTGCACGCTGCCCCACAGGCACGCCACCGTGCCGATGATCAGCATCGCGTCGCGCAGCGAATTCATGCTCCCTAGCGCAGCGAACCGGTCGCTGAGGATGCCTATGATCGTGGGGCCCGCGCCCAGCCCAATCAGGTTCGAAAGGAAGAACAGAATGGACGACACGAGCGCCCGCGTACGCGCATCGACGAGGCCGTGCGAGATCGCAAAGATCGGCGCGAGATAGAGATTGATCGCGCAGTTGAAAACGAAGCTGAGCACCAGCGCCGTCGACAGGTTGGCCGTCGTCAGGATCGTGATCAGGGTCGGCAAGGCGATGGCGACGCCGAGCAGCGGGATCCACAGATACCAGCGCTTGTCTTTCGAACCCAGGCGGTCAGTCGCGAAGCCTCCGAGCAATGTGCCGCAGGCGCCGCCGAGGCCCACCGCCAGCGCCAGCCACATGCTGAGTTCGCCGATCTTGATAGGAAAGCTGCGCAGAAAGAAACTCGCGAGCCAGTTGCCGATGCCATAGACGAGCAGGCCCTGCACGCCCGCCACGAGAGCGATGTGGCGGAAGGACCTACGCGACCAGAGCAGGGCCAGCGTCTCACCCAGCGGGCGCGTCCCCCCGTCGCGGGGCGCGGCGGCGTCCGGCTGCGCCGCGCCGCGGGTCGGCTCGCGCACGGTGAGGCGCAGGATGAAGGCCAGGATGATGCCCGGCGGTCCCACGACGAGGAAAGCGGTATGCCAGCCGAAATGCGCGGCCAACCGCCCGCCCAGCAGGAAGGCGGTAAGAATGCCAATGTGGACGCCGACCGAATAGACGGACAGGGCGGTTGCCCGGCGCGTCGGTGGAAATATGTCGGAGATCATCGAATGCGCAGGCGGGCTGCCCCCGGCCTCGCCAACGGCGACGCCGATCCGCGCCAGCAGCAGCTGCACGTAGCTTAGCGCAAGCCCACAGAGCGTCGTCATCACGCTCCAGACGGTGACGGCCGCGAAGATTACGGTGCGCCTGGATGTCCTGTCCGCCAGACGGGCGATCGGAATGCCGCAGCTCACGTAGAACAGCGCGAAGCTGAAGCCGCTGAGCAGCCCAAGCTCGGTATCGGTCAGTCGCAGGTCGTGCTTGATCGGCTCCTGCAAGATGACGAGCAACTGGCGGTCGACGAAATTGCAGGCGTAGATCAGCGTCAGAATCGCCAGCACATAGGCTTGATAGGATCGTGAGCCGTAGCCGTCAGGGCGCATTACTCTGCTTATCCTTCGGCCGCGCCATGTCCTTTTCGAAATACTTCTCCCAATTCCGAGCCCAGGGACGATCGTACAGATCAGGCACGGTATAGCGGATGGTCTGGCCGGGCTGCGTGTAGCGCGGCAGGCCGTCGATCGGGAAGGTGTCGGGCACACAGAACAGAATGGGGAATGGCTCGCCCTCGTTGAGCGCCCCCTCGCTGTCCCAAGTCTCGATGATGCGCACCGGCTGCGCCAGCGCCTCGGGATCGTAGAAAATCGCCTCGTATTGCATTCCAATCAGCTTGCCCTGCGCATCCTTGCGCGGCGTGTAGATGCCGATCATCTGCATCTTGTCGCTGTATTCGAATGCGCCATGTGACATCCAGCCGCGAAGATTGGCCGTCCAGGTGATCAGCGCTTCGCCATCCCAGAAGCCGATCGTGTCCCCCAGCCATTGTCGCTCCACGCTCAGGTGGGGCACGCCTCCGCTCATGTCGAACTGTCGATCGATATGAATTTGGGTGATGTAATCCTCCGAGCCGGAGAGGCCGGCGCGCATATCCAGCACCATCGTCGGGCTCATCACCAGCCGCGGCAGCCACCCGCCGCCATAGTGGGCGAAGCGGCGCATGAAGCCTTCCGGCCAGCAGAAGGTGCCCGGCCACTGCGGCGCGTTGGAATGGCCGTAGTGATACATCTGCTGGACGAAGTAGCGCTGATACTTGGGGGTCAGCAGCGACAGGTACGTCGGGACCTGAGTCACATGGCCGTTGTACCAGCTCTCGGTCTTGCCCCGGCGGCGGTGATAGGAACCGTTCCAGTCGGGCAGCGTCGCTTGGCTATAGTGGGTTGGGCCCCCGTGCTTGCGCGCCTCGCTCAGCAACCACTCCCAATGCGCCTGCGCCGTCTTGAAGGCATAGGGGCTTATGATGTTCTGGCGCGCGTAGTCGCGGTCGCAATAGCCCCAGGCCGCTGACTTCGGCGGGTCGGCGCCGACGATCGGCGCCTCCAGTGCGCCCCACTGCGCCTCGATGCCTGCGGGAGAGTTACAGCGGTAATAGCGCGGGTCCGTCCAATATTTTTCGTCCTTGTAGAAGTCTTTGCTGGTGAACAGATCGACCGGCAGCGGTGTAACCCCCGTGGGCGTCGCGCCATCCTTCGCGGCAAATACCGGCTTGGCGCCGTCTGGAACGCCGGCCCCGACATATTCCCCCTGGGCGTCAGGACCGACCAGCTGGCCGAGGGGCGGAGCAGGCGCGCCGCGTCCGGCGCTGACCTGGGCCAGGGCGGGCGTAAGGGGGAGCACCAACGCTAGCACCGCGATAGCGCGCGCCCACCTCATCGGGCCTTCTCCGCATCCATCTCGGCGAAGGTGCGCTTGGCGACGAGCATGGCCCCGCGGACAAGCGGCGCCCCCACATAGCCCATCAGCTGCAGCATGGCCTCGGTCAGTTCGTCCCGGGTCCAACCCTGGTTCAAGGCGAAGCGCAGATGAATGGCGAGCTCCGCCTCGCAGCTGGCGGCTATGTCCGAGACGACGCAGATGAGCGCGCGGGTCTTGAGGTCCAGACCAGGCCGGGCCCACAAACCGCCGAAGACGGTTTCGGTGCACACATCCAGAAACGCCCGCATTATTGGATCGGTATAGTTCTGGTTATTGCGGTGATAAGCCTCATCGCCCAGAAGTTCACGGCGAACCGCATCGCCTTTTTCATAGAGCTCGCTTCGTTTATTCGTCATAGCTAACCCAGAACTATTCGCTATTTCGCCATCATAAACTTAACAAATACGTTTAACTGGCCCAACACCAGTTATAGCGCCGCGTATGCTGGTAGGTTTCCCGTCTTTCAACTCTGGCCGCGCGGCTTAACCCAAACACCGCTCAAGTTTACTTCCCCTGCGGAAGCCAGGTTCCGGGGACAACGGCAGGCGTCGCCTCCTCCCATTTGTCATCGGTAATGGGTCGCGGATTTGAACCGTCGGCATTGGCGATGAACAGCTCGGCATAGGGCTGCGAAGCGCCGCGGTCGTACAGCGGCGCCTCGTCGCGATGCCCAAGCTGCGAGCTGCTGAAGATCACGGACTTGCTGTCCGGAGTCCAACCACAGTGGGAATCGTTACCCGGCTGCGCGACAATTCGCCGCAGGTCCGATCCGTCGGGCCGGATGGAGAAGATGTCGAAAGCGTTCACACCGCCCACGAAGCGCGTGAAACAGATTCGAGCGGCGTCAGGCGACCAGAATGGAAAGTTGTCCGTATCCTCGGTCAGCGTCTGGACCGATCCGTCTGCAAGCGTGAGGATGCGCAAGCCCACGCCCTTCCCTTTTACCCGATAGACGATACGCTTGCCGTCGGGCGAGAAGCTAGGGAAAGCGTTGTCGAAGCCGGGAGCGTTGGTCAGCATGCGGATCAGCGTGCCGTTCTCGGCGTCGATCAGCGCCAGCTGCATCGGCGCCCCGAGTTGGAGCACGCCCTTGCCGACGACAATCTGCTTTCCGTCCGGTGACCAGCTCGGCGACATCACAGCGCCGTGATTATCGGGCCGGTAGAGTTCGCGCATGTTCGATCCATCGGGATCGGCGACCGACAGCGCGACATCCGGCGGCAGATCGGGATCGTGCGGGAAGGCGGTCAGCGCCACCTTGCCTTGGCGGGACACGGCCGGAAACTCGCCGGAAAAGCGCAGGTCGATGCCCTTGTCCGGACTGAAGATA
>Ga0182030_10021819_pt1 | contig 11963 bp, 14 predicted proteins | sample 812S3MmetaG_FD_121299 | JGI IMG/M metagenome (GOLD analysis project Ga0182030, IMG submission 121299) | Permafrost microbial communities from Stordalen Mire, Sweden - 812S3M metaG (Illumina Assembly) | ecosystem: Environmental > Terrestrial > Soil > Wetlands > Permafrost | place: Sweden...
CGCCGAACACCGTGGCCAGGCCGAGGCCGGTCCCGCGGCTCGCGCTCTTGGTGGTGAAGAACGGCTCGAACAGGTGCTGGCGCGTGCGGTCGTCCATGCCGACGCCGGTATCGCGCACGCAAAGGCGCAGAAAATCGCCCGTCTCTTCAGACAAGTTGCACGTCTCGATGGACAACACGCCGCCGTCGGGCATGGCCTCGCGGGCATTGACCACAAGATTCATGAGCACCTGGTGCATCTGTCCGTGGTCGGCGCGGATGGTCCAAGCCTCGGGGTCGAGGCTGACGGCGAGTTCAATATCCTCGCCGATTACGCGTTGCAGCATGCCCTGCGATTCGCGGATCAGCGAATTCAGGCTGAGCGGGCGCGGCTGTCCGATCTGTTTACGGCTGAAGGCCAGCAATTGCTGCGTCAGCTCCGCTCCGCGCGCGCCGGCATTGCGAATCTCGTTCAATCCGCCGCGCACGCCGGGCCCCAGCGCGGACTCAGCCAGCAACAGGTCGCTGTAACCGAGGATGACCATGAGTAGGTTGTTGAAATCGTGGGCGATCCCGCCGGCGAGCCGCCCCAGGCTCTCCATTTTCTGCGAGCGCAGCAACTGCTCCTCGAGGCGCTTGTGGTCGGTGATGTCGAAGAAGGAAACGATGACGTGCGACCAGTCTCCGGGCGAAGACTCCAGGGAGACGATCATGGTGACGGTGCGCGGTTCGCCGGCGAGGGTTCGGGTCTCGAATTCGGCGCGGAACATCGAGTTTTGCGCCGAGAGCACGCCCATTTCCTCGCACACCACCTGGTAGGCCGCGTCGTCGAAAATGCGGCTCAAGTCGCCCAGCAACTGCTCGCGGGTGGCACCGTAAAACTCGCGGGCGGCGCGATTCACGTCGAGCACGCGGATGCGGCGCACGCACTCCTCGGCGTCGGCGCGATGGGCGGAAAGGTGGGCGCGGATGTCGGTCACGCCCCGCGTCTTCAATTCGTCGAGGAACTCCTTGACGCGGGAAAAATCTTCCTCCCACATGGGAAACGGCGAGTCCTCGAACAGGGCGCGATAGCGCTCCTCGCGGATGCGCAGCGTCTCCTCCGCCATGCGCCGCTGGGTGACTTCGCGCTCTCTGCCCTGGACGCCGACCTGGTGGCCGCTCTCGTCGAGGATAGGGCCCCAGGATGCGGCCATCCACTTGACGCGCCCGTCCCTGGTCACCAGCCGGTACTCTTCGTCGGAGTAGGCATGGCCCGCGAACAAGCGGTCCCAGTAGCCGAGCATGCGGTCGCGATCGTCGGCGTGCACCCAGCAGATGAACTGTTGCTTCTCCAGGTCGGCAGGCGAGTAGCCGGTGAGGGTGTGCACCGCCGGGTTGATAAACGTCAGCCGCCGGTCCATGTCATAGGCCAGCACCATTTCGGTGAGGTTCCTGGCCATGGCGCGATAGCGCGCGTCGCTTTCGCGCAGGGAGCGCTCCAGCTCCTGGCGCGCCGCCGATTCGCGCGCCAATTGCTCTTCCAAATCCCTGATGCGTTGTGGTAAATCGGACATAGCGAAGTAAGTTCGTTCTGACTATGATAGCGGGATCGGCGGGATATGCCACGCGCGTTGACGTAAAGGACTGGCTGGCGGGCCTTCGAGGACGCGAGTTCGCAGAGTGGAAGGGGAATTGCTACTGGAGACTGTGCAGAGAGTAGCAGATGCAGCAACCGGCACGCGCGGTATGCAATTGTTACCGAGTCAAAATGGCAACTTTGGGAACGGAGATCATGCAATGCAAGGCAAAACAGGTCTAATCGTGGGAATTGCGGGAATCGGTTTGGGTAGCGGTTTGATGTTTTTCCTGGACCCAGCGCGGGGAAAGCAGCGCCGCGCGGCGGTGCGCGACCAGGCAAAGCGCACCTCGCGGCAGCTTGGGCGGGTGGCGAAATCTGTCGATCGGAATGCGCACGATCTTGTTATGGGCACGAACGAGTTGGCGCGGCGCGTCTTCTTGTGGAAGCGGAAAGCCTTGCGTCTGGTGGCATAGGCGCACGGTTGGCAAAGAAGCAGGCAAGAAGAAACACGCCCGCAAGCGGGCGTTGACAGGTTGAAGCCGGCCCCACGTTAGCGGAGGGAGCGCGCGGCAGAGCGCATGTCCTCTCGGAACTGGCGCATGTCGCGGGTGAATTCCGCCTGAGTCTGGCGAAATTCGGTGCGCCATTGGCGGTGCGCCTGGACCATTTCGCGGCGCATGTTCCGGCGCGCTTGCGCGAAGTCCCGCATGGCTTCGACGCGCGCCCGGCGGGCCTCGGCGACGGCCTGGCGCACCTCCTCGCGCCCTTCCCAGCGCCAGTCCGCCAGGGCGGGCATTACCGCCAACAGTGCAATCGCTGCGTACTTCATCGCGTCTCTCCTCCATTCATGTGTGCAACCGGGCTATGCGGTAGGACAGGCCTCCCGGCCTGTCCTTGTGTGACCACGCTTTGTGGACAGGCCAGGAGGCCTGTCCTACCGGCGCGAGAGATCGCGAATCGCCAGGTCCTTGAACCGCATGTTGCCTTCCCCGCCGGAGTGCAGTTGCAGGGCGATGCCACCATCGAACGACTTCTGCTTCGGGTCGGTGAAATCGATGACGGTGATGCCGTTGAGGATGCACACCATGTGATTGCCTTCCACCTTCATCAGCATGTCGTTCCAGTCGGTGGGCTTCACGACGTACTCGTATTCCGGGGAGGGCCAGGCGATCCAGCCGCGGTCGTCACCATACAGACCGCCGACGTGGTGATTCTCCGTGCGGTCGATTTCGAACTGCATGCCGCTGGAGACATCCACCGTGCCCGGCTTGAAGCGGGTGTGGAAGTAGAGTCCGCTGTTGCCATCGTCCTCGCACTTGAAGCGCAGCGACAGCCAGAAGTCCTTGTAGTCCTTCTCGGTCATGAGGTAGCCGTACTGTTTGGTCACCCCCTGGCCGTGAATGGTGCCGTTTTCCACGGTCCAATTCTCGTGACCGACTTTGACCCAGCCGGTGAGATCCTTGCCGTTGAACAGCGAAACCCACTGTTCGTTGGGGAGCAGGTTGGTCTTGTTTCGGGGAGTCTGTGCCAGGAATAACACCGGCAGGGCGAGTATTACGATCAATTTTCTCATCACCACTGGTTCTATCATAAAAAGCGATGCCACGCCGAATGGAAGCCCACCCTTTTTTTCGCCCTGCACTGGAAGAACAGCGTTATCTGCCCGAATGCCCCCGCGTAATCGGCGGTTCGCTGGTGTGGATTTCCATCCAATACGCGGCGGACCGGCCGCGCGGCGGCATCAACGTGCTGGACCTGGCGAGCCGCCAGAACGTCCACCACCCGCTGCCGGGGCGTCCGGGATTTTTCGCCGAGACAGCCGAGCCGGGAGTCCTGCTGGTGGGCCTGGAACGCCGCCTGGTCCTCTACGACCTGAATCGCCGCGCCGTCACCGAGACGCTGGCCCACCTTCCCCAGGACCCGCGCGCGATTATCAACGACGGCATCGCCATCCCCGGCGGCGCCATCTTCGGCACCAAGCACCTCGCCTTCAGCGAGCCGGTGGCGGCGCTCTATCACTACGACCACGCCACCCGCCGGGTGCGCGAACTGCTCGGCGGACAGACCTGCTCCAACGGAAAATACTTGCACGACGGTCTGCTGGTGGACATCGACAGCCAGCCCAAGACGATCACCGAATACCGCTGGGATGGCGGGCTGCACCCGCTGCGGCTGATCGTGCCGCCGGAGTCGCTGCCTGCCCTGCCCGACGGTCTGCGGCCCATGCCCGGGGGCGAGAGCGCAATCGTGGCGTACTACAACCCGGGCCACGTGGCCGATGGCATCGCGCAGGAGATCCGACTCTCCGATGGCGCGCTGCTCACGGAGTTCGTGCTCCCCGGGTCGCCGCGCGTCACCTGCCCCGAGGTATGGGAGCTGGACGGCGTGACGAGAGTGTTTTTCACCACGGCGACCGAGGGCATGCCGGAAGAGACGCGCGCCATCGCTCCGGAAGCGGGGACCATTTTCGTGGCGGATCTGACGGCCTGACATGCCGTGTCTCTTTGCCGCGTAAACCACGCCGCGTATCCATTGACAACGGGCCGGGGAGGCGCTACAAACGAAGCGGAGTAGATTGTCCTCATTGGACGAATCCGTGGAAGGAGGCGTGCAAGCACGTGACTGCCCAACAGCAGGCGTTTAAGGTCTACTACTCGTCGCTCACCGACGCCGATCTGATGAAGATCGCGGCCAACAGGCGTTCCTTCCTCGATGTGGCGCAGGAAGCGCTCGCTAACGAACTTCGCGGCCGGAACCTGGTGCCATCCGAACCGTCCCCGTCCGCTGACAACCGGACTGCGGAGCCGCACCCAAATCCTCCGAGGGGCATGGCAGGGAAGGTACGGGGCTGGTTTTTCCGCCAGCGGTAAAGGCAGGAGGCAAGTGAACATGTGGTGCAACAAGCAACGGAATATGAGTGTACGAGGTGGCAGAAATGCGGCGATCGCGCTCGCCATCCTGGGACTCGCGGCCGCAAGCACGTCCTGTTCCAGCGGGCCCCAACCACCGCAACCCGGCACACCGGCTTTCTATTGGGCCGCGGCCAGGGAAACCTATCGCGGGGGCGATTATTTGAAGACCAGTGAGAACCTGCAGCGCATAATGGCCGGCGACAACGAGTTCACGGCGCGCGCCCGCGCCTGGGACACGGTAATCACCGGCGGCGCGACGCAAGCCTACATCGAACTTGCCGACACCTGGGAGGCCGGCGCGAAGGCCAACCGGCCCAACCCGACGCCCTTCCGCCGGCAGGTGTCCACGTTGCGCAGCCTGGCCAGCGCGTCGGCGATTCAATACGCCGAAGACGTCCACAAGGTGATGGAAGCGGATAAGGACCCGACCATCCTCCTGGCCTTCACGAGTCCCGCCGGCGCGGCCGCTCCACCGGCGGGGTTGAAGCGGGTGGACAGCGGAATACTGGTGCAGGATTCCGAACGCGACCTGCTGCAGGCGGCGATGGTGCAGCGCGGCGTCCTGTTGAGTGTCTGCGACGCCGTCGGCAGCCCCGGCGATACCGCGGCCGCGCAGGAGAAACTGAAGACCGGGGAATTCCGCGTACCGCGCGAGGTGTTCCTGCTGGCGGCCGCCAAGAGCTTGGAGGCGCAGTCGGAAGTGTTCACCAGCAGCAAGCTGGATCTGCCTAACCGGCTCAAGTTGATGTCGCAGGTGGCGCTGAACGCGCTTGGGGCGATTCCGCAGACCAAGGAAACCAAGGCGGTGAACGATAAGGTTCAGGCGCGGCTCAAGAAGGCCAAGCTCACCTTGTGACCGGATGAGCGTGGCTGGGGGCGCCGTCTACATGCGCCTGGCTTTGGCGCGGTCCATGTAGCGCAGGTTCTCGATATCGAGACGGATGGCGTCGCCGGTTTTCACGAATTGCGGCACCATCACCTCCACGCCGTTTTCGAGCGTCGCCGGCTTGAAATTGGTGTCCTGCTGCTGATGCGCGGGCGGCGCCGTGGCGGCGATCTTGACCTCCACAACGTCGGGGAACAATACGCTGATGGGCCGGCCCGCCACGAATTGAACGGTCAGCCGCATGCCGGCTTCGAGGAACCGGGCCTGCACTCCGACCAGTTCCCTGGGAATCTCCGTCTGCTCGAAATTCTCCGGATCCATGAAGCAGCAGTGGTGCTCGTCGGCGTACAGGAATTCCAACGTGTGCTTGTCCAGAGGCATCTCTTCGAGCTTCAGTTCCGAACGGAACGCGTGCTCCCAAAAGGTGCCGGTGTCGAGGTTGCGCAGCCGGGCGTGCATGGCGCCGCTCATTCTGCCCTGGCCGGGGCGGTACTCGGTGGCGACAACCTTATAGTCATGGCCTTCGAACTTGACGACCATACCAACGCGTAGCTGCGATGCAACAACCATTCCTGCCTCCCGTGAGATCCGGCGCGTGGGGTTCGCGCTGGGTCAATTCTAAACCGAATCGCGATTCACGGATAGCCCTATCCGATAGGGAAAGCCGCACCATGCCCCGGGAGTAAACTGTAGGCATGTCGAGATTGCGCTGGCTGTCGATGACGCTCGCGCTCCCCCTGGTGTACATCGCGGTGCTGTATTGGGCCACGCGGCCGCCGAAGCCTGTGTACACGTTCCCTGCGCGTACCGTGATGACCGTCAGCGATAAGGGCGGTCCGGCGGCGCTGCACGCTCCCCCGGCGATCTATCCGCCGCAAGCCCTGCGCGCCAGGGTGGAAGGCAGCGTGGCTCTCGAAGTCACCATTGCCGCCGATGGCACGGTGGCGCGTGCCGTGCCGATATCCGGCCCGGCGCCGTTGCGGCAGGCGGCTATCGATAGCGTGCGGCAGTGGCAGTTCGAGGCCAAGGCGCAGGAGACGCGGATCGACGTGAGTTTTTCGCCGCGCGACGCGACCCACTCCCTGGCATTGCCGGAGCCGGTGCGGCGCACCGCGCCGGTCTACCGGGGAACCCTGCGCGGCTTGGTGCGCGTAGTGGCGATGGTGGATCCCGAGGGCCGCGTCGAGAGCGTCCAACCGGTGACGGGGCCCGACACCCTGGTGCCCGCCGCGCTGGAATCGGTCCGGCACTGGACGTTCCGCCCGATGCTGCGCGACGGCAAGCCGGAACACGGCACCGCGGTGGTGGACGTCCCCTTCGGCCTGTAGGACAGGCCTCCCGGCCTGTCCATGTGTTACAAATGCGGCTTGAACAGGCCCGGATGCCTGTCCCACTTTGGAGGACGCAAATCATGAATAGCATCTCACGACGCAAATTCGTCCCGGCCGGTCTGGCGGCCGCCGGGAGTGCCAGTGCCGGAAAACTGCTGGGCCAGGCCGCGCCGGCCAGGCCGCGGTCCGGGCATCCCCTCCTCGACTCGGTGGACGCGCTCATCGTGGGCGGCGGCCCCGCGGGGATCGGAGCCGCCCTGGGCGCGGCGCGCGCCGGTGTGAAGACGCTGCTCATCGAGAACCACTCGTTCTTCGGCGGCGTGGCGGCCTGGTCCGTGGGAATGCAGATGAACCAGATGCGGCCCTTTGGCCGGCCGCGCTCGGCGGTTCACGAGCTGCTCATCGAGAAGCTCGCGGCCTATGGCGAACAAGCCGTGGCGCTGGGCGAACACGAAGTGTGGACCAACGTGGAGTACCTCAAGGTCGCCATCCTCGACGCGCTCGACGAAGTCCGCGCCGGCTATCTCGTGCACCTGCGCGCGGTGGATGCGATCGTCGAAGGCAACCGCGTCACCGGAGTGACGGTGGCCACCAAGCGCGGCCTGATGGAGATTCGGGCCAAGGTCGTGGTGGATTGCACGGGCGACGCCGACGTGGCATTCTACGCCGGCGCGGAGACCATGACGGAGCCCGACAAGCTGATGCCCATGACCCTGGGGCTGACGCTCACCAACATCCCCCGGCCCGGGATGGAAAGCGCCGTCATTGATGCGATACGCGCGGGAAGGCGCAAGTACCCGCTCATCACCTCGGGATTCCTGGAGGTCAAGCAGGTGGCCCACGGCAATAGTCTGTGGATCAACCACGCCGGCAGCGCCGACATGGGCCGGGTGGACGCCACGGACCCGCGCCGGCGGACCGAGGCGGAGTGCCGCAGCCGCCGCCAGGCGATGCAGATGATCCAGGCCATTCGCGAGGCGGAGAATCCCGATCTTCGCCGCATGGAATGGGGCTCCGCGGGGCCGCAGGTCAGCGTGCGGGAGACCCGCCGCGTCAAGGGCTGCTACGTGATCACCGAAGAGGACGCCATGGCCGGGCGCGAGTTCGCCGACACCGTCGGATGGCGGACCGGCTACGTCGATCTCGGCGGGCAGAGCGGCAGCAAACTGGTCCGCATGAAGGTTCACGACGTGCCCTACCGGTCGCTCGTTCCGGAGAAACTCGACGGCCTGCTGGTGGGCGGGCGTTGCATCTCCGCCACCCACGTGGGCGCCGCCGCCGGTAAGAGCATGGGCAACTGCATGGCCACCGGCCACGCCGCGGGACTGGCCGCCGCGCTGTGCGCGCAACAAGGCATCGTGCCGCGCGCGTTGAAAGTGGGCCGGCTGCAGGAGAAGTTGCGCGCCGACCGTGTACGGCTGGATATTCAGGAGCGCGAGCAGACGAACCTGCGAGGGTGAGTAGGACAGGCCTCCTGGCCTGTCCTACTCGCCTGTCCTACTTGGCGGCGATATTCACGCTCGCCGAGACGTTTTCCCACTCCAGGGTCAGCGTGCCTTTAGTGCCACTTCCGGCCAGGGTCATCTTGTAGGTTTCCACCAGCCCGGCGGCCTTGCTCATCTTCATGGGCGTGCGGCCGACAGCCTTGCTCTCATCCAGGCTCGTGCTGCCGTCGCGATTGATGCCCCACTGGCCGGTCTGCTTGCTGACGATAAGTTGCCAGCCCTTAGGATCCAGGAACACGTACAGGGTGTAATCGCCCGCGGGCACATTGAGGGTGCCGATGGTGATGTCGCCCTCGGTGTGCAATGCCGTGGCATTGTTGGCCCCGGCACGCCAGACGGTGTTGTCGGGCTGCAGCGCGCCGCTGCCGTTGAAGATCTTCCTGCCCTTGACGGACGGGGCGGAGTACTTAATGGTGACGCTCTTGCCGCCGATGGTGGCGGAGGTCTCCGCGGGCGGGCTGGCGGGCGCCTTCTTCGGTGCCTGGGCGGATCCCAGGCCCGCTACGGCGGCGAGCGCCAGAACGCCAGTTAGTGCGCGATGGATTATCATTCGAGTTTCAGATTCCTCTCTCCTGTGAGTATATTACCCCTTGCGCTCCGCCATGCTCCTGGAGCATGTTAAAAAGAGTGTTCCCTATTGAACTTTTGCGTGTCCTTCTCGGTCTCATCGGCATCGGCAGCGCCTTGATGGCCGGTCGCACCATGGCGGCGGTGCGCCAGGGGCTGATCAAGGCCGGCCGCCACTATGCCTGGATGGTGCGCGCCGTGGTCTGCCTGGCCGCCCTCGCCTTCCGGCACGCTCCCGACGCCGTCCTGATTGGCGGTTTCGCGCTCGCGGCGGCCGCTTTCGCCGGCGGATGGTGGCAGATGTCGCATCAAAAGCCGCCCGAAGACCTCTCCCACGACATCGTGCCGCGCGATGAATAAACGCGCCGATTGCTACAATCTGAACTTACATGTCCCTTATCGTGGTTGGATCCGTTGCCTATGACGGCGTCGAAACGCCTCATGGAAAAGTAGACCGTATGCTCGGCGGAGCGTGCACCTACATCTCGCTCGCCGCCGCGTATTTCACGCAGGTCAAGATTGTCGGCGTGGTGGGCGAGGATTTCGCCCAGGAAGACATCGATTTTCTGGCGTCGCGCCAGATCGATCTCGCCGGCCTCGATCGCGTCGCCGGCAAGACGTTTTTCTGGGCCGGCAAGTACTCGCCCGATATGAACGATCGCGAGACCCTGCGCACCGATCTCAACGTCTTCGCCGATTTCAATCCCAGGCTGCCCGAGAGTTACCGCGCCGAGCCGTATCTCTTCCTCGGCAACATCCAGCCCGATTTGCAGCGCAGCGTGCGCCGCCAGATGAGCCGCGTCCAGCTCACCGGCGGCGACACCATGAATTACTGGATCGACAGTTTCCGCCCGGCGCTGCTCGAAACCCTCAAGCAGTGGGACTTCCTGCTGATCAACGATAGCGAAGCCCGCCTGCTTTCGGGCGAGCACAACCTGCGCCGCGCCGCCGCCAAAATCATGGCCATGGGGCCGCATACGCTGGTCATCAAGCGCGGCGAGTACGGCGCCATCCTGTTCCGCAAAGGCGAGCACTTCATGGTCCCGGGCTATCTGCTGGAAGATGTCTTCGACCCGACCGGCGCGGGCGATTGCTTCGCCGGCGGCTTCATCGGCTATCTGGCCGGCCGCGGCGTCGTGCCCTCCAACGGCGATCTCGACTTTGCCGAATTGCGGCGCGCCGTGATCTACGGTTCCGTCATGGGCAGCTTCTGCTGCGAAAAGTTCGGGGTGGACCGCTTCCGCACCCTGACCCGTGAAGAAATCGAGGCTCGCTATCAAGAGTTCAAAAACCACACCGCGTTTTAGCGCGCCTCTCGTGCTGGCGGCGCTGGCCCTGCTTAGCGCCGCCGCCATTACCGTCTTCTACACCAACGGCTGGCTGCTTTACTATGGCGACGCCGAGGCGCACCTCAACATCGCGCGCCGCATGGTGGATTCGCGCACCCCCGGCTACGATCAGGTGGGCACCGTGTGGCTGCCCCTGCCGCACTGGCTGATGCTGCCGTTCGTGCGCGTGGATGCGCTGTGGCTGAACGGCCTGGCGGGCGCCATCCCGTCGGGCGTAGCCTTCCTGCTGGCCGGCATGTTCCTCTACCGGGCGGCCTACCGCATCTTCGATTGTGCTTCCGCCGCCTGCGCCGCCGCGGCGCTGTTTGCGCTCAATCCCAACGTCCTCTACCTGCAATCCATCCCCATGACGGAAAGCATCTTCGCCGCCTGCCTGCTGGCGCTGTTGTACTTCTCGGTGCGCTTTCGCGATACCCAGGGGTGGGGCGCGGTAATCGGCGCGGGCGTGGCGGCCTGCGCCGCCACCCTGACGCGCTACGAAGGCTGGTTTCTGCTGCCTTTCGCGGCCGTTTATTTCCTGATCGCCGCGCGGCGCAACCGCGTCGGCGTGGCCATGCTGTTCGCCTTCCTGGCCGCGCTCGGCCCGCTGTTCTGGCTGTTCCACAACTGGTGGCTCACCATGGACCCGCTGGCCTTCTATCGCGGCCCCTACTCGGCGCGCGCCATCCAGGGCAATACCGCTTACCCGGGTAAAAACGATTGGCGCGAGGCCTTCCTCTATTACCGCACCGCCGCGCAACTCTGCGCCGGCCCCTGCCTGCCGCTGATTGCGCTGGCCGGCGCGGTGGCCGCGCTCTTCCGCCGCGCTTTCTGGCCGCTCCTGCTGCTGGCCCTGCCGGGCGTGTTCTACGTCTGGAGCATGCACTCCTCGGGCACGCCGATCTTCATTCCCGTGCTGCAGCCGTTTTCCTATTACAACAGCCGCTACGGTCTGGCCGTGCTGCCGCTGTTGGCGCTGGCCGGCGCCGCGCTCGTCGGCGTGGCCCCCCGGCCGCTGCGTCCCGCCATGGCGCTGCTCGCCATTCTCGCCGCCGTCATTCCGTGGATGGCGCACCCCTCGCCCGCCAACTGGGTCACCTGGGAAGAATCGCGCGTCAATTCCGTGGCGCGCCGCGAGTGGACCCGCCAGACCGCCGATTTCCTGCGCCCGCGCTATGTGCGCGGTTCCGGCGTCCTCACCGGATTCGGCGATCTCACCGGCGTCTACCGCACCCTGGCCATCCCGCTGCGCGATACTTTTACTCCCGATAACGGATTGCCGTTCGATGCCGCCGTGCTCCGCCCCGAACTCTTCCTACACGAGCCGTGGGTCGTCACCATGGGAGGCGCCGCCGCGCAGACCGCCGTCAATCGCGCGGCGCGGGCCGGGATTATTTATTCTTTGGAACAGACCATCATCGTGAAAGACGCGCCGGTGATTGAAATCTACCGGCGATGATAAGGAGAACGCATGGTACCGCATGAATCCGTAACAACAGCATTCGAACTGCCTGGCTACCGCATCAAGCGCAACCTCGGTGTCGTCCGGGGAATCGTGGTGCGCTCGCGCTCCATCGTGGGCACCATCGGCGCCAGCCTCCAGACCATGGTGGGCGGCAACATTTCGCTGTTCAGCAAACTCTGCGAGCAGACACGCAACGACGCCTTCGATATCATGCTCCAGCACGCCGAAGCGCTCGGCGCCAACGCCGTCATCGGCATGCGTTACGACGCTACCGAGATCATGCAGGGCGTCACCGAAGTGCTGTCCTACGGCACCGCGGTGGAGGTCGAGCGCATTCCCAAATGAAGATCCCTTTCACCAAGGCGCACGGCGCCAGGAACGATTTTCTCTTCACCTGGCGACGCGACGCGCCCGACCCGGCCGCCGGCGA
>Ga0182030_10021821_pt1 | contig 11962 bp, 11 predicted proteins | sample 812S3MmetaG_FD_121299 | JGI IMG/M metagenome (GOLD analysis project Ga0182030, IMG submission 121299) | Permafrost microbial communities from Stordalen Mire, Sweden - 812S3M metaG (Illumina Assembly) | ecosystem: Environmental > Terrestrial > Soil > Wetlands > Permafrost | place: Sweden...
ACGTGCCATTCAATCTTGTTCGGATAGCGGCGCATGAGTTCCGCCATCGCGGGCACCGCGTCCTGGAAGCCCTTCCATTTTTCGGGACGGCAATACGTGACCACTCTGATGATGCCGTCCTGCGCGCTCAACTTCGGGCGCAAGTGGAATTGAGTGGTGTCGATTCCATGCTGCACGGCGGGGACCATCTCGCCAAACCGGCGGCGGAATTCTCCCGCCAGCCACGTCGAGTTGGCGATCCGGTAGACCGGCATTTGGAAGGTATTGCGGCACAGCATCTTGATCAGCGGATTGCCCTGCAGACCGGCCGATGGCTGGGAATCCTGCGCGAAAAAGACTTCGTCGTAGTGCTGCGGGAAGTGGACTGGCTTGCCTTTGCCGGATTGCCAAGCGGGGATGATGCCGTCCCAGTTGGCGGCGATGATCAGATCGGCGCGCGGAATCGCCGGCGTGACCAGATGCATATACGCCAGGAAGAAACGCATTTCCCCGAGATAGTCGCGCGGGATCTTGTTCAAGAAATGATACGGAAGAGACTCGCGGCGCGCCGTTGCGTCGTAGTACACCGGAATATCGGAGTCGAATCCCGGGAAAGGCGCGTCCTGCGGCCACAGGAATTTCGGCCAGGTGGTGAGAGAGACTTCGTGTCCCCGCGCTTTGAAACGGCGCGCATATTCGAGGATGCAGGCAGCGCCGCCGGTGCGAATTTGCTGCGTCGGCCCCATCACGAAGGTCATCGACAAATGCGCCCGGGCGTGGATGGCGGGAGCTTGCGTTGCTGCACCGGAAGCATGCACGGCATTGGAGGCACCCACCAACATGGCGGCTCCGTCTTTTTGCACGCCGATCACGACGGCGAAACCGTTCCCGACTTTGTCGTCCGTATCTTGAACTGCGACGAGCGGCCATCCCAGCCACTGAACCAATTCGACAAAATCCTCAGTAATCCAGATGGAGCAATGCGCCACATCGGGATCTGGACCGTTCCCGGTCTCGTGGCGTTCAATTAACTCCGCCAGAGTGGAGCGGGGACGCTCGCGATCGAACGTGCGCTCCTTGTGCGGGGCGATGACGTAAATATAGCCGCCGGGCCGCACGACCCGGTACCACTCTTTCAGCGTCTTAATTGGATCGGGGAAGTGCTCCATCACATGGGAGCTGATCACAAAATCGACACTGTTATCGTCGAGCGGCAGCTGGTCGCCGGGCGCGACGATATCCACGGGGAGCGCTTCGCCGCACACCTTGATCTCCTCTTGCTTGAAGATCGTCGTCATGTCGCCGCAGTAATCAACGTTACGAGTCTTCAGCCCAAAACGGTTATGCGCGGAGCCGCCGATCTCGATCCCTTCGAGTCCATCCAGCAAACGATGAGCGAGTACGCTTTCTTTGAATTTCATTTCGAGTCCTTTTTCATTGCGAATTCTTTAACGTAAGGTTTGGTGAATTGAGTGCGTGTCACGCCGCCTCCTCTTCCGCATAGGGAAATGAGTTGTAGCCTCGGTTCACGCGATCCGGTTGATGGAGCGTCGGCTCGGAGCGCCCCAGCACGATGCGGTCCGCGACCTCGACTCCCTGCATGAAGGAATGGTCCTGATTGCTGACTTCGTATTTCCACGCGCCAAACCGGCCGCGCGAATAGATCTCACGAGCTTCGAGCAACGGGAGCACTTGATCGAGGATCGAGTCCCTTTCGAGCGAGGGCGTCGGATAGCCGGGCGTCAGAATTTTGTGCCAGCGGCTCAGAATCGTCTCTGCTTCGGGGATCAATCCGATGGAAGTCATCTGCGCGATTACGTCATCCACAATCTGCGCGCTGTTTTTCGGGAAATGTTCCGTTTCGGAGACTTCCGCCATCAGCGACCACGTTGCTCCCGGCGAAGGAACGTTGTACGGACTGTAGTTGCTGAAGACGGTAACGCGATAAAAGCTAGTTTCCACGCCGGGGAAATACATCCAGCACATCTTGCTGAGAGACTCCGGTGGTTGGCCACGCATGCCGATTCCGATCACGTGTACCGTGGACGATTTCAAATCTGCTGAGCGCGCGAGTCCTGGAACCGCGACGGTCCGGCAAAGCCAATCCAGAGGAGCGGTATTGATCAATTGCTGGTAACGGATTTCGTCTCCGTCCGCGAGCTTCACTGTACGCCGCGCCGCGTCGATAGAGGCAACGCGTGAGGACATCCGCAGATTCGCGTGCGGAATGCGTTGCCCCAGCGAACGCCAAACCGCTCCCGTGCCTCCGCGGAGAGGAAAGCGGAAGCGGCGGTTGGGGCCCCAGGAGACCTGGTCCTGGCGCAGGCAAATGGCGCGCAACACTTCATCGAGCGACGGTGTCGCAACGCGTTCGCCGACCCAGCGGCAGTCCATGTGTTCCAACGGATGCGCCCACACTTTCAAGTTGTATGGGAACAGGAACAGGTCCGCGACGCCCGCGCCGAACGTTGTCAGGATCCAATCGCGGAAATTGTCGGAAGGCCCGCACCGCGGATTGCGATGCGCAGCCAGAAGCCCTTCGACTGCCCGCCACTGATCCGCGGGATCCAGGCGATGCAAGTTGTTCTGAAAAGGATAGGGAATGAATCGGTCGCGCAGCCAGATCCAACTTTCGCGATCATGCCACAACCATCCGTCGGACGGAAAGGCAAGATCCATGTATTCGTCGAACTTCCGGTAATGCGAAAACTGAACATGGCCACCTAAGTCCCAAGTGAAGCCGTGAGCGTCGCAGTGCGACGAAGCGAGTCCACCGGGCGCCGCGGCTGCGTCGATCAGGACGAAATCGTGGCGACCGAGTTCGAGCAGGCGGAGCGCCGCGCCGATTCCCGTGGGTCCCCCTCCGAGGATGACGATGCCGGGATTCAATAGGCCTCCTGGAACGATTCTTCGACTCCGTTCACGCAAAGCTGGTCTCCGGCGAGAGCGGCTTCCCACAGCTCCACGTTGGTTTCGATATTCCGATGCGTCAGCACCCATTCGCGCTGCTCGCGGTTGGCCTTCGCCCGATCCGCTTGCAGAACCTCTTCCAGCTTGCGTTTCCACGCCTCGCGGTTATTCTTGGCCGTCGTGGGAACTTCGGCACTGTAGGGCAGCACGTGCGAGGCGAGGGTGACTGCGCCGGACAGGGCGTACTCGTAGTATTTAATGCAGCTCTTGTAGCGATTGAACGGGTCGTCGAGCAAGGGCGCGATGCCTACGTCCAGTCCCAACTCGCAGACTTTCTGCGGATGCTGCTGGATCGGGACGTTAGGATGGAACTCATAGCGGATGCCAGCCAGCTTCTCCATGAAGTGTTTAATCGATCTTCCCAAGGGCGTCTCGAACAAGGCATTGCCCCATTTGATCCGCAGATTATCGAACAGTTCGTCGAGCGTCGACTCCTTGCAGATTCCTTGCATGACGAAGGTGAACGGAATCCTTTTTTGCACGTCACGGACGGCGTCCAACACCACCGCCAGATCGGCGAAATGCGTGGCGCTTCCGGTCCACCCAATGCGAGCTTCGCCTGTGTTTCGAGGCAGGGGCGTCCACTCCTCGGGATCAATGCTATTGGGGATCACCACGACGTTGGGATTCCACTTGCGCAAATACTCGGCGAGAGTCTCGGTGGTGGTGGTGACGATATCCGCGGAACGCATCAGGGATTCGTACAGGGGCAGCCGGCCTTGCAGAGCCTTGTAATTGAGATTTTCCGGCGGAACCAGATCCAACGCGTCGTCCGTATCGAAGACGACTCGAATATTATTTTGCTTGCACCATTCGACGATTTTGATGGCCTGCGGAAAATGGGCGCGATAGAGCACCAGGACGTCGGGCGCTTCGTATTGCGTCTCACTGGAGAGAATCTGGACCTTATGCCCGCGCCGGGCCAGATATTTTGCAGGGATGGCCCCGCGCCATTTATAGCAACCGCTCAGGGTCTCTGTAAGCAGACAGATGTTCACGCCGGTTCCTCCTTCTATTGGCCGCTATTGGAGCGCACCCAACTGGAAATGTAGGATTCCGCGGCGGTATTCTCCAGCTCGCGGTCGTGCAAATAGCTCCATTGCTGCATGCGTTTTTCCTTGAGGTTCTCCACGGTCTTGCATTCTTTCCTGGCCTTGATGAGAAGTTTCCGTTGTTCGTCAATCTGGCCTTCGAGTAGTCGGCGGCTCTTCTGCAATGTAAGTCGCTCGCTGCGGAGGCGAACCTGAAACGACGCCAAGGCGCGGAATTCGGATCCTTTCACCGCGGGCTGCCGCAGTACATTCATCTCGGCGTTCAATTCCGTCATGACCAGGGCATTCTCGCGATGGAGGACTTCGCCGAGCTTGACTTGCAGCGTCGCCAGCTTCTCCTCCTGAGCGCGCATCTGGAGCGCGCGCCATTCCAGAACGCGCTGCAGCGGGAAGCGAAACGCTTTCATGCCAGTTCCTTGGCCAAGGTGAAGAGGCGTTGCCGCGTGTCATCCTGCGTGGAGTAGCTTTCGGAATCCTGACGGAGGAAGTCCAGGATCTGCGGACGGTAACGGATGCTGCGATCGAGAATCGGGTTGGCTCCCTGCACATGCGCACCCAACTGGATCAAATCGGCGGATTGTTGATAGATGGCCATGGCCTCGCGAATACGCCGGGTCGCGGTCAGTTCCTCCGGCGTCACAACCTTGTTGGCGAGCCGGCTGACCGAGCTCAAGACATCGATCGCGGGATAGTGGCCGGCCGAAGCCAGGTCGCGCGAAAGGATGAAGTGCCCGTCCAGAATGCCGCGTGCCGCGTCGCAGATGGGCTCGTTGAAATCGTCGCCCTCGACCAGCACGGTGAAGAATCCCGTGATCGATCCCGTTTTAAAATTGCCGGCCCGCTCAAATACTTTGGGAAGCAGCGCGAAGACCGAAGGAGTGTAGCCTTTCTGGCTGGGAGGCTCTCCGGCGGCCAATCCGATTTCGCGTTGCGCCATGGCGAGGCGCGTGACGGAATCCATCACCAGCAGGACGTCGGCACCCTGATCGCGAAAATATTCCGCGGCGGCCAAGGCCACGAAGGCAGCCCGAATGCGCAGAGGAGCGGGGCGGTCGGACGTCGCGACGACAACCAGGGAGCGCTTCATCCCTTCCGGGCCCAACTCGTTTTCCAAAAATGCTTTGACTTCGCGGTTGCGTTCGCCGATCAGTGCAATCACGCTCACCTGCGCCGAGTTCTTACGCGACATGGCGCCGAGCAGCGTACTCTTGCCGACGCCGCTGCCGCCGAACAGGCCGATTCTCTGCCCTTTCCCGCACGTCAGCAGACTGTCGATGGAACGAACGCCGGTGACCAGCCGTTCCGTGATGTGCTCGCGCTGAAGAGGATTGGGAGGCGCCGCGTAGAGCGGATAACTGCGGTCCGATTCCACGGGAGGGCCGCCATCCATGGGCTGCCCGAATCCATCCAGAACTCTTCCGAGCAGTCCCGGTCCAACGGCCAACTGCGCGTCTTGGGAACGCGCAATCACGGGACTGCCGAGTTGCAGTCCGTCGGGCTCATCGAGCGGCATCGCCAACACGCGGCCGTTGCGGAACCCGATCACCTGGGTGCGGATATTCTGCCCGTTGGCCGCGCGGATCTCGCAAAAATCTCCGATCGCCGCCGCGGGACCTTGCGACTCAATCAACAACCCCACTGTGGCGGTCACCTGGCCGCTCCACGGGATCGTATCGATGTGGTTGAGATCCTGTATGTAAGGTGTGAGTACGACGTGTTCCGAGGTTTCCATTTTTTATCGATTCTGCGGCAGCCGCTCAAGGCGGTCGGCCAGTCCGCGTTCAATTTCCTGCAACTGGGATTCGATGGAGCCATCCAAATTGCCATGGGCCGTCTCGAACAAAACGTCCCCGCACTGCATCGAAGAATCGGCAATGATTTCGACTTTTTGCGAATTGGAGAAACGTTGCAGAGAGCCGCGAATGGCGGTTTCCTGGTCAGGATGCACGCGCACCCTGCACAGTTCCCGCGCCTGTAGTTTTTCCAGCGCGACGCGAATCAATCCTCCGATGGAGGCCGGATCCAACGTCAATTCGCGATGCACCACACGGCGGGCGATCGCGACCGCCAGTTTGAGAAGGTCGCCTTCCGCCGCGATTCGAATCCGGGTACGCAACTCCGTAAGACTCGCCAGGCTTTGGGCCAACCTGTCGAGGGCCGGCTGCACTTCGGCTCCCGCCTGCACTCGCCCCTGCGCTTGTCCTTCGGCGAACCCGCGCTGATAGGCCTCGCGCTCGATGCGTGCGAGTTCCTGCTGGGGAATCTGATTTCCCTCGGCGGCGTTCTTTTCCGACGGCCCGTCCTTCCCGGAACGCACGGACCGTTCGGAACGACCTGATTTCCCATTCGGCGTAGAGGACCCCACCGTGACGCGCCACTGGATGGGCGTGACGGCGGAATGTTCGCCGTCCCGCAGAACTCTAGACGACGAATTGGTCATCGCCACCATTTCCCTTCAGGCTAACGACGCCCTCGTCTTCCAACTGTCGAACCACGGCGATCATCGCCTGCTGCGCCGCCTCCACTTCGCGGATCTTGACGGGCCCCAAGGCTTCCATGTCTTCGAGCAACATGGCGGCGCCGCGTTGCGACATGCCTTTTAACAGGTGCTGCCGCAGTTCTTCGGTGGTTCCCTTGAGCGCCGTGGTCAGCTGGCGGCGATCGGCTTTCGCCAGTAGTTCCTTGACCCCGTTGGCGTCGAGCGCCATCAGGTCGTCGAACACGAACATCTTCTGGCGGATGGATTCCATGATCTCGGCGTTCTGTTCGCCAATCTGGGCGAGAATTCCGTTGCTGAGCTGGGAATCCAGTTGCTTGAATATTTCCGCGACGGCGCGGGGACCGCCGGTTGGCTGACGATTCACTTCGCCTAACATTTTCAACTTCTGGCCGATAATGGCGGAGATTTTCGCCACTACGCTCGGGGGGATTTTGTCGAGCTTGGCGATGCGCAGAGCGATGTCGGGTTGCGCTTCCGGAAGCATCGAGGCGAGCACGGCGGCGGACTGAGAAGGATTGAGTTGAGAAAGGACAATCGCCACCGTCTGCGGGTGTTCGCTCTTTACAAAGCGTGCCAGCAGATGGGGCTCCACGTTATGGAGCTGGCGGGTGTCTTGTCCTGCTTGGCCCGCGTCCGGCAGTTGGTCCAAATGACGCTTGCTGCCTTCCGGTCCAAACGCGCCGTTCAGTATCCGCGTGGCGTAGGCAATCCCGCCGTAGCCGACGCGCGAGGCGGCCGAAGTCGCGGCAAAAAATTCTTCCAGGACGGCTTCCGCATCCGGCGCGGACACCGACGGCAAATTGGCAATGACACTGCTGACCATCTGGACCTGTTTAGGGCTTAATTGCTTCAATAACGCGGAGGACGCTTGATCCCCGAGAGCGATCAGCAGAATGGCGGCCTTCTGCGCTCCGCTGAGGGCCGGGGCGACGCCTGTTGAAGCCGCGACGGCGGGCGGAGCTGTGGTTGCAGGCGGAGCCGCGATTGCGGGAGAAGCCACGCGTTATACCTGCCCTTCTCTAAGCCAACCTCGCAGTACGCCAGCAGCGACGTCGGCGTCCTTCTGTGCCGTCTCGCGGAGTTGCTGCGTCAAAACTTCCAACCGCGGAGCCGAGAGAGTGGGAGCGGTGGACGGAGCCCATGTATCCTGGGCGGTAGCGCCTTCGACGCGGGTCGCCCCTGAGGCGTTCGCGTTGGAAGCACCAGGCAACGCGGGGGTTACTGCAGCTCGCGCCTGTTTGGCCGAGAGTTTTTTCATACGCATAATCAGGAAGGTGATGGCGCCCAACACTAATAGGACGATCGCGGCCAATCCACCCATCAGTTTCGGATCCGCTTTCAGCTGCTCCAGTGGCGTGCGCGTTTTGGGGGCGACTGGGACGGGTTGCGCGCTCATAGGGGGATCCAGATTCAACGTGGACTCAAACGGCAAACTCTCGACGATCAGCTGATCGCCGCGCTCCTCATTGAATCCGGCGGCGGCAGCCACCAGGTCGTGAATCACTTTGACGCGCTCGGGAGTCGGAGGCACCAGGACGCGCTTGGCATTGGCTCCGCTTCCTTCCCAGTGCGCTTCGTGATCGATGAGCACGGAAATGGACAACCGTTTGACGGCGCCCTGCGGCAGCACCGTTCGCTTGATCGTGCGGCTGGTTTGATAACTGATGTTTTCAGACTTGCGGGACGTTCCCCCTCCCGGGGACGGGCGCGGAGCGGAATCGGGCAGATTGGACGCGGTTCCCGGGACGCCGGTGGCCGCGTGCGTAGTGGAAGTGGTGTCTTCGGTTTTTTGCGAAGACACCATGGCGGAGCGTGAGGGATCGAAGCTCTCCTCACTTTGCTCGGCGCTGGTCAGGTCGCATTCGGCGGAAACGGAAGCGCGGAAGCGGCCGGCTCCGACCAGCGGCTCGAGCGTAGCATCCAATTTAGATTTCAAATCCTGTTCGACTTTGCGGCGGTATTCCAGCGCGCCCTCCGAAGAATCCGCGTTCGCGTCACCCGCGCGCTTGGCTCGACTGAGGAGATTGCCGCGCATGTCCAGCACCGAAACGGCTTCGGGAGCCAAGCCCTCGACCGCGCTCGAAATCAAATGCGTGATGGCCGGAATGGCAGTCTCGGGCAAAGACGCGCCCAAGCGAATCTTGATCAACACGCTGGCCTTGGCGGGCTGCCGCGATTCGCTGAAAACCGATTCCTGCGGGAAAGAGATGTGGACGCGGGCCTGCTCCACGGCGGCGATCGCCATCACAGACCGTTCCAGTTCACCTTCCACCGCCCGGCGGTAATTAATTTTCTCGGCGAAATCCGTCATGCCGAAATTTGTTTTATCGAAGATTTCGAAACCGATTCTGCCGCTTTTCGGAACGCCGGCGGCGGCCAATTCCAGACGCAGTTCGGCCACCTTGGCTTCCGGCACAAGGATCGTGGTCCCATTGCCTGAAAGGCGGTATTCCGTGCTGCCTTCTTTCAATTTCTGGATGACCACGGAAGCATCTTCCGGCGCAAGCGCGGTGTATAAAGGATGGAAGTCGCTCTCCTTTTGCCAGTGCAGGAACTCGTAGAGCCCGCCGCACACCAGGATGGCGACAATCGCAATGGTCCACATTTGCGGGACCGAAAGCATTCCGGTTAATCGTTTAAATTGTTCCATGAATAATTGTCAGTTCCCCGATCACATCTGGAGTTTCATGATTTCCTGATATGCCGAGACCACTTTGTTGCGCACTTGCATGAACATTTGAAATTCAAGGTCGGCACGCTGCGTAGCCAGGATCGTAGAATGCAGGTCGTCGCCGCTGCCCGAAAGAAACTGTTGCACGCTCTGGGCGGCGTTACTATGGGCGTTTTCCACCTCGCCAATCGCGCTGGAGATGATATCGCCGAACGATGTCCCCGCGCCCGCCGAAAGTGACGTTGCTCCATCGGAGACCGACAGAGACGGCGGCATCGTTAAAGAGGACGGCATCGTCAAAGAGGACGACAACGAAGCGGCATTCGAAGAAGCGGCGGGCGACGCGGCGGCAGCCGACTGTATTGCGCTTTGTATTTGACCGAGGGCTGAGCCGATTCCTGAGATATTCATTGCCATAGCGAAGTCCTACTTGAACAAGTCCAGGGAGCGTTGGATCATATCCTTGACCGCGGATACAGCGGATACGTTGGCTTGATAGCCGCGAGAGGCTCCCAACAGGTCGACCATGTCTTCAGCCGGATTCATGCGCGGATAAGCGACGTAGCCGTCCTGATCCGCATCCGGATGGCCGGGCAGATAGCGTTTCTCGGGGTCGCGCGTATCGGTGACCACTTGCGTCACGCGGACGCCGGATCCGCCCGAGCCCACCTCGGAGTCAAACAGAGAGGAGAACTGCGTGACTTCGGGATCGGAGGCGAATACAGCGTCCTTACGCCGGTATGGGCCGCCTTCGGGCGTGCGCGTGGTATCCGAATTGGCAATATTTTCTACCAGCAATTCCGTGCGCTGCCTCTGCGCGGACATACCCGACGCGCTGATGGAGAGTGCCGACAGAAGGTTCATGCGCTCTTCCCTTCTTGAATGGCCGTTTTGACCGAATTCAATTCGGAGCGCGCGAAGTTTGAGGCAATCGAAAAGCGCAATGCATTTTCCGACAACAGGCGCGCTTCCCGATCGAGGTTGACGTTGTTGCCGTCGGGCTTCACGGCCAACCCTTCCGGTTCCATAACGGTGGGATTTTGACCGGCGAGCGCGTTCTCAAATTCCGCGCCAAAGTTGATGTCTTGTGTTTTGTATCCGGGCGTATCGGCGTTCGCGATGTTCGACGCGACGAGCTTCTGGCGATCGCTCAGTAGACTCATGTAGCGTTCGGCACTCACAGCCAGACTTTGGAACATGGCACCTACCGCATTGCACGCGCCATGCCACGACTAAGTAATTGATTTCGCTTGCGGGGCCAGTGTGGAGGAGGAACAGAATTCGACGTTTCCGTCAAATCTCTGACGGCGCTTCACGCGTCCAGATTAAATCGTTCGTTGTTGCGGACGCCGCGCACATACGCGCTTTGGCGATCCAGCAGAACCAGCTTTGTCTGGGCGTGCGCGCGCGCCGACAGAGTGGTGACGCGAGCCCACTCCAGAAGCGCGGTCACATCCGCCGCGATCGCTTGCCGTTCGCTCGCCGACGTGGCGGCGTTCCATGCCGCCAACACTTCCTGGCGGTACTCCGCGAGCAGTTGTTCGGCTTCGGCAAACGCGCCCGACGATACCGCGCTGCGAAATTGTTTATGTACCTGCGTTTGCGTTTGCATTTTGCGTCTGGAGCAACTCGGTCATGAAGGAGTTTTGCGATTCGAGCGTGGAGAGCAGCGCGTCCGCCGCCGACATCTGCGCCGTCAGCTGATTTTGCATCGTCGTGATGCGGGCCTGAGTGTCCGAGATTTCCTGGTTATCGGAGTTGACCTGCGTCTGAATGGTTGCCTGCTGTCCCTGGAAAATCCCGTCGGTGGGATCGGTCAGCCCCGTCAACGCCGTTGTCGCGGAAGCCAGGAAGCCGCTTCCGGTCCCGGTACCAAGGAAGGCCGCTAGATCGCTGGGATCGGAAGCCGCGACGCTCGTGAATTGAGATTGATTGAACTGCAGATTCCCAAAGCTATCGAACGTGAGTCCGAGATCCGTCAAGCTTGTCACGGAACCGCTCCCGCCCGAGAAGTTGGCGACATCCTGCAGAGTCTGCTGCAAGGTGAAAACGATGCTTTGTCCGGAGAGCGTTCCACCCGCCGTGCCGCGATTATTCGCCAATTCAGTGACGGTGGCGTTGTAAGCTGTCACGAACGACGAGATGGCATTGGCCGCCGCTGTGGAATCCGGGGTCACGGAGATCGTCGTCTGTCCCGTCCCCACTAGATTCACCGTCAAGCCCGGTGCGAGCGTGATCGCGCTGCTATCGGAGGAGATCGGCGTGGAAGGCTGTCCGTTGATCTGATACTGAGCCGGCGTCCCGGTCGACAACGTCGTGAGTAAATTCTGCGTGCCATCATTGAGTTGGATGGGGATGTTGCCGAGCGCCGCGCTCTGCACCGAAAGACTATAGCTTGGCGCGGAAGGAGATCCCAGGTTAATGACGGTCGCATTCACTCCGGCGCCTGACGAATTAATGGCCTGCGCCAGCGCATTCAATGTATTCGTTGACGGAGTGATCGTAAAATTGGAGCCGTTAACGCTGAGCGTGTAACTGCTGGAGGTGCTAATGGAGGTCGCGGACGGATCGGCCACCGTGGGAAGCGTGGAATTACTCAAACTTGTTGTTGGCGATCCGGCATTGATCACGTTCAACGCATACGTACCGGCTGTGACGGATGCGCCCGAATTCAGCGTTGCCGTGGCGACGGTGCTGTCCGCCACGGACGCGGAGAGATTGCCGCCGTTGGATGCCGTCGTCAAACTTTGCAGCGCGGTCTGAATCGAACTGAAATCATTTTGCAGGGTC
>Ga0182030_10021823_pt1 | contig 11960 bp, 5 predicted proteins | sample 812S3MmetaG_FD_121299 | JGI IMG/M metagenome (GOLD analysis project Ga0182030, IMG submission 121299) | Permafrost microbial communities from Stordalen Mire, Sweden - 812S3M metaG (Illumina Assembly) | ecosystem: Environmental > Terrestrial > Soil > Wetlands > Permafrost | place: Sweden...
AGAGTGTTGAGTGTCGTGGCGTCGAATCCGGTCAAAAACATATTGACGACAATGACGAGATCGATCTCGCGACTCTTGATACGTAAGGAAAGGTCCTTGTAGTAGTTCTGAAACCTGTCGGCAGAGGTGTCAAAGCTCGTCCCGAACGTCTTGTTGTAATCATTGATGGCCGATTCCAGGAATTCTCGGGAGTTCGTATCTAGTGCCTCGGTCTCGAATCCTTCTTCGCCAAGAAAGCCGTCAGACTCTTCCTCGTTAACAGAAAAGCTGTAGATCAGACCGACTTTGAGGCGCCGCGCATCGGACATGCCGTCTTGCTGCCTCTGGAACTCGCCGTAGTAAGCCTTGGCAGCGACGATCGAAGAGGTTGCCAGTATTGAGTTGAACCCGGCAAGGCGTCGGTCACCCAGCTTGTAAGAGCTAGTCCGCTTCGTCTTCTGGTCGAAGTGCTCCAGGATGTAGCCGACGACCTGATGTACGCGCTCGGGTGCGAGCAGGGCCCGCTCTCTATCAATCGCCGAGACCTGCTCTTCGGCAATGCCATCTGGCAGCTTTAATGTGTTCACATAGTCGATACGGAACGGGAGGACATTCTTGTCGCTAATTGCGTCGACGATCGTGTACGTGTGCAGTCTCTCCCCAAATGCTTGCTCCGTAGTCTTGAGCTGTGGGTTTCCGACACTTCCCGAGTTCACGGCGAAGATTGGGGTGCCGGTAAAGCCGAAGAGGTTGTAACGCTTAAAGGCCTTCGTAATCGCAGTGTGCATATCGCCGAATTGAGATCGGTGGCACTCATCGAAGATGATCACGACGTGACCCGCGTAGATCGAGTGACCCTTGTTGGCGACAATGAACGTTGACAGTTTTTGAATGGTGGTGATGATGATTCGAGCATTTTGGTCTTCAAGTTGACGCTTGAGGACGGCGGTGGAGGTATTCGAATTTGCCGCGCCCCTTTGAAAGCGGTCGTACTCACGCATCGTTTGATAATCAAGGTCCTTGCGGTCAACAACGAATAGCACTTTGTCGACATCTGACAACTTGCTCGCAAGTTGTGCCGCCTTGAAGCTCGTCAGCGTTTTGCCCGACCCGGTGGTATGCCAGACATAGCCGCCTGCAGTAATCGTGCCGAGTTGCTTGTAGTTCGTCGACGTGGCGATCTTCTGAAGCATTCGCTCCGTCGCTGCAATTTGATAGGGCCGCATCACCAAGAGCATCCGGTCCGCTGTGAGCACACAGTACTTTATGAGGATATTCAGCAAAGTGTGCCGAGCGAAGAAGGTCTTTGCAAACGAATTGAGATCTTGAATCGGCTTGTTTGTGGCGTCCGCCCACCACGAAGTGAATTCGAATGAATGTGATGTTTTTCGAACGCGTCTCGATCCAGCGGCTTCGCTCAGGTGTTGACGGCGAGTTGTGTTTGAGTAGTACTTCGTCAAGGTGCCGTTGCTAATCACGAAAAGTTGCACGTATTCGAAGAGGCCCGAGCTTGCCCAGAAGCTGTCGCGCTGGTAACGGTCAATCTGGTTGAAGGCTTCACGGATGTCGACTCCACGGCGCTTTAACTCGATGTGCACCATCGGCAGCCCGTTGACGAGCACGGTGACGTCGTACCGATTTGATCGATTTGCGCCACCATCGCCCTGGCGGATTTCATATTGATTGATGACTTGGAGACGGTTGTTGTGAATGTTCGACTTGTCGATGAGAAGCACGTTCTTCGTTGACCCATCGTCGCGGCGCAATAACTGGATGTAGTCCTCTTGGACTCGTACAGTCTTCTCGACTATGCCGTCGTTCGCTCCAGCAATTCGCTCCGTGAAGAATTGATCCCACTCAGCCTCTGAGAACTTAATTCCGTTCAGCTTCTCGAGTTGGGTCCGCAAATTCGCGATTAGTTGTGCCTCACTCGTAAGCGGTAGGTACTGATATTTCTGATCATCCAAGAGCCGAACGAATTCCCGTTCGAGTTCAGCCTCAGACTGGTAGGCGCTTGATTCTGGGGTGCCTGCAACGAACTCGGCAACGACTGTGCTCTCCGCGCTTACCGCGATTGGCTCGTAGCGTTTCGCCTTCGCCTCACTCATGCCACCTTCTCCTCGAAGGTCAGCAGATGGTCGCGGTAGTACTCGTATTGTTTGCGGCGATCAGCCAGTTCGGCGGGTAAGCCAATGCTGAGGTCACTTACCAGCGCGTTGGATTTGTCAAGGATTGCGACGATGCGCTCCTGTTCCTCAACCGACGGAACTGGAATAGTGATTCTGGCGAGGGCTTCGCCCGAAAGTCGTCGAACTTTTGTGCCCGTGATCTTGCGCATCTTCTGCGCACGGAATTGTTCAGTTTGAAAAAAGTATGAAACATACTTGGGATTCAGAGAATGGCGATAGATGTATGCGTCCCCACTGACTGCCACGTCGTCTTTGCCGAGCCAAGCAACCGCCTTACCGACGGCCGCATCATCTTCGCTCGTTGTTGCTATTACAAGGTCGCCCGTTCGCGCGTGGCGAAGTCGCGCCGCCAGTGCCGGACTCACGTAACTCAGGGTCTTGTCCGCGAAGGTTCCATAGTGCGTGTGCACTTGCCCGTAGTGAATGGCTCCAACACCTGATTCCGTAAAGTCGCTCTTCTGGATGCCGTTCCCGCGTATGAACTCACCAACGTCACCCATTGGGATTTTCTGAACCTCACTCGATTCGTGAAACGTTAGAAGTGAATCCCGGTAGTAGGCGTACTGTCTCTGTCGAGCTTCGAGTTCCGCTTCGATCTCCGCTTCGATCTCCGCTTCGATCTCCTTAAAGTGATCAAGCACCTTTGCGATCTCTCGCTGCACTTCGATAGGTGGTACTGGTATCACTATCTTCGCAAGTTTGTCGCCGGATATACGGCGTACTTTCGTTCCTGTGATGCTTCGCTGCTTCTGGCTTCGGAACTGATCGGATTGAAAAAAATATGAGACGTACTTCGGCTCGAGGGAGTGGCGATAAATGTAGGCATCGCCGCTGACAGCAACGTCGTGGTCGTCTAGCCAGGCAACCGCTTTTCCAACTGCATCATCGTTCTCGCTGGTTGTTGCGATGACGAGATCGCCTGGCTTAGCCTTCCTTAGCCGCAGGGCCTTCGTCGGATCAACGTAAGAGATTGTCTTCGTCGCCCAGGTGTCGTAAAAGGTGTGGATTTGCCCATAATGAATTGCGGCGATTCCAGTGTCGACTAGGTCACTTTTCTGCAATCCGTTCCCTCTAATGAACGTACCCGTCTCGCCGAGCGTCTTGAATTCAACTCCAGAGGGGCATAGTTTCTTGATTAGATCGCTCATGCGACTCACGATTCGCTCTCCAAGTCCGCGACGATGGCGTCAATCTGAGTACGGAGTTCGAACTGCCGGGCAACGATGTCAGCGATCTTCCTATTGAGTGAGGCAATATCAATGACTTCGCGAGTGTCCTCCTGCTCGACGTAGGACGAGACAGCAATGTTGTAGCCATTTTCAGTGATTTCCGCGTTTGGCACGAGTCGCGCAAAGTAGTCGATATCTTCGCGTTCGGCGAAGGCATCAAGAACCGCTTTTTGGTTCGCTGCGGAAAGCTTGTTCTTGTTTCCTATGTGGACGAATTCAGCGGATGCATCAATGAATAGAACGCCGTTGTCAGCCTTTGACTTCTTTAGAACGATGACGCAAGTTCCAATTGTGGTACCAAAAAAGAGGTCCGGTGGTAGTTGGATGACAGTGTCTACGAAGTTGTTGTCAATGAGGTACTTGCGGATCTTGGCTTCAGCGCCTCCGCGGTAGAGAACTCCGGGAAACTCGACGATCGCCGCCGTACCATTCACTGCGAGCCACGACAGGATATGCATCGTGAAAGCGAGGTCTGCCTTCGACTTCGGTGCGAGAACGCCGGCTGGCGCAAAGCGCGGATCATTGATAAGTAGTGGGTTGCTGTCGCCCTCCCAATTGATCGAGTAGGGCGGATTGGAGACAATCGCTTCGAATGGCTCATCGTCCCAGTGCGCCGGATCGATCAGCGTGTCGCCATGGGCAATATCGAATTTCTCGTAGTTGACGTTGTGTAGGAACATGTTGATGCGGGCGAGGTTGTAAGTCGTCAGGTTGATCTCCTGACCAAAGAATCCTCGTCGGACGTTCTCGTTGCCGAGCACTTTCGCGAATTTTAGGAGCAGCGAGCCGGACCCACAGGCAGGGTCGTAGACCTTGTTCACTTCGGCCTTGCCCAACACGGTGATTCGAGCCAAGAGTTCGGAGACCTCCTGAGGTGTGTAGAACTCACCGCCTGACTTGCCAGCGCTCGAGGCGTACATCTGCATGAGGTACTCGTAGGCATCACCAAAGAGATCGATCGTGTGGTCGTCGAAATTGCCGAGTGGTAAATCGCCGATTGCGGCAAGCAACTTGACGAGCCTCTCGTTTCGCTTAGCGACCGTCGCACCGAGCTTGCCGGAGTTCACGTCAAGATCGTCGAAGAGGCCCTTCAGGTCATCTTCGCTATCAGCACCAACCGCAGAGCCCTCGATGTTCTTGAAGACTCTCTCTAACGTTTCGTTGAGGTTCTCATCCTTGGGTGCACGTTTGCGCACGTTTGTAAACAACTCACTTGGAAGGATATAAAAGCCCTTCTCTGCAACCGTCTCGCGACGACCGAACTCTGCATCTGCGTCACTGAGCTGTGCATAATTGAAGGCGGCCTTCCCGGCGCTTCGTTCACCCAAGTTGATATAGGCGGTGAGGTTTTCCGAGATGAAGCGATAGAAGAGCATTCCGAGCACGTAACTTTTGAAGTCCCAACCGTCAACGCTGCCTCGAAGGTCATTGGCAATTCTCCAAATCGTCTTGTGCAGCTCCGCGCGCTGAGCCTCCTTCGTCGTGGGGCTCATGTAAAAAACTCCTCATGCTCGTCGAACTTGACGATTTCGGAAAATTGGGGCACATCCTCATACTCACCATCATGGTTGCCCCGCAGAACGTCGACAGCCCCCCAAGGGCGCCGTTCCGACGTCCTCTGTTGCGGAATTGTTTCCGCTCGAGCCATGTCAACCTCCTCTCACCATTGTTAAGCCAGCCCGCTGTCACCGTATCAAGTTAGGACTTTTTCGTTTGAGGTGGTATGTCCTTCTGGATGACGAGTTTCACTTCGTGCTTACCAATCTTCTCTACGGATTCGTGGATCCATGAGAATCGAATACAGATAGGAGGGAGCGCGCAAGTGCTGGAGGGCGATGGTTGACTTTAGGGGAACCATCTCGTAAGCCATCTCAAACTGCGATCGATGGATCTTTTGGTTCGTTCTTGACAGATCAATCGATTCGCCGCTGCACAAATACGAGAACTCGCCACCTCTAATCTGAGTGAAGACTTGTCCTTCGCAGCCGAGAATTCTCGTCCAGACGACTTCAGAAGAAGGCTTGGCCATACTTATCCTCAGGTCAATTATTCAGTCAACTTCATAAATTCGCCAGTTGGACCATCGTATCGTTGAGTTCAGCCAGGGGTAATAGAAACGAGGGCTACCTACGCCGAAGGGCTCGGACTATAGGTCAAGTCCAAAATCTTGGTGGGGCGGCTCCAGGAGGTCGTCGCCGGAAAATACGTATGCAGCCTTCGCCGGTGGAGTCTCAACCACGGTGAGCACGTCGGCCCTCTGGGCGGCGCCCAGGACACGACTTCGCTGAGCCTCTTGTTCGTGGTTAACGGTTGCATCGTCGAGGATGGTGTCAGGGTTGTCAATACCCCATCGATCTAAGTAAGCCGCGCCGGTGGCAACTTCCAGTACCCACTGCTCGTAGAGTCCGCTGGCCGCAGGAGCATCGCCGAAGTCCTGGACCCAGGTTTCACCACGTTCAATCGCAATGGTGGCGAGTTCGCGGGCACGCTGCTCGATGGCGTCGGCGCGATCGTTTAGTGCGAGCACGATGTCGAGGTCGGTGATCCCACTCGGCCGGGGAAAAATGCCGGCGACGAGTTCACTCGCCAGTGGGCTGGGGTAGCCCACGCCGGTGACGTAGCGATCGATGCGGTGGTGCAAGACGCTCGCGACGTCATCGGCGTCGTCGAACGAACGACCCGCGACCAGCATCGGTAGTTCGGTGTGAATGTCGAATCCGCGACTTTCCGCGTCGCGTAGCTGCGCGAGCAGCGCCGCGTACGCGGGAGACGCTTTGGCCTGAACCAACTCGGTGGTGCTAAGCCCCGACTGGCTAAGTACCTCGTCCCAGCGCCCACCGTCGACCATGGTGACAATGGTGTCGTATTCGGCAACGAGTGCGGCGATGGATTGGGTCTGGGACCGACGGATCATGTCGGTAGCGGACACGTCGGCCCCCTCGTGGCGCAGCACGCTGGCGAGTACTTCTAGAGCGCTCGGGATCGGGTTTAGCCCGTCGTGGCCGGTTGACGGATCAGGATCGTAGTGCGTGTCCACGTAGAGATGGTTGGACACTGAGCCCCGCGTGAGAGCCACGTACAGCACTTCGCGGGTGGTGGTGGGACTGGCGAACGCGTGCGCGGTGTCCACGGTGCGTCCCTGGGCGCGATGCGCCGTCGAGGCGTACGCCAGTTCGACGTTCTCGGCGACGTAATTAGCCGGCAAGAGAACCGTGCCGTGTCCACTCACTCGAGTGACAGTCATGGAGCCGTCGGCGTGGGCGGCCGAAACGGTCCACACATCACCGTTCTTGACCCAGCCCGTGTCCGTTGCAAGACGTCGGTTGTTTTCGCGCGTCACGACGAGGTCGTTTACGCCTGCAGTCATGGCCCCAGCGACGTTGACCCCTTCCTCGATGACTTCGCCACTGGCGACACGCTGCGCGCGGGCGCGAACATTGAGTTCGTTGACGGTCGCGGTGTCGCTGGCCAGCATCAACGAGTGCAGTCCACGATCGGTGTCGCTCTTCCACGCGGCGTAGAGCGCGCCGAGCATGTCGTCACGCGTTCCGTCCGCGATCCGCCCGTGCGTCGCGTACGTACCAAGCGCCGAGCTCGTGCCGCTACGGACCCCGAGGCTGGCCTGCTTCTCCCAGTTGGCCCTGAAGCGACGAACGTCCGCGAGGGTCGCAGCACCGTCACCCCGGTCACGCACGAGAGTACGAAACATTCCCCCGGCGTCCACACTGGAGAGTTGGGCCCAGTCGCCGACGAGGACGACCTTGGCGTGCGCGTCGAGTGCGGCCGACATCAGTTCATCGAGCGCGAACGTGGACGCCAAACTGGCCTCGTCTACGACCACCAACTGACCAGCGCGAAGGGTCCAGCGAGTAAGCGTTGCCTCGCGTTGGCGAATGCTCTGGGCTAGCGCGGGACTCGGTACTCGCCCCTTGAGTCCGACCAGGCGGACCTTTTCGCGCAACTGCTCGAGTTCGCGAAAGCGCTGGCCGTACCGGCGGTGTTCGTAGAGCCACTTGGCGAGATTGTCGGTCTCGATGCCCATGTCGTCGCCCAGGACTTCGGCCGCCGCCGCCGAGGGCGCGAGGCCGGTGACCGAACCGACACCGTGCTCGACTTCCCACGCCGCTCTTAGCCCCGCCATGGCCGTTGACTTACCCGTGCCCGCCGGTCCCACCAACACGTCGAGGACCCGGCCCGAGGTCGTGATCTGCTCGACGGCGTGGGCCTGGTCGCTCGAGAGTTTGAAGGTTCTTCCAGGCAGTCGTCGCTCAGTAACGCGCGCCATCGTGGCGCGGCTGACGACTTTCGCGTCGGTGCGCTGGCCCGCGTCGAGTAGACGTGCCTCGGCGTCGAGCAGCGTCTTCGAGGTGTAGAGCCAGTGACTGGTTCCCTGGAACTTAGAGGTGCCGTTTGCCCGAAGCAGGAAACGTGGCGTGTGGTGGAGGTTGGGAGTGGTAATGGGTAGCGCCTGGGCGACGGCCAGGTCGGTCGCGCGAGCGGCGCTGAGAATCCGCTGCGCGGGCTCGGTGAAACGAACACCCTGCATCTGGCGAAAGACCTCCGCTTGGACGTTGGCTCGGGAAAACGTCGGGCGCTTGGCGCTGACGACATTGAGGGCCTCGTTCGCAATGTCGAGCAAGATCTCGTCCTTGAAATCTTCGCTGGCGAAAGCGCGAACGTCTCTGCCACCCAAATCGTGCACCCACGCCATGGGTTCGTTGTCGAGGTAGGGCTTGGCCCGAGCGGTCCACTCTTCAGTGAGGTCTCCGAGGCCCTGGCCCTGTTTGGCCCGTCGGGTAGAGAGGGTGGCCGTCTGGCGGAGTTTGAGAACTTCCACGTCGGTGGGAGCGCGGTGGTGATCGACTTCGAACTGGGCGATGAGGCGATCCTTCGCACCGACGATGGCGGTCGTGCGCTGAGAGAACTCTTCCATAAGACGCGTCGACACGCCGGCCACTTCCCACTTCGGGGCGGCGCTCGAACGGCGGGTGTGGGCCTCCCAGCCCCAGCCGAGTTCGGCGGTCAGCAGGTCCGAAAGTACGCCCTGGTGCATCTCGGAGAGCATCACCGTTGACGCGAAGAGTCCGCGACTGTCGAGGGTACGCCAGACGCCGTCACTCTTGGCCTGGGCCCGGTTGAGAACGACGACGTGGTCGTGCAGTTGGGGGTCGCTGTCCCTGGAATCGAAGTGGGTGAAGCTCGCCGCTACGACGCCAACAATGTCCTCTTCGACGCAGCCTTGGCTGCCCGTTCGTGTGTGGAAGACTTCGCGCTCGGCGTAGGCGAGAACTTCGGCGATAGCTAACTGGTGGCACCGGTAGATCACTTCGCGGGTCTCTCGGTCGGCCAAAGCCCAAGCGGTAGAGACACTCTTGGTGGGGCTGAACGTCAAGTCGAAACCACCCACGGCCTTCGTGCTCGGAACCCTGCCGAGCACCTCGCCGGTGATCGGATCGGCGCAGTCTTGGAGCATCCGTTGGAGGTTTTCCGCACTAACGGACTGCCCGACGGCAATACCAAGACCGTTGTTGAGACCGGCCAGTCCGGCTCCGAGAAAGACTCCGGGGGGAGTGCCGGTTTCGCTGTAGTAGCGAACCAAGTCCGACTTGTCGGGGCCTTCGGGACCGTCGCCGACGGCGATGGATTTGAGCAGGTACTTGTAGCCCGCTCCGATGCTGAGTCGTCGAATCGTCATCATGTCGGAGGCACCTGCATGCAACGCAACTGTCGCATCAGATGCAACAAAGGATGCGATTTTCCTCGAGTGCCAGACGTGTGAGACAACTTTCAGAAGCAAGCGGAGTGGCGGGGAGAGGAATGCGAGACAGGGAACAGCAGGTGTCAGCCGAGGACGGAGAGGTGAAGGACAGTACAGGTCGGACGAGTAGGACAAGGGTCAGGAGCGGAAGGAGGGAGTGACGGAGAGCGCGCGCAAGGGATCGCATGAGGTTGGCGCACGCGAGAGAGGCGATATTCGGTAAGACTCATGTCGCGAGGTCACTGCCGAGCGACTAGCCAAACCGATTGATCACATCTTCACCGTCTGCTGGAGAATCTCGGTTTGTCACAACGATGATGCAAGATGTTGCGATGTCCGTTCACTGGTATCTGATGACGTGTCCCTATTCGCGCGGGTGCGATCACGTGGAAAGCAGGGACTGATGGGCCCAGAATCTCACCCGACTGACGAGATCGATTTGGAAGATCAACCCAGTGATCCGGGGTTTTCTTGGACGCGGCTCGCCGGACCGGCGGCACTTGGTCGGTCCGTCTTGCTCTCGTCCGGGGTGGATGCGCCGACCCCTTGGGCGAACTGCGAACGAATCTCGCTAAACGACGTCTCTATCGTCATCCCAACGACACTTCGCGTCGTGCGTCGCACCTTCCTCACCCGTTCGCCGGTCGTCTACGAGATCGATCCCGCCATGCGGGAGCCGTGGGGAGGGACGGATCAACGCGAAGTCTGGGACCTTGAGCCCAACACGGATCTGGTTGCGGAGGCGACGTGGCGTCTTGCTTGCGCCAACGCTGTCGATGCCCGCGACGTGTTGCACCCAACGTGGCCGCTCTCTGCGATGGCCGTGAAGATTGGCGCGAGTCCGGCGAACGGGTGTGACGCTGATGTGGATCTCCCCGATGGCACTTCCATCTGGTGCGATGGCGGTCCCCTGCAACTGTGGGAAATCGGGGACCAACGGCTCGGGGGAGCGGCGGTGGTGCCCCGCGCCGCGCTCATCAGGGGCCTGCTCACGCCGGTCGTGGCGACTTCTCCTGCCGTCGCGCTGGCGCCCGACCAGTTACTCGCAGTAGCGGACCCTTCCACGCGCGCGCGCATCATCGCGCCCGCAGGGTCGGGCAAGACCAGGGTGCTCACAGAGCGAGCCCGACACGTGCTGGACTCTGGCGTGCCGGTCGACTCGCTGCTCCTGGTGGCTTTCAACAAGCGGGCCCAGCAAGAGATGCGCGAGCGCACGGCCGATCATCCGCGTCTGCAGATCCAGACACTGAACGCGTTAGCGTTGTCGGTGCTCAACGGGACCAACGGGTTCGTGAGCCGTGGGACCAGGTTGCAGACGATCAATGAACGCGACGTTCGCGCCATCCTCTCCGACTCCCAATACGTCAAGTACCCGCGCAAGACCAATACCGATCCGGCGGCGGCGTGGATCGACGCACTCACCGAAGTCAGGCTCGGTCTGCACTCACCGCAGTCGGTGGAAGACGCGTATCGGGGCGACCTCGAAGGCTTCGCGGCGTTCTTCCCCCACTACCGCCATTATCTCGCCGAGCACAATCAGGTCGACTTCGACGAACAGATCTATTTGGCCATCGAAGTTCTGCTGCGCGATCCCTGGGTACGGCTCGCCGCCGAACAGCGCGCCGAGGTATTGCTCGTCGACGAATACCAGGACCTCACGCCCGCCCACATGCTGCTCCTACGGCTTCTGGCCGGCCCGTCGCTGTCGATCTTCGGGGTCGGCGACGATGACCAGACCATCTACGGCTTTTCGGGCGCGACGCCCGAATGGCTCGTGCGCTTCGAGGATCACGTTCCCGAAGCCGTTCACCACGCACTCGAGATCAACTACCGCTGCCCGGCGCCGGTGATTGCGGCGGCCTTCAACCTGCTGTCGCGCAACGCGGTGCGAGTGCCGAAGGAGATCCGGCCCGGCCCGAACAACGTGCGCTCGGCGGATTCCTTCGCCGTCGCGAAGGTCGATGATCAGGTCCAGCACGTGACCGGCCACGTGCGATGGCTCCTCAACGCCGGCACGACGCCCTCGGAGATCGCGGTGCTCTCGCGAGTGAACGCGCTCCTGGTCCCGGTGCAGGTTGCACTCCTGGAGGCGGGCGTTCCGGTCAACCTCCGCGACGGAAGTGATTTTCTCAAGAGCTCGGGAGTGGAGTCGGCGCTCGCGTGGTTGCGTCTCGCGGTGCGACCCGACCGGATGAATGGCGCCGACATCATGTTGGCCGTGCGCCGGCCGGGCCGAGGCATCTCGCCGAGGGCGCGCGGGTGGATGGGTGAACAGGCCACCGCCGAAGGCCTCACGCGTCTCGCTGGTCGGATGGACGAGTCCACCTCCAAGAACATCACCGAGTTCGTCCACGATCTTGATCGCATCTCTAAGTTCGCGGATCGCGCCGCGACGCCGGAATTGATCGAGTTCATCCGAACAGAGATTGGCCTCGATCGAGCCCTGGCGACGCTTGACGCTTCGCACCAAGGCCGCAATAGCGCCTCAAACTCCGACGGCCTTCGAAGCCTGATCGCCCTGGGGCGCCTGCACGCTGACCCCAAGACTTTTGACGACTGGCTCTGGCGGTTGCTGAACACGCCGCCGGACGAAAACGGCGTGGTGATTGCGACCGTTCACAAGGTCAAGGGCCTGGAGTGGCCTCACGTCATTGTCTACGACGCCAGTTCCACGGTCTTCCCGCATCGGCTCAGCACTGACATCGAGGAGGAGCGCCGGGTCTTTCACGTCGCCATTACCCGCTGCACCACGTCGCTGGTCATCACCGCTGACGCCGAGTCGCCGTCAATCTTCTTGAACGAACA
>Ga0182030_10021826_pt1 | contig 11958 bp, 9 predicted proteins | sample 812S3MmetaG_FD_121299 | JGI IMG/M metagenome (GOLD analysis project Ga0182030, IMG submission 121299) | Permafrost microbial communities from Stordalen Mire, Sweden - 812S3M metaG (Illumina Assembly) | ecosystem: Environmental > Terrestrial > Soil > Wetlands > Permafrost | place: Sweden...
CAAAGCGGATTTACACCAAAATTCGATCCTGTTCCAGCCAGTGGAAGACCTGCGAAGGTAAATCCACAAGACAATAGAAAGCTCACCACGAGCCAGCGCAGCGCCCTGGCTCAGTGCATCTGGAACGACGACAGCAATCTCTATCAGGGTCTTTTTGTTCAACCCAAAAGCGATATGCTAAACGCGCGCGTCGAGCTTACAGTGTTCAAAGGTGGCGATACTGTCAGCAATTCAGTTGCCGCGTTCAATCGCGCCGAGCAACTCAGCTACTTCTTGCAAATCCTAAATAATCAAAAGCCCTTATCGGAAGGCGGAAGAAAGATCAAAGAGCTGCTTGCCGCCGATGAGTTCGAGCAGTTAAACTGCAGCGACGAAACTCTTATTTCGTCGAACGATTTCATGCAAACTTTGCGCGAGCTGGAAATTATTCCAGACAAGTCACTCTGGCAAGCAAGCGATCAATATCGTCAGGAAGTTGAAGAGCGCCTGGCAAAAGACCGCCCCGCCGCCTCGGAAAGCTGGACGGCTTCACTGTACAGCAAAGCAGGAGAAGCGGAAGCAGAGCTGGACGAAACGCCGCTAAAATTCGAGCGTGGCGAGCCGCTCATCTATTTCGCGGAGAAACATCGACTGATAGGCATCATAGAAAATTTCAATGAGCCTCAAGCAGAGAACGCGGAAGAGCAGCCCGAGCCAACAAACGAACTGCTAATTTACTACGATGACCCCGCCCGAGAAATGAGCGCGTCGCAAATAATGCCGATCAGCGACGAAGAGTTAGCCGAACAATATGAGATGAGTGCTAATTCTCAAATACATCTGATTAACAGAAAAGCAAACCGACACATTGTCTATGTACTCAGTTGCGACCATGAAGACAACAAGTTTATTCATATAGATCCGCTTATGCACTGCGTTCCAGCGGAGTTGGTTCAGGAAGTTTCAGAGGTTCAGCTGCCCGACGAAGGTCTTGAGGTTTCGTTAGGCAAGCTGCTCTGCGCCAAAGCACGCGAAATATTCGACAACTATAAAGAATTCTCGCTCAGTGTAGATGGGCAACAGAAGCCATTGCCATTCAAGCAGGTAATTGTCGGGCGGGGCAACGACGCAGGCATCAAAATTCTAGACGAAGCCAATTATGTCGGAACGCGCCATCTGCAAATCTTAGTGACTCCGCGCGAAGTGTCACTGCAAGATTTGAACTCAAAAAACGGGAGCTACTTAAATGGCGAGCGTATTCCGCCTTATGAGACTATCCGACTGCGCACCACAGATAGAGTCACACTAGGCGCGCCAGACGGCCCGCTCGTTTCTTTGCTTTATCAACCCACAGAGAAAAGCAAGGCTCCGGAATATAATTATTTTGTCGGAGACAAAATTCTGACGCCAGGCGCGTATCCGCTAATCATCGGGCGTCTTGCCACGGCAGATGCGTTTGTTTCCGATCAAACAGTGAGCAAGATCCAGGCAAGCGTCCGCATGACCGTCGCTGGAAAAGTAATGCTCAAAGACGGCGGCGCCAAACCATCTTCTAATGGGCTGGTAATTAATGGCGAGCAAATCACACCAGGCAGCGAAGTCGAACTAAACCCCGGCGATAAAGTGGCGACACGCACAGGAGTGATACTGCCAATCACGTACGAAAAAAAGCGCAGCAGATTCGCCTTGCTTGTCGAAACCGGCTCTGGACGCGTCAATATAAAAGACGCCAACCTGGCGGGACTTCCTGTCTTTCTCGGCGTTGATCCGCGACATGGTGTTTACGCCTTGCCCAAGAGCAACGACACCTGGATTATGAAACCGAAGAGCAAAAACATGGGACATCAATCGTTCATGCTCAGAACCCAGGGCAAATCAGCCGCAGGCAGTGCTCATGGAAGGCAGGAGATCGATGGCGCCTCCAAGGAAAAGCTTCCGCGTTTTATGTACGCTGCGGGGTTGGTTGCCAATGAAGCTATCAAACAATCGAATTTCTTTGCACAGCATAATTATTGCGAAACCCGCATCGAAGAGGGCTGGGCAAGCGTAAGCAAAGGCAAACTGTTCGAAGCAGACGGCAACTTCGAAGCGAAAAACCGTCTCGCCACGGTGGTAGATCGCAAGCAAGACCCGATCTTAAAAGCTGTAATCGAAGACAGCAGGCGGCGCTTCTGGCACCTTTCACCGGAGATGCGAGCACGATCACTCAGCGAATATGTGCGAGAACTATTCACGCCGACATACTTCAACTCCGAAGCGCTCGACCGCTGGTACAATCAGTTTTGCCACGACCACAGCAACAAGCGCGTTTTGCTCGGCGAATTTATCAAAGAAGGCAAAGGAATTTGCACACAGCAGGCGATACTTCTAAAAGTACTCGCCGATGAATTTAGTGACATGCCCTGCAAACTTGTGCGCGGCATGGACGGCTGCCACATGTGGACCACGATTATGCTAAGCGGCAAAGAGGTTATTCATGACCCACGTGGCAGATTCATTAGCCCAGTGCCTGGAGAGAGTGGAGCACTGCCGCAAGCCGTGCATTGGATTCCAGACAGCGAAACAAGTAAAAGCGAGTTTGCTCACGAAACCTACGTCAAAGTAGGCGACTCGGTTTCCTTCGACGGAAGCAGCGGCTGGAAGGTCAGCTCATATGACACTCTTGCAGGCGACATTTTGCTTTGTTGCGATGGTAGCCGTTCGGTAAGCAGCGCGGATCTAGCACTGGCGAATCCAGATCGCTTGCTCAAGCTTGGTGAAAAATATGAAGTGCCACGGGAAGATGGCTATCTCGATCGCGGTCGGCGGTCTTGGACATTTGAGGGCATTAACAGCGATGGCACACTGAGGCTATTTCGCAGCGACGCCATCGAAGTGATGGCTCGACTCGATCAGGTGCGGCTGCGCAGCGGGCGGGACGCCCGCGCTCCCGGGAATGCCACGAGCGGCAGAAGCGTGGATACATGATGGGATCTAACTCACCAATTAGAGTGAGTGTTACAGAATTAAAATTACTAGTAACCAGTTCAAGCCGCTCAGCAAGCCAAGCAAGCGCGCCGTCGCTTCGAAGGAAGCGAGTGAATTATGTTTCGCCGAAGGCGCGGTCGTCGCGGTCGGACTTATCGGCAGGCAATGGGTCTAAACCAAAGAAGGCCCGCCAGAAGCTTCCGCCGCTTGGCGCATTAGCTTGCGTTTTGCGCAAGCTTGAAGCCTGCGAAGATGCGCTGCTGATGCTGCTTTGATTAATCATTGCTTGGCCTGCCTTCGCTGCCGGCGTCGCCATTCTTGGCGCGACAGGAGCAGCCGCCTCGGGTCCTTTGCGTACATTCTGCAACGCATAACCGCATGTGTTGCATATAGCTTTGGCTGATGTCAGCCTAAATTTGCAGCGTGGGCATATTTGTTGTTGCATCTCTTCCGATTCCCGCAAGAACAGAGTTGTAAAGCATATTCGGTTCTACTAACCTACTCCTAATTCTGCCATATAAATGTTAGGCTCGTGTTAAGTTCGTAGGAAATCATGACAAGATTGATCCTGACTTTCGAAAACGTATTTCAAGTCTTAGCAGCTGACAAGCTCCTCAAGAGCAAATTTAATTGTCGCGCTGTTCCAACCCCTGCCGGTTTATCAAGCTCAATATGCAGTATTTCAATAGAGTTGCTGCAGCCTGAAGAAGAAAGCGCCGCAATTGAACGTTTAGTCAGCGAGAGAATGAAGCCGGTGGGCGTGCACAAAATATAGGCTACTTTTCCGGCTTCATTTTAAGTAATTCCTGACACTCAAGCGGCATTTTGCTTAGCGAAAGCGGCGGATTAGGCTCGTTTTCAGCTAGCGGCTGACTTTTATGCGGTGGATCTTTTGCAATTTTTTGCATCCACTCATCAAGCTCAGCACCACAGCCGTCACCCTCCGGAGGCGGATCCTGTTCAACGCACGGATCAAACTTCGGGCACTTCAAGCGCACATGTATATGATCGTCATGCCCTTCCCAAGGGCGCAAACGCCTGAGCCATTCAGTGTCAGCGCCGCCGGGCGCCTTACAGCTGCACATATATTTCTTGATCGCCGGCGTTACAAAAATTCGCGCAACGCGATCGTCTTTAGCCGCCTCTCTGACAAAATTAGCGTGAGCAGGTGTCCAAACCTCAGGATCGAGCTCCGCGGAATCGACCTTCAAAACCGAAACCGCGCTTAAATTCTCGCGCACTTCGCGCGAAAGTGTATGGTCGGGAGCCTTTGTGAGCCAGATATCGACATCGGTTCCACGTTGATGGCTGGCATGACCATACGGCATAGGTCCACCACGCGGCATGCCCATATCGCCGACCAGCAAACCGGTCCAACCGACCTTAGCCGCCCGCGCACCGAGCTGCTCGACATAATCAATCATATCGGGGTGTCCCCAATAGCGATTGCGCGAGGGACGCATGACCTGCCAGCTGGCACCGTCGAGAGGAAGCGCTTTTGCGCCGGCGATGCAACCACAGCTTGCTGTGCCAATCGACGTTGTTCGCGCTGGTAAATTCGCGGGGTATTTTTCTTCGGCAAATAGCTTACGAGCATCGGGACCGGCATTGGCAGCGTTGTCCGATTGACCAGCTGCTGGCGCGCTGTTGCTCGAATCGCCTGAATCGGCTGCTGTGCCATCGACAGCGGCGCTGATGCCGCCTTGAACGCAGACAAAACTTAGTGCCAAATACAATGGTACTGCTACACAAAAGAGTTTTCGAGACATTTCGTTCCTGCTCGGTTAAAAAACCAGAATCGACAAACACGCCATTTTCATAACTACAAAGTTACAGAAAATAGTATTTGGCAATATCGCGGAATCGTCAACCGCCATTCTAGAGTTAAGCATCATGGCAGTCGATTGAATGCAAAGTAAGACTTGACTTGAACCTTCATGACGTGCTTAAAAGCAAGATATTACGGACGACAGACCTTGAGCAAAAACCAAAAACTAGACAATATCATCGAAGGCTGCTTAAACCTCACGGAAGCTGGCGCCAATTTTGTTTGCCTCTTCAGCCTCATGGGATTCCTGGGCGCCTTCAATTGGTTGTTTGATATATGCAGTCATTTTCGCCCGCAATATTTCATTTGTCTTCTCTTTGCCATACTCATATCGCTAAAGCGCAAGCGGCGCATATTGATCGTCTGGTCGATCATCGCGATTCTAAATGTAATACCAATTTTGCAACTCTATGTGCCTGGTCCACCAGCAGCCAGCAATTCGCCGCGCTTGAAAATGCTAACCATGAACTTAGAATCGATCAATAACAAGAATTACAATGCAGCAGCCGAATGCATAAAAACATTCAATCCGGATATCATCACGCTACAAGAAGTAAATTACGCCTTTGGCAATTATCTCCGCGAGCATTTGCCTGAGTATAAATACAACAAAATCGTCACAGGTGAGCTCTGTGAGGGCGTCGGCATAATGAGCAAGTTTCCTCTTGAACAAATAACTACGCAGCAATTCGGACAGAATTTCCCTCTAATAAGTGCCATAGCCAAAACAAATATCGGCGATATAGAAATACTAGCACCGCATCCGGTGCCTCCCGTTGACTGGGACTTTTGGCATCAACAAAGCATTTTCTTCGACGGCGTCACCGAACTTTGCAAATTACGCCACACAAGCCTGCTAATCACGGGCGATCTAAATGCCACCGCATATGGTTATCAACTTCAGCATTTCAAAGAGACTTCACATCTGAGCGACAGTAGCCAGGGATTCGGCATACAGCTTACATGGCCATCTGCTTTTCCGCCTTTATGGATTAACATCGATCAGTGTCTCTTCAGCGACGATCTTACGGCGGTGGCACGAAAAGTTGGACCAGACATTGGCTCCGACCACCGCTCGCTCTACACTGAAATAGCAAAGCGCAAAATTTCCAGATAACGGCTCGCTGTGTTGAATACCACAACAGGTTTCGACGGTTGATTTAGCATGAGTCTTAATACCAGCAGAGGATTCGTGGGCTCATTTCAAACACTTTTCAAATCCTGGCAGTAAGGTAAGGTCTGCACACGACCAGAGGGACAAAATCAGATGAGCTATTTCGAAAGAACTGACATCAGGCAAGAAGCAAAAGCAACAAGCGGAGGTCTGCAACCTTTGAACGGGACGTTGGGAAGATTGGTACAGCTCGGTTTTGTTGTTCGTGATCTGGATGAAGCCATTAAGCGCTTCACTCAGACGATGGGAATTGGCAACTGGAAGTGTTACACGATTGTTCCACCTGTCTTGCATTCAAGGAAATATCTTGGTGAAGAAGGCCTTTTTTCTATGAGAGTTGCAATCTCCACAGATGCTGCAGCTGGCGTAGACTACGAACTGATCGAACCACTTACAGGTCCCAGTATTTACAAGGATTTTCTCAACAGTCATGGTGAGGGATTGCAACATCTTGGCTATGAGCGTATTGCATCCTTCGACGACACCTTGAAGGCGTTTCAAGAGAAGGGTGTAAAACCTGTTATGCAGGGGCAATGGGGTGAAATTCGTTTTGCATATTTGAACACCAATGACCGTCTTGGAACTTGCATCGAATTCTGGGAAATGCCTGAAGGTTATGTATTACCCGAGGATTGACTAGATGACGCCCAAATTGAATAACACCAGGTTTAACTAACTCACGTAAGATAGATCATTGGCTCTTTGCTTGCATCCAGTTGCAGCAGCTCAAGAGCTTTTGAATCGGAAGCCTTACCTGAGTTATCTCCGGCGCACGAATGCAATACGATGTCGAAGTCTTTCGTGCTATCAGTATGGTGCATGAGAGATTCTCCCAGAGAAGTGGCATTGCACTTTACCTGATTCAGCCTGAAAGCAATCTGAAACCACGGCTCCCTGTCCTGCGGTTCTTACTAAGGAAACTGTAGCTGTGAGTGTAAGGACAGCTCGCTCTATATACTGAAGTGGCTATGCGCAAAATCAATTAGCAGGGAAGGAAACAGACTCTAGAATTTTTTTCAATGCCTTTTCATTTTCCTTAAAGTCAGCTTTAGCAGTATCAAGGATAAATAGGTAAAGTCTTTTTGCTTTAACAAACATGATTTTTTCTTTGATGTGCTCAACTCCTGCCGAAGGCTCGGACGAGAACTTCTTCTGACTTCCACCCGAACCTGCCGCGTGTAGGGCATCCTCGTCATTAAGAGCATGACGGTCTTCACAAACTTTGTCAAAAACGAGTCCGCAGTATTGATCACTCAGGGGAAGATGCAATGCTTCTTGTGGAAGCGAGTTCCAATCTTTTTCATTTTGGCGCTGAGCAGCAACTATCGCCGAGAAACTCGAGTTTAACGGCCATCCGTAGACATACAATCTAGCTAATTTTCCGAATTTGCCTATTTGAAAATCAGCGATTGTTCCCTCCTGCGGCCTAGATAGGATCCAATCAGGCGGATAGCTAAAGCTAATGCCATCTCTCTTAAAGAACCTTTCCGCCTTAGCCACTTTGGGCTCTTTCGGCTTGCCCCAATAATAATTATTCAGGAAACTAATCAAAACCGAAGACAAGAGAAACAGCACAACAATTCCGAGCAAACGCAAATAGCGCTTTTGCATTCCGGTTGTCGTTGTCGTTGCCGTCACGCGCAGGAAAGCACTAAGATCGTCATCGCTATTAAGCGCATCCAGCATTTCACTTGCTGACTGTGGTCGCCGCCCCGACTCCTTTTCCAGTGCCCACAGTACAATCGCAGCCATCTTTCCGCTCAAATATTCACTTGGCGCCGGCGGCTGCACCAGATGCAGGCTCATTGTCGCCAAAATCGTTTCGCCTTGAAAAGGCTGATTTCCGGTTAACACCTCGTACATTAAGCAGCCAACCGAATATAGATCTGAGCGCGCATCTAGTGGCTCCGCTCGGCATTGTTCCGGGCTCATATAAGCCACAGTGCCAAATATGCTACCGCTCTGCGTTAACTTTTCCAGAGCCTTTCCAGACTCCGGCAGAATCTTGGCGATTCCGAAATCGACTATCTTTACTGTTTTTTCTTCGCCAAGCAGCATGATGTTGCTCGGTTTCAAATCTCTATGGATAATGCCTTTGTCGTGTGCCTCGGCTAGACCTGATAAAATCTGGCGAAATAACGGCAAAGCTTCCTGCGGCGATAAGCGCCCGACTTGATGCAGCAGCTCAGCCAAACTTTGCCCTTCGATGTATTCCATAGCGAGAAACGGCGCGCGCCCTGCAAAGCCAAACCCGAACACTTTCACAATATTGGGATGAGCCAACCCGCTGACCAAAACCGCCTCACGCCTGAACCGCTTCAAGGCATCGGTATCGCATAATGATTTTTCGTGCAGAACTTTAACTGCGACGCGGCGCTGCAAAATTATATGATTTGCTAGAAAGACGGTGCACATGCCTCCCGCGCCCAGATTCGAAATAATTTGATAACGGTCGTCGATAATCACGCCTGGTTTAATCGCATCCAAATTCAAGACAGATGAGGACTCATGCGGCTCAGCCGCATCGCCATTCTCGTGATCTTGAATTTGGCTCATTCGTTTAGACTCAGTTTCACTCAGATTGCTCAACCTTTCACACCAAGTCAGGCTATTGCCTTCAATGCCTCAGAGAAGATCGCCAGCCCTTCATCTAACTCAGCACGACTAACATTTAGTGGTGGAAGGAATCGAATGACATGATCATATGAACCGCAATCGAGCAACAATAAGCGCCGCTCGAAGCAAGCTTCTACAAGAGCCGCGAGCCGCTTCCCGTCAGGCTGTCCATCCGAATCAATGAGCTCAATGCCGACCATCAAACCAAAGCCTCGAACGTCTCCGATGAATTTGTGCTCGGCTGCCAGTTCCTTCACACGCTCGGTGAGATAGACACCCATGCCGCGCGCGTTTTCGACCAGCCCCTCTTCTTCAATTACTTGTATACTCGCCAACGCTGCAGCACAAGCAAGCGGATTGCCACCATATGTGCTACCATGTTTTCCAGGTAACCACTTCTGCATCAACTCTTTACGCGACACGACGGCAGCCATGGGAAAGCCCGAGGCAATGCCCTTCGCCAGCACCATTAGATCGGGCTTCACGTTCCAGTGATTAACAGCAAACCATTTGCCGGTTCGACCGAATCCAGTTTGCACTTCATCGACAATCATAAGAATGCCATGCTTATCGCATATTTCGCGAAGACGCTGCATGTAGGAAACGCCGCCAGTATATCCAGACGCTGGCACGATGTAGCCGCCCTCACCTTGCTGCGGCTCGATAATCACAGCCGCTACACTTTCCGGTTTGACAAAATGCTTAAACGTTTTTTCAACAAGGTCGAAACATTCAAGTTTGCACGACTCTGGTTTTTGCCCAACAGGACAACGATAGCAATTTGGATAGGGCACATGCTGAATGCCGCTGGGCAGCGGCTCATAGCCGTCTCGATAATGCGACTTCGACGAGGTGAGCGCAGTGCCAAGCAGAGTACGTCCGTGAAATGCTCCTTCAAACGAAATCACGTTTGTTCGACCGGTGACATAGCGAGCCATCTTGATTGCCGCATCAATAGCCTCTCCACCGCTGTTGTTGAAGAACACCGTGTCGAGATTTCCCGGCGCTAAACTAGCCACCTTCTCTGCAAGTTTTATCAATGGTTCATGACAGGTTACAGCAGCTATGTGGATAAGCTTGCCTGCTTGTTCGCGCACGGCTTCAACCACCTTAGGATGGCAGTGCCCGACGTTGTTAACAGCTATGCCGGAAGTAAAATCGAGATATCGATTGCCGTTAACGTCCCAGAGATATGAACCTTTGCCGTGGCTCGCGACTATTTCAAAAGCACGGGCATTGGTGGCGGAGACGTGTTTGGCTGCTCGTTGCAGCATCACCGAATTCAGATCTTCCTTCAACGAATGCATATCTTCCTCCACTGTAGTCACTATACGCTCCTTTCATTTTGGTTTTGATCGACCTCAGCTATTTTGTCTCGTTCATCTCTCTTTCACACTGCCAGCTAGTTCGCCATAGCATTTTTATACTTAACAGCAACATGTTCAAGTGCAGTTTTTAGCCTAACGGTTAATTCTTCAAGATCGTCTTCAGAGAGATTAAAGGGCGGAGCCACCAAAACATGATCACCACCAGTGCCCGCAACAGAGCCGGAGCCTGGATATACAAGCAGCCCCAGATTGGCAGCAGCCTCAGCCAGACCTTGAGAAACACGCAAATTTGCCTTGAACGGTAATTTGCTCGGTCGATCGCTCACAATTTCAAGCCCCCAGAGGAAGCCTTTGCCTCGCAAATCACCAACGATGCCCGACTCGAAACAGCCCTCTAAGTTCTGCGAGACTTTGCTTTCCCATTCAGCGACGCGTGCCACCAAAAGATGTTCGTCCAGGTAACGCAGCACTGCCAGTCCCGCTGCGCAAGAGACCGGGTGCGCGCTATAGGTGAAACCGTGTTCGAAAACGCCGCTGTTTGCCTCGAACGCAGCGACCACCTTTCGCGACGCAAGAACCGCCGCAAGCGGCATGTAGCCTGCCGCTAGCCCTTTGCCCAGAGCGATCAGGTCGGCTTCAATGCCGAAATGCGACAAGCCATGCTCCGCTCCGAGCCGGCCCATTCCAGTCATTACCTCATCGGCAATGAGCAAAACGTTGTGAGCATCGCAGATTTCTCTGACGCGCCTAAAATATCCCGGGTGAGGTGCGACGGCTCCCAGAGCTGCTCCGACCACAGGCTCTGCGACGAAAGCCATGACGTTTTCAGCACCTAGCTTGAGAATTGTTTCTTCCAATTCATTAGCAAGGGTCAGCCCGCAAGCTTCAGAAACGCACGTCGCCGGCGACTCACAGGGGCAGCGGTAAGGGTAACTCGGCGAAATATGCGGGCTATCAACGAGCATAGGCAGATAAGGTGCTCGCCGAGAGGGATGACCGGTGACGGACAAGGCGCCATGGGTGCTGCCGTGATAGCTGGACCTTCGCGCGATGGCGATACGCTTCTGGACCATGCCCTGCTCATAGAAGTAGCCCCGCGCCATTTTAAGCGCAGTTTCAATAGCCTCCGAACCACCAGAGACAAAATACGCGCGCCCGCCGTTTCTAAACCGAGAGGGCGCCTTGCTAATAAGGCGCTCGGCCAAAAGCAAAGCTGGCTCGGACACAAACTGTGAGGAGTGGGCAAAAGCAATCTGTGAAAGTTGCTGTTGAATTGCTTCATTGATTTCAACAACACCATGCCCAATATTACAAACGACCGCCCCACTGCAAGCGTCTAAATAGCGCCGCCCGTCGCAATCGACAACCCACGAACCTTTGCCGGAGCTTATTTCCGGGTATTGCCGCTTCAGGTTGCGGTAAAAGAAGCTTGACACAAATGCTACCTTGGGAGGGGATATATATTATTGCAGGTATTGCTGAAGTCTGATTTTCTAATGATTTCACTAAAAACACAGGGTTCAGAACAGCGCTTCAACCGAGCCCGAGAAGAACTTGCAAGATTCAACATTCAACGAGACAGAGACTCTGCAACAAGTTCAGATCGTCTGGAAGCTTAGCTTTTGTCCGGCAGTCTCTTTGATGGATTTGGCCCGAACTTGTTGTATCCTTGATTGCCAGTTTCGCAAAGCATGAGTAAGAGAATGATGCCACCTACCAGCGGAAGATAGGAGATCCAACACCACCAGCCGCTGCGCCCTGTATCATGCAGCCTCCTTACTATTAAAGCTAGAGATGGAAACAGCGTTGCCAGCGAGTAGAGGTACGCTAGCAAATAAATCAATTCCAGTCTGGTAGTCACCGAAATAAGAATGAGACCAGAACAGAACAATATTTGAACCAGGAAGAGGCATCAAGTTTAGCAGAAGGATTGTGAAACTGAAACTAGTTAGTTCGCACTGAAAATTGTGACCTGAATGCGTCAGCCGGTGACGTTGTCAGGCGCGCAATGCTTCGAAAATGTAGCATGTCTAATACCAGAAACCAAGACTGGTGCGCTAAATAGG
>Ga0182030_10021827_pt1 | contig 11957 bp, 11 predicted proteins | sample 812S3MmetaG_FD_121299 | JGI IMG/M metagenome (GOLD analysis project Ga0182030, IMG submission 121299) | Permafrost microbial communities from Stordalen Mire, Sweden - 812S3M metaG (Illumina Assembly) | ecosystem: Environmental > Terrestrial > Soil > Wetlands > Permafrost | place: Sweden...
ATCAGTAAAGCTCCCATAAGCAATGCTTAAAAATTTGCGCCATTGCTCGTAACTGACCTGTACTTCTCCATATTTTTTAGCATCCTGAAACACAGTAGCTATTTGCCTGTAACTTTCAATAAAAACCGGGCTACGATAACCGAATGCATCTTCTATCCGTTTTAATGTGGCACGTTGCTTTTCTTCTTTAAAGAGAAAGCGGTCTATCCAGTAGTAGAAATCTTCGGCGTTGTTTTCAGTAAGAGTAAAAGATGCATCGGTATGTTCATTGAGCAATAATTCATGCTCTTTCAATGCATCTAACTTGTCTATTTGACTTACATCGGGCGACAAAACTTTCCAGTGTATAAAATCAGAGGCAATCAATGTAAAATTGTAGCCTTCGTCACTTTTAAACTGCCCTAATAAATATCCCGCCAATTGCTCCTTAGCATGTTTGTAGTTTACCTTTAAATCATTTTCAAACTCAATAATGATTTTATTATAAAGGGTATCAGCACTCCCCCTATGTAATCTATCAATGCGTGGTATATTTAAAATAGTAGTTTCAGCACCAGCGCTAATAGAATCAATTACCTTTTGAGTTTCCTTTTCACCGGCATATAACCTGTTAAGTAAATCTTTGAACAATTCCTTTTTAGTAAGCTCTTTATTGGCAGCTTTTACTTTGTGCAGAAAATCAATAATTAAGGCAGTGTGGGGATTCTTCATCTATATTTTATTGGAGTGTTTTATATATCTTACTGACTAACTCACGGATTCAAAGTAAAGAAAAAGTGGAAACTAATTCAAAAGCCGGCCACCTCCGGGGCTTGGTTCGTAGTTCGGCTTCGCTTACTATGACAAGGCTTTGCTTACCATGACATGGGGAAGAGAGTTTTTAGCGGCCGGGGGCTGTATGCGTAAGGGATAGCAGTGTAAATCCTTTTTATTGCGTGGCCGATTTTTGCGTGGATTAAAAAGATTGCAACGGATAGCCCGGCCGCCGCTTCGGCGGATACGCCCAAATACTAAAAACAGCCGCTTTTTTACATCTCTCATGCCATATTTAAGCACTTTTTATATGCTTTTAAACCCCTCGTTTTTATGTCTTGCGCTCCCTAGGGGGCTACGGGCTAAACAGGGGGTATGTGCATAACCTGTTTTGCAGGGTATTGTAAATACATACATTTGGAATAATTATTCATTAACCAAAACCAATTGTATGGCAACCAAAAAGGCACCAGCAAAAAAAGCAGCAGTAAAAAAAGCTCCTGCAAAGAAAGCAGCTACGGCAGCAAAACCAGTAAAAGCCAAAGCTAAAAGAAAACCTAATGCAGCGTTCATGAAGCCAATGGCTATCAGCGAGACATTAGCGGCAATCGTAGGCTCAAAGCCACTTCCACGCACTGAAGTGACTAAGAAAGTTTGGGAATACATTAAGAAAAACAAACTTCAGGACGCAAAAGAAAGACGTAACATCAACGGTGATGCAGCGCTTACAAAAGTGTTCGGCGGAAAGAAAACTGTAAGCATGTTTGAAATGGCTAAACACATCAACAAACACTTATCGTAATTTTCTGCGCATAGCAGTGAAAATTGCTGTCTGTAATGAAAAATTGCCCCTCTGTTTACAGAAGGGCAATTTTTTTTCCACATAGTGCTGCATGTTTTTATGGGCATTTCCGGCCCTTTTCATTGGTGATTTTAAACGCATTTTTTGGGCACTTATCCTAAAGTGGTATTCTCTACTGTGTAAGTAGGGTGATAAGCGGCCCCTTCCGTCCCCGAAGGGGAGACCAAGACAAACAGCCCAATACTACTTTGTCGACACTTCTTGTATTTGCATTTGGTTTCAGTTTCCCCTTTGGGGACGGAAGGGGCCGCCATTTATCCAAAATAAATTTCCATTTTCGACCCATGAAAAAGAAGATAACAGTACTCGGCGCGGGCATGGTGGGCCGCGCCATTGCAGCCGATTTAAGCACCCATTTTGAAGTAACCGCTACCGACCTCTCGGCACAGAACCTTGAAACCATTCAAAAAAGCCACGGCGTAAAAACGCGCAAGGTTGACTTTAGCAACGCCAAACAGATTGCTGCTGCTATTAAGGGTGCTGACCTTGTAATAGGCGCCGTTCCGGGTTTCCTGGGCTTTAAAATGCTGCAAACGGTTATTGAATGTGGCAAGAACATTGTAGACATTTCGTTTTTCCCTGAAGATGCTTTTGCTTTAGATAAACTGGCGCGTAAACATAAAGTAACTGCGGTGGTAGACTGCGGTGTGGCTCCAGGTATGGATAATGTGATATTGGGTTACCATTACGGGCGCATGAAGGTAGAGCGCTTTTTGTGCCTGGTAGGAGGGCTGCCCGTTGAGCGCAATATGCCCTGGCAATACAAAGCCCCGTTCTCGCCGGTTGATGTAATAGAGGAGTATACCCGCCCCGCCCGTTTGGTTGAAGGCGGTAAAATAGTAACCAGGCCTGCTTTATCTGAACCTGAGTTTCTGCACTTTGATAATATAGGCACCCTGGAAGCTTTTAATACCGATGGACTGCGGACCCTGCTAAAATTTGATATACCCGATATGGCCGAGCGCACCCTGCGTTACCCAGGCCACATAGATTTAATGAAGACCCTGCGTGAAGCAGGCTTTTTCAGCGATGAGGTAATAGATGTAAAAGGAGCGAAAGTCCGCCCGGTAGATTTGGCGGGTAAAATTCTTTTCCCACAATGGAAATACGAAGAAGGAGAGGAGGACTTTACCGTAATGCGCGTAATAGTTGAAGGCAAAGAAGGAAACAAGAAAAAGCGCTACACCTATAACCTTTACGACCGCTACCACCAGCCTACCAAAACCAGTAGCATGGCCCGTACCACCGGCTACACGGCTACGGCTGCTGCACACCTGGTATTAAACGGTAACTACAATACCAAAGGCATCATCGCCCCCGAGGCATTAGGAATCAATGAAAAATGCTACCGCTTTATGTTTGAGTATTTGAAGGAGCGGGGGGTGAATTATTCGGTAGTTGAGGAGTGAATACATTTTAACGCAAAGGCGCGAAGAGAACAAAGAGCGCGAAGGAATACAAGAAGTTAAAGAAGCTGCGTAATATTAAAATGGTTCCCTCATCTCTATCAGATTGCTTTGCGCAGCTTAGCTTTCGGATGGAGAAGAGGGATGCCGGCAGGCAGGGTGATGAGGCGGCTGTTGAGTATTTGAAGGAGAGGATGGAAGCGCCGGAGGCTTTGACCACTGCAGGCCGGAATTTCAAATCAACGAAGGCCTGAATTTTTTGACCACATCTTATCCGGGCTAAGGCATTACGATTCATTACTTCAGGCATTGCCCAAAGCTTTTGATAATTTTCTAAACCGATACTCAATTGGCCCCGGCCTTTGATGATTTTTGAGGCCGGCTTTTCCACAATACCCCGTCAGCTTGCTGCGAGGTTGTTTAGTTCGGATTTATTGGATCCTTACTTTAAAATTCAGGCAAAACAAATCGACTTATTAAACAACTAATAAATACCTATATGTAGGTATTGACATTAGTTTAAAAATGTTCGAGCTTTGCAACATAATTTATCAACAATGTGGTACCCCCTGCAACTATTCACTATACTTTTTATAGATTTTCCGGTTGTAGTAATCAAAATTATGTATACCCGGAGAGTCATGAATCAAACGATGGAAATTGTACCATCTTACACCCGCTTTTCAGCCTTCATGAATTTCGTTCGTCAGGAAAATATTTTGGGCGGTAAACCAATTGGATTGCATGTAATAAAACCAGCGGGGAAAATACAATATTCTTTTTCAACAGGGTTCCATGTTCACAACAGGCCGTAAATTCAGGAGGCAGGTTAGTCACTTTAAAAATAACAATCCCTAAAAGCCGGGCTATGCAATATAATATTATGATAGTAAGCGATCATACTTTTTTTCGGCAAGCCCTTGTTGCCGTAATAGAAAAAATTCCAAAATTAAAAATAGCGGCCCTGGCTTCAAGCGATTGCGAAGCGATAAGCAAACTGAATGACAGGAAAAATATCTCGGCTTTATTGTTGCTCATTCAGGGAACAGATGGGTTTCAATTAATAGAAAAAGTAAAGGTGTCGAATCCACTGGTTAAAATAATTGTTGTTTCAATGCATGACAATGACTTATTAATAAACTACGCATTAAAGCACGGGGCCCATGGTTATATATCTCAAAAATCAGGGACTGAGGAGATATTACAGGCCGTTGAGGATGTTATTGAAAAGGGATTTCATTTTAATGAAACTACCACTGTGGCCCTCCTTCATAATTTAACCCAACCCAAAAGCCATAAACCCGCACTTCGGATAAACGGAAGAAAGTTTTCGGAAAGGGAATTACTGATTATTGAGTTACTAAGCAAAGAGTTTTCCAACCGTGATATTGCAACAAAAATGTATTTAAGCCAGCGCACTGTGGAGGGTATTCGTAAACATATGATGAATAAACTGGGTGTTAAAACTGCTATCGGACTAGTCACTTTCGCTATTAAAAACGAATTAGTAAAACTCTGAGAAACTGTTTTAAATTACATTAATAATACATTTAAAACGCAGGAACCAAAACTAATTCCTGCCACAAAGGCACAAAGACACTAAGTTATTTTTTAATAATTGCGTCTATGATACAGTCCTTTTAACCCAAAAATAAAAACACTTAAAGCATTTCCTTTGCGTTCTTAGTGTCTTTGTGGCTATATGTATTCGTTTTCTTTAATTTTAAACAGCTTCTTAAAGAAAGGAATAAACTTAGCACGCGAATGGGATGGAGGAGGAATGGCCCGGACAAATTGCATTACTTAAAAGCCTGTAATCTGAGAACACCGGGCAACTAAAAAAAATAAAAACCGCGTACAATTACGCAACTTTATAAATCAGTAAAAATACGTCGCTATTAAATATTTATATCTATACATTTGTTTTACGATAGCTATTCAGCCCGGCGTTCGGCACTAATTTACAAAAGTTATAATCAATATTTATGATGAACAGAAATAACCTTAACAGGATTGCCACCCCCACCCCTGAAAGGATTGAAATGATGCGTTTTTCAGAAATACGCTTTGCCGGATCATCAGCAGATATCCTAAGTAAAAATGTGGTTGAATTTAGTTCGGTCAGAATTTGTAGTGAAGAAATGCCCCTGTTGTCTGTATCAATAAAAAGCAAACAAAAAATGGCCGGCATATATAACAAGATGGGCTTATACCATGGAACGATACCCCCCGTCGTTCCATGCCCGCCTGTTATGTTATACGTGATCGGTTTGAAGAAAAATATTCCAAAAACAAAATGACCATTCACTGAATAAGTACTCCAGAGGATAAACAGTTTGGTAATTAAAACAGCTATCAGGTTATGACAAAAGGAAAATCAATAAGGGCGGATGAAAAAAATGGGAGCGTCAATGCATGGCCAGTTCCAAAAACTGAAGGGAATAATATTTTCATGGCGATAAATGAAAACCATGGTGCATGTGCTTTAACTATGTTAAGCCGCCGCGAAAGACAGGTACTTGAATTAATAGCGCATGGTTTAACAACAAAGGATATAGCCCGGTTAATGGTGTTGCATGCAGGGACTATTGAAAAATACCGGTTAAACATTATAAATAAAAATAAAGTTCATAATATGTGCGAAGCTGTGGCCATGGCCATCAGGGCCGGATTCATAAAATAAAAAAATGAACTTTAAAATTACAGTATCCCGGTTTTGTAACTGGATGAATAAACAGACGGGTGCAAACCAAGTTGTCGCCACATAGCAGGAGTTCCGGTTGGCGGGGACGCCACAGGTGTCCGGAAGAAAGTTAGATATGCCTTTACGGCCAAAGTCCAGACCCCTTCCGTCCCCGAAACGGGGAAACCAAGGCAGAAATGCAGACCCAAAAGGCGAAGCGGTTCTCCCGTTTCGGGAGTTAGAGGGTTTGCGTAGGTGCATTTTGAATCTTCCGAACCCCGGTTGGCGGGGATGCCAGCCACCAATGTGCCGCGACAATTTGGTTTGCACCCTATGGTATTGTCCGGTGAACGGGCCGGGTCAGCAGTAAATTATATTGCCGGCCAGGGTATTGACAGAAAGCGCATGACGGCCATCGGTTACGGCGAAAGCAAGTTGTTAAATAAATGCGCCTGCGAAGGTAGTTATGTGGTTAAGTGCACTGAAGAGGAACATGCTGTAAACAGAAGGACAGAATTTAAAATTATGAAATTTTGATAAACGATCCTATGAATCCGGAGAAAGGGAGATGGTAGATTTTGCGTCTTATTTCAATTTGAATCAGCATAAGTAATAGTTTTTAATACCCTTTGAATTAAATGGAAAATATTAAACAAGAGAAGGCCATCCCGCTAAGCAAAATACTTCAATCGCTGCAGTACCTGACACCTGACGCCAATGTCGACCCGGTGGTGGAGGAAGGGTGGAAGAAGAAAGTAGCATTCCTGGATGGAGTATCTGTGCAAAATAATGTGGTTGTTTTTTTGTTCAATACGTACACAAACGGCTTTCTGTATATGAGCGATAAACTCAAAACACTTTCGGGCCTCGATCCGGAATTGTTCACCGGGATGGATGGTTTTGCCCAATTTCTATCGCGGAGGCATCCCGCTCAGATTGAGGCATCAGTTAAGCTTCAGCAGCTAAGCATTGAGTCTTTTATTGAACATCAACCCTGCGACTATCAAAGTGCGGTTATGTGCCTCAGTTATCTGTTTAAAAACGGTGGTGAAGAATATGTGCAGATTTTGCAACGCTCTGTCGCACTGGAGGTGGACGAAATTGGCAGGCCGGCGCTCCTGCTTAATTTCATACACTATGTAGGGCATATTAAAAAACATGATTCTCTGGGTTGTGTAATTTCTATTCCCGGAAAAATCCTGATGTACGATTATGACCATGAGTTGAACGAAATAGGGCCTGCAAAAACCTTTTCGCAACAGGAAAAAATAATTATAGGATTGCTTGCCCAGGGGTTTGACACAAAAAGTATAGCCCGGAAACTATTCATCAGCCCTCATACGGTAGAGACACACCGAAGAAACCTTATAAAAAAAACTAATTGCACTGATACTACAGGTGTTGTAACTTTTGCCAAACTGATCAATTTAATTTAAGCTTTGAATAGTTAATCATTAGGCCTCTTTCATAATTCAACATTTCCCTCTCCTTCGGAGAGGGCCGCTCCGGGGTGAGGATTCAAAAAGAGCGAATTGTGAAAGAGGCCTGTTATAACGGTACTTTTCGGGTCACCTGAACAGGGGAGTATTTTTACCTGCCATCAGTACTGATAAAAATGAATGATCTGCAGAAAAAAACAGGTATTCATGCCATCAGGAAAACTCAAATTAAATATAAAAATACTTAATTTAAGTATTGCCATCGCCCGTTTGCAGGCTTAACTTTATACCGTTAAACAATATGATTCAGGTTTATAATTGGAACCAGTATTTCTGTGACCCCCTTAACCCCCACACACATGAAAACCACAATTACCTGTTATGCTTTGTTCCTTTGCATAACTTATGCAACCGCTCAAAATCTCTCCATAGAAAAAACCGATGCTGGTGACGAAATAACTTTCAGGATTACAAGGGAAGTTAACGTTAACTACTATGTTATTGAGGGCACCGACGACAATATTAATTTTGATATTCTTGTGCGGCTGAATGTCAAAGGCAACGACCTTGGCCCTATAAACTACGACTTCCTCTATTACGGAAAAGGTTACCTCCATTACCTTGTTAAACAAATTGATATGAGCGGCAGTTGTGTTTCCGAAATTGGAGATAACCCTGAAGCGGCCGGCCAATCTAACGTCCGGTGTCATGTTACCTATTAAGCATTTAAAATGCCAGGCCGCCTGGGGTAGCATGGTATAAAAGATTTAGTAAAAAGAGCCGCCCCCGGCATTACGATTTTAATATAAGTTATATAAAACCAAAGAAAATGGAGCCTATAAACCGAATAGATGTACACACGCACTTTGTACCGGCATTTTACCGAAGTTACCTGGCTAATTACGGTATTGATGACGCGGGCGGAGCACCCCTGGCGAAATGGAACGTTGAAGACCATTTGGCGCTTATGGACCGAAATTATATTACCAAATCCATTCTATCCCTGTCTATGCCGGGAGTGCAGATGGGTAACGACATCAAGGCAAGAGAGATGGCGCGGATGGTAAATGAATACGCCGCAGACCTGGTTGCGAAACATCCCGACAGATTTGGTTTTTTCGCAACACTTACGCTACCGGATGTTGAAGGAGCAATATCTGAAATGAACTATGCGCTCGATCATTTAAATGCCGACGGGATTGTGCTGCTTAGCAACGAAGGGAAAAAATATGTTGGCGACCCTGGCAACAAGCCTTTGTTAGAAGCCTTGAATAACCGGAAAGCTGTTGTTTTTATCCATCCTAATAATCTGCCGGGTAATTTGGCTATGCAGGGGTTACCACCATATGTAGCTGATTTTTCACTCAGTACAGTTCGTGCGGCTATTTCCCTGATACAATCGGGCACCATGAGAACTTATCATGATGTAAAAATAATATTGGCTCATGCCGGTGGTTTTTTACCCTATGCTGCAGGCAGGATAGCCAGCATCGGAAGCAGCCCTGAGGGGATGGCACGGATAATGAAAGATTTGACCCGTTTCTATTTTGAAATTGCTGTTTCATCAAGCCCAACTGTATTTCCGGGCCTGATGGCATTTACCAGCAGCAAGCATGTTCTGTTCGGTACCGATTGGCCTTGTGTTCCCAAAGCGTATGTTAATACCCTAACCAACTTCTTTGATGTTTATGATGGTATTAGCAATGAACAAAAAGCCGACATCAATTTTGGAAATGCGGCAGCGCTGGGTTTGCTGGAAACATCATGGCATATAAGTAGCTGATGTGATTTACTGTTAAGTCTGTAACCGGCAATTGATGATGGATACTGCCGGCACCGGCAACAGAAATAAGTTTTAAATACCTGCAACAACTGTCTTCAACCAATTATTTCCTAATCTTAAAAATAAATTTTATGCCCCTCACTCAATCATTATTTGTAACAACCGCCTCCTATGCAGTGCAACAGGTTACCTTAAAAAGCCCGGCATTTCCTCACATGGGCGAAATCCCTCAAAAATACAGCAACGACGGGGCTAATATCAGTCCGCCTCTTATCGTTGGTAAAATTCCGGATGAAACCCGAAGCATGGCGCTGATTGTTGAAGACCCTAAAGCCCCGGTTGACAGCTGGGTGCATTGGCTGGTTTGGGATATTTTTCCATCAAAATATATAAACGAGGGCGCAATACCTGGCACTGAGGGGCTCAATGCTTTTAATCACCATCATTACCGTGGCCCGTGCCATGGTAATGACACACGATATTATTACTTCATGTTGTATGCACTTGATACTTTCCTGCACCTTCATTACTGCTCAACTAAATATGAGGTGATGAAATCCATAAAAGATCATGTAATTGGTTATGGTGAATTAGTTGGTAGCTATACCCGCCGGGGGGAAGCCCGGATGCAATTAAACGAAGCCCCTGAAATTTATTATTAGTCCGGTGAACCGCGTTTAAACGAGGCCAAACCTCATTGTTTCCAGTAGTGATTTAAAATTAATAATAGTTAAACCTTAACACCATGAAACCCAATTTATTCTCCCCAAAACCAACGTTTCTAACAATCATTTTTTTGTTAGGAATCAGTTTCACATCATCTGCATCCTCCTTTATTGCATCAGCCAGTGGTAATTGGTCAAATGCAGCAACATGGGGAGGAAGCGGCCCCGGATTGAACATCACAGAAGGGTATAGTATTTTAATCCCTCCGGGTATTACGGTTACGCTTGATTCGGACGTAACGGTAAATGCCCCCCTTGGATCCGTAACTGTGAATGGTGCAATTGCCGGAAGCAACAGCTTAACGATAACGGCAGGTACCCTTTCAGGCACTGGTACTGTTTTTATTGAAGAAATAGCTATCGGGCCATCCGGTTTATTACCCTTCCTGGGCATCATCAATGTAAACGGGTTTACGAATAACCAGGCCAATCTGGCGATAAACGGATTTCTGTATGTAAACAACATATTAGCACTAATGCCGGGAACGGTTGAAATAGGAACAGGGGGGCAACTCAACCTTGCAGGCAATTCAACTATTAACATGGCAGGAGGGGCATTTAATGCAAATGAAGGTTCATTAAATATTAGTAATGTATTTAATTTGATGTATTCCGGCGAAGCTTCCGTGATTGGGGCAGAAGTGGAATTACCGGGACTCCAAAATATTACAGTTGATATGCCTGCAACTTCAAGTATGCTGAATTTAAATAGCGACCTGGCCGTTCCGGGGATGCTTTACCTGCAACGGGGTGTCCTTAATCTCAATAACCAGAGTCTTACCATTAACGGTGGAATCAGTACCACAGATTTTGGCTCTGTTTCGGGGAATGCAAATTCAAATATAATTATCAACGGTTCAGGGAATGCCGGAACAATTGCATTTTCCGCAACTGGCCAAACCATCAATAATTTGGCCTTGAACTTCCTCCCGGCCGGAATAATTTCATTAGGATCTGATGTTACTATCACAGGCAGCCTGGCATTAAATCAGGGCAGTTTGAATCTGAACGGGTTTAATCTTGCAATTAACGGGTCGATGCAAACTATTGGTACCGGTTGTCTGATTGGCAACACCATGTCTAACCTTACAATAAGTGGACCCGGAGTGAGCGACACTTTGATGCTCAGCCCATCAGCCAATACACTGGCCAACCTTACAATAAACACAGATACGAATGGCAGCGTGTATTTAGGCTCTGATGTGCAGGTTTCGGGATCCGTCAATTTAAACATGGGTAGCTTAAATTTGAATGGTCAGACTCTTACTGTTCATGGGCCTGTTATGTCTGCAGGTTCGGGTTCACTGGCTGGTAATGCAAGTTCTAACCTTACCTTCGATGGCTTTGGTGGTGCGGGGACAGTTATGTTTACCTCCGGGGGCCGGCATATCAATAACCTTACAATAAATATAGGTTCTTCAGGTGGTGTATACCTGGCCTCGCAGCTAACGGTTAGCGGTACACTTTCACTTCTAAACGGAATGCTCGGTATAGGCAACAATGACCTTGTTATTTCTGACAGCGGCGCCATTCAGGGTGGAGGTTCTGCCAGTTATATAAGTACCAATGGCAGTGGTAGTTTAATAATGCCGGTTGCCGGTGCAGGCGCTTCCGGAATGTTCCAGGTGGGTACACAAGCTAACTACGCACCTGTACTGGTTACCAATAATGCTGCTTTGGCTGCCAATTTTGGGGTGTCGGCGCATGAGGGTGTATTGGCAAATGGCACCAGCGGAGTAGATATATCTGCTTTCCAAAGCGTGGTGAACACCAGTTGGGAAGTATCCTCATCCACTACCGCCGGGGCGAATGTTGATCTTGAAATGTTTTGGAACCAGGGTATGCAGGTAAATGGATTTGATAACACGGAGGCGTATGTTTCACATTACATAAACGGGGCATGGAATAAAAGCCAGCCAACAGCGGCAACAACAGCGGCTGATGACTATTTCTCACTGGCGCTTACGGGGGTTACTTCTTTTAGCCAGTTTGCTGTGTTTGACAGAAATACCACTACGGATATTAAGAATATAAATGCAATGAACTTGTTTACTATTTATCCAAATCCGGCGGCTGACTATATCAACATTTCAGTTGCCGGATTTGATAAACTCCCGCAATTGGAAATATCCGATGCCCTGGGGAACGAAGTTTTTATGCAACCAATAGAAAACCGGGTTACATCAATAAACATCAATTATCTGCCGGCCGGAGTTTACTTTGTAACACTAAATAATGAAATTACCCAGCAATTTATTAAAAAGTAGTTTAGTGGAAAAGCCGGTCTCCGGGATCAACTAAGGCCG
>Ga0182030_10021828_pt1 | contig 11957 bp, 12 predicted proteins | sample 812S3MmetaG_FD_121299 | JGI IMG/M metagenome (GOLD analysis project Ga0182030, IMG submission 121299) | Permafrost microbial communities from Stordalen Mire, Sweden - 812S3M metaG (Illumina Assembly) | ecosystem: Environmental > Terrestrial > Soil > Wetlands > Permafrost | place: Sweden...
CATTGCCCAACGCCTGAACCTCTCGCGCGTGCTGCACCATCGCGCCGCGGACCTGTCCGGCGGCCAGAAGAAGCTGCTGGAGATCGGCCGCGCGTTGATGGCCGAACCCATCCTGCTGCTGCTGGATGAGCCCGTGGCCGGCGTGAATCCGACACTGGCGCGGGAGATCGGGGAGCATTTGCGCGGGCTGTGTGCCGAGGGGATTTCGGTGCTGCTGATCGAGCATCACCTGGACACGATCGCCGCGCTCTGCGATCCGGTCATCGTCATGGCCGAGGGCCGGCATTTGCGCGAAGGCAGCTTCGCGCAGGTGGCGGCCGATCCGGTGGTGCAGGAAGCGTATATGGGCCGGCGGCGATGAGGCGCCGGCAACTTCCTCCCCCTCCCCTTGAGGGAGGGGGGTGGGCGGAGGGGGCGACCGAAGGGTCACGCCAACCGACCCCTCCCCCCAACCCCCTCCCACAAGGGGAGGGGGAGAAGCCTGGTCCAACGCCCCTCCTCGCCGCCCGCGACATCGTCGCCGGCTATGGGCGCGGCGACGAGATCCTGAAGGGTGTCTCGCTCAGCGTGAACGAGGCCGAGATCGTCGCCATCATCGGCCCGAACGGCGCCGGCAAATCCACGTTGCTGAAGACCATCGCCGGCCTGCTGCATCCGTCGCGCGGCACCATCCATCTGCGCAACGCCCCGATCCACGCCCTGCCCGCTCGCGACATCGCGCGGCGTGGCGTCGCGTTCGTGCCGCAGGAGGCCAACGTGTTCCCCACATTGTCGGTGCGGGAGAACCTGGAGATGGGCGGCTATATCGATCCCGCGCACACCGCCTCCCGCATCGATGCCGCCTTCGCGCGCTTTCCGATGCTGGCGGAAAATCGTCATCGCGCCGCGCGCACGCTGTCGGGCGGCCAGCGCCAGGTGCTGGCGATGGCGATGGCGCTGATGGTGCAGCCGGTGCTGCTGCTGCTCGACGAACCCTCGGCGGGCCTCTCGCCGCTCGCCGCGGAACAGTTGTTCGCAACCATCCGGGAGATCAGCCGCGAGGGGATCGCCATCGCCATGGTCGAACAGAATGCCGTCGAGGCGCTGCAGATCGCGCATCGCGCGACCATCCTTGTCGATGGCCGCAACAACCGCGAAGGTGCGGCGGCGACGCTGCGCGCCGACCCGGAGATCCGACGCATCTTCCTCGGCGCGCATCCGGCCGAACAACAATAAAGGGGGCTTTGCATGATCCGTCTGACTCGCCGTCACATGCTTGCCGCGACGGCCGCGGGACTCGCCGCGCCGGCGATTGTCCGCGCGCAGGCTGGCACCATGGGCCTGGGCGTGCTCACGCCACTGACCGGGGCGGGCAGTTTCGACGGGCCGCGCATGCTGAAGGCGATGCAGGCGGTGGCGGACGAAATCAATCATGCCGGCGGGCTGCTGGGGCAGCAGATCAGGCTGGTGGTGGAAGACGACGAGACCAACCCCGAGGCCGCGGTGCGCGCCGCGCACAAGCTGATCGACGTGGACAAGGTGCCGGTGATCATGGGCACCTGGGCGTCGGCGGTGACCACCGCTGTGGCGCCGGTGTGCTGGGAGAGCAAAACGTTCCTCACCACCGTGTCCGGCGCCGACAGCATCACGCATCTGCCGCATCAGGGCTATCTGATCCGCACCCAGCCGAACAACCAGTTGCAGGCGACCAAGCACGCCGAGTTCATCATCCGCCACGGCGCCAAGCGGGTGTTCATCATGGCGATCCAGGCGCCGTTCGCCGAGCCGACGCGGCACTATCTCACCGACAAGCTGACACCGAACGGCGTGGCCGTGGTGGGATCGCTGGTCTATGACAAGGACAAAACCAGCTACCGGTCCGAGGTGGACCAGGCGTTGGCCGCCAAGCCCGATTTCATGTACTTGAACGGCTATGCACCGGATGTCGCGGTGATCCTGCGCGACCTCTACCGCGCCGGGTTCGATGCGGCGAGATTCTGCCAGTCCTATGCGCTGACGGACAAGTCCGTGCAGCAACTGCCGAAGGAGGTGACGCAGGGAGCGATCACCGTGCAGCCCTCGGCGGATCTCGACTCGCCCGCCTATGCGGCCTGCGCGAAGCGGTTGGGCATCGCGTCGCCGGATTCGTATGAGGCGCAGGCCAACGACTGGATCAGCATCGTGGCGTTGACGATCGCCAAGGCGGGCCAGGCCAGCGGCACGGCGATCCGCGACACCGTGCGCAAGATCACCAACAGCGACGGGCAGAAAGCATATACCGCGGCGGAGGGGCTGCCGTTGATCAAGGCCGGCAAGGATGTGAAGTACAGCGGCGCCTCCGGCCCCTGCACGTTTACCGATATCGGCGACATCACCGACTGCAAGTTCCGCTATAACCGCGTGGAAGACGGGGCGTTCAAGTTCATCGAGATCGCGTAGTGTCCGCCAGGGCGCTGCGCTGCTCATGTCATTGCGAGGCGCGGAGCGCCGAAGCAATCCCCTGCGAGACGAGCCAAGATACGCTCGTCAGGCAGGGGATTGCTTCGGCGCTCCGCGCCTCGCAATGACATGAGTTGCGCAGCGCGCTTCCCGCGAATGGGTGTCGCCGCCATCCTGCAACTCATCCTCAACGGCCTGATGGCCGGCGCCATCCTGACGGCGCCGGCGATCGGCTTCACCGCGATCTACGCCGTCCTCCGCTTTCCCAATTTCGCGGTGGCGTCGCATGCGACGATCGGCGCGTTTGCCGGCTACGTCGCCAACACCACGCTGCATTTGCCGCTGCTGCCGGCCGCGGTCTGCGCCTTCCTCGTCGCGGGCGTGTTCGGCCTGGGCAGCGACGCGCTGGTCCTGCGCCCGCTGCGTCGCAACGGCCTGGTGACCGCCACCATCGCGTCGGTGGCGCTGACCATCGCATTGGAAAACGTCGTGCGGCTCGGGTTCGGCAACAGCCTGCGCGACTACGACCTGCCGATCGAGCGCGACTGGCGCTTCGGTGGTCTGCGAATCGGCCCGCAGCAGCTCGAAGACCTGCTCATTTCCGCCGTCGCGGTGCTGGCGCTGTTCGGCTTCCTGCGCTTCACCCGGATCGGCAAGGCGATGCGCGCCGTCGCCGACAATCCGACACTCGCCGCCATCAAGGGCATCGACGCGAACCTGATCGCCCACATCGTCAACTTTACCGCGATGGGCCTCGCCGGGCTCGGCGGCATGTTGCTCGGGCTGGACACCTCGATCGATCCGCTGACCGGCTTCCGCGCGCTGCTGGCGATCTTTGCCGCCGCCGTTGTGGGTGGGCTCGGCAGCATTCCCGGCGCGGTAATAGGCGCGCTTGCCGTTGGTGTCGCCGAGGAATTGTCATTGCTCGTGCTGCCGCCGGACTACCGCACGGTGGTGGGATTCCTGGCGATCCTGCTGGTATTGACCCTGCGTCCGCGCGGCATTCTCGGCGCCCGCGCCTATTGATGCGGCGCTATTCCTCCGCCTCGACGCCAAGCTTCGCCAACTCGCCAATGATCGTTCGCTGCCGCGCAGTGATCTCCTCCAACGCCAGGCGTTTGAGCTCACTGAGAAACCCGAGCGTCGCGGTGAAGCCGCGATAATGCGTCGATTCCGCACCCTCGGCCGACATCTCGATGGAGGCGTCGCCGGGCCCCTTGATGAACAGTTTCACGTCGGCAGGATCGGCGTGTCCGGCCAGGGTGATGAGTTCCTTCACCGCGCCCAACTCGGCAATCAGGTGGTTCACCCGGTCGATGTCCTTCAACTTCATGGCACGGTATCCGCAACAGGTCCGGGGGTTATTGTTGCACATTGATGGGTGGTTGTCGCGTGCCCGCGGCGGCGCGACAATCGCCGGCCCTGACGGAGACTGCCATGACCGACCCGCGCCTGCTGAAATCCGCCATCAAGGTCTGCATGTTCGATCAGTATGGCACCGTGGTGGACATGCAATCCGGGCTGGTGGAGGTCGCCACGCCGTTCCTGACGTCGAAGAACTGGACGGGCAACCCGAACGCCTTCGTCACCTGGTGGCGCCGCACGCATTTCGAGAACTCGATGATCGACGCCTTGCTCGGCCGCGAACACACGTCCTATCGCGAGATCGGCGAGCAGGCCGTAGCCTTCGTGATGGATCGCGCCGGCATCGCCCACACCGCCGACGAGGTGCGCGCGCTGGTTGCCGCCATCGAACGGCTGCGGCCGTTTCCCGAAGTGCCCGCCGCGCTCGACCGGTTGCGCGCGCGCTACAAGCTGGTGGTGCTGTCGAACGGCGATCCCGACATGCTGGAGACGGCGCGGCAATACCACCGCGTCGCCTTCGATCAGATCATTTCGGTTGCCGTCGCCGGAGCTTTCAAGCCGCATCACGCAACCTACGAGAAGGCCGCGGCGCTTGCCGGGGTGCGGCGGGAGGAAGTGCTGTTCGTGGCCAACCACGCTTTCGACTGCATCGGCGCCAAGGCGACCGGCATGCGCACCGCCTTCATCGACCGCCGCCGCCGCCCGTTCGGCGCGACGCCGTACCAACCCGACCTGATCGTGCCGAGCATGACGGAACTGGCGGAGATCATGGGATGAGCCTCAGGAAACCTCTCCCGCAAAGCGGGAGAGGTCGAGGCGCGGCAGCGCCGAGGGTGAGGGTGCTGCGAGCGCCACCGATGCTGAAGCGTGAGGTAGGGAAAATTGGGTCTGTGCCGACCCGGTCGCCCTCGCCCTCGCCCTCGCTGCTGCGCATCTCGACCTCTCCCGCGCTCGCGGGAGAGGTTTAGGATGGCAGCCTATCTCGTCTCCATGTCGGTGACTGCCGGCATCTACGCGTTGATGGCGTTGGGGGTGAACCTGACCTGGGGCCTGGCGGGGATGATCAATCTCGGCCTCGCCGGCTTTGTCGCTGTCGGCGCTTACACGACGGCGTTGCTCACCAAGGCCGGCTGCCCCATCCCACTGGGCATTTCCGCCGCCGCGGTCACCGCGGGCGCCACCGGAGCGTTTGTCGCGCTGATCACCGCACGGCTGCGCAGCGACTATCTGGCGATCGTCACGCTCGGCTTTTCGGAATCCGTGCGCATCGCGGCGTCGAATGAGATCTGGCTGACCAACGGTTCTGACGGGATCGCCGGCATTCCGGGCCCCTGGCGCGGCCTGGTGTCGCCGTTGCAGTTCGAACTGCGGTTTCTCGGCATCGTGCTGGCGACGCTCGCCGTCGTGTTCGTGCTGTTGCAGCGCCTGTCGCGTGCGCCGTTTGGCCGCGTGCTGCGGGCGATCCGCGACGACGAGGACGTCGCTGCGGTCGCCGGCAAGCACGTGCTCGCGTTCAAGCTGCGCGCCTTTGCCTTGGGTGCGGCGGTGCTCGGCGTCGCGGGCGCGCTGTATGCGCACGACACGTCGTATGTCGCGCCCGACATTTTTGCCCCGTTGCTGACGCTGAACGTGATCCTGGCGCTGGTGGCCGGCGGTCTGGGCAACAATGCCGGGGCCGTGCTCGGCGCGGTGCTGATCGTGGCCTTGCTCGAAGGTTCGCGCTTCGCCGCGCCCCTGCTGCCGTTGCTCACGCCCGCCCAATTCGCCGCCATGCGCGAGTTGCTGATCAGCGGCTTGCTGCTCGCCGTGTTGCGCGTGCTACCAGGGGGCATTCTGGCCGAACGCGTGGGCGAGACGGCGCGCTGACCGGCAACACAATGGGGCGACCCAAAGGGGCGATAATGAGCGATGCTGCCGCGGATCATGCCATCGGACCGATCGGTGCGGTCTGCTTCGACATCGGCGAAACGCTGATCGACGAGACCCGCCAATGGGGCGAGTGGGCGGACTTCCTTGGCGTGCCGCGCCTGACGCTGTTCGCCACGCTCGGCATGACCATGTGGCGCGGGCAGCCGCATCGGCGGGTGTTCGAGATGTTCCGCCCCGATCTCGAGTTTGCCACCGTGATCCAGCAGCGGCGCGCGCAGGGCTGGCGCTACGATTTTGCCCCCGCGGACCTGTATCCGGACGCGATCCCGTGCCTGACCGCGCTGCGCCGGCGCGGCATCAAGGTGATCGTTGCCGGCAACCAGCCGATCGAGGCCGAGGCCGCGCTGATCCGCCTCGGGTTGCCGGCGGATGTGATTGCGAGTTCGGCCGGCTGGGGTGTGGCCAAGCCGGCGGCCGGGTTCTTTGCCAAGGTTGTCGAGGCGGCGGGGGAGCCTGCGCACCGGATTGCCTATGTCGGCGACCGGCTGGACAACGACGTGCTGCCGGCGCGTGCGGCCGGGATGGTGGCGGTGTTCCTGCGCCGCGGCCCGTGGGGTTTCATGCACGCGGAACAGCCGGAGATCGACCAGGCGCACCTGCGGTTGGACAGCCTGGACGCACTGCCGGAGTTGCTGCTGAGTCAACCTCTCCCGCCTGCGGCGGGAGAGGTCGAGCCGCGTTAGCGGCGAGGGTGAGAGGCGCGACGCACGAAAGCCCTGTTGGTTGCGCCTTCAGGCTCGAAGCTTCGCGTCTTGACCCTCGGTGCTGCGCGTCTCAACGCCTCCCACGCAGCGGGAGAGCTAGAGCGTTTTCACCGTGCGTGGAACCTGTCATTGCGAGGCGCGGAGCGACGAAGCAATCTCCTGCCTGACGAGCCGAGGTACGCTCGTCAGGCAGGAGATTGCTTCGTCGCTCCGCGCCTCGCAATGACAGGTTGTTCCGGCGATTCCCACTTACGGTGAAACGCTCTAAACTCACGCGCGCATCGCGCGTCCGGTGTCGCGCATCAGGATCTGTGCATGCGCGCCGGTCACCGCTGCATGGTAGGCCAGCGCCGCCGCCGAGCAATCCGCGTCCGGGCGCTGCTCCGGTTCGAAGTTCCCGAACCGATCGACGCCCCGCACCAGCGTAGCCGTGTCGTGCGAACCCGCCACCTGCCGCACGTAGGTCGGGATGTAGCGGATGGCGAAGCCTATGCGGCGCTGGCCGGACGGGTTCGGCTCCGAGCCGTGGATCAGCCGCACGTGGTGCAGCGACATTTCCCCGGCGGTGAGTTCCAGCGTCACCGCCTGGCGGCCGTCCACATCGACCATGATCTCCTGCCCGCGCGACAGCAGGTTGTCGGGAGCGAACGTGTCGCGATGCGGAAATTGCTCTTGCGCGTGGCTGCCGGGGATCACCCGCATGGCGCCGTTCTCGGTCGTGCTGTCGGAGAACGCGACCCAGGCGGTAACCACATCCGCCGGTTCCAATCCCCAATAGGTCGAATCCTGATGCCAGGACACATAGGCGGTGTTGCGCGGCTCCTTGATGAAGAAGCTGCTGCCCCAGCACAGGATGTCGCCCCCGATCAGGTCCTCCACCGCATCCAGGATGCGGTCGTGGCGGATCAGGTCGTTCAGCCAGGTGAACAGCAAATGCGACTTGTGGCGCAGCGTGCCGGCCAGGGCGCCGGCACCGCCCTCGAACGCCTCCAGCCTGGCGCGCAACGCCCCGGCCTCGGCGCGGGAGAGAACCTGCACCGGCGCGTAGTAGCCGGCCTCGTTGTATTGCCGCACCGCGGCATCGGACAGGGACTTCATGCAGTGTCTCCCGAATGGTTTGGGCTCTGATCGGCCGGGACGATACGGCACCCAGCCTACCTCCGTTCCGGGTCTGACGCGAGGTTCCGTGCCTGACGCGGGAGCGGGAGGGCAGGACATCCACAGCAGCCGGTGCTGCGACGTCGGATGTTCCCGGCGCATCGGCCGCATGCATGGCGATGCCATCAATCGTGCGCGCACAGGGCAAGCGGCAGGTGAAATTCAACGGGGACGCGCCGTACACTGCGTCGGGGCTGTCGCTCATGCCGACCGCCTGTCGCTCCGACTCCATCGGCATGCTGGAAGGCTTCGCACGGCCCTGGAACCTCCGCCGCACCCGACTCCACCGGCCGATGACGGGGCGCAGTCCGCGCCTGTCACCGATGCGGTGATCGTCATCTTCGGCGCGGCGGTGCGTCCGGGTGGCCGGCCCAGCACGACGTTGCACCGGCGCGTCGAGGCGGCTGTCGCATTCGGCGCGCGGTTCACCGCGCCGCTGTTCGTGCCGACCGGCGCAGTCGGGCGGTTCGGGCCGTCGGAAGCGTCGGTGATGGCAAGGTTGCTGGAATCACGCGGCGTTCCGCCGGGGAGAATCCTGCTGGAGGAAACCGGCACAGATACGTTGTCGTCAGCGCGCGCGGTGGTGCACCTGCTGCGTTCTCGCGAGGGCGCCGCAACGGTGTTCGCGGCCAGCAGTATCTATCACTTGCCGCGATGCGTCGTGTTGTTGCGGATATTAGGCGTACGCGCGCGCGCGGCCGGCCCGCCATTCGTGACGGCGGGCTCGCGCTGGATAACACGCTGTTACTGGTGGCTGCGCGAGGCGGCGGCGTTGCCCTACGACGCCGCCCTGGCTGCGATCACGCGCCTGCGCGGACCGGGCTGAACCCGTGCCGCGCAGGCGTCGTTGCGGTGGGCGTCGTTGCGGTCAGTGATACTGCGTCGTGGTGGTGGTGGTCTGCTGGGTGCTCACCGGCGGCGGTGGCGCGGCCGGATAGGTTGTCGCCGTCGTTTCGGATGTGGTGCCCGTCGCGCCGTTATAGGTCGTGCTCCGCGAGTAGCCGACGGACCCGTCCGGGCCGACCGACTTCCTCGTCGTGGTGGTGCTGAGAGTGTCGGGCTGCGCCGGCACGACGACAGTCGGGGCAGGGGCGGTTGTGATGATGGTTTCCGACGCCTGCGCCGTGGCAACAGCCGTCATCAGGCCGAGCGCCGCGGCGCTCGCCAACAGAAGTCGTGTCATGTCCGGTTCTCCACCCAAATGCGTTGCTGCGACTGCTGTCGCGACGCCCGGAGAAATGGTGACGCCGGCGTTTGGATGCAGCTTCGCAAGCTACACATGCGAGTGAAGACGCATCGGGATCGAGACAAATGATGGCACGAATGCGGCACCGCACGAAACGACTGTGATGGCACAACGATGTGCGGCGACTATGAGAACTCACAACGATGCTAGTGTGCCGAGTCGGTGAAGCGCGAGTCATGCTACGTCTTGTGTCATTGCGAGGCGCGCAGCGCCGAAGCAATCCCCCGCCTGACGAGCGTTCCTCGGCTCGTCAGGCAGGGGATTGCTTCGGCGCTGCGCGCCTCGCAATGACACAAGGGATCGAAATCGGCGTCTCACGATTCTCTGATCCTGGGCACCGGCGCACGACTACGGTAGCGCATGACCAGGGCATAGTGTCATGGCGTCCGCCGGACTCCCACCGGTCCCATGATCGGCCTTGCTTCATACCGCCGATGCAAAACGCTGCTGCACCATGCGCAGCACCGCATCCGGATCGCGTTGCCACCAGTCGAGCCGCGACATGATCTCGACCTCGATCAGCCCATGATAACCGGCCGCTTCGACCATGCCGCGGATGCCGCGCAGGTCGATCACGCCGTCGCCCATCATGCCGCGGTCGAACACGGTATCGCGTGTCTCCAGCCGCCAGTCGCTGACGTGGAATCCGAGGATGCGGCCCGCGCAAGCGGCGATGCTGGCGGCGAGCGCCGGGTCCCACCAGATGTGGTAACAGTCCAGCGCCAAACCCACGCCGGTCCCCAGCGCCTCGGCCAGGGTCAGCGCCTGCGCCGCGGTGGACAGCACGGCGCGGTCGGCGCAGGTCATCGGATGCAGCGGTTCCAGTGCGAGCCCAATGCCGGCGGCCCGGGCATACGGCAGCACCGCAGCAAGTCCGTCACGCACCTGCGCCCGTGCGCCCGGCAAATCCTTCGATCCGGGTGGCAGCCCGCCCACCACCATGATCAGCGATTGCGCCCCCAGCGCCGCCGCCTCGTCGATCGCACGGCGATTGTCGTCGATCGCGGCCATGCGTCCCACAGCGTCCGCCGCGGTGAACATGCCGCCGCGACACAGGCTCGATACAGCGAGTCCGGCGTCGCGGATGTGCCGCACGGCATTGCCCAGGCCGTAGGCTGCCAGCTTGTCGCGCCACGGCGCGATCGCCGGTATCCCATGCCGCGCGCATCCCTCGATCGCCTGCGGCAGGTCCCATTGTTCGCGCACCGTCACGGTGTTGAGCGACAGCCGGGCGAGGTCGGCCATCACACCACCCCGTGCACCGCGAGCACCGCCCGCATGCGCTGCACCGCCAGTGCCGGATCGCGCAGAATGCTGGCCTGGTCGGCAAGCCGGAACAGGTCCGCGAGATGCACCAGGCTGCGCGCCGATTGCTGGCCGCCGACCATGGTGAAATGGTCCTGGTGGCCGTTGAGATAGGCGATGAACACGACGCCGGTCTTATAAAAGCGCGTCGGCGCGCGGAAGATGGCGCGGGACAGCGCCACCGTGGGGGCGAAGATCGATTGGTATCCCGCCATGTCGTCGCGCGCCAGGCAGCCGAGCGCCGCCGCCGCGGCCGGTGCGAGCGGATCGAAGCAGCCGAGCAAGGCGTCGGAATGCCCCTGCCCATCGCCGGCGATCGGCGCCGGATAGTTGAAGTCGTCGCCGGTGTACATGCGAACGCCCGCAGGCAGCCGGCGGCGCATGACGATTTCCTTCGCGTCGTCGAGCAAGGAGATTTTTATGCCGTCGATCTTGTCCGCGTTGCGATGCAGGATTTCGAGGCAGGTCTCCATCGCCGGGGAAAAATCTGCGTGGCCCCAATAGCCGGCCAGCGCCGGGTCGAACATGTCGCCGAGCCAGTGGATGATGACCTTGTCGCGCACCTGCGACAGCACGCGGTCATAGACAGTGCGGTAGTCGGCCGGACGCGTCGCCGCCGCCGCCAGAGCGCGTGACGCCATCAGGATGATTCGGCCGCCGCACGCCTCGACCGCCGCGCATTGTTCTTCGTAGGCGCGAATCACCTGGTCCAGGGTGACGCCCGGTGCAGGAGCCAGATGGTCGGTGCCGGCACCGCAGGCCAGGATGGCGCCCGGCACCTCGCGCGCCGCGGCGACCGACCGGCGGATGAGTTCCAGGCTGGTCGGCCAGTCCAGTCCCATGCCGCGCTGCGCGGTGTCCATGGCCTCGGCAACACCGAGGCCGAGCGACCAGAGATAGCGGCGATAGGCAATGGTGCGGTCCCAGTCGATCGCCGGCGTCAGCCACGGATCGACCGCGGCCAGGGGATCGGCCACGACATGTGCGGCTGCATAGGCGATGCGGGAAAACGGCGCGGTCTCCCGCGGAAACTCCCGCCGTGGCGCGAGGCGGTACGGTTCCAGCCGGCGATCCTCGGTCGGTAGTGTGATGTCCAGCATGCTCAGAACTCCGGCTTTCCACTGTCGGTGCAAGCGTCTTTTCCACCGTCATTGCGAGGCGCGTAGCGCCGAAGCAATCCCCAGCGATATGAGCCGCCGGCGGCTCGCCTCGCAGGAGATTGCTTCGCCGCTTCGCGGCTCGCAATGACAAGGGGGGCGCGGTCCATGACTGGGGGGAGGTCCATCAGAAGGCCAGCGCGGGCAGGTCGATCCAGCGGCGCTCCCGCCAGGATTGCAAGCCGGCTTCGGCAAGCTGCACGCCGCGCGCGCCGGCCTCGAGATTCCAGCGGAAGTCCGGGACCTCGCCCGCCAGGTGGCGCAGGAACAGTTCCCACTCGGCGCGGAAGCCGTTGGGATAGTCGATGGTGTCCGGCATTTCCTGCCAGCCGGCGCGGAAGTCGATCGGCTGGGCGATGTCGGGGTTCCACACCGGCTTGGGCGTGTTCACCCGCGACTGCGTCCAGCATTTCTGCAACCCGGCGACCGCCGAACCCAGCGATCCATCGACATGGAAGGTCACCAGGTCGTCGCGCCGCACCCGCGTGCACCAGGAGCTGTTGATCTGCGCCACCACGCCGCCGGCCAGCCGGAAGGTGGCATAGGCGGAATCGTCCACATCGACGGCATAACGCCGGCCGCTCTCGTCGATCCGCTCCGGCACATGGGTCGCGCCGAGGCACGACACCGCCTCGACCGCGCCGAACGTCTCGTCCAGCACGTAGCGCCAGTGGC
>Ga0182030_10021829_pt1 | contig 11957 bp, 12 predicted proteins | sample 812S3MmetaG_FD_121299 | JGI IMG/M metagenome (GOLD analysis project Ga0182030, IMG submission 121299) | Permafrost microbial communities from Stordalen Mire, Sweden - 812S3M metaG (Illumina Assembly) | ecosystem: Environmental > Terrestrial > Soil > Wetlands > Permafrost | place: Sweden...
AAATCAATGACACCTATGGTCACCAGGCTGGCGATGAGGCTATTCGCGCGATTGGTACCGTGCTGCGACAATCGTCTCGCTCGGTGGATTTGCCGGCCAGGTATGGTGGCGAAGAATTTTGTGTGTTGCTACCCAATACGGAAATTGATATGGCTGAGCAGCTCGCAGAGCGCCTTCGACGCCTTATCAATGAAGTTGAAATTCCACAGGTCGGATTTATTTCGGCCAGCATTGGTGTTGCAACATTCCCTCAGCATGCGGATGATCCTGATTTATTGCTGAAACGTGCTGATGAAGCTTTGTATGTAGCCAAGCAAGCAGGGCGTAATCAGGTGAAAACCTCAACTGCTGTAAATGTCTTGAACGCATTGCCTCAGAGTTCAGGTGTGGCGACAGCCACGGCTGTTGCCACTGCGTCGCAACTGGCTTCGACTTCATCTGCCACCATTTCCTCTAACACCATTCCTTCTGCGTCATCTAGTAATACCGCCGCTAACTCCACAAGCAACGGCACTTCACCTGGCACCGGAAGCAGCCCATCGAATGGCGCGCCACCTGATTAAGTTGAGATTTGTAAGCGCGTAGGGAAGCTGATCACGACTCATGCAGCTTATGCAGTTAAGGTAGCGGCCGCAAGTCGGGAGAGACCCAGCGTAGTCTCGCTTCTTTAGACGTCATAAGGTCGAAGCTATAATGCTCTCGGTAGAAGTTTTTTCTGAATAAGTAAGCTGCGATCAAGTCGGCTGCTAACTCATGGCGAGGACGATTGTTGTCTTCTTCTCGCAAAAATGCCTTGACTATGCGCACCCAGAACACCGTGACCGTCTCATGATAGCCGTCCGTTTCAGTGTTCCGCACGCCGGTGCTTTCGTTGTATTTCAGAATACCGAACCGCACCAAGGGTAGTGCTTCCTCATCGTGTTCTGCCACGTACCATAAAGCGACGAGTAGATGCGCTCCATGCTTCCATCGAGACTTTGGCAACGAGCAGTCTTTGAATTGTTGAATGAAATCTCTGTACTCTTCCTCTGAATCAGGAAGGATAGACGATTCGTCCATTCACCCTGACTCAGTTATTGTTTGGTTCGACATCCACTGCGTCACTTCCGGATCCGGAATTCGACGGACCTTTCTTTAGAGATTCGCCGCAAACCGGACAAAATGATTTTTCTCGACTGGCTGGCGCCTGGCAGCGGGGGCATTGATACCCGGGAGTTGGTGTGAAACCGGCTTTGGCATTAGCTTTGGTTGAGGCGGAAGTGTTAGGGTCGGACGTCAGTTTCATCTGGTCTATTTCAGCTTGCAAAATGCCGATTTCATGTTCAAATGCCACCACTTCGTTCGATTTGTCTTTAAATACATCGTCGTTTATATTTGAGTCACGCACATATTTATCACACACAAGTCGACCGAGTTCGAGCAGTTTAGCTGTTCTTTTTCTTTCCAAATCCTTAATCTGATTCTGCAAGTTGTATGCCTGCAACATTTCTTGCGAGCGAGCCTGGACTTTAGTTACTTCGCGACCGACTCCTTGAATCAAGTCATCAAACATTGTCATTGCCTATCTCCTGGTACGGATTGTCTGAATAAAAACGACGTGCGCGGCCTATCTATACGTGGCTTCTGTCTCACTAATTATTAGATGCGTGAATTCTTTCCGCAATCAGGACAGAAGAAAAAGGATGGACTAATTTTAGCTCCGCAGTGTGGACAACTGCGAAGTGATACTCCGATGTCTTCCGTTGGGTAGCGTCCGGCAAGAATCTCTTTGTATTGTTTGCTTTCCGACCAGGCAACTGATTCTTTGGCCCGAGCCACGGGCACGGGGTGAGTCAAAAACATCTCATGCATCACTTTGTAGATTTTATTCAAGGTGCTGTAGTCGAGATCTTCGTAGGCCTCAGCTTGTTTCAAGAATTCGTTATGGTCTATTTGGTTGTACACAGTTTTTGAACCGCAAGAAAGTTTCATGTGTAAACGTATGCTCGCTTCGAGGTCCTGCGCAACTAGTAGCTCGGCACGGTCGGCTGTTAATTCTGACTTTCGGCTCCAATCAAACAATGCCAGCCTCAGTCCAAACTCAGCTACGTTACCTAATCCAAAGGCTGTGTGAGCCAGACTAGCGAGGAAGTGTGCGATCGTTTTGTACAGGACATGGCCAGCTTTAACGTGACCTAGCTCGTGCCCCATAACTGCTAATAGCTCATCTTCTTCTAGTAGATCGATAATCGAGGAATGCAAGACAATAAAGGGACGCTCGACACCCATTGTCATGGCGTTAGGAGCCGGATGTGAGGCTATGAATAAATCTGGTTCGTGCATGTCTAGAATATCAGCCGCTTCTTTGAACAGCTTGTAGATTTTAGGGCACTGTTTCGGTGTCACATGAATCGACCCGCCGAGCAGTTGAATACGTATCGCTCGTTCATAGCCGAGCTCAATGAGCTTCGTGAAGACTTTATCGATAACCGGTATTTTCTTGACTGCATCAAGGGCGGCGCGGTCTGCAGGGTGCTCAAATGCTGCTGAGGTTATGCGCGGAAATTTGCGCCTTGTCTTCGGCTGGGTAACGCTCATATATCCTCCATTCGAATCACTGTTGCTCTTTCATTATGCGCCAATGCTATTCCTTCTTACCCGCTTTGCCGCCTGACGAATACCATGAAGTTGCAGGCAGATTAATCCTGTCTTTCTGCGCCAGTCAGGACATTGCGGATTTTGAGGTTTTCAGCGTATGTGGCTGGCAAAATTATGGAAAGGCTAAGAATCTACCTTTGCTTTAACTCGATTTGGAGTCAGAACGACGTTAGATTTACCGGCGTAAAGCTCATTGGACCATCTGCGCCCATCACCAGAACCTACATCCGCGCCCGCGTTTGGCCCTATCAAACCTTAAAGCAAAACACCCTGCCGGCTATCTTTATGTGCAGTAATTTTGGCATTTTTTTCTGACGCTTGCTTAATTGAGTTCAGTAAGTCCGGCAAATAACTTTTTGACTGACCTTTGAGCAACCATGCCGGCAAAAGTACTCCGCCGTCCAGGTAGATTGAATAAGTCACTTTAGTTGGACCGCCAACAGTTTCAGTGGGTTCGAGCTTCCAGGAGCCCACCACCTCTTTAAGAGCGCCACTTTTTCTGTGCCATTCCATTAATAATGGAGCAGTTTCCTTAATCTCAACTATGTAATCGAGATTAATCGGCGTCCCTTTCGGATGCACCCACTGGTGCACCAATTTGTTGCGACCTTTGTCTTCAACGACTTCGCATTTTTGCAAAGTGCTAAAAATATCGGGTGCGTTGTTGTAATCGGTCAGAATTTTCCAAATTTGTTCGGCTCTAGCATTTACTAGAATCTTGCCTACGGCGAAAGTCCGATTTCCCAGCCGTGTTTCAGTGACGGACGGAGTATCTGTTGCGTCGCTAACTTTCTTAATAGATGTCACTTGAGCCTGATCCCCAGAAGAAGACTCGTTTGTCTTTCTGGATGTATCTCCTGCCGGGGTGGATATCGATTGTTTATCTGCTGGGCTAGCTAATCCTGGCTGAGCAAGAGGTGTGAACGAGCTTATACTCGTCGCTGCAACACCAACAATCATCACTTTTTGGCAAAGATTGCCGGTACGACTCTTTTGCAAAACGCTTAATTCCCTGGCTTGGGGGTTCAGATTGGAACTTACCCACTAAAACCATAGGTTACCTTATCTCAATACGCATTGTTAAGTTCATTCACTTAACCTTTCTCACTGAAGAGAGTATTTGCTCCGCGAATTCGGAAGATATCGGCACTATATGCGGTGCGACTCAACCGAGACTTAGAATCTCGAGCCCCCGTCCACCCATGATTGCACTTTCTTCCGAAATAGTCACAGCCGCTGCTTCTTCGATGCCGGGCATTGATGCAACTACGTGCGGTGCTGCCTCATTTTTATAGTCAATAATCACTGCAGAATCTTTGCCATCTTTCTGTCCGATTATTACGGCCCGCCCCTTTGACGCAGCCAGTGCGCGTGCATCGTTCGGCAAGTCAGTCGAGCCAAGCACTTTCATGTCGCTGCCGTCTTTAGCAAGAACCAGGAAGAATCCCTTGGAAGCCTGATCCACTGCCGTTAATAAAACGTGGTCTTTTGTAACCACACCGTGACGAAGCGCCAGATTTTCGAAGTGATGCGATCCCAAAAGCTTCGGTTCGTCTTTCGTTACATCGAATAACGAAATGTTATTCAGATTACTCATCAGGAGGATCCCGTCATAGGCAGATGCCTGGCTGAACACTCCATCAAGCTTGTAGGTCGTTTCGGAAACCAGACTATTCGAATAGGCCTGAATTTTAACTATCTTCGTCTCACGAGCCTCTTTTACTTGTTTTGCCAGTTTTTTCTGTCTTTCTAGTTTGACCTGCCTCATTTGTTCAGATTCCTGACTGTTTTTGCCACCAGCGTTTTTTCCATTCGGGGGCGCAGGTTGCTCTTCTGGTTCTTCGGCGATTGCATTGTCAGATGTTTGCAGGACATAGACTTTCTGTTGAACCGGATCAAAGCAAAGCTCATTGCCTGTTATCGGCAGAGTTGCTGTGACTTCTTTCATTGCTGCCATTTTGCGTAGCGTCAGTGAATCTTTTAGCAGGCACACTAGAAAGCTGCCTGCGCCCACAATGTTTTTCGAATAGCTCGGGAGACTGGTGACGCTGACGAGAGTTGGCGAATTGGGCTGAGAAATGTCGTAAAGCCTTAAATCAGAGCCGGCTAAAACAACTGAATTTTTCCATGAAGCGATGCTCGATGCTGCATAGCGAGGCACTGTATATTCGTAGGTGGTGCTCCAGCCGGTGGGTGTCAATGATACGACTTTGAGCCCCGACCAACCTGTTGCAATGAATGCTGTTCTATCACGCAATGCCAGTCGGCAGCTCTGTCCCAGACGAGCGCCAAGCCTTGGAGGATCGTTGTCTCTTTCCCGGTAGAGTACACCCATCTTGTCGACAGCCATCGACACGATTGTCATGTCCTTTTCGGTGTCTCCCAATACGAGAAATCGACCTTTCGTCGATGCTAAATCGGTTACGGAAATAAGCGGATCGAGAGGCATTTGTGATACTACATGCGGTATTGGGCTGAGGGCTATGGATTTGACCGCTACCAGCGCATCACTACCTGATTTTTTGCCATTCTCAATTTCGAAAGAACCTGCCACCAGCGCGGTATCGCCGCTCACTGCCATGTTGGCAAAATCGCCCTTGAGAGGTAATGTCTTGCGCAGTTCAGGCGCTCTGGGATCGTTTAAATTTACAACCTGCAGAACCGACGATGACGACCCGGCGAGAACAACTAGAAACTTGCTTTGAATGTCCAATTTAATTACGGGCGCATCAGCCGTGAAATTAGAGAGATAAGCCGGCTCAGAAGCGCGACCTGATTTCACTTCAGAATAAATAGCGATGGTAGATTCACCGGTCGTGGCAGTTCCACCGACACAGATAAGAGTCTGCGATACAGCTAGTGTTGTAGCGTCGTTGAATTTGTCCAGCACCGTCCGCGATACTATTAACGGGGTTGAGAATAAGTTGATTCCAACGAGCACGAACTGATTTTCGCCGCCCTCAGATTCCGCTGATACTAGCGCATAACCTTTACTGCCGGTCACTCGGAAGTCTATGACACGCTTACCGATGCCACTGACTTTACCAATGAGTTGAGCACTCTTGGTGCCCTTTTTTCCTCGAAAATCCATCAGTGCCAGTCGACCGAATTCGTCGGTGAAGCAGCACAAGCCTTTATCTGTAACTCCGACTTGAGAAGGTGCAATCGGTGGAGGCCAGTCTTCGCGAGACAAAACATGAGGACCGGAAACCAGCACAGTTTTGTTTTTCTTTGCCAGTGACGGCATCAGAAACATAGACTGCACTGAGACCGCTAACCCACCCGCCAAGAAGGCTCTGCGTGACAGCATGTAAAAGGTCGCCTTTCTAAGAAAATTACATCATTCCCAGAGCATGATTGAGGAGTTGTTGCACCGCCTGCAGCGCAAACAATGCAACCATAGCAGAAATGTCGATGTTGCCGATTGGCGGAATCAATTTCTTGAATGGCGCCAGAATCGGCTGAACGATCCTGTCTAACGTTTTCCACGGTTGATCGTACCAGCGGATGTTCGGAAACCAGGTTAACAAGCACCACACGATGACCAACAGCTGGATAAGCTGAAAGAGCCCGTTGATAATATGCATCACAGCCAACATCATCGATTTCTTGCCTCAAAGAGCTTAGTGAAAGTATTTGTTTATGGACTTCCCACCAGGCTGATTGTAGCATCTATCATAATCTTGCCGCTCTCTTTTGGCGGGTTACGTCGTCTGTTGCGTGGTTTAAGCATTGACCCAGAAACATTCCTCAGGGCATTCCCAGGGACAGTCCCAGGAACACTCAATTGTCAGACAAATAAAAGAATGGACTGGAAGCAAGTTTATAGGCGACGACTGCGCCATATTGCCCGGTCAGCAGCTGGCGACCACAGATAGCCTGGTTGAGGGTACCCACTTTCTCTCATCGCTCAGCAGTTACGAAGATATCGGTTGGAAATCTGTAGCCGTCAATTTAAGCGACATTGCAGCTATGGGCGGTTATCCCGAGCACTTGCTGATTGCGATATCAATGCCTCCCAGGTTCACTCGGGAGCAATTCACTCGGCTTTATACCGGAATTGTTGATTGCGCCAATACTTATAAAACCAGAATAGTTGGTGGTGATCTGACTTCGGCTCCACAGCTTATTCTTGGGCTCACGGTGCTTGGAAGCTTTCATGAAAACGGATGTTTGAAACGTAGCGGTGCCAGACCCGGTGATATTGTCATCGCCACGGGCGATTTTGGCGCCAGCGCAGCAGGGTTCTGGTATTTACAAAACGAATCGAGCGAGGCCCATTCTATTCGCCCTCGCTACGTTCGCACAAGCGCTGCACATCGTCGGCCGATCCCTCGCCTTGCCGAAGCCTGGAGTCTCGTCAAGAGAACGGATTCGCGTGGGGCATTGATGGACTCAAGCGATGGACTGGCAGACGCTCTTTGCCAGATTTCCTGGGCCAGTGAAGTGCTGATTGAAGTTGATCTTGAATTAGTGCCGATTCACGATGAAACGCGAGAAGTCGCCACCCTGGCTGGTGTGGATGTTAACGACTGGGCACTATATGGTGGTGAAGATTATCAATTGGTCGGCTGTGTGCGTCCTGAAATCTGGGACAATTACAGCCATGAATTGTCGTCTTCCTTCGTGGTAATCGGCCGCGTTTTGGAAGGGCGAGGCGTCCGGCTCAAAGTCGGTTCCGCGGACGGACCCGAGGTAGAGCTGTCCAGGACTTTTCAACAAATTCGGTTCTGAAAAGGAGTCTAAGATGGTCGTAAAAGATGAGCTGGCAACGGAAGTGTCTAGTAAAGTTCTCGATGGTAAGGCAGTAGCCGCTGCAGTGCGAGCACGACTCAAAGATGCTGTAGGACAGGCAGTAGCAGCCGGTCAGCGAGCACCGGGTCTGGCGGTCATCCTGGTTGGCGATGACGGAGCAAGCGCCATCTATGTTCAAAACAAAGTGAAGGCTTGCAAACAAGTGGGCATTGAAAGCAGCTTTCATAAATTTCCTGCAGATGCCACGCAGGCAGAGGTTATCGATTGTTTGCAGTCCTTGAATGCGGATCCAAAGGTCGACGGCATCCTGGTTCAGCTGCCGTTGCCTAAGCATATTTCTTCAGAAGCGGTGCTGGAAGTTCTTTCTTCCGGCAAGGATGTGGATGGTTTGACGACATTGAGCATGGGGTTGCTGCTCGCTGGCAAAAATGGTCTGGTTCCCTGTACTCCAATGGGCATAATCGAGCTTCTCGACCACTATAAGGTGGAAATAGAAGGCAAAAAGGCAGTCGTAATCGGTCGGTCGAACCTGGTCGGCAAGCCCATCGCTCTGCTGTTGATGCAACGCAACGCCACAGTCACTGTTTGTCACAGCCGGACCCAGGGTCTCGACGAAATTTGTCGTGACGCAGACATTCTGGTTGTAGCTGCTGGTCGTCGCCACTTCGTCAAGGGCTCGTGGATTAAGCCCGGTGCGGTTGTCATTGATGTTGGAATTCACCATACCAAGCTCGATGATGGCACGTCCAACATAAGCGGTGACGTGGAGTACGCTGAAGCCCAGAAGCACGCATCCAGGATTACGCCTGTGCCGGGCGGAGTCGGCCCGATGACAATAGCCATGTTGCTCTCTAATACTATGAAGGCTTACTCCGACCACATTGCGCATACCGCCTCTTGAGGAGTCAGCATTGAAGCGGCTTTCATTACCCTTGTGGGCACGGATAATTGTGGCGCTTGTTGCCGCTTCACTGGTTGGGCTTGGCTACATGGTGGTGCGAGGCGTTGCGATGGTGCAGCATCTGGCACATGACAGCATCGACCCGAACAAGCAAAAACAGGTCGTGCAAACGGTGGCTCAATTTCCAGATCCTCTTCCAGAGGGCTATTCCATCGACAGAGCAATCAGCATTGGCGTACCCGGAGTCGATACTTCTCGAAAGGATATCGTCATACTCAAGCATGCGCCTGACAACTTGAGCGTGCAGCTCTTTAGCAATCCGGACGCAGAGGGCGAAGACACGATAGATGCGCGTAACTATCTGGACCGGGCAATGGAAGTGAGCAGCAGTGGTTACCCGGCTGCAAAAATACAAGCCGTAAAGTCTAAAGGACAAACAACAATCTGCGGGCAAGAGATGGCGTATATTGTTGGAGAGTTTAAAGATCCTCAGGACCAGAAGTTTTCAGGGATGATTGGTTGTATCTGCGTTAGAAATAAGCATAAAACTATTCTTCTATATGCAGTGGAGCCGCCTGGAACTCCGTTTAATCTTGAAACGGTCATGAGTCTTTTGAAAAGTGTGAAAAGTTTTTAGGGTGACTTAGAGAGGGAGAATAATGGCTGAAGATGCACACCACCAGGATCCATCAAGCAAGTGGTTGATTTTCTTTTTTGTATGTTTCGGGATGGTCGTTTTATCCATCGGTGTTTTCGCCGCGTTTACTTACAAGGCGGATGCTCCTGAAGAGGCTCCGGCTGCCGGTGGTCACCACGGCATGATGCTCCCACAAGATGGAGATTATGCCCCACACGCTGCTCGCCCCTGGACTGTATAGACACCCATGCCCAGTGCGGAAGTTGTATCTATAGGCACCGAGCTCTTGCTGGGTCAGGTGCTTGACACAAACTCTCAATTTCTAGCGGTCGAACTGGCCAAGCTCGGAATTGAGAGTTATTTTCGCAGCACTGTTGGCGATAACAAGCCACGAATTAGAAGCGTATTGAGGCAAGCTTTAGAGCGGTCGGATATTTTGATTACAACGGGCGGGCTGGGTCCCACCGCCGATGATTTAACTACAGAGTGCATTGCCGACTTACTCGAAACTGAGCTTTTCTTTGATGAGGAAATCTGGGACTTCATCAAAAAACTTTTTGCGTCCAGGAATTTTCCAATTCCGGATAGCAATCGAAAACAAGCGTTGCGTCCGCTTGGTGCTGATATTCTGCATAACCCCGTTGGTTCTGCTCCCGGAATGATCTGGAAGCTTGGTGAAGCTGAGCTGACGAAAATCGGCTTAAAAGATGCTTCTAAACCAAGAGTCATACTTACATTCCCCGGAGTGCCCAGGGAGCTTACTGAGATGTGGCACCAGATTGCGGTGCCATTTTTACGATCGCATTTCGCGGCTGGAGTTTTGTGGTCGACCGAACTAAAGCATTATGGCATTGGTGAGTCGGCGCTCGCTGAGCAATATGCTCACTTGCTTGATCTGTCAAATCCCACTGTGGCACCATACGCAGGGCATGCAGAGTGTCGTCTGCGTGTGACGGCGAAAGCGTCTACCGTTGAAGAAGCTAAGGCGCTTGCTGCGCCAGTGCTTGAGGAAATTAAAAGAGATAGTGCGCACAGATGTTATGGAGATGACACTGATACGCTCGAGTCTGTAGTTGGTCGCTTGCTGAAGCAAGGAAGCCTCAAGTTGTCGGTCGCAGAATCATGTACCGGTGGGCTTGTAAGTCAGCGGTTGACCGATATTCCAGGCTCATCCTCATACATCGCCTTGAACGTTGTAACTTACTCCAACGAAGCGAAGATGGATATTTTGAGGGTCTCGCAGCAAACGCTAGACACCGAAGGTGCAGTGAGTGAGAAGTGCGCTGAAGAAATGGCTAAGGGCGCTCTGTTGCTTGGACACGCAGATCTCGCCTTGAGTATTACAGGCATTGCTGGACCTGATGGCGGAACTGCTGAAAAACCGGTAGGAACAGTCTTCCTGGGTCTGGCTGCGAAGGATTTTTATGTCGGGAAATCATTGAAACTGGGAAAAGTATCAGGCAGAACAGAGGTTCGTTTCAGAACATCGCAGGAAGCACTGAATATGGTGCGTCTGTTTCTGATAGACAGAAGTCTTCTGGCACCAAAGAGTTTGAGCGCAAAGCCTTGATCAACTGCTAATTGCTGAGCGATTTCAGCGGTTCATCACCTTAATGCACCTCTGCAGTTCAATGCGCCTGATAATTTTGATATTGTCTGATAAGTGTGTGAGCGTTCTTCACCAAACAGCGCAATCGGTCTAGCGCGTCCAAGATGGCAGTTTCCAGCTCGTCGCGCACTTGCGTCCTATTTGCATCCATCCTTTATGACTCAAACATGCGAGTTTTGCGACCCGCTATTTTCTGACAGGCCGAGCACCTCTGTCCCTGGTACAAGAAGGGCGTGTACTTTTTGGTGAAATGTGGCAGAACAGTCTTAAGCGGCAGTAGTTCTGAGGGGAACTCGGGTCTGAAGTGATCGACAGCGATGATCTTTACAAAAATGCGCTGTGCTCGTTGTCCCGCCGTAGTATATTTTCGTCCGTGCGTACAGGTTGTAGACATTTCTAATTTCGGATTGAGACGTTAATGGCAGACGATAAAGATAAGTGGCTCGATGACAGACAAGTTATTAAAGATAACGTGTTCCACAGGCGTGTAACCAACCTGCGCAATCAAACCGCATGGAACTTGAACGAAAAAGAAGCTCTGGATATGTTGAAAAATCCAGATGTCAAAAAGAGTATATTCGCTCCTTCAGAGCCTGTTAGAGAGCTTGCTGACGACGAAATCGACATGCTAGCATTTTACGATCGTGGCACTCCAACTTATAATTTTCGCTATCTGATTCGCAACTTCCGGCGCGAGCTCACGCGGTCATATAGATACAAGCGATATGTCTCGATTCTTGTGGTTTCGATAGACAACTTAGAACGAATTGGGCAGGAATACGGCGTACTGGCTCTAGATTCAGCTATTGCAGCGGCTGCTGAGGTTTTGGTTAACACCTGTCGTTCAGATGTGGACATGGTGGGACGTTATACCGAAGGCAAATTTATAGTCCTCTGTCCGGAGACTCCAGGGCGAGGCGCTATGGTTTTGGCCGAAAGAATTCGCAAAAAGTTCGAGGGAATTGCAATTCAGCATCAGTGGCATACGATCAGAGTGTTTGCCAGTATTGGAATTGCTTATTTTCCTGGCCACGGCAAGGATATTGAATCGCTTATAGCTCAAGCCGATCTTGCGACCGAAATGGTTACCGAACGTGGTGGCAATGGTGTGAGTTTTGCTCCGGAAATTATCGAGACTGTCTAAACTTACGGTTTGTCACGGTTCGGTTTCCGCTTTAAAATTTTTTATGTCTCGTCGTTACTTCAGGCTGTGAGCAGATTCCTGACCAGGATGACACAAAGCGATACTTCAGGTGGTTTGATATGTCTCGCAAGCTGATGGGTGGCGCAGGTGTGATTTCGCTCTCTCTCTTTATGTTGTTTTTGGGGAGCATAGCGCCAATTGAGCTTCTTCTCTCAACGTCGGTGGCATTAGCGCAAAGCGGAGAACACTCGACCAATTCGGCGAATGCGAATGC
>Ga0182030_10021830_pt1 | contig 11957 bp, 10 predicted proteins | sample 812S3MmetaG_FD_121299 | JGI IMG/M metagenome (GOLD analysis project Ga0182030, IMG submission 121299) | Permafrost microbial communities from Stordalen Mire, Sweden - 812S3M metaG (Illumina Assembly) | ecosystem: Environmental > Terrestrial > Soil > Wetlands > Permafrost | place: Sweden...
CATAGGAGTCGTATAAACCCTTGCTAAGATGTTGGGAGTAGGAGGAAACATCGATGCCCAATTCCTCAATCACTCCCTTGGCCACCGCGCTGTAGGGAGCGGGACTCTCAATGGAGAACGTGCCACCGTAGCCAAGCAGTGTGCGGCCCGGGGCGCGGAACTCGTTACGCTTTGCATGTCCTCCGAAGTCATCATGATTTTCGAGGATGAGGACTCGAGCCTTCGGGCCTGCTGCCTTGCGGAAAAAGTGCGCGGCCGAGAGACCACTGAGGCCTCCGCCCACGACTACCAAGTCGTAGACTTCGCCGGTATCAACCGGCTTGCCGGCATGCTCCCAAAAAGTTCCGTCGCGCAAACTGTGCGCAGTTTCGAAGGCGCCGACATGGCTGCCGCGCAGTCCGGTTAGGGCCGGAGGATAGTAGTCAAGAGGTTTCTCGCGCAGATCTCGGTCGCCCTGGAACTCCAAAGCTGTTGTGCCCGCAGGAAGCGCCGCCGCACCCACTGTCAGCGCAAACCCATTTAGAAGATCGCGCCGAGTAATTTTGCGGCCCAGACCCAATTCTCGATCCTGTGAATTGCGCACATGACCCCTCCAAAGAACCCAACCCGCGCGCTGCGCCGGTTCCCGCTTGGCGCGCAAGGTCTTGCCTCGTATGGCAAGTTAGAAGGATACGAAAAAAGGCCGTTCTGCGCCAATCCAGAGGGTAGGTGGGTATTCTCAGCTTTAACAAAGTCGCCACCTTGCTGTAGAGGCTTCCCATCGCCGCGACCCCTAGCAAGCTTCGCCGCGATCCCGGCTATTGGTAGAGACGTAGCGTAGCTTGCTACGTCTCTGCCGCCATGTCTCCGGCCGCATCCCGCTGATACGATTAGGGTTCCGTTGCCCTGGACACTGAGACATAGCCAAGCTACGTCTCTACAGCCCCTTCTTCCGGAGGCAACCCAAAACTGCCTGGCGCTTTGCTTGTCCGGAGTCACCAAATCTTAATCTGGCTTTAACAGTGCCGTAACGAAAGCACACTAGAGTCGCCAGCATCGAGCTCGTACCTCCAAGCGAGCCTGAGATGTGGAAAAGAAGTTCCCAGGAATCAAGACAAAAGAGGAAAGGTAATCCCATGAGAAAAAAGGCCGCAGTTCTGGGTCTGTTTGCTACAGCACTGGTAGGCACTCTGTGTGCCCAGGAAGGCCCCACTCCAAGAGGCATTCCGCATCTGGACCATGTGTTCTTCATTATGATGGAGAATCACGGCTACAACCAAGTGCTCAACAATCCGAATGAACCGTTCGTCAACCAATACGCCAAGTCGGCAAATCTGGCGACGAACTATTTTGCCGTGGCGCATCCCAGCTTAACCAACTACCTGGAAGTCAATGGCGGGTCAAATTTCGGGGTGCTGAACGACAACTCGCCCGATTGGCACAACGCGGCTTGCACGAACAATCTGACGCTAGGGACCGCATCGCTAGATAACGGGCAGTTCGGCGACATCTGCCCCATTTACGGCACTGGAACAGACGCGCCTACGCCTGCGGTGGACTTCACCAACGAAACCACGGGGCCTCCGGGAGAAAACAACATCGACGGGGTGCAGTCCTACCCGGCCAATCCCAAGACGGTAGGAAAGACGATTGCCGACCAACTGGCGGAGCACGGCTTGAGCTGGAAGAGCTACCAGGAAAGCCTGCCGCTGAGCGGTGCGGACCTGGTGAACAATGCGGACGGATTCTTCAGCAACCTTACCGACTTCACCAAGATTCTGCCGGCGCTCACTCCGGCGCTGACGCAGAGCGACATTGTGGCGTTGTACGCGGTCAAGCACAACCCATTCGTTTATTTCCGCAGCGTGCAGGAAGGCGAGAATCCGCACAGCAGCCTGAAGAACAGTGTTGATTTTGAGGGAGCACGTGGATTGTTTGCCGACCTCGGCGCGGGAACTGTGCCCAACTATTCTTTCATCGTGCCAAATCAGTGCAATGACCAGCACGGACGCGGCAACGCCGGCCCCTTCTGCAACTTTGATCCGAGTGATGACGGCTCGCAAGCCGGCCTCAACCCAGCCCTGATCTACCAGGGCGATGTCACCGTGCAACGTATCGTCGCGGCCATCAAGCGGTCTCCCGCCTGGAAAGAAGGCCGCAATGCCATCGTCCTTACGTGGGATGAGAACGACTACAGCCTGGCGCCGAACATCAACCAAGTGGTGCTGATCGTGGATACCAACTACGGCGTGCACGGCGCGCAGAGTGGACAGCGTTATACGTCCTTCTCGTTGCTCAAGACGTTAGAGGCAGGCTTCGGATTGCCTTGCCTGAATCACGCCTGCGACCAAGGATCCAAAGTGATGTCGGATCTGTTCGCGGGCGACTACGACGGACGCTGGTAGAATTTTGTGCCAGTGCGGCCTTCTAAGGACGCAGCGATTGGTCAGCCCTTGGAGCTATGGCTCCAAGGGCTTTTTTCGTGGGCCTTGGGAGACAAGAAAGCCAAAGATTCCCGATCGGCGGCACCATTACCCCTTGGAACGCCGAGCATCAAGACTCAGCGGTCCGGCGCCGAATTGAGAAATCAATAGCGCCCCGCCCATGATCGAAACATTCTTAAGGAACATGGCCATTTGCATTTGGGCCATCATGGGGTCTTTGACCGCCCAGAACTGATGCAGCATGAGGGTCACGGGTAACAGAAAGGCGATCAGCAGCCACGCCCCCCATTTGGCTTTGTAGCCCAAGAGCACGCTCAGACCGCCGAGCAGCGCCATCACACCCGAAAAAGGAACCGCTAGCGAAGCCAGTGGCACGCCTTGTTGGGCAGCGAAGGCGATTTCCTGGTGCGAAAAATGGCCTAGTGAAGCAAAAACAAAGATGAACGAAAACAGCAATCGTCCGGCGAGAACGACGGCGGGGTGAAGCGATGAGATTGCCTTTGCCTCGGAATCCTGCAAATGCTTTGCGGCTTGAGACGGGATTGAAGCTGAGTTGCTGCCCATTCTGTTACTCCTTAAGTTTTTGTGATTTGAGACGCCTACCTGCTTGGAAGTAGATGAGAAAGGAGCACTATTGGTTACTTTTAATAATTGACATATATAAGTATATTAGATACTTTGTAGTAAGTTAGTGATATTTTATATGCGACGATTGGCTCAAGAATCCAGTCCCTGCCCGATTCACACGTTGCTGGAGCTGCTCGCCCGGCCTTGGACGCTGCACATTCTATGGGCTCTGAGCACGAATGGTCCGGCGCGCTTTGGAGTGCTGCAAAAGCAGATTGCGGGAATCTCGTCGCGGGTGTTGGCGGAGCGGCTACGCGGGCTGGAGCAGAAGGGGTTTGTCTTCCGGCACTACGAGCAGACAATTCCACCCTCGGTCACGTACGGGATTACCAAGCGAATGAAAGACATTGAGAAGGTCCTGCACGAACTGGAACGGCTTGCGCGCAAGTGGAAGCTGGAGGAGTTGCCGCGGCAGCGCCCGCAGGACACGGCGGCGTCTTCCGGAGCATGAAAGAACTGGGGCAGGAACTTCGGCCGGATCGGAGACCCCGCCCCCTAAGGAGTTCTACTTGAGCGTGATCTCCTCCATCACTTCGGAGCTGACGGTTTCACGGATTTCCTCACGCTTTTCAGCAAGCTGATGGGCCTGCTGTTTGCCCCCCAGAATCTTGTCGCGCACGCCCTCGAGTTTCGCGTCCAAGCCATCCATGGCTGCATGGTTCTTGAGCTGGACCGCGACACAAATGTCCCAATCCTCGGGATTAGCCTTGGTTTCTTTCAAAAAACTTTGTAGTCTACGATGATGCCTTGGCGCTTCGCCTCCTCGTAGAAAGGCTTGGTGGTTTGCTGAAGGGTGGTGAGATATTCGTCCATGTGGGTAGGCTTCACGCGAATCAGGCTTACACGCCACACCGGACCCTCGGTGTAATGTTCCTGCGCGAACATCCCGGGCGCGAGCATAAGTAGGAAAAGCAAAAGCTGGTTGAGCTTCTTCATGTGGATTCCTCAGGTTTGAAGTTATGGGTAAAGCCGGGAGGGAATCATACCTTTTGCAGACAGATTTGCAACCGGGGGCTCGCGGGCGAAGGCCTTTCTCCGCTCAGAGATTGTGACTTCATTGATTTCTCTCTTAAATTGACGCAGACAGCAATAGAGTTACGAGTCGAAAAAAGGCCAAGAATCAAAAAAGTCAAACCCTCTCAGCGGGGGCGTTTGTGGAATCCCACCCTAGCGCACAAAACGCGCTAGGATGGGGCACCCATCGTTCAAAAAGTCACCATCTCTCAGGGCAGGTCCGACAATTGCTGGCCCTATGGGGCTTCGATTAACTCCAGCTTCCCATCGCGGGTGCGGTGGAGCACCATCACTTTGCCTTTGGGATCACGGAATACAAACACGTCACGGTCGCGGAAGTGGGCCTCTTTAATGGCTTCCTCCAAAGTCATGGGGTGCAGGGCAACGGAATCATCTGAGTGGACGAGGTGAACATCGGTGGTCTTGGCGACTGGCGGAAACCGGTGTACGACTACCCCCACGGCCGTGGTCGCGGTAAGCCCAACTGCGGTTTTCGCCTCTTCCGGCACGGCTTTTCCGTCCCACTTTTTCTCGTGATTCTTTTGCGCGTGGCGCTTCTTGCTGCGCCAGCGCGTCTTGTATTTAACCGCTTGCTTTTGCAAGTGCTCGAAAGCCTCGCCAATGGCGGAGGACATGTCGCCGGCTTGGGCTACTCCGACGAGCGGCCCGTTGCGGGGGCTGATGGTGATTTCCGCTTTATGGCGGTGCTTTTCGACGGCAAGGATCACTTTGGTTTCGAATTTGTCGCCTAAGACTTTGCGGATCTTCGCCAGGCCGGTTTCAACTTCCTTGCGGATGGCAGGAGTGATTTCGCATTGTCTGCCGGTATATTCCACGTTCATGAGCACCCCCTTCTGAGCTGGATTGCGGTTGGGCACTGCTTGCCGACGAAGACGCCGGCGCTACTTCACAGCTATTTATTTCTTTACGCGGCGTTGATGGGTGCTCGGGATGCGCATGTCTTCCCGGTATTTCGCGACCGTGCGGCGAGTTACCTGAATGCCCTGCGATTGCAGGATGCGGGTGATCTGCTCGTCGGTCAGCGGCCTGGCGGGATCTTCCTCTTCGATGAGCTTCTTGACCCGGCGTTTGAGGATGAGCAGCGAAGTGCCGCCGCCCTCGGGGCCGTTCACGCTCTCGCTGAAGAAATAACGCAGCTCGAATACGCCTTGCGGAGTGTGGGCATATTTGCTGGCGACCGCCCGGCTCACGGTGGAAGGATGCACGCCGATTTCTTCAGCCACCTCCTTGATCATCATGGGTTTTAGCTGGTCAATGCCTTTTTCCAGAAAATCCTGCTGGCGGGCCACGATGCAATAGCAAACCTTGGTGATGGTTTGCTTGCGCTGCTCGATGTTCTTAATGAGCTGGATGGCGCTCTTGTAGCGCTCTTTCACGTAGTTGCGCGTGTCCTTATCCTGGGTATCGCGATTGAGCAGGCGCTTGTAGGCTGGGTTCAGGCGAAGCTGCGGGACGCCGTCGTCGTTCATCATGACCAGCCACTCGTCGCCATGCTTGACGAAGGCGACGTCGGGCTCGATGAGCCGGGGCTGGACCTGGTTGTACCGCATTCCCGGACGAGGGTCGAGGGTACGGATATAGTCGAGCGCTGGTTGCACAGCTTCGACCGGGCGGCCGATCGCCCTGGCAATTTCCTTGTATTGCTTGTTCTGCACGCCGCGAAGATGTTGGTCCACGATGGCGATGGCATCAGCAATCACCTGATCGGTGGCCGCCCCCTCCCCGTTCTTGCTAGGAGCCAGCTTCTGGTGATAACGAAGCTGATACAGCAGGCACTCGCGCAGGTCGCGGCAAGCCACTCCTGGAGGATCCAATTGGCGAACTACTTCCAGGGCCTCGTGCAAATCTTCGCGAGTAAAGTTCGCCTTGAATATGGGCTGCAAATCGCGTGCTGGTTCCGGCGGAGCAGGTTTGGGCAGAGCGGGTTGGGCCGCGGTTGCTTGGATTGTCTGTGCTACCGCGGTTGCCGCGCTGGCAGATGCGGCCTCTAAGTCCGTGGACGGGGCTCCGATCCAATCTCCTGACGGGTCCGAGGCCTCTGCCGGAGAAACATCGCCGCCGGATTCTTCGATCTCTCCCAGCCCAAGGGCGGCAGCAGCCTTCACAACATTGTCTGCCAACGCGGCGTCCACTTCCGGAGAGGAGGGTGGCGCAACTCCCAGCAATTCCTCGTCACTGGCGATCAAATAGCCGTCTTCGTTCAGATTGCCAATAATGGTGTCGGCCGCTTCCCGCACTTCCGGGCTAATGGGGATCGATCCCAACTGCCATGACAAATGATCGGTAAGGTTGCTGGGCTTGGAGAGGAAGTTCTCGAATGACGGGCGTTCAATGTCTTCCATTTCCCGCGAGCTGCGATAGCCAGGATCGAGATACTCCTGGAAAAAGGAGCCGAAATCAATTTCCTCGAAGGGATCTTTCTTTTCCTCAGCGGGGGCGGCGGTCTCTTCGACGGCGGGGCGGTCACGCTCTTCCTCGCGGCGTCCGACCTCGTCAAGGATGGGAACTGAGTCCTCCAGTTCCTCTAGAACCGGATTCTCCACCATCTCCGCAGTGATCATGTCCTTAAGCTCAAGCTTGTTGAGCGCAAGCACACTGACCATTTGCACCAGCCCTGGGGTCAGGATTTGGCGCTGGGAGACTTTCAGATTCAGCCTGGGTTGGAGTAACACCATAAGTCCTTAGCTCTTAGCCGTTAGCTCTTAGCTCTTAGCCGTAAGAGTTTAGTTTCCGGCGTGCGGTCGATGCCCTCTCTGAAAGCCAAGAGCTAATGGCTAAAAGCTGCCTTTCACACCAGCGAGAAGCTCTCGCCCAAATAAACTCGCCGAACTTCTGGATCGCCGGCCAATTGCTCCGGTATGCCGTGGCGGAAGATGCGGCCTCCTTCAATGATGTACGCCCGGTCAGTGACCGAAAGTGTCTCGCGAACGTTGTGGTCGGTGATCAGCACGCCAATTCCGCTTGCCTTTAAGTCCCCAATGATCTTTTGCAGATCAAGCACCGCAATCGGGTCAATCCCGGAAAACGGCTCATCCAGCAGAATGAACGCCGGACTGATGCACAAAGCCCGGGCAATTTCCACTCGGCGCCGCTCGCCTCCAGACAGGGCATATCCCCTGTTCTGGCGGATATGTTCCAGTCCCAACTGATCAATCAGCTTCTCCATGCGCTCCCGGCGCTCGTGCCAAGGGATAGGCTGCGCCTCCAACACGGCGAGAATGTTTTCCTCAACCGTGAGCTTGCGGAAGACCGATGCTTCCTGGGGGAGATAGCTGATGCCATACTGGCGGGCCCGCAAATACATGGGCACGTCAGTGATGTCTTCCTCGTCGATCAGCACCCGGCCCGTATCGGGCGGGACTAAACCCACGATGGCGTAAAACGTGGTGGTCTTTCCGGCGCCATTCGGGCCAAGTAATCCAACAACTTCGCCCTGCTCCACGCGAAGGCTGACACCATTCACCACCCGGCGCCCGCGGTACGATTTACCGATTTCGTCGGTGGCCAGGGTACGCATTTATCGTGCCACTCGTGTTTGCGTTACGCTCGGGGAGGTATCGGTGCCTTCAACCAGCACCCTATCATCGCCCCTAAATAAAGTCAACGAAACGCCGGTAATCTTGCCTCGTTCGGCATCAAAAATGCAAGGCGGACCGCCCGTGAGCACAAATTTGGAATCCGCCGCAGTATAGGTTAGCTGGTCCCCGGTGGCGCGGCGGGTGGGCTGAGTCACCACCACTTGGCCTTGGGCAACGATGTGGTCGAGTTTGCCTTCCTCTGAAGCCTGACCTCCGGCGCTCCGATCGCCGGAAGACTGGTTCCGGGGCTCGAGGAAAACGTCCATTTGCTCGGAGGTGAGAGTGAAATCAGTGCTCTTGGCGGTTACTCCATCGGCATAGTGCGCTTTGCGTTCATTGTCCATATAGGTCAACTGGCCCGAGGTGATGGTGGTCGGAACGACTCGACCATGCTTTCCAGTTTGAACCACTACTGTAGACACTGGCTGGGACGCCGATCCGCTGGCCACGATGGAGCGGCGATTACGGTCGAACTCGATGGAGGGTGCCGCCACGACCCTGGCGTCCTGCCAGAGATGGACGTCGCCAGTGTAGAGCGCAATCGCAGGGTTGCGGTGGATGGTCATGGCGCCGGCGGTAACGTGGATAGGACTCGAAGACGCAAGCAAAGCGCCCCCGGGCTGCGGCTTGAGATCGGTGTAGGTGCTCTTGACGTCGCCGTCGGCAAATCCCTCGCCGGTAGCACGGTTCATGCGGAGAGTACGAGCGGTCGTAGCCATGTTGCGGTCCAGCACCCGCGGAGAGCCGGTGAGTTCGAGCATTTGATTGGCAGGCGTGTAGCGAGCGTGATCAGCCCAGGCTTTGCGGTCCCCGTCGGTAAACATCACGTTGCCCTGTTGCTCGGCGGTTTCCATGCCCTGTCCCGGGGAGAAATTGGCGTCCACAGCAAGGCTGGTACTGACGCGGTCTGGCTGACCTGGATTCGTGCTGACGATGCGGGCGTCGGGCGCTCCATGCACCGAGGCAAGCTGACCGAGGGCATCAAATTGCGCGGTAAATTTAGCCGCGGTGATGAGGGTTTGGCCGGCGTTCGGGGCAGTTGGCTGAACTCGAAACTGCGCCGACCCGGAGGTTTCGGCTCGGGAAAGGCGCTTGCCGGCAGCGACGAAGAAATTTACCGCCGCGGCATTGAGTTCGTAGGTCTGAGCCCGGGCTGATGGGGTGGAGGGCTGGGGTTGCAATAGCCGGACATTCTCCTCCGCGCGCACCTTGCTCAGTACATTGTCGCCCGAGAAACTGGCGACGACGCGTCCTGCGCTACCCTTCATGGGACTGCTTCCGGCACTTTCCATGGCGACATTTCCGGAAAACGTTGCAGCTCGAAGCTCGTCGCCGCCCTGGTCCAGGAGAAGCTCCAATTGGTCAGCGTGAAGCTGCGTGGGCTGTTTGCCTCCAAGCGCGACGCGGACATTGCCCGCCGCCAGAATGCGGTCGAGCGTGTTGTCAGAGCTTAGGAACAATGTGGCATTGTCCGCCTCGCCACGCTGGATACCCTGTTGCATGCGCACCGTCTGGAGCAATACCACTCGCGGGTCCTTGGTAATCGTCCCGCGAGCCGCTGTAACAATCGCTGCCTTGGGCCCGGCCAGCGTGATTTCGACCTGCGAATCGAAGGTCAGCGTGTCGCTTTTGGAAACATAGCTCACGCCAATCGCCGAACCGCTGGCCTGCGAAATGCGGAAATCAACCCTATCTTTGGTTTGGGCGTCGCCGGTCTTTTGATTGAAAACCAACCCGCTGGTTTCCAAGTGGATTGGATTCTTCAGTTCCTTAGGAGGCGTTTGATCAGGGCTGGTCAGTCCGGCAGGGTTTGCCTCCAGGTCAATCTGAACTTTTCCGTGGGCAGTTACATCTCCCGACTGTGTGTCGTATTCGAAGTCGGAGCCATAGATCTGGTCGAAGCGCCCGGCGTCCTTCCCGTAGAGGGTGATGGCCACATCTCGCAGCTCGGCCCGCCCGTCCAACTTGAATAATGCTTTGGCGGCTTGAATCTTGAAGAGCGTGCGCCCCTGTACTGACTGCGAGTAGGTATACCCCTGGGCGCTCTGCCGGATGTCGGCGCCGATCTTCTCCGGCACTTGTTTCAGGGCGTTCTGCACCCGATGGCGAGCGTAAAAATACGCTCCGCCAACAATTACCCCCGCAGCAATGGCAGCAGCGGCAAACCATCGGCGAAGGCGGGAAATGTTGACCGGCATCTGAAGACAGTTTACTTCAGGCGATGGGCTGCGGTGCGCGCGGCGTGGAGTGTTCCTAATCCTTTAGACTAAAAAGGCTATGAATTCACCCACGCCGCCACTGCTGGAACTGCAAAACATTCAAGTGGTCCGTGGAGGCAAGGTTGTGCTCGACGACTTCAACCTTCGCATCCATGCTAACGAACACGTTGCGATTCTGGGACCGAATGGCTGTGGCAAGTCCACCTTGATCAAGACCATCACGCGAGAGTGTTATCCCGTGGTGCGGGAAGATTCGCGCATCAGCATTCTGGGCCGCGAACGCTGGAATGTATTCGAACTGCGCACGCTGCTGGGGATTGTCTCCAATGATCTGATGGCCTGGTGCAATCCGGAAGCGGTCGGCCTTGAGGTCGTGCTTTCCGGGTTCTTCAGCAGCAGCCACATTTTCCCCAATCACCTGGTGGCGCCTATGCAGCGGCAACTGGCGGAGACCGTCCTGGCCCAGTTAGAGGTTCCGCACCTCGCGGATCGTGCGGTTTGCGCGATGTCTTCGGGAGAAGCGCGGCGTATTCTGATTGCCCGGGCGCTGGTACACCAGCCTCGCGCGCTGCTGTTTGACGAACCCAGCAACTCTCTCGACTTTTACGCGCAGCACAGTCTGCGACAAACCATGAGCCTTCTGGCGAATTCCGGCATTGGCATCATTCTGGTAACCCATGATCTCGCCGACATTGTTCCCGAAATCAACCGCGTGGTGCTGATGTCAAAGGGACGGATCGTGGCCGACGGCGGCAAAGAAGAAATGCTGCAGCCGGGACCGTTGTCGAAACTATTTGGGATGAAGGTAGAGATTGGCCGACGGGATGGGTACTACCATTTGTGGTAGTTCAGGGTGCCCACAAACCAAACGATTGTCCTTCCGAACATTTGTGAGGGATGTCTAAGGATCTGAAAATGAATCCAAAGTACAAACGAGCGCTTTTCTTCCCGATGATTTTTGCCGTCATGGCTCCTTATTTTGGATTTATTATCTACTTTTCCTCGCGGTATCCATCAGGGCAGTGGCCTGCTTGGTTCGTTGACACCATCGCAATTTGGTTCATCGCAAATTTCCTAGTCATTACGTTCTTTATCAAATGGATGGCTAAGGGGAGTGTGGTGGAGCCCGAAAAGGCGCGTGTTGCTCGGGCAAAATCTACTGCTCAGAGCACTCGACTGGTCATTTTGTGGAGTTTATTTTTTCTTTACGGAGTGAAGGAGACTGTCCAAGGAAAATTTCCCCTGTCGCGCACAATTCCGGCCGGTGCATTCTTGTTGCTTTTCATAGGAATTTTTGGCTGGGGCATCTATCGCGAGAAACGCAAAAGACCTTGAGCCAGTTGGTCAGACGAGGGCGTCCATCCCTACGTGTGCTGTGGGGTCATTTGTTTCACTGTGACCTCCATGCCCTCTGTGGTTATCTTCCGGCTCTTGAAATCTCTCAGCGACAACTCCAGGCCACCGAAATCGGGATGGTCGTTGTGGTCAAGGGTGAACGCAATATCCAGGACATCACCGGGGAGAAGTTGTTCCTGCTGCCAGCGTTCCGCCATGCGCCATCCGAGCACGTTCCAGGCGCGGGAGGGCCGCCCGTTCGCAGTTCCCGGTTGCGCGTTCTCAGTTAGCTTCAGTTTGATGTGCTTTTCTTTCATCACCCGCGCCGGGGCCAGCAAACGGCCACTGGCAACGAAGACTGGCTCGGGATTACGGCTGCCGAATGGCTCCAGCCGCTGCAAGAGTTGAAATAGCTCGGGAGTGATCTGGTCCAGAGGCAGCTCAGCGTCGAATTGCAACACCGGCTCGAAGTCGGCCAGCGTCAGGCGGGCGCGGGCATATTCATCGAGATGAGCGCGGAGTTCCGCCACTCGGTTGGACGGTAGCGAGAAACCGACAGCGTGGGAATGTCCGCCGAAGCGGGTGAACAGATGGGAGCAAGATTCCAGCGCATTCAGCAAGTGAAATGGGCGGATGGAGCGGCCCGAGCCTTGCGCCTCCTCGCCGTCGCGGGAGATGACTAACGCCGGCCTACCGTAGCGCTCGACCACCCGCGTCGCCGTGATTCCGATGACACCGCG
>Ga0182030_10021831_pt1 | contig 11956 bp, 19 predicted proteins | sample 812S3MmetaG_FD_121299 | JGI IMG/M metagenome (GOLD analysis project Ga0182030, IMG submission 121299) | Permafrost microbial communities from Stordalen Mire, Sweden - 812S3M metaG (Illumina Assembly) | ecosystem: Environmental > Terrestrial > Soil > Wetlands > Permafrost | place: Sweden...
GCTAGACTGTCCAAGTCTCGCGCGGCACCGCCAAGGTGCCGCGCGGGCGGGGTGTGGCGCAGCTTGGCAGCGCGCTTCGTTCGGGACGAAGAGGCCGCCGGTTCAAATCCGGCCACCCCGACCCAGGTAGAAGCGTTGTTTGCTGCCATTTCGGTTAGCTTCCTTTCCTCTCGTGCGTCACTGGTGCGTCAAGACGTCGCGACCAGGACTCCATGACCTTGCTGTGCGCGTCGGGCGCGAGGTGCGCGTACCGCTGCGTCGTGGCGTAGTCCTCGTGCCCGAGCAGGGCTTGCACGTCGTACAGCGGAACCCCGTCCTGGACCAGCCAGGAGGCGGCGGTGTGCCGCATGATCCGGGGCGGGAACCGGCGGATCCCGGCCGCGGTGACCGCGGGATACCAGACCCTGTTGCGGAGGTGCGCGTCGGTCACCGGGCCGCCCTCGGGGGCGGTGAACACCAGGGAATCCCGGGGGCGCCCGGCCATCAGCACCGACATGGCCTCCAGCGTCCTGGCCGGCACCGGCACCACCCGGTGGGACCGCTTGGACTTCGGGTGCTGGCGCAGGCCCTGGCGGGTCATCACGTCGACCACGGCCAGCTTGCCGCGCAGCCAGTCGACCCGGTGGCCGTGCAGCCCGTACAGCTCACCCGGCCGAAGGCCCACGTCCATGCCCAGCTCGACCAGCGTCCGCCACTCCCCGGCGGCCTCGTAAAGCGCCGCGGCCTCATCGTGCTCGTAGAACTCGACCGGGCGCGGCTCGATCCTGGGCAGCTCGAGGTCGGCGAACGGGTTGACGATCACCAGCGGCGGGTGCTCGCGCATCGCGAGCCGGTACAGGCTGCTCATCAGGTGCGCGATGTCGGCGATGGTCGCCGCGCTCAGCACCGGCACGTCCTGGTCGTCACCGGCCACCGGCCGGCCCTGGTGCCGGGCCCGGCGGGTGGACGTGAGCCGGTTCACCCACTCCTGCGCTTCCAGCCGGGTCACGGCAGCCATCGGCCAGGCCGACCACTCGGGCTCGCAGTGCGTCCGCCACAGCGAGGCGTTCTTGACCTTCGTCACGGCCTCGATGCCCCGGGCGCGGGTCACCCGGGCGTGCCAGTCACCCACCCTGATCTCACCGATGCGGGGATCGCGGAACGCCCCGCGCGCGGCCAGCGCCTCCTGCTCGGCCGCCCACTTCCGCACGGTGGTCTTGAGCTGATCGGTGAACGTGTGGCGGCGGCCATCCGGGCCGCGCACGGTGGCCTGCCACTTGCCCGAGGGCAGCTTGCGGAGATAACTCACTGATCATCCTTCCCGGCGGCCCAGGACACCTCGCCGCCCAGCTCGGCTATTCGGTCGGCGCGCTCGAAGCGCAGCTCGGCCAGGCGCTGCTGAGCCGCCTTGAGCATGACCACCGTGTTGTCATAAAGGATTTGCGCCTCTTCCAGCTGCTTGTATCGCTCGGCGGCCTCGTGCTGAAGGGACCGGACGGCTATCTGCGCGTCGACGAGAGCGCGGTACGCATGTTCCCCCGAGGCGGGGTCGGTGATCAGCTCCGCCAGCGGGACGCCGAGGATGCCCGCGAACTGCACCGCCTCGCCGATGGTTACCGGCCGGTCGCCGGATTCGATCTTGCCGATGGTGCTCCGGTGGATCTTGTTTCCAGTGCTGGCCATCCGCTCGGCCAGCTCTTGCTGCGTGAGCCCGGCCGCCAGCCGGACCGCCTTCAATTGCCGGGCGAAGACCGCATCAGAAAAATCTGAAGGCGGACTCTGTGGTACGCCGTGAGGTCCTGTGGTGTCCTGAGACGTAATGCCCTGCATGAGAGCGAGCATACGCGCTCCCAGCTGTTGCGTCTAGAGGGCGCCCGTGGTTTCATGCTCTCATGCAGAGCACAAAACCCCGCCCCAGGCGAGAGCCTCAGGACGTCACGCTTTACTCGGTGACCGAGGCGGCCAAGCGCATGGGCTGCTCGGACATGCACGTCTACCGGCTGATCGCGGCCGGGGAGCTGCCGACACTAGACATCGCCACCCCCGGGGCGGGCCGGTCCAAGAGCCGGATCCGCAGTGATGATCTGGCCGACTACATCGAGCGCAAGACCCGCAGTCGCATCCACGAACCTGCGTGCGGCGCCGACGGCCCCGCGGCGTGAGTGGCGACGGCAACCGAGGTCGCGGGAACGTGGCTCGGCATTGTCGAGCCGGTGACCATTGCGGTTAACAACCTGCGATCCGATTCGGCCTCAGCCGTCAACTCACGCAAGAGTAATTGCGGCGTCTGCGGCGCCGAATTCGATCTCATCAATACGATCTGGATAGGCAACCGCCGTAAGTTCCGCAACTGCACCGGGCACCAGGCGGCCGGGCTCGGGCGGGCAGCATGACCCGTGAACAGGAACTCTCCCAGGCCATCGAGAAGGCGTCGGTTCCCGTCAGCGACTACCGGGTATACCGCGCCCTGCTCGGCCGGGCCGACTGGAAGACGGCGGTCATTCCAGTGAGATTCCAGCCGCGGTCGCTCAGGGAGCTGGCCGACCTGAGCAAGTGCAGCGTGGCCACGGTCAAGCGGACGCTGAGGCACCTGCAGCGCCACGGGTGGATCCAGCGGCATCGCTACATCACGGATAACGGAATCGGGGGTCGCGGCCACCCGACCCGCTACCGGCTCGACCTCGGGGCCGACTGTGACTGCAATCCGCAGCGACCCGAGCCGGTCAGCGATGCCGAACGCTCCAAGCGCTACCGCCAGCGTAAGAAAGCGGCTCACGACAGCGTGACGGATAAGCCTGATAAAGCGGCTCACATCATCGTGACGCACAACAGTAAAGCGGCTCAGATTGACGTGACGACAGGCGAGAAACTGGCTCAATTTGACGTGACAAACCGGCTCACGTCACGTGACGAAGACGCAGGTCAACCCACGTTTTGTGCTGAAGAGGGCCGCGACGAGAGGGATAGGAAAGGGGAGGGCAAGAACTGGTCTGATCCTGACCGGGCATGGATGGACTCGCACACCTTCCCCGGCTCCTGGTCGACGTGGCCGGAAGGAACCATCGGCGCGGCAATGAACCGGAGTACGAACATCAGCTACAGGAGAACAGCATGACCGAGCTGGTTGCAGCCCCAGACCACGGCCGATCCGGATCACTTTCCAAGTCATCTTGGAAACCATGGGAACCCCCAGGGACCCGGGGAACATCCAGGCGAACCCCAGGGGCCCAACGAACATCCGGGCGAGCGGCAATGGGCGACAGTGCAATGGGACGCAATCTAAGGGAGCCGGAGACGATGGCTATCGAGCCCGACGATGTCTCGCCGCGGAAGCCGGGCGACCCGTGGTGGCGGTCGCGCACCGCTCACCGGAGCTGCGACCCGCGCGCCGCCGCAGTGCTCCGGCGGGCCCGGACAGCACGCGGCTGGTCGGTGAGCGAAGCGGCCCGCCGAAGCGGTGTCAGTCGAAGGATGATCGGAATGTTGGAGCTCGCGCAGCGGCGCCCTAGTGTGTCGACAGCCGAGGCCCTCATCCACGGCTACCAGCTCACCGGGGAACGCGCCGACGCCGTAAGGGACATCGCCGTACCCTGCGCCGGGCGCGACAGCCCGTTCAGGACCGGCATTGAGCCACACAGATGGTGACCCGGTCACCTGACCCCATAGCGGAGGCAGTTTCCGCTGACCCCCATAGCGGAGGCTGCTCAGCGCCAACCCCATCTATGGTGCCGGGGGTGAGGGCGGGTCCTCAAAGGGACCCAACCCCCCATGCAACCCCCCGGGACCGGCCGAACCCCAGGGCCGCACCCTGTGCCCACCGCAGGCCATGGAACACGCCTGTTTCGGCTCAGGCCATGGTGCCAGGGGGCTCGGTACGCAAGAACACCGCAAGACGTACAAGGGCGGGCCAGGTGGCCAGACGGGAGGCGCAGGAGCGCACGTCAGGCTCCTGCCCGCGCTACGCTGATGGTGCCTTCCAAAGGTTTCTCGCGCGTGCACCATGTGCGGCCAGTGCGTCCGCGCGGTCGACTGCACGCATGAGATCGTCGTCCTCATGGAACTATTCGAGCGTTACGCTGGATACATCACTAGGCCGGGGTGGAGGGCATGAGCGTGGCGGTTCCAGAGCAAGTGCCGATGAGGCTTGACTGGAGCGAGGTCGAAAATACCTCGACATCGCACATCAACCAGTTGCTCGCCCAGATCGGCCCTCCCTCGAGCACTGGCGTCCCTGATGGCCTATACATCGCGATGGGCAGTGCCTCGCCGCCTGTTGTGATGGGCGACGAAGACCAGCGGGCCGTGCGCATCGCCGAGTTGACCGGGAGCATCTTGAGGGTTGCCGTGCATGCCCGCGTCCACGTGAGCCGGGAATTCCTGGGTGATGTCATCCGCGTGCTTGAGCAGGCTGCGGAACAGTACGACGCCGCCCTAGCCCTGGCCTCAGAGCAGAGGTCCCAGGAACGGGTGTGATCGTTGATGGGCGAGGCGGCAGTCTTTACTTCACCAGCCAGCGCGCAGAGCACCGTTTGCATGCCTGTCGCAGGCGCCGATACGAGCTTGAGGGCTCAATTCGCATGGCTGCCGGCGATCAGTACGGCTCCCGTTGCCCGTCCCGCGGCCCTCGTCGAGGGCCTTCCGAGGGCTTTGGTCGAGTCCTACGCTGACGCGGCTTGCCGTCACGCGACTGCCAGCGAGGTAGATCCTCAGGTTTGGTTCGCCTCAGTTGAGGGCCTTGAGGGGGCCTGGGGGGAGGGCGGCTCGGCGCTGGAAGCGCGCCGCGACCTGCGCGACACGATAGTGGAATGGGTTGCGGTAAAGCGTCGGCTCGGCCTGGAGATCCCGGTGGTCGACGGCTTGGACCTGAATCGTCCGCCTGCTCCCACTAGACCCGCATAGGCCGTGGGCAAGCTCCCCAAGCAGACGAAGCGCAACGATCTGATCAAGCGGTTTAAGGAACTGCGCTTCACCGGTCCGTACACAGGGATCGGCGACCACCCGCAGTTCATGCAGCGTAAGAAACGCGTGGTCAAGATCCCGAACCCTCACAGAGGAGACATAGGGGAAGGCCTGCTCAAGAAGATAATCGCTGAAGCTGGCCTGACTGTAGAGCAGTGGCTCGGCCAGAAACCCCTCGACGACGAAGACGAAACCGAAGAGGGCGTGGCCGAGCTGTCCGGCCGGGCGCCAGTCAGCATTCAGCACCGCGGCGGGAGCGGAAGGCGATAGCGAACGCTAAGGTCGGCTATCGCCGCCGCGCTGGGTCCTTACGCTCCTGCCAGCGCGCCAGTGCCTCGGCGGACGGCGGCTAGCTGGCGACCGCCTCGGTCTCAAGCGCCCGGTAGACGGTCTGCCTGCTGACGCCGAGCAAGCCGGCGATCTCGGCCACGGTTTTGCCGCCGTCCGCGTACAGCTGGCGGGCGTGCTTGATCTGGCTGTCGGTGAGCTTCGGCTTGCGGCCTCCGGTCTTGCCGCGCGCCCGGGCGGCGGCCAGGCCCTCGACGGTGCCCTCAACGATCAGCTCGCGCTGAAACTCATCGAGCGCAGCCAGGATATGGAACGTCAAGCGACCCTGCGGGGTCGTGGTATCGATCGCCTGCTTGATCACCACCAGGTCGATGCCGCGGCGGCGCAGATCCTCGGCCAGCCCAATCATGTGCTTGAGCGAGCGCATCGCCCGGCTCATCCGGGTGATCACGAACACGTCGCCCTCGCGGAGGTAGGCGAGCGCGGCGTCGAGTTCGGGGCGGCTGGCGTGCTTGCCGCTGACGCCCTTGTCGATGAACAGCTTGTCGACGCCGTAGGCGGTCAGCTCGTCCACCTGGCTGTCATCGTTCTGGCCCTTGGTCGAAACTCTGGCGTATCCGATCTTGGCCATGTCGCTCGCCTCCGCTTCGCTGGCCGGGCCGGTCGCCCGTCCAATAGCTAAACTGTACCACAAACGGTGTTCGTGGAACATAGGAAACGGACGCGGATATCGGACAGATTTGAGCCTGGTCAGGGTGCCACCCTAGACTTGTACCGCAAACGACCGTTTATGGACACATGGGATTAGACATGGGCCTGGCGCGCAGCAGCGATTCCTCGCCGGGCTGAGGAGCACGCGCGGGGTCACGATAATGCTGCAGTTCGTACCTTCCGTGCACTGCGGCTGTACCTCCCGCGTCCTACGTTCATCGGGAAGCGGGAGGGATCGGACATGACGCGAGAAAAAGACCCGGCCGAGATAATCCAGACGATCGCCGAGTCGATCAGGGTCAGCCAGCGGGGAGCGCGCAGGGTGAAGGCGCACCGGTTCAAGGAGCTGTTCGGTTACCAGGTGCTGAAAGCCCCGCGCCGGGAGAAGATCGAACAGCTGATGGCGGAGGCCGGGATCGAGGTGCGGCCGGCCCTCAAGGACGCGGGACGCGACGACTGGCTGGTCATGTCGATGCCGGTAGACGTTCCCGTGCCGGAGACCAGTCCCGACCCGGCGCCGAAGCCGGAGTGGTTCGCGCACATGGCATCGGTGCGGACGGACACCGAGCGGGAGGTCGAGATGCACTTCGCCTCGCCGCTGTTCCGGGAGGGGTTCGGCTACAGCGACGAGCAGGAGGCGGCCGGGTTCGGCATCCGGTGGGCCCGGGGAAGCACCCCAGGACATGTAGAGGCCGACCTGCTGTACTTCGCCGGCGACAAGCACGACGTGAAGGCGGGCGAGCCGCTGGTACTCGTTGAATGCAAGCGGCTGATCAAGGACGAGAAGGAGCTCCTAGCGGCAGGAAACCAGGCGCACAGTTACGCGCTGTGGGTCATCCCCGCCTACTACGTGGTCACCGACGGCAGGATCGTGAGCGTCTGGGACTTCCAGGGTGCCGTCGCCCCTGACAGGGAGCTGCTGAGGGTGAGCCAGGCTGAGCTGGCTGAGAGATTCGATGATCTCTACTCCCGCCTGAATCCCCGGGCTGCCGCAGCGGCGCGCCACATCAAGATCAGCCGCCTGGAGAAGCCCCGGTGAGAATCGGGTCCTGCCGCGCTGAGCGTGTCGCTCTTGTCGCTCGGCTGGCTGCGGCTGGCGGCCACCTGCACCCATTTGCGGGATCGCCCGCCGTCAGCACGGTCACGTCCCGGTCCCGCCGCCCTGCTGCTCCTGGTCCTGGTCCTGCCCGGTCAGCTCGTCCAGCCGGTTGAGCAGTTCCCGCAGCGTGTAGCGGACGGTGACCGTCTCGCCGTCCGGCTCCGGGATGCGGGCCTGCCAGGTCCCGAACCCGCCCGCCCCGATGATCACGCCCGGGTGCGCGGCGCGGTACCGATGCAGCCGGAGCACCTGGTCCGGCTCGTCCGGGGCCAGCCCCAGGGCGGCGCGCCCCAGCTGGCCGCCGCCGCGGTTCACCGGGCGGTCCCCGCGCCTGGTTCCCGGGCCGCCGCGAAGAAGAAGCCGCGGAGCACGACGGCGTAATCCGGGTGGAACTGGCCGCCGATCGCGCCGACCAGTTCCTCGCACGTGCCCTCCGGGTTCACCTCGCGCCATGCCTCGACGGCGGCGCGTGCCCTGGCCTGTTCCGCAGGCGTGTCCTCGCGGTACCTCATCGCGCGCCCCTGCGCGCCCGGCCGGCCTGCCTCGCCGAGCACGGCCGCGCGGCGCAGGCAGCAGTCAGCCGGAGGCAGGCCGGGCAGCCCGCCGCGGCGCCCACCACGTGATCGCGTCCCAGCGTGCACGTCATCTCCGGCGGGGGGTCCGTCATCCCGCAGTCCAGGCACGCCCGCCCCGGCCCGGTCACCGGGCACCGTCCCCGGTGCTGGCGTGCTCGCTGATCTGCCAGGCGACCTCGGTCAGGGTGGCGCCCGTGAACACCGGGATGGTGCCGTCTTTCGGGACCGCGATGTTCACGCCGTCGACCACGATCAGGTCGTAGGCGTCATACAGCGCGCGGAACAGGCGGGTGCCTAGCTCCGGGAGGACAAAACCGCCTGTCCGCGGCCCGGCCCCGCGGTTCACGGCAGGTCCCGGGGCACCGGGCAGGCCGCGTAGTCGGCCCGGATCGCCAGGAGCAGCCCCCCGGGCGATGGGTCCGCGAGCGTGCCGCCCCGGCCGTCCCGGCGCCGCGCCGTCCACATCCTGCCGTCCCGGCCGACGTGGTACGCATCGCCCCAGTGGAACCGGATCTCGCCTAGGTCCAGCGTGCCGGTGTTGCCTGCTGCCCGGCCTGCCGCTGCCCTTCCCATGCCGATGCCTCCCTTGCATGCGCCAAATCGCAGATACCGGTGTCAATGCGGTAGTCCTGCGCGTCTGAAGCTAGGCAGCGCGAGCTGCGCGGCCCCGCAAAGGCGTGAAGGTAAAATCTGGTACTCGGCTACGGGTCGCTAACACGCACAAAACTGCGGGTTAGATCACTCCTGCGCGATGTGCGAGCGGGCGAAGCTCCGGTGTCGATGGCCGGTGCTCGCGGCGCAGCAACTCGGCGAGAACCTCTCGCGTCCGCCTGTCGTAGCGGACAAGCTCAGGAGATAGCCGCTCAGCCGCGAGAAGAAGGTTCACCGCTGCAGCGTCCTGCCGCCGCATGGCATAGGCGCGGGCGAGATCGAGACTCACCTGCGTGCGCCTGCCCACCAAGGTGCCGGGGATCGCCGTGATGTCGACGGCTTCGCCTGTCTCGGCTGCTGTCCGGGCGTCACCAAGCTGAAGGTGCGCCGCGATGGCGTGGATCGCGACATTGACAGGCCCGAACGCTGTCCCCAGGTGGTTCGCTTCCCCCGTGCGGTCCGCGATACTGCGCGCCTTCTCAAGCAGGACCGCGGTCAGCGTCCGGTCATAAGCCGCCGCCGCCGCGGTGACAGCGGCCAGGTGGAGGGCACCGTACACGCTGAGCTGCTCGGGTGAGGGTGACCCCATCGCCTGCTCAAGGGTGCCCGCGGCGGCCATCGCTAGGTCCAGGGCCTCGCGCGGGTGCTTCCGGCTGGTGATGATGTAGGACAGGCGCCAGGCAGCCAACGCCGCGAGAAGTGGCTCGCCGGAGTATTCCGCTGCGGACATGGCGCGATCTGCGGCGGTCCACGCGAGGGACGGTTCGCCGACACGATTGAGCAGCGCGGCGGCGATGTCGTAGACCAGAGCGCGCACCTGGCACACGGATGGCTCGGCACCGCTTCCGGCGCGCCCTGCGGTCTCTATCCCACAAATCAGCCCTGGCAGGAGACGGCCGGTAGCTTCGTAGCGGGTTGCCTGGTAGCCCTGATAAGCCGAACGGGCCATCGCGCTGAGGTGTCTCATCTGGCGGCCGGGCTGCGGGCTGGGGCCGGCAGAGGCGCCTGGCGTGCCGTAGCGCATCATGGCCTGCTCGATCAGCGGCGCGGCCGGGAACGCGCGCTGGCCGTCCCCGGAGCCCGCGCCCGGCGTGATGATCTCCTCGATATCGATCCGGAGGACTTCGGCGAGCCGCATCAGGACGGCGTGGCTGTCGACGCCGCGCCTGCCGCGTTCCACCTGGGACAGCCAGGACTCAGACCTGCCGACCAGACCTGCGAGCACCGCCTGGGACAGGCCCCGGCGTCTCCTGGCCCGCGCGATCCGCTGCCCGGCCGTCTCGAGGTCCATCACGTCCCCCCGGTCCGCGCTCCGGCGGGAAGGGCGGCGGTGACCTCGCTCCAGGGCGGCAACCTCCGCTCGTACGGGGCGCCTGGGTCGAACAGGACCCGGACGCCCATGCCGCCGAGCGTCCCCAGGCTCGCCGCGAACGCCGGATGGCTGGCCAGTTGGGGCTTGCAATGAGGGACGACGACGACCGGCACGCCGTATCCGGCCATTTCGCACAGCAGCCCGATGGCGAAGTTGTCCGCGTGGCCGTGCGCGAACTTGTTGACGCTGTTGAACGTCAGCGGGCACGCGAGCACCGCGTCAGCGGCCGGGGCTGCCTTGCCGACGCCAGGCATCCGGTATTCGGACCGCACTGGCTCACCAGTCAGCCGTTCCAACTCGCCCGGGTCGATAAACCTGATCCCGGCCGGCGTGGAGAACACTGCCACGCGCCACCCGGCGGCATGGCATTGTCCGATCAGCGCGGGAACACCCTCAGGTGCGGGCGCACCACTCACGACCAGGTACAGCACGCCGTTCGTAAACGGCCGCTCCGTGCTACCGTCATGCACAGGTCCCGCACCTTCCAGGATGTCTCGACAACTCCAGGATAGGCACGGGACCTTGCCTTCGGCTCTCATCAGGACTTCGCGTGATCAGCTTGATACGCTACGCGCCTAGTGAGATGCCCGCCTGTCCGTGACCGGCGGGGCGCCGTCTGGCGCGGTGCTTACCGGCGGCGCCTGCGCCGCAGGCCCTTATAGGCGGATACCGGCCCGGCCCCCGGTGCTCACGCCCGGGCCGCCGGCGACGAGATGCGTCCTCAGCTGGCGGGCCGTACACTCAAGCGGCCAGCCAGCCGTTCGGTGTGTCTGCGCCGGGGACGCCTTAGCAGCCCGCGTCCGATTCAGCCTGCGTGGCGTTGCCGGTGGCGCCGCCCGTGTACTCGGCCTGGGCAATGTTGTAGCCGCCGCTTGCGTGGCCGTTTGCCAGCGGGAAGCTCTCAGTCTTGGGGCTGCCGCCCGAGCAGTAGGTGGTTATCACCTCGGTGACCGAGTCCGAGATGTCACCGTACCCCTCAAGCTGGGCGCTGACGTAGTAGTACAGCGCACCGCCGTCATACGGCAGGGTCGCTGACCAGGGCAGGGCGTTCCCGTCACCGAGCGGCCCGTATCCGCCCGGGGGGGAGTTGTTGTTGCTGTCAGTGCCGTACTGGACCGACGGGTAACCGCTGCCCCAGACCTTGAAGACGATGGTGTCGGTCTGCCTGGTCATGGTAGGAGCCGGGGCAGGCTGGCTGGAAGGCGGTGCCTGCGGGCTCGACGGCGCAGGCGTGTCGGCAGTGAACGTGACGGTAACCCCGGCTGCGGCGCAGTCAGCGGCCATGGCCTTGCCCGCCGCAGCGGCACCGGCAGAACCGCCGTTGTTGACCAGCCTGCTGAAGTCCGCTCCGGCCTTAGTGCCTGCCAGCCAGGCGGCAACCTGCTTGTCCTCGGCAGTATTACTGGTGTCGAACGCGTTCCGCATGTAGTTGCAGGCCGAGAACAGGTGGAAACTGTTTGCGGGTGCTGGTGAAGCCGCGTGGCTGGCCGGTGCTCCGCTGCCGCACGCGGTCATGGTGCCGCCCAGTGCCAGGGCCGCTGCTAGGGCGGTCAGTGCGGTTGTGGTTCTCATGCGGTTTCCTGATCATCTGCCTGCCAGGCATCCCCGGTGGGTTATGTCTATGCCCGGCTCGGACTCTGGCCCAGGGACCTACGTCCTCCACCTAGTCCTGATCCCCACGGCCGCGCAGCAGCGCATCGACACGCGCCGCGGCGACGTCGTCACTGGCCCGGATCTCGTCGGCCAGCCGGCGCGGAGGTCGTGCAGATCGCGCAGGGCCGCGTCGATCGCGTCCATGGCATCATTGGCGCGGCGCCGGGCATGCGCGTCCGGCCTGCCGTCATCGCGGGCGGACCATATGGCCAGCCACGCGCCTAGGTCGCCGACGTGATCACGGAGCGCGGACAGCGGGCCGTCGTAGGCGTCCTGGCCGGTCACCACGTGGAATTCGAGGCGGCCGAGGCGGCCGGCCATGTCGGCGAGCTCATATGCGGAGGGGGATTCCTCGGCGAGCACGGCGCGCGCGCTCGACGCGCTGGGCCTGGTCGGGAGTGAGCTCGCCCATCGGGTTCTCAAGCTTGGCGTACACGTCCGGTGAATGCGTCACTCGTGCGTCAGGAGCCTGTATCCCGGTGGGGTGTGATGTGATGCCCTGTGACATAACTTCGCTGGTCACGGTGGCGGCGGCGGTACTGGTCTGGCCACACTCCTTCGTTCGGGACGAAGAGGCCGCCGGTTCAAATCCGGCCACCCCGACCAGGTCACAGGCCATATCCGGTTCTCGGATATGGCCTCTTATATATAGGTGACTGAGTGACTACA
>Ga0182030_10021832_pt1 | contig 11956 bp, 9 predicted proteins | sample 812S3MmetaG_FD_121299 | JGI IMG/M metagenome (GOLD analysis project Ga0182030, IMG submission 121299) | Permafrost microbial communities from Stordalen Mire, Sweden - 812S3M metaG (Illumina Assembly) | ecosystem: Environmental > Terrestrial > Soil > Wetlands > Permafrost | place: Sweden...
ACGGACGTTGAGCTTGTCGAGCGTGATGCCGAGGTGCTTGGCGCTCGGGATCACTTGGGCGGCGAACGCCTCGTTGATCTCGACGAGGTCGATGTCGTCAATAGTCATGTCGGCGCGCCGGAGCGCCTGACGGCAGGCCTCGATCGGACCGAGACCCATGATCTCGGGGTTGAGCCCGCTGACGCCGCTCGCCACGATGCGCGCGAGCGGCCTGATGCCGAGTTCTTTGGCGCGCGTGTCACTCATCACCACGACCGCCGCGGCGCCGTCGTTCAACGGACAGGCGTTGCCCGCCGTGATGGAGCCGCCCTCGCGAAAGACGGGCCGCAGCGTGGCGAGCCGCTCGAGCGTCGTGCCGGCGCGCGGACCATCGTCTTTGGTGACCGCGGTGCCGTCGGGCAGGGTGACGGGAATGATCTCTCGTTCGAAAAAGCCGTTCTCTTGGTGGGCCACCGCGAGTTCTTGGCTTCGTACGGCGAATTCGTCCATCTCGAGTCGACTGACTTTCTCGAACTCCGCCACGTTCTCCGCGGTCTGGCCCATGGCGATGTAGATGTCGGGCAGGCCGGGCTGCGGCGACCACGGCTCGCTGGCGCCTTCGGAGCGCTTGGCCGTTCGTTCCATGGCGTCGGAGAAGAGGTCGTTCGTGGCCTTGCCACTGTCCGAGGCGCCGCTCGCGAAGCGCGATACCGTCTCGACCCCGGCGGCGACGAAGACGTCGCCTTCACCGGCGCGAATCGCGTGCGCCGCCATGCGGATGGTCTGCAGGGACGACGAGCAGTAGCGATTCACCGTCACGCCCGGCACGTCGGGCAGTCCCGCGAGCAGTGCCGCCACGCGCGCAATGTTGAATCCCGACTCCCCGGCGGGCTGTCCGCAGCCCACCACGAGGTCTTCGACGCTTTGGGGGTCGAGTTCGGGGAGCTTGGCCAACACCGTGCGAACCACCAAGGCCGTGAGGTCATCGGGTCGCATGTCGACCAGCGAGCCTTTGAATGCACGTCCAATGGGGGTTCGTCCGGTGGCGACAATGACGGCTTCGGGCATGGGTCCTCCTACGAGTTACTGCAAGGTACGTGGAGCCTAACCAAGGCTGCGTCCGGACGACGACCTATGAATCCTTGAGCGGTCCCGCGTCGTCGAAACCTTGACGAACGCCCTGACCGGCTCGTCGGCTCAGCTGGTCGGGATCGAACAGCATCCAGTAGGCGTTGCGGGCGTGCTTGCGCGAACGGTCGTCGAAGACCTTGGCGAGCACGTCGGGATCGTCGGACTCGTCCTCGTGGACGAAGACCTCGAGGATCGGCGTCGCGGTCATCAACTGAGCCTGCATGATGCCCTGGGAGGCCTCGTGCGCACACTGCTTGTCGATCGGCGCCGAGCCGGGCATGCCGAGGGCCACGACAATGGCGCACCCGTCGTGTTGGATCATGTTCATCGCCGCGACGGCGAGGTCCTTGAAGCCGGGCACGGTGCGAGAGATCACGCTGAAGGACTCGCCGTAGCCCGAGCAACTCTCGAGTTCAGCGCGCGCCGAGGCGCCCATGTCAAAACGCGCGAACATCGTGTCGACGACGCCAATGCGCTGGGCGTTGACGGTCTTAGGGGTCTGTTTCTTCTTGGCCACGGCGCTCCGATCCTTCGCACTCACAGTGTAGGGAACGTCGCCGTACCCTTCGCCAGTCATATTTTGGCCGACGTAGAGTTGGCCCAGAGGAAGGTGGGCTATGGCGTGGGACTTTGAAACCGAACCGGAATTCGAAGAGCAACTGGTCTGGATGCGCGGCTTCGTGCGCGAGGAGATCATGCCCATCGAGACCCTAGACCTCAGCCACGATCAGGCGCTGACGTTCATCAAGCCACTCCAGGATCAGGTTCGCGAGCGCGGCCTCTGGGCCGCGCACCTGCCGCAGGATCTCGGCGGCACGGGATTCGGTCAGGTGCGCTTAGGACTCATGCACGAGATCCTCGGTCAGACGCCCTACGGACCGGTCGTCTTCGGCAACAACGCGCCCGACAGCGGCAACGCCGAACTGTTGGCGGCCGGCATGGAGATGACCGGACAGGAGTACATACGCGAACGTTGGCTGCAGCCGCTGCTGGACGGCACCATGCGCTCGGGATTCTCGATGACCGAACCGGAAACGGCCGGGAGCGATCCGCGACTCCTGAAGACGCGCGCCGTCAAGGACGGCGACGAGTGGGTGCTCAACGGTCACAAGTGGTACACGACCAACGGATCGGTCGCCGACATCTTGGTCGTCATGGCCGTCACCAATCCCGACATTCACCCCTACCAGGGGTCCTCGATGTTCGTCGTCGCCGCCGACACGCCGGGCGTCAACATCGTGCGCGACGTCGGTTCGATGGATGACCCCGACAACCACTACGGGCGCTTCGGGAACCACGCGGAGATCCGTTACGTCGACGTGCGGATACCGGCCGAGAATCTCATCGGCCCCGAAGGTTCCGGCTTCCTGCTCGCCCAGGCGCGCCTCGGACCGGGACGGATCCATCACTGCATGCGCTGGCTCGGACAGTCCCAGCGCGCCTTCGACATGATGTGCGAACGCGCGGTCAGTCGCTTCACGCACGGTTCGTTGCTGTCAGAGAAGCAGACGGTGCAGAACTGGATCGCCGATAGCCGAGCCGAGATGCACGCCGCGCGTCTGATGACGCTGCACGCCGCGTGGAAGATGGATCAGGTCGGCGCGTCGGCCTCGCGCGACGAGATCGCGATGATCAAGTACTACGGCGCCGCGGTACTGCACAACGTCATCGACCGCGCGATCCAGACGCACGGGGCCCTCGGGTACTCAACGGACCTGCCGCTCGAGCGCATGTACCGGTGGGCGCGCGCCGCGCGTATCTACGACGGCCCCGACGAAGTCCACCGCCAGACCGTGGCGCGTCACGCGTTGAAGAACTACACGCCGAGTGAAGTCCCGAGTGAGTTCATTCCCGTTCGAGAGGCCGCGGCGCGCGAGAAGTTCGCGGGCATGCTGGAGTTCCTCGAGGCCGAGACGGTCTAACGAGGCGCCAGTCCCTCGACGGCCTCTTGGAGGTCGACCCCGAAGGGGACGATCGCCAGCGTCGGTATCTGGACACCGGCCTCGATGTAGCGAAGCACGTGTTCGCGACAGGCTTCGTAGGAGCCGTGGACGATTAGTTCGTCGACGACCGAATCGGGGATCACTTCGTTCGCCAGTTTGCGGTTCCCTTCGGCCCAGGCGTCCCACATCGGTTGCAGCGCCTCGCCGCGACCCAGCCACCGGTGAAATTCGGCGTAGGCGTTCACCGTCAGATACGAAGAGATCATTCGACGACCGATCATGCGCGCGACCTCGGCGTCGGCCGTGGGCACGACGAAGAGACGCGCGGCGATCGTCTTGCCCTCGCCGACTTCGGCGCGGCACTGCGCGACGTCATTCGCGCCGAGCCAGTTGAGGATGGCGCCGTCAGCTTCGCGGCCGGCGAGGCGCAGCATGCCCGGTCGCAGTGCCCCGAGGAGTATCGGCGGGCGCACGAGGACTGGACGCGAGAGTTTGAAGCCGTGGACTTCAAAGGTCTCGAAGACTTCGTCGATCTTCTCGCCGTCGAGCGCGCGCTTGACGAATCTCAAGACGTCGCGGGTGCGCGCGTAGGGCTTCTCGTACTTGACTCCGTTCCAGCGTTGGACGACCGGTTCACTCGAGGCGCCGAGCCCCATGATGAATCGGCCCTCGGCGACTTCGGCCATCGAGGCGATACTCATGGCGAGCAGACCCGCGCCACGAGTGAACACCGGCGTGACCGCGACGCCCAGATTCAGACTCGGCTCCCAGATCGCGGCCAAGGTGAGCGGCGTGAATCCGTCGGTCCCGTCGACCTCGGCCGACCAGAGGTCGGTGTAGCCGAGGTCGGCGATGCGGTGGAACCACTCTTTGTGGTCGCGCAGCGAGACGCCGTCGAAGGGGATCGTGATGCCGTAGCGAGAGTCCATCTAGTCAGTGTTCCAGATGGGCGTGCGTTCTCCATTTTTTTGTGCCGGTCTGCACCATCGCCCGGCATTAGCTGAGGTAGTCGCCACCTCGTGGCTTGGGTACTTTGAGACCGCGCCGCTCGAGGTCGTGAACCCAGCGGTCGATCAACGTCTCGAGCACGGCGACGCGTGCGTAGTGCTTGCTTTCGGCGGGGATCAGGTCCCAGTGGGCGTGGGGCCTATCGGTCATATCGACCATGTCCTCGAGCGCGTCTACGTACGCGCCACGCTTTTCGCGGTTGCGCCAGTCGTCGGGCGTGAGCTTCCACTGCTTAAGGGGATCGCCTTCGCGGTCCTTGAAGCGCTTCAGTTGTTCCTCGTCCGAGATGTGCAGCCAGAACTTCACGAGCGTGACGTCGTTGTCAACGAGCAGTCGCTCAAACTCCACGATCTCCTGTCCGGAACGCTTCGCGGTCGCCTTGTCGATGAGACCTTCGACGCGTTCAACGAGGAGACGTCCGTACCACGAGCGGTCAAAGACCGTCATTCCGCCGGTCCCCGCAATGTAGGACTGGAAACGCCAGAGGAAGACGTGCCGGAGTTCATCGGCGGTCGGAGGACCAATAGGCACGACACGGACGTGACGCGGGTCGATGCTCGCGGTCAAGCGGCGAATCGCGCCGCCCTTGCCGGCGGCGTCGAATCCTTCGAACAGGACCACGAGGCCTGGGGCCACGATCTTCGGGTCGAGAAGACCGGCCGTGAACAGACGAAGCTGCGTCAGTCGGTGCTGGGCCACCGCAACCCGATCTTGGGATTTGGCCTTATCCATCGACAAAGAAAGGTCGATTTCATCGACACGATTCGTCACGGCGTCACCCATCGCTTCGGCAGTAGTGAGTACACGGAGGTCCTTTCACTGTTTGAAAAGTAGTCCAGGTCGAACGGACGCGGTGGCCCCGTCGCAAGTGCGTCGCGGATATCAGAGGTTCAATATCGATTGTACGAAGCATTCAGGAGATATCGGATAGCTATGGCTCGGTATTGAAGACGAGTATCTCGCCGGTGTAGACCGCCACCCACACCCGTCCCGTCGTACCGTCGTAGGTGACCCCGACCGGGTTGGTGCCGGTCGGCACGACCTGGAGGATCTTCAGATTGCTCGACGCCAATTCGGTCACCGTGTTGGAGAGATAGTTCACGACGTACAGCGCGGTCCCGTCCGTGGAGATGGCCAGTGAACGACAGTCCGATCCCGTGTGCACTTCGGCCAGGATCTTTCCGGTGCGCCGGTCGATCTTGACGACGTCACCCGGGATGTTGAGCGACGCGTAGAGTAAGTCCGGATTCTGTGGGTCGATGACGACGTGTCGCACGTTGTCGACGCCACCGATCTGTCCCACGACTTTGAAGGTCGAAAGACTGATGACGTCAATCACGTCGCTGCCCATAATTGCGACGTACGCGAGATGTGAGTCGGGGGAGATGGCGATGCCGCGCGGATAGGCACCCACGGGAATCGTGGCGACGAGATGATGCGACGCCTCATCGACGACGCTGACCGTCCACGAACACCAGTTGGTCGCGATGACGTACTTGTCGTTCGGTGTCACGGCGACGTACTTCGGCACCATACCGACCGGCGCGACGCCGACGATGGAGAGCGTCTTGGTGCTGAGCTCGTACAGGAAGCTCGGCGTGTCGCCGGCCGCCAGCGCCGAGCCCGGCGTGCAGGTGTCCGAGCCCTCCGGACCCGAGCCCGTTCCGTACATCGAATAGTTCGAGACCCACACGTCCTGACCGTCGGGCGTGACGGCCGCTTCGACGGGCGCCCCGTGCGTCACACCTGGTCGCCCGGGTACTCCGAAGTGCGCCAATTCGACACCGTCACTGATCGTCTTGAGCAACGTTCCGGACGAGTTATAGACCGTCATCGTGTGGCGATACATCATGTTCTGGGCGAAGATCATTCCGGTGTTCGTCGACGTGACGGACTTGGGCGAGATGTCACCCGTGATGACTTTGTAGAGCGAAAGCCGACGAGACGAAGCCTTGGGACCGGGCGGCACGATCTTGTTGAGGGGTGTGGGCACGGACGTCGTGGTTGATTCCGGCATCGTTGAGGTGGTGGGTGACGTGGTCGTCGTCGCATCGGAGTTGCCCTTGCTGGAGAGTGCAAAGTTGAATCCGAACGCAATCAGGGCGACCACGACGAGAACCGCACCGATTCGAACGGAACCGAATGGCCGCCACTTCCACCTACGGCGAGCAGCCGCATGACGGAGCTTCGACATGGATGAATCGTACCTGAGTACTACAAAAGTTCTCAGGGCCGATTGTTATCAGATCTTTCGCCGCATATTTTGCCTTACCACGTTGCGCGCGGCGGACGTCTTCAATTGGCCGCTCGACGTGATTCGAAATTCCAGAACGCTTGGGAGACTCGATTCACGACTTCTCTCCCGTACGCTTCGCTCGGGTTTGACGCCGTCATGACGACCGCCAAGTAGTACGTCCTTCCGAGGTGCACGTAGCCCGCCGTGTTGACCTGCCAGCCCGTCGCCTTCTCGGGATACCAGCCGTCCTTCACGCCGACGGTGGCGCTTGAGGGCACTCCCGTCGGGATCCCGAAGCGTTCGTAATCCACGACGTTCTCCATCAGATTCTGTTCGTACTCCTGGGACTCTTGGTCCAGGTAGTCGTGAGGGAAGAGGATCGACTTAAGCAGATTGAGTTGGTCCCGGGGCGTCGTCTCGATGAGTCCCCAGTCCCAATTTGGAATCGTCTGCGTGAAATGGATGTCGTCATTGAACTCAGTGACCGAAGGGAGTTGTCCGATCGTGACCCACAGTGATTCGGCAGCTTTGTTGTCAGAATATTCGATCATTTTGGTGGCGAGTGTCATCTCCTTCGCGGTGAGATCACGACGATCGTTCTGGCTCTCCCAGAGCAAGACGGCGAGGATGTCGATCTTCGCCATGCTCGCGGTGACTTCGCGGACTCCCGGTCGATAGATGTATGTCTGATGTGTCGTCACGTCATAGAGCGCCGCGGAGACGTTGTCCGTTCGCGTCGCGAGATACGCGGCGAGCGACGCGCTGTGGAACGGATCTTCGATCCGCGCCGAGACGGGGACATTCGTGGTCGTGGGCGACGTCGTCACGGTGCTGGACGTCGACGAAGTCGACGATGAAGTGGTCGAGGTCGCGGCGTCAATCGACGTCGACGAATGTGGTTGTTGCGCGCCGAAGGAGTCACTGCCGGTCTCGATGGCGAATCCGGCAGCCGCGACGAGGATGATCACGGTCGCCGCGAGCCGATTTGCTACGCGACCGGACCCGCGAACCGTAGGCCGTTGCCGTTTTCTCCTATGTTGACCGCGTCCCATGGATGTTGTTGGCCCAATCCCTGATAGAAGAGGCCATGTCCTTCGTCTCTCGTTGAGAGCAGTTTGGCACCGCCGAACGCAGATTGCGTGGACGTCTCAGCCGGGTTGCTGGGCTCGGCGCACGGCGATCACACTCCAGATCGCCTCAACGACACCGAAGGGCCACGCGCCACTCAAGAAGCCGTAAGCGCTGGAGAGTGCGCACCCGAGGGCGAACAGAATGACGAAGCGTCGACCCCGGCGTTCGAACGCGTACATCGCCATCATGAACGTGAGCGCGACGACGCCGTAGATCGTGACGTAGTCCACGATCTACGCTAGGGGAGGCGTTCACGCATGAGATAACGCCGCTCGTAGATCCACATCGCGATGAGGAAGAGCGCCGCGAGCAGCGCGAGCAAGACGGCGTACTTCTCGTGCGGTGGCACGAAGCTGTAGGTGACGATCGAGGTGCCCTGGGGCACCTTCACGCTCTGGTAGACGCCGTCAACGGTCGTGATGGTGACGGACTTGCCGTTCACGTAGGCCTTCCAGCCGGCCATCATCAACTCGGTGCGCACGAGCGTCGAGGCGCCAGCGGGACAGTTCACGGACGTCTTATCCACGTTCGTCGTCGTCACCGTGCACGACGAGGACTTGGTGGAGAGGAACGCTCGCGGGTGGGGCATCTCATAGATGTTGACCTTGGCGTCGGTGTAGGCGAGCTTTACGCCGAGTTTGGTGAGGGCCGGCAAGATCACGAGTGCTTGGGGCATCAGCAGGTACTTCACCGACGCCGCCTCGTAGTTCTTGAAGTGGGCGACGATCTCATTCTCCTGGGCGGTCAGCCCGACAATGCCGTCATGGATCACGAACTGATTCGAGGGTAAAAGTCCCGGGTAGAGCTGGGTCTCGATGTACTTGGAGAACTTCTCGGGGAACGGGAGGTCGATGGCGTTGAGTTCGTTCAGCCCGTACTGCGATCCCCAGTTGGGGGTCAGGACCGCGAAGTCGAAGAAGCGATAGTGACCCTCGTGTTTTTGCAGGAACGTGATCGGTCCCATGTCGACGTTGACGATCTTGGCCGACCCGCCGCCCGGCACGCCGAACATCAACAGCGACTCACCGACCAACACGAAGGCCACGAGCATCGGCACGATCTTGTACTTCGTCAGTCGTCCGAGCACCAAGAGGGCGATGATCGCGATGAAGGGGATCGCGTCGAGGAACGCGTAGATGTAGCGCGCGCGGTGGCCGTAGACGATGCCCTTGTTGAGTGAACTGGCGGCCAGCACGATCCAGATGAGTCCGAGCAACATGACCGAGGTGGTCACCGTGAACAGACGCTTGGCCTTGGCGCTCTCGGCCAAGTCCATCAGGCCGAAGACCGCGAGGAGGATGAACGACAGTTCACAGCTCGACATGATGTAGCGGCCGAATGACACGTTCTCGATCAACGGAATCAAGTTCCAGACCTTGCGTATATCTAAGAAGTCCCACGCGCCACAGAGTCCGATCACGGTCCAGATGGCGAGGTAAATGCGAAGCGGTCGAAGGCGCTTGCCGAAGAGACCCAACAGCGCCAACGCCCCAACGCTCGCGGTGAAGTACCCGCCGATCCCGCCCCAGACGCTCGCGACGTTGAGATTGGTGAAGAGAGTGCCGTGGACGTAAGGGTCGAAGAACATCTGTATGGCGTGAATCGAGATATGTGCGGTGCCGTCAATCGCCGCGGTGTGATGACCAAGGTTCGCGACTTTGGTGAAATCCGCGAAGGGCACGAGGATTGGCAACGACAGGAGAATGCCGATGCCGCCGGCGATGCCGAGTCGACCGATGGCGCGCGGCCTCGTGTCTCGTGGCAATGAGAACAGGCGAACGGCGGCCCAACCAAGGGCGAACAGACCATTGAAGTACGCGACCTCGGGGAAGCCCGCGTAGAAGGCCAGGGCGATTGCAATCGCCGCCAGATACCAGCCCCGCCGGTTCTTGGACTGGGCGGAGTCGTAGATCATTTCGATGCCGAGCAGGAGCAACGGCAAGAACGCGATGGGGTTCAAGACGGCGTTGCCGACCCAGGAGAAGGTGCCATTCAAGGCGAAGAGACAGCCCGCCGCGGTGGCGAAGATCACCGGCACACCGAGGCGCTTGGCGAGGAAGTAGGCCGAGAAACCGGCGATCACTTCGAGGCAGATGTGGAACCAGAGAAGTCCGGCCGGGAACGCGAACAACAAGGTGAGTGGGAAGAGCGAGGCCGCCTGCATCTCCCCGGCCAAGGGCTGACCGAGCCCTTCGTAGTAGTTCCACCACGGCAGGTGTCCGTGCAGGATGTCCATCGCCGAGAGATGACCGAGGGGCTGGGTGATGAATCCGACGTTCGGGTCGATCATCGGGCGCCCGCACGTGATGTGACAGATGTTCGTCGAGATGTTGGCCGTCCACCAGACGGGACTGATGTTCGATTCGCCTATGAGGTACAGACCGTTGCCGATCAGGACGGCCAACAGGATCAGGAGCAGGGGAGTGGCCCACGGTGGGAGTCGCCGATAGAAAGTGAGGAACCGTTTCCACGCTGACGTCACGACTTCAGGCTACAAGAGTCGATGATTCAAAAGCGATGACTTCAGCGCGGCAGATAGAACATCGTCTCACCAAGCAGCAGCAGCGCCTCGGGGAAGAACGGATCCTTGAAGGTGCCGAAGATGTCCCATCGGCGGATAAAGCGATTGCGGTCCTCCAAGGGATCCAGACTGCCGCGCGACGAACTGACGTGGTGAATCAACTGCACGTCCGGGGTGTAGAGGACGAAACACGTGTCGCTTTGGGCGCGCAGGCATAGATCGATGTCGTTCATCGTTACGGCCAAGCGTTCGTCCATGCCCCCGAGTGAATTCCAGAATTCGCGCCTCGCCATTTGGACCGCGCCGGTGACGGCGGCGACGTCGCGGGTTGACCTCGAGAACTGGTCGAGGTGCGGGTAGTTGGAGTCCGTGCGCAAATGCTGGGGGTAGGGCGAGACGACGATGCTCTCGTGCTCTCGATGTCCGAACTGGTCCAAGAGACACGCCCCGACGATGCCGACGTCCGGCAACGCCGCGAGAGAGACCATTCGTTCCAGCCAATCCGGCGTCATCAAAATCGTGTCGTTGTTGAGCGTGACGACGAAGTCGGCGCTCGAGTGGTTGACCCCGCGATTGACGATCTTGGCGTAGTTGAACGGCCCCGGACACGGCACGACCCGATACTTTGAGTTCGCGAAGTACTCGAGTGATTCCGGCTCGACCGAGTCGTTGTCGAGCAGGATGATGTCCCAATTTTGATAGGTCGTCTTGTTCTCGAGCGCTTCGATGCAATTGCGCACCAGATCGATGCGGTCGCGCGTCGGGATGATGACGTCGATCGACGGTTGCGGCGAGGGTACGTCAATCTTCCAGGCCGACAGTCCGGGTACCCGACCCGGTTCAACATCGCCGCGCCATCCGCGGCGCGCCAGCGCCTTTTCGGTGACACGACAGGTGTCGGCGTCGATGTGATCACGCACGAAGGCCAATTCCGGTCTCGCCGCCGGCAAGACCAGATTCACGTGTCGAAAGACTGCGCCCGACTCACTCAATCGGAGATAGACGTCGTGTTCAAAGGCCCAGCCGGCCGTCGCGTCGAAACCACCGATTTCACGAAGTGTGGCGACGCGCAGCAGTGCCGGTCGACCTACGAGGTTGTAGCTGAGCAGCGTGTGGGGAGGGACCGATGAGAATTTGAATAACGGGGTAAACCGATTCGGACCGTTTTCGTCAGCGAAGACGACGTCGTCATCCACGGTCGCGTGGTTGAAGAGCGCGAGCAAGGCGGTGGCACGTGACTCCTCGGTGCTCGTCGTGTCGCACACAAAAATCCACGTCGCCGTCGTCTCATCGAGCGCCTCATTGGCTGCGCTTATTGCGTCCGGCGCGGGATTTCGTTCATCAACCACGACGGTGGTCACGTCGTCCGTCGATACCTCAAAGGAGGCGAGGTTGACGAATCGAATCGCGGTTTTGGGCGAATAGTTGAGGGGAAAGACCTTCGACTTGTCCTCCGGTATGGCTTCGCGGGCGAATTGCGCGGTGGCTTTGATTGGTCCGTCGCGTCGTGACGCGCGCAGCCGGCGAAAGAGTTGGAGAATTGGCCGTCCGAATTTTCGAGCGATTCGATAGCGTCTCGTGTCTTCGCCGAGGAGTTCACCGAGTATCCGTTGCCACCGCTTACCTGACATCAAGTGCATGTCGTAGTGAAAGGCGGCCCAGCGGCGCTTCATCTCCTCATCGCTGACTACCGGTTGATCAGACTCGCCGTCGAGGTCGAATCGTTGGAAGACTGGCACTCGGTCATGCTTTCGCTCGGGGAACGTCGATCCTCGGAACCTACGACGCGTACCAAATTTAACGTTCGCGAACCGACCGGTCCGTGCACCGGCGTAAGTCCGTTCGAAAGCGCCGAATCGTCCGTCTCCAGACCCGTAATTCGGTGCGGACGGCATGTTACATTGCCTTACTCAATTAATCAGCAAGGTGATATCTCACAAGAAAGAGGTTTGCATGACCGAGGTCGTGGAGCGAAGCGAAGATGCCTCATCCCCGAATCGACTGAAC
>Ga0182030_10021833_pt1 | contig 11955 bp, 11 predicted proteins | sample 812S3MmetaG_FD_121299 | JGI IMG/M metagenome (GOLD analysis project Ga0182030, IMG submission 121299) | Permafrost microbial communities from Stordalen Mire, Sweden - 812S3M metaG (Illumina Assembly) | ecosystem: Environmental > Terrestrial > Soil > Wetlands > Permafrost | place: Sweden...
ACTGCGTGATTTGCCTCGCGCTCTGCCGCCGCCGAACCGGAATTACGGAAATGTTCTCTTTCATGCAACCCATCTTGCCTCGCCCTCCGACGTTCGCATAGATGGGTTACTCGGGTGGTTACTATCAACCAGCGGGGCATGGACTCGCCAGAATGATGAGTGTTCCGAATCCAACGCCGATTTTTCGGATTGTGCATGTGGACTGCCTGCGGACGTTGCTGCAACGCGGCGGGCTGCACGCCGCCAATCACACCCCAAACGACGGCTTGCCCTACCGCACAATTCACAATGTGGAGATTCAGGGCCAGCGGCATATCCGCAACATTCCTTGCGGGCCGGGCGGCACATTGCATGATTACGTCCCGTTCTATTTCGGTTATCTCTCGCCGATGCTCTTGCAGTTGAAAACCGGGCGCGTCGCGGGATACAACGAAGGGCAAGAGCCATTGGTTTATCTCAAAAGCACCGTTCAAGCGGTGGCGGATGCGGGAATTCGGTTCGTTTTCTCGAACGGCCACGGGATTGCGGCCTATACCGAATGGTTCGACGATGTGACCCGGTTGGACAAAGTGGATTGGGACGTGATTTATCTGAGGTATTGGCGCGACGATGTGAATGACATGGATCGCCAGCGGCGGAAGCAGGCGGAGTTCCTGATTCACCAGTCCTGCCCTTGGGCGCTGATTCAGGAAATCGGCGTGCTGAACGCACCGGCCAAAACGCGCGTCGAGCAAATTCTGAATGATTTTGACGCGAGCCAACGAACGGTTGTCAACGTCCGGGCAAACTGGTACTACTAACGGAGAATCGCGCATGATTGAATTGACCCAAGGTAACATTTTGAAGGCGGATGCCGAGGCATTGGTGAACACCGTCAATTGCGTCGGGTTCATGGGCAAGGGCATCGCCCTGCAATTTAAGAAGGCTTACCCGGAGAACTTCGACGCTTACCACAAAGCGTGCGCCACGGGGGAGGTTCAGCCGGGCCGCATGTTCATCTTTGACCTGCATTCCATGCTGAATCCGAAATACGTCATCAATTTCCCTACCAAGCGCGACTGGCGGCAGAAATCACGTTACGAAGATGTCGGGAGCGGGTTAAAGGCGCTGGTGGCGGACGTGCAGCGGCTACGCATAAGCAGCATTGCGGTTCCGCCGTTGGGATGCGGCCTGGGCGGGCTGAATTGGCGCAAGGTGTGCCCGATGATTGAAAAGGCTTTCGCGCAATTGCCAAATGTTCGCGTGATGATCTTTGAACCAGTGGGCGCGCCGGATGCGAAAACAATGCCAGTGCGAACCGCACGACCGAAGCTCACGGTAGCGCGGGCGCTGTTTATCCGGCTGATGGATCAGTACGCGGCGCAAGCCTATCGGCTGACATTATTAGAAATCCAGAAGCTCGCTTACTTTTTGCAGGAAGCCGGGCAACCATTGAGGTTGAAATATCAGGCTCACCATTACGGGCCATACGCGCCCAACCTCAACAAAGTGCTGGAGGTCCTTGAGCGCCATTACACTTCCGGTTATGGGGACACCCAAAAACCGGATGTGGAAATTGAATTGCTGGCCGGAGCCGCCGACGAAGCCACGGCTTTTCTCGCCGATCATGCAGCCGAACACGAGCGGCTGGCGCGGGTGAACCGATTGATCGAAGGGTTCGAGACTCCCTACGGTTTGGAATTGCTTTCATCTGTGCATTGGCTGGCGGTTCATGCGAGTCCACCAGCCGCAGATAAGGATGAAGCTGTTAGGGGGATTGCAACGTGGAATGAACGTAAGCAACGAATGTTTCGAGGCGAACATATTCGATTGGCTTGGGACCGGCTGGCGACCGAGAAATGGATTGCGTAGCTGTCACTCATACAAACCCGCACAAGTCAGGAAGGTTATGTGCTGTGCCCCTAACGATCACTTGGAGTTCTCCATCCGTCATCGTCGCAGCGTCGCGGCACAGCAGGGACACCTTGGGCGGCGACCCCCAGCAAAGTCCTAACTCCTGCTCAACTGATGAACTCCGACGAGCAACCACAAAAATTAGGTGGCGTCAAAACTCCAAAACACTCCGAATTGATCGCCTGCCTCGGCTGGAATCACTCGTTTGGCCACTATCTTGCCGCCTACGAACGCGCAGTGGAAGTGCTGTTCAAATCCATTGACGAGGGACACCAGGCGATTGATCTCATAGCTCCGCCGCTGCTTTTCCTCATGCGCCATTCGATGGAACTAGGCTATAAATTTTCCCTTTGGGAACTCCACCGGATGAACGGCGAGCCGTACGACCCAAAAGCCTATAAGAATCACCGGCTTGACCAACTCCACGAAGCCTTGCAGACCCAGCATGAAAAAGCGGTGAAGAAATACGACCTGCCGGATAGCCACGTCGATAATTTTGTTGAGTATAGCGCCAAAACCGAAGCCGGATTGAAACAATTTATCGCGCTCGACGCCGGTTCATTCAATTTCCGATACCCGATTGATAACACCGGCAAGCCCAATTTCGACCAGAACCAGACCGTTGACCTGGTTGCGTTGAAATTGCTTTATGGTGACGCCATGATTCTCCTTCGCCATACGGCGGACGTGCTGGGTGAATACGTTGACATCCACAATTACATGATGCGCGATTTCCACGGCTCATTTTAATTAGCTGTCGTGAGCCTGGAATGATTTTGGCGCGAACCTGTCCGGGTGTGTTCCCAGCCTGTGTGGCAATAGTGTGAGGGTTAAGCTGCATAGGCAATTAAGCCTCTGCAAATTGAGAAAGGTATCGAATGAAAGGTAAGATGACACCGCAGGCAGCCTCGCGCATTCAGAGCGCGACAGCCAGATCGCACGGCCAGGTGGGCAAGGGCAGTTTTCCCGCCCGCGCCCAATCCGCCGCCTCGAAAAACTCCGCGCCAACCGCCCAAGGGGCAATGAGTCATGGCCAGGGCCAAGCTCCAACAAATTGAACTGACCTCCGGCGATAGCGCCGCCCAGCCGCCATTTCCCGGCGGCTGGGCCTTGGCCATCTTCGAGGCAATTAGAGCGTTCGCTTCCGCGCTCGCGGACGAACACGAGTTGCCGATCAGCCAGCGGACGAAAGTGCGCATTAAGGCTGCGGGCATCGTGAAGCAGAGCAGCTATGACGAGATTGAATCCAAACTTGTCGAAATGGTATCGGCGTTGTTTCCGAACATTTCTGCTATCAACGGGTTTGCAAGAAAGTACGTAAACGAATACTTCCGACACTGGAAATGCGCGGGCGACATCGCGCCAACTTGGATAAAGTCGCTCGGTTTCGAGCCAGGCGAATCGTCCGTGCTTGGCCGTGCGTTCATCCGCGACCTTGTGCTGCGCCTTTGCTACTTGGAAAGCTCGGAGCGACGGTTGAGCAATCGCGCATTTGACGAGGCAGAAATGGCGTTTCTTCGGCACGATTGCCCTAAGCAGGTCTATCAGGCGCTGATTTCCGAGCGGGCGCGGTCTGAAAAAATGTCGCAAGAGAAACTGGCCGAGAAATTGGCTACCCATGATAGGGCGCTTCGCCGGATTAAAGCGGGCGAGGAGGCTCCGCCGTTGAAACTCGTTATCAGCTTAAAACCTGCACCAGCAGGCCACCGGCTGCTTGCGGGCATTGGGTTCGTTGACCATTTGCTCAGAACGCTGGGACTGGAGAAGAGCGTACTGCACAACGAATTCCTGTCCATCGCCAGCGTCTTCTTCCGGCATCATCCAACGATCCTGAAGGACTTCGTTGGCCGCATAGCTCGGCAGACCGAATCCGGCGAGGTCCGGCATGAGGCTTGTGACTTTGAGAAATACATCGGGTATGGCGATCATTTGCTTCTACACCCAGGTTTCGAGGGACTCTATCCAGAAATGCCCGACGCGCTGTGGCGATGTCATCTTTACACGCTGCAATTCGCGCGTCTTGTGGATTTGGCACAAGCATATTACCAATTCGCAAAAGAGGACAGCGACGCGCCGCTCGACAAGTTCTTGCGCGAGGCTGAAAACGAATCCACCGAATGCCCTCATCGGTGGATGGGGAAACTCCAATCGCACCGGCGCGATTCGCCCAGGTTCAACCGACCAGAATCGCCCGGCTTCTGAATTCGGAGAATACGGAGGATCGGCGGGATGAACGGCGGTTTAGGCAGGATACATGACAGCACATGACCAGGAAGTGCCAGTGAAATACCGCCCGCGCACACTTGGCAGTGTCATAAAGCCGCATTAAATGGCACCCTCGCGCCACCTTGGTTGTCATGTGCAGCGGTATGGGCAATTAGCGTAAACCATTGAAATGCAACAGGTATTCAATACGACGACGTGCCGTAACCCCCGGAAAACCCTCTCTCGTGAGCCTCGCGTACGCGCGCGCGGGCCAAGTAGCGGGCGATTTGGCGGGGTTCGATGTCGAAAACCTCGTGGAAAAAGTCGTAAACGAGTGACGGCTCGTATTCGAGGTAATTGGCGAGCCACGCAGCGGCCTTTATACGCTGCTCAACCTCCCGGCGCGTCGCCTTGACGTAGGGCTTTTGCTGGCCGGGCCGGATGGTGGGGCGTTTCTTATTCATGGTCTGCATGGTCTGCATGGTTTTTCCGTCCAAGCTCCCGCGCGTATAGCGAGGTTTTTTCGTCGGAAACACCATGTCCAACCATGTGACCGTGTAACGACTCGATGCGATAGCGGCGGGCATGGCCTTGGCCTTCCACCACAAATCGGCACTCCGACACAAGCCGGTGGTCATACCGGGCCAGCAAACGGCCAAACGCGGATTTTTCCCGGCGGCCAAGGATTGCATCCGTGCCGATGATGCTTTCAAACAGCCCGTGTTGTTGTGCCAGCGTTACAACTTCGGCAAACGTCAACGGCGCGGGTTTGGCACTCATTTCCTTGACCAGAGAGCGCATGTCCTCACTGTCGGGGTCTGCGGTAGCTGAGACATCCGCCGTCGATAGTGGGCAACTAAATCCGGCAGCTTCGATGATGCCGCCGACAACGTCTGCCCAAGTCGGAAAAGCCGAATGGCCACGAGACGGCCCAGGACGGGCCTTGGCGTCCCAATGGCGCACCAGCGCCCAAAGCGCGGAAAGTATTTTGCCTCGCATCGAAAGGAGGGCGGGCAAGTCCAGAACGCGAGAGAACTTCCGATCTTCGGCCCGTTCGACTTCCAAGTGCAATTCGACAAACAAGGAACGACGGCGCATGTCAGGTGAGACGGTCATCCCGTTGCCGGTACAGAAAACCGTGGCTAGGTTGTCGCCCGTCACGTTCTCATTGACTCCCAACTTTCGCCCGCCAAAGACAGGAGCACTCAAGAATGCTTCGAGGGGTTCGCTCGAAAGCCTCCCTTTGATGTTGTCAAAGAAAAGAACCTGTTGTCCTTCGCGGATGGTCGTAATCAGGGCCTTGCGAATCTCGTCGTCATCGTCGGCCTTGGATGCAATCGGCATCGCGCCCAGAGTCGGAACAACGCAGATTTGCGCGAGCAGGGTTTTCCCGGCCCCCTCAGCGTTTGCCAGGAAGATAAAACAAGGGCGCAAGGATTTCTGGGGCAAAAGCTGGCTGGCATAGACGCCGAGCATTGCCGCCACAGTCACGGCTTTGGAGCGGTCGCCATCCGCGAATCGAAATTCGGCCAACAGGTCATAGAGCGTTTGCCGGGCGGCGTCAAGGGTCACGTCCAAGTCATAATCGGCATCGGAAAGCGTGAGAGTCTGCGTTTGCGCGTGATAGCCAAACGGCAGCAAATCCAGTTTGCCGCCTTCGGCGATGATTGGCAGGCGAGCGCGGTTCACTCGACGTACACGGCGCAACTTTTCTTGGAATTGCGGAGCGGCCAACGTGCCGCGAGCCTCGTTGTCCGACATGGTGACGTTGAACTCGAAAGTATTCTCCCCAACGGTCTTGGCCCGGTATCCAACAAAGAACTGTTCAGCCCAGGAGCGGAAGGACTGCGGCGTGATCGGTTTCAAGTCGCCGTCAGCCAGCGTGACAACCTCGCCGTTGCGTAGAAAAATATCTTTGTCGGCAAGCACATCGCCCAGGTCGCGGGCAAAGTCGGAAAGCAGGCGGTCGCTGCCCGGCAACCGGATTTTTGGGCGAGTGTCGGCGATGGCGCGTTGCAGGTCGTCGCCAGGCGCATCCGGCCCCGGCGCGAAGTGCGGCGTGTCCTGCGTCAGTTGGTCAAGGTCGCAAGCCTGCCCCCCGGCCGCAAAGTAGTCCGCTGCGTCTTTAACCGGCTTTCCGCCAACGTCGGGACATTCTATGACTTTGAGGCTGGCAGCGACTCCATTTAGCGCGGTAGCTACCTTGCGGGCGTGTGCCCGGCCCGGCGCGTCCTCGTCGGCAACGATTATGACTTCCGCGCCACGCAACGTTTCCGAATAGCTTTTCTCCCATTTGCCAGCGCCGCCTGGATTGCATGTCGCGGTAAAGCCATGCGCCACCGTCGCCAGAACGTCTTTCTCGCCTTCGCAAACGAAAATCGGCCTTCCAGCCTTGATGGCGGCCAGTATTTCCGGCAAGCGAAAGAGAACTTTTTGGACGCCGTTCATTTTCCACAACCAACCGCCTTTGCCATCCGGTTGACGTTGCCGGAAGTCTTTCGGGTTGAATCGAACAACTTCAAAAATCAGCCTGCCGCTGGAATCGTAGTATGGGTAAGTGGCGACGATTTGTTTTGCGTGGCCATTGTCCCGAGGCTCGTCGGCGAATAAATCGGCCAACGTGATGCCGATGGCGGCGCAGACATTCTCCGGCGTGCATCCCGCGTGGCAGTGGAGTATGATTCGGCCATCCGCGCCCGTCGCAATGCTAAGACTGGGATCGCGGTCATCGTGCGCGGGGCAACGGGTAGTCCATCCGCTGCCGGTTTTGACAATTTGATCGAGCCGCAACAGGATTTCCGCCGTGGTCATGGCCGATGTCACTGCCCATTTGCGGCAATCAGTTGGTTAATTTCCGACTCTAAGAAACCCGCAGCGCGGACGCGGCCAGGCAAACGCACGCGCTTGAGCTTTCCCTCTTGTGCCAGCCGGTCAATTACCCGCACGCAGCAGGCGAGGCGGCGAGCGGCTTCTTTGCGACGAATCACACGCGGCGCGGCATCAGGTAATGGGGCGGTTTTGGCTTGCGTATCGAGTCCGACGCGGAGCATGGCCAAAAGGCGGATACGGTCGGACGGGGAAACGGTCGGGTCGGCCTTCAATCCGGCCTTTAGTAGATCAATCGTTGTCGGCAGCATAATCTTCTTCGTTCGTTTGGGCGCACTTCGCGCCTTTTGCTGCCGCTACGATAGACGCGGCTTTTGCGATGCAGGAGGACTGTTGCGTTTACAGAACCACGGTGGGCTTTCCGCGTGCCAGTGTTAGAAAAAACCGAGCCAGTGTGAGGATTCTTGCAACCAAAAAGACTTTGACGGGTTCCCGTGCGCACGGGCCGGAGTCACCGTTGCTTTGCAGTTTTTTGTAGCGCCTTCAATTTCCTGGGTTTCTTGGCTTTGGTCTTTTGTTGCGAACCAGCGTGGCGCTGCTTTGCCAAAAAGGTCTTGAACCGTTGGAATCGCAAGTCGCACAAGTCTTGGAGGATGATTCGACTATTGTGGAGAGCATCGGCGATGGCTTCGGCTGGCTGATTTTGCCATTCTTGAAATGTCGGCGGCTTGCCGCTGCCAAGCTGTACCAATCGTCCGGCCTTTTCCAGCGCCTTGGTTTGCTCCGCTTCAAAATTCCATTCGGCTTCCGTCATCTGAGGGCGGTTCCTCCCTTTCTCCACAAGAAACCGTTTGACGGCGGCTCTAAGCGCGGGCAAGGCCAATTCTCTGCTTTTGCCGTACACGCCGGGCAGCAAAGGCAATTGCCCGGAGTCTTTCTTGTTGCTGGCCACAATGTCCGCGAATTGGACTGGACTTAACGCTAACCGGACATCGTTGCCCGCGTGTTCCGCCCCCGTTTTCTTTTTTGGCAACTTTTCGATATATCGTTCGGCAGCCATCAGCAATTCGTGGGCAACTTTGACGGCGGCAATCGGCGGCAACGTCGCCGTATCCTTCCGCAGTAATGGGGCAGCTATTCCGGCAAGAGTATCTGGTTTTAAATTCCCGTCCCGAAACAATTCCTCCGGTTCGCGGAACTCATCACTGGCGAAGTCAACCAGCGGAATACCGGAAGCTGACGGACGATTCGCATCGCCTTGAATCTTGCGCAAGAGATACCACGCATCTTGAGCGACGAAGAATTCGACGCCGTGCAACTTCCTACCCGCAATAAAGGGCTGGATGGTTTGCAGCCAGTATTCTTTGACTAAACGCAATTCCGATTCGGGGTTTGAAACTGAGTTCATAAACTCCTCATTAGTCTGCCCGCCGGGGTGCGAATGAGGCGCAAACCCGGCAGGGCTTCTCCGATGGATCAGACCGGAGCAAATCACAGGTTCAGTGTCGTTGACGCAGGGCAGTCTGTTCAAGGCTGATTTGCAAGCAGCGGCCATATTCCGGCGCGGCTCCATCTGCAATCAAGGCCAGCAGGTCGGATTCCAGGATGCCAGCGGCACGCTTGCGGCCCGGCAGTTTCCTTTTCACCAATGCGCCATCTTTGGCCAGGCGGTCAACGAGGCGCAATGAACATCCAAGGCGGCGTGCGGCTTCGGCGCGTCTGAGCAGACGTGGTTCCACCAGTCTCGCGGGTTCGTGAGCGGGACCACCGCCGCCGCGAATGGCCGTGAGCAGGCGAGAACGGTCGCTCGCCGCAAGCGAGGCGTCCGCTTTCAGCGCCGCCCGGATTATCTCTACTGTGTGCGTCATCATTTTTCGCTAAACTCCTTGGCCATCAATTTACCGCAGTAACGAAGAACCGTTTAATGAGTAGTGGGAGAGTAAGTCCGATGAGTGGGAGAGTAGCCACGTCAACCGGGCTGAAGCCTTCATCGTCGCTGACCCACTCCGAATTGCGGCCTTGAATCTATCGAGCAGTGGCGCGTTGGTCAATTCACCTCGCCTTTGTTCGACGAAAAATCGTCGGCTATTCTGATTACAAGTAAGAGGAATTCCTGTCAGACATCTCCCCTAAGCACAGCTTCGGCATTCGGTTCCAATGTGAAACACAATGTTGGAACAATATTGCTTCCAGCGTTGCCGACAACGTTGCGCCAGCGTCCGCCAACATTGGCGGCAGCTACAACACAACGCGGAAACAATAGACCGTCCAGACATTTGCCTTAACTGCCTTTGCCTTGACTCCGAGGCAATTTCTGTTGCATCCGATGTGGATGCTTTGAAGGACGGACGCCCTACCCCTACGGACAATCGTAGCGATTTCGGCTATGCGCTGTGTCAACACCAATCTTCGTGTTGAAATGCGTTGAAGCGCGTTGACGATTTCAACGCCGTTCAACACAAAACGCTCAATCGCGTGTGCATGGCCGATTCGTAAAACTCACTCATTTTTCATGGCACGCCTGACCTCTAAGCGAGCTTAGTGTTTTCGACAGACGCGCTTGAGCCAGGACTTGGACAGAATCCAGACGGCATCCGGCCAACGTGCGGACGCCGACAAAACACGATTTGGACAAACTCCCGTGGCGGTCGCGCGTCGGGGGGTTCGTTCGCGTATTGCCACGTCCAGCGTCGCGGAGTTTTCCTTTTTGCTTTTAGAGGTGGCTGTTGGGCTTCGTCGGCAGGGTGTGCGAACCATTTACGCTCGTTGTGCTGTCGGTCGTCGCTGGCCATGTCAGGTTGCCTCTGTCCTCTCGCGCCGGACTGGCGCACTGCGATTGCTTGCCCCGTTACGGCCCCCAATCAATCGCTTTCTGTCCAGCCGCCGCTACCGCGCCGGTTCGCTGCCGTAACTTTCACTCTGGTTTTGCGCCAGGGGCCAGTCTCACGTTGCCGCCTCGATCTACCAATGCGACGAAAGGTGGGGCCGTTTTTTCGCAAAGCCGTTTGATTGCGGGGAGCGCCTTGACGAAAATCTGGCTGACTTCCGCGCCGGTCAAATCCCCTCTGGAAGTAAGCACGAAGGCGCGTACGTTGGCGGCACGCAATGCATGAATTTCGGAAGCCCGATAGCGAATGTGTTTGTCCTTTGTCAGCACAACCCATCCGCGCTTGCCCACTTCTGCAAGCCATACCTCATCTTTGGCGTCCTGTGGAAAATGTTCGTCATGGATGCGAACTTCTTCGCCAGCGGCACGCAATGCGGCGGGAATGACCTTTCGGCCCAAGGAGCGGTCGATAAAGAAAATCAGACGCTCAGGCGGCGAGGGCAAGTTCGCATCGGACGGCTTCTTCGATGTCTCTCCGTTTACAGCCATAATCGTCCGCCAGTTCGTCAACCGACTCGCCAGCCTTGTAGCGCTCCGCGACAATCGCAGTTGCTACCCCGGTTCCGATGATAGTCGGACGACCAAAAGAAACGGACGGGTCAATCACAATGATTTTTGGTTCGTCGGGCTGTCGTTTGCGTGTAAACGGATAAAGCTGAATGGCCATGCCCGCCGTGTCGTGTTCAATTCGGCGCAAGTGGGCGGCGAGCATCTCCTTCATGGCCAACTGGCCCGCCTCTGAAACGGCAATCAATTGGCCGAAACGGGAGACGATCAGGGAGACGCCATCAGACTCAAATTTTTGTTCCGCGAGCGGGTGCGGCACGCCAAGGTGCTGCTTCACATAATTGAGCGCGGTGCGGACTTTATCCAGGGGGATGTTGTGCTCCCGCCGAATCGCGTCCAAGACGTGAGCCTCCACCAAATTGAGAAACGACAGGGACGGCAATTTTGGGTCGGGCAATTCAATCACTGGTTTGAAAAATTTCTTTCCGAGTTCCGTAGGATAGTGACGGCCACGAACCCAAGAACGCAATGTCGCTGGTGGAATCCGCAGATAGTGCGCCGCCTCCGCGAAGCCGTAGGCGGGCAGTTCGCGCGGGTCACTTGGCGATGCTTTGGCAATGTCGGTTCTCACTGGTATTTCAATTCGTACGGTTCCGCATTCAGAATGGTGACAGCATTCAATAAACGCAAGGTCGTTCGTTCTGTCAATTTGTCAGGGCCAGCACTTCGGCCTTTTTTTCCCGCCAGTTCTTCGCCGTCATGCTCTCGGCGATGGCCCGCAGTTTGCTCAGGGTTTCTTCCGGCGGGATTCGCGGGGCGGTCGCGGCATTGTCACCCATGATGGACGGAAGCATGGCCACGGCCCGGCCTGCGGCCAACTCGCCGACGTGCGTATAGTGCCGCGTCATGGCCGGGCTGCTATGGCCGACAATGGATTCAACCACAGCAAGCGGCGCGTTGCTTTCCCGGCAGAGGGAAACAAACGTATGGCGCAGACTGTGAAAGCCGACTTCCACCACTGCCCGCTTGCCTTTCCCGCCTGTACCGGGCTTGTGCGGTTTGATCTTACACGCGATAAAATGAAGTTGTACCATGTCTGTAACCATATCGCTCCGGCGCAGGTATAGGGCGGCGATTTCTGGCGAGACGTATTCGGCGCGTTGCTCTGGTGCGGTCGTTTCGAGCATTTCCTTCAAGACCGGGTGAATCGGCACAATAACCGGCTTTGGGTTGCGTCTGGCGGTCTTGTTCGGAATACGGCGAATAATGTTGCGGGGCAAGTCCACTTCCGCCCATCGCAGCGTGGCGCAGTCTCCGAGACGCAAGCCGCTGTAAAGACCCAAGCCCAATAGGACGCGCAATTCGCCCGTGGCGGACTGGCAGACATTGCGGAGTTCGTCAATCGTGAGTTCCCGTCGTCCCTGCGCAGTGATGCGCTTGCGTTGGATGTCCTCCCACGGGTTGCCCGTGAGCCGCGCCTTGTTTTTCAGGACTCTGAAAACGAGCGTCAGCAGGTTTAGGTGTTTGTTGTAGGTGCTTGGCGTGAATTTGCCGTGGTTCAGGCTGGCGGCGTATTCTTCGGCGATTGCCTGGGTCACCTCGCGCAAAGTGACGATGTGCGAGTGTTTTTCCTGCAT
>Ga0182030_10021834_pt1 | contig 11955 bp, 12 predicted proteins | sample 812S3MmetaG_FD_121299 | JGI IMG/M metagenome (GOLD analysis project Ga0182030, IMG submission 121299) | Permafrost microbial communities from Stordalen Mire, Sweden - 812S3M metaG (Illumina Assembly) | ecosystem: Environmental > Terrestrial > Soil > Wetlands > Permafrost | place: Sweden...
AAACCGTTCTATCGGTTTCAGGGATCGTCGCCAAGTCGCAGGAGTGGCGCGTCACTCGGCTGGGGTCAGGTGGGAAGCCGCAGATTGATGCAGGCGTGGTGGGTCAGATCCTGCGGCGCGTGAGGGATGGAGCGCCCAGCGAAATAGGACGGGGCGCCGACCACCGCCATGCGCAGCTCGGGTCCGATCGACGCCGCGATCATATCCTTGTCGACGTGTTCGCCGAGCCGCACGCCCGCGTGATAGCGCTCCGCGACAATGTCGGTCATGCCGTTGTCGACGTCGATCTCAGCGGTGATGTCGGGATAGTCGAGACGCAGTTTTTGCACGGCGGGCCAAAGGATCGCCTCGGCGGCATGTTCGCCCGCGACGAGCCGCAGCGCGCCTGCGGGCTTTTTGCGCAACTCGGTCAGCGCGGCGAGCGCGTCGTCGATCCCGTCGAAATGCGGGCCTATCGTTTGCAGCAGCCGCTCGCCCGCTTCCGTCAGCGCGACGCTGCGGGTCGTGCGCGTCAGCAACTGAAGGCCGAGCCGCTCTTCGAGGCCCCGGATCGCGTGGCTCAACGCCGAGGGCGAAACGCCGAGCGCCGCCGCGCCGCGGGTAAAACTGCGCGCGCGCGCGACGGCGAGAAAGGCGGTGAGGTCGCTGGTCGCGTCGCGCGCCATTGCTGAATCCGGCTCATAACCGCATGCCGATTTTTATATCTAATCGTAAAGCAAGGCGCGCGCTAGATTTCCGGGCAGTTGGGAACGCCACATTTCGGCAGAGGAGCGGAGCGATGCAAAAGCGCAAGTTGGGCAAGGACCTCGAAGTTTCGGCGATTGGCCTCGGATGCATGGGCCTCAGCTTCGGCTACGGTCCCGCCACGGATGACAAGGATGCGATCAAGCTGATCCGCGCGGCGTTCGAACGCGGCGTCACCTTTTTCGACACCGCCGAGGCCTACGGGCCGTTCAAGAACGAGGTCGTTGTCGGGGAAGCGCTCGCGCCTTTCCGCGACCAGGTGGTGATTGCGACCAAGTTCGGCTTCAAGGACGGCGATTCCACCAAGGGCATGGATAGCCGGCCGCAGCGCATCCGGGAGGTCGCCGAGGCCTCGCTGAAGCGCCTCAACACGGATCGCATCGATCTCTTCTATCAGCACCGCCCCGATCCCAACGTGCCGATCGAGGACGTCGCGGGCACGGTCAAACAACTGATAACGGAGGGCAAGGTCAAACACTTCGGCCTCTCGGAGGCGGGCGTGCAGACGATCCGCCGCGCCCACGCGGTGCAGCCGGTCGCCGCGTTGCAGAGCGAGTATTCGCTCTGGTGGCGCGAACCGGAAAAGGAAATCCTGCCGACGCTGGAAGATCTCGGCATCGGCTTCGTGCCTTTCAGCCCGCTGGGCAAAGGCTTTCTCACCGGCGCCATCGATGAGACGACGAAATTTGAGGGCTCGGACTATCGCGGTCACGTCTTCCCGCGTTTTTCCGAGGAGAACCGCAAGGCGAACCGGCCGCTCGTCGAGGTTTTAGGTGCGCTGGCGGGCGCGAAGAAGGTGACGCGCGCGCAGATCGCGATCGCCTGGCTGCTCGCGCAAAAGGCCTGGATCGCGCCGATCCCGGGGACGACCAAGCTTAATCGCCTCGAGGAGAATCTCGGCGCGGCGAATGTCCAACTGACCGCGGACGACCTCAGCGCGATGGCTCAGGCGCTCGCACCGGTCAAGGTGCAGGGCGAACGCTATCCCGCCCATCTCGCCGCACGGTCCGGACGCTAGAAGGCCAGTCTGGGGGTGAGCCGGCGGCAATCGCCGGCCTCGGCCATCATCGTGATCCAAGCGATACGATTCAGACCTGCCCCGCGGCCGCGGTGGCGTGGCCTTGCTCGCCAAGACAGCGTAGCGCAAATTTCGATTTACGAAAAAGCGAAGATGTGCTAGGTTAGCTTTTCGGCCAGCCGCCTGATGTAGCGGAGGGAGGACCGACAGGGTTAGCGAGGCGGCCGCGGGCTCAAAAATTTGGAAAAAGCCCTATGGCCTAAAAAAGTTTTTTTGGCCGCCTAACCCTTTGAAAAACATCAAAACCGCCAAAGAAATGTTTGCAAAAATTTGGAGAAAACAAGCAAAAATTTTCGAAAGTTTGGACAAAAAGTTTGGATTTTGGCGCCTCCCCCCGCGCAAAACCGAACCGCGTCGCTGGCGGCGTAAAAAACCCCTCGTCCGCGGGCGGCCGAGGGGTCGGTCGAAGGAAGCTCGGCTTCCCGATCACATCTTCTTGCCGTCGGGCCCGAACTGCTTGAGGTAGGCGATGACGTTCTTGATGTCGTCCTCGCTCTGGAGGCCCGGGAAAGTCATCTTCGTGCCGGGCACCTCGGCCTTCGGGTTCTTCAGGTAGATCGTCAGCGTCGCCTCGTCCCAGGTCAGCCCGGAATTCTTGTTGGCGTCGGAATAATTATAGCCCTCGACGGTTCCCGAGTGACGGCCGACGACGCCGTTGAGCTCCGGCCCGACCATATTCTTCGCCCCTTCGCCGATGTTGTGGCAGACGTGGCACTTCTTGAACACCGCTTCGCCGGCGGCGGCGTCCTGCGCGGAGGCCGCTCCGGCCATGGCGAAGAGCGCCGCGGCCCCCATCATCGAACTCGCTAAAAACTTCACGTCACTTCCTCCTCAGCTACCTGGTTCCGACAAAACCCTTTCGCCGCGCTTCAGCCGGCGCTCGTCCAATCGCGCTATAGCCCTTAGCAAGTTGGGACGAGGCGCGAAAGTCCCCGCTTTGCCGCGCGCGACGTTCTGTCGCGAACCTCGGTCCGCGCTCGCGGCCCGCGGCCGCCGGCGCGGCGGAACTGGCTTGCGCGGGCCCTTGCCGCTATGGTCGCGCGCCCGCGGAGACCGCCATGCCCTCAGAAGTCAAGCAAGCCCAGTTCGGCGCCCGAAGCGTCCCGCTCGAAGCCAAGCAGGATCTGGTCGACGACGTCTTCCACAAGGTCGCCGACCGCTACGACCTGATGAACGACCTGATGTCGATGGGCCTGCATCGCGTCTGGAAGGATATCCTCGTCGCCAAGCTGCGCCCGTCGCGCCATCGCGAATTCGAGCATATCGACGTCGCCGGCGGCACCGGCGATATCGCCTTCCGCGTCGCGAAGGCCGGCGGCGAGCGGACGTCGGTTACGGTCGTCGACGTCAATTCCGACATGCTGCGCGTCGGCGAGCGGCGAGCCGAAAAACGGCGCGAGGGCAAGCAACTCAGCTTCGTCGAGGCCAACGCCGAGGCGCTGCCGTTTCCCGACAATACGTTCGACGGCTACACCATCGCCTTCGGCATCCGCAACGTGCCGCGCCGCGAGCTTGCGCTTGCGGAGGCCTATCGCGTCCTGAAGCGCGGCGGGCGTTTTCTCTGCCTCGAATTCTCGCGCGTCGACCTGCCGGGTTTCGATCGCATTTATGAGGCCTATTCGCAGGCCGCGATCCCCGCGCTCGGCAAGGTCGTGGCGGGCGACGGCGCGCCCTATCGCTATCTCGTGGAGTCGATCCAGCAGTTTCCGACGCCGGAGCTGTTCGCCGACTCCATCGCCGCTGCGGGATTCGCGCGCGTCGATTTCACCCGTCTGACCGGAGGCGTCGTCGCCATCCATTCCGGCTGGAAGCTCTGACTTTGGGGCTACTGTCGTCGACGGGACACGTCCTGAGGATCGCGCGCGCCTCGTTCGTGCTTGCGCGCGAGGGCGCCTTCGTCGGCGTCGATCCGCGCGCGCTGCCGCCGCTCGCGCGGCCCCTTCTCGCCCTGGCCAACATGACGGCGCGCGGCGGCGTTAGCGGGCTTGCCGGCCTCTCCGGCGCGGTCGACCGGCTGGGTCCGTCCTACGTCAAACTTGGGCAATTCCTCGGCACCCGGCCCGACATCGTGGGCGCGAAAGTCGCCGCGCAACTGGAGCGGCTGCAGGATCGCATGGAGCCCGCGCCGCGCTCGGTTGCGGTCGAGCGCGTCGAGGCGGCCTTCGAGCAGCCGATCGGCGACGTCTTCGTGGAGTTCGGGGATTCGGTGGCGGCGGCCTCGATCGCGCAGGTGCATCGCGCCCGCGTGCGCGATGGCGATACCGAGCGCGACGTCGCGGTCAAAGTGCTGCGGCCCGGCGTGGAACGGCGCTTTCAGCGCGACATCGCTGACATGTTCTTCGCCGCGCGCGCCGCCGAGCGGATGGACCCGAACTTGCGCCGGCTTCGACTCGTCGACGTCGTCGATACGCTTGCCCGCTCCGTCCGGATGGAGATTGATTTTCGCCTCGAGGCGGCGGCGGCGGCGGAATTCGCCGAAAATCTCGCCGAGGATCCCGAGTTCCGCGCGCCTGCGATCGATTGGGACCGAACGACCCGCGAAGTTCTGACGATGGAATGGATCGACGGCACGCCGATGACCGATCCCGCGTTGCTGGCGAGCCTCGGCTTCGATCCGCCCGCGCTTGGGCGCCGGCTGATCCAGTCCTTTCTCAGGCACGCCCTGCACGACGGCTTCTTTCACGCCGACATGCATCAGGGCAATTTCCTCGTCGACGCCGACGGGCGCATCGTCGCGCTCGACTTCGGGATCATGGGGCGCCTGGGCCTGAAGGAGCGGCGCTTTCTCGCCGAAATCCTCTACGGCTTCATCCGCAAGGACTACCAGCGCGTCGCCGAGGTGCACTTCGAGGCAGGCTATGTGCCGCACACCTATCGTGTCGAGGATTTCGCGCAGGCGCTGCGCGCGATCGGCGAGCCGATCCACGCCCGCCCCGCCGAACAGATCTCGATGGCTAAACTGCTGACGCTGCTTTTCGAGGTCACCGCGCTGTTCGAGATGACGACGCGGCTGGAACTCGTGATGCTGCAAAAGACGATGGTGGTGGTCGAAGGCGTCGCGCGCAAACTCGATCCGCATCTCAATATGTGGGCGACGGCCGAGCCGGTCGTCGGCGGCTGGATCGCCGACAATCTCGGACCGCGGGGGCGGCTCGAGGATATTGGGCGCGGGGTGTCTCGGCTCGTCCGGCAGATCGGAGATTCGCCGCAACGGCTCGAGAAGCTCGGACGCTGGATCGACCGCTGGGAAGAACGGCCGCCGGACTATTCCCAGCCGCCGCCCTCGCGCGTCGGGGGAATCTCGCTGTGGCTGATTGCCCTGACGCTGATCTGGATCGCGTTTCGCGTGACCTTCGCAAGGTGATCTCAAAAACGCCGAAAGTGGTATATGGATCGCCCTTGCGGCCAGGGCGCGCTTCGGCCCATGCCTAAACTTAAATCTACGTTCAGGCCATCGCTCGCATGACCGCGCTTCCGCTCTCGACCGCTCGCATCCTGCTGATCATCGGCGGGGGCGTCTCCGCCTATAAGTCGCTGGAGCTGATCCGGAGGCTGCGTGAGCGGGGCGCCTCTGTGCGCGTGGTGATGACTGCGGCGGCCAAGCAGTTCGTATCCCCGCTGTCCGCGGCCGCGCTCAGCGGCGCGCCGGTCCGCGACGATCTCTTCAGCCTCGTCGACGAAGCCGAAATGGGCCACATTGAGCTCTCGCGCGCGGCGGATCTCATCGTCGTCGCGCCCGCCACGGCCGATCTTCTCGCGCGCATGGCGCATGGCCTCGCGAACGACCTGGCTTCGACCACGCTGCTCGCCACCGACAAGCGCGTGCTTGTCGCCGCCGCGATGAACGTGCGGATGTGGCTGCATCCGGCCACGCAGCGCAACGTCGCGACGCTCGCCGCAGACGGCGTCGCCTTCGTCGGGCCGGATGAGGGAGAAATGGCTTGCGGCGAATTCGGACCCGGCCGTATGGCCGAACCGCTGGCGATCGTCGAGGCGGTCGAGCATGCACTCGCGCGGCCGACACTCATTCCACTGCCGGCCGCTGCGGCGTCAAAAGGGCCGCTGGCGGGTCGGCATGTCGTGCTGACGGCCGGACCGACGTTCGAGCCGATCGACCCCGTACGCTTTATCGGCAATCGATCCTCCGGCCTGCAGGGCTTCGCGATTGCGCAGGCCGCCGTGGACGCCGGGGCCCGCGTCACCCTGATCCGCGGTCCGGTGTCCCTCCCCGACCCCAAGGGCGCTGAGGTCGTCCGGGTGCAGACGGCGCTGCAAATGCTGGAAGCCGCGCGCGCAGCGCTGCCTGCCGACGTCTTTGTCGCGGCGGCCGCGGTCGCCGACTGGCGCGTCGAAAAGGCCCGCGACCAGAAACTGAAAAAGGGCCCGCAGGGCGCGCCGACCCTGTCTCTTGTCGAAAACCCCGACATCCTCGCGGAGATCGCGAAGCCAGGTACGGCGCGGCCAGCCTTTGTCATCGGGTTCGCCGCCGAAACCGAAAATGTTCTGGAAAATGCGCGGGGCAAGCTTACCCGCAAAGGTTGCGACATCATCGTCGCCAACTGCGTCGCCGAAGGAACCGGCGTTTTTGGCGGCGCCGACAACGAGGTCCAGATCGTTTCGCCTTCGGGGACGGAAGCTTGGCGGCGCATGACAAAGGCGGAAATTGCCAAAAAATTGATCGGGCTCATCGCATTACGATTCGGGGTCCGAACATGATAACTGTGTTGTTTCAGCGCTTTCCGCACGCCGAGGGCTTGCCTTCACCCAATTTCCAGAGTGATGATGCGGCGGGCATGGACCTCATGGCCGCCGTACCGGGAGATGAGGACATCGTCATCAGGCCGGGCGAACGCGCGCTGGTTCCGACAGGTCTGGCAATTGAATTGCCAAGTGGTTATGAAGCACAAATCCGCCCGCGCTCGGGGTTGGCCCTAAAGGAAGGGATAACAGTTCTCAATAGTCCGGGGACCATCGACGCCGATTATCGCGGCGAAATAGGGGTCCTGCTGATAAATCTGGGCGAGAAAGCCTTTTCCGTGCGGCGAGGAGCGCGTATTGCGCAACTTGTCGTTGCTCGCGTAGAACGTGTAGCCCTTGTTGGCGCCAAAACTCTAACAATGACCGCCCGAGGCCCAGGAGGATTTGGGTCAACCGGGCGATCACAGGAGGGAGACCGAGAATGAACCTGCTGTCACGCCGAAGCGTGCTCGCTATCGCGGCCGTAGTCGACATCGCCCTTCACTCCCGCGCCTCGCCGGTCGCCGCGAAGGCGCTTGCGGCGCGGCATAAGCTCCCGCCACGTCATTTGGAGACTCTCTTGCAGGGCCTCGTCCACGCCAAGATCCTGAAGGGCGTGCGGGGCCCTCGCGGTGGCTACGAACTGGCGCGCGAGCGGCGACGAATTTCCGCAGGCGAGATCGTTCGCACGGCTGTTGGGCTCAGCACTGCAGACCCCGACGACATCGGGTCGCGGTCCAAATTGCTCGAAAAAGTCATCGATCCCAGCGTTCGCAAGGCCGGCGAGCCGTTCTTGGCCAATCTCGACGCGATCTCGGTCGAAGACCTTTGCGAGGCGGCCGAGAAGGCGCACGTGCTCGACGACGAGAAATCGAGCGCGGACTTCACAATCTGACAAAGGTATAATGGCTAACCTCTATAACCGGCTGGTCAAATTGGATAGGATGAGGTTCGGCCCCTCGGCCGGCGCGGCCGGCGGGTCCGGGGAGTAACGAACAAATGACGACAAGCCCTGGAGCGCATCCGCCCGGTCGCGGTCGTGTCTACGACTCAATCACGCAGACCATTGGCGATACGCCGATCGTGCGCATCGACCGAATAGCTAGGGAAAAAGGCGTTCACGCCCATCTCCTCGCAAAGCTCGAATTCTTCAATCCGATCTCCAGCGTAAAGGATCGCATCGGCGTCGCGATGATTGACGCCTTGGAAGCGCAAGGTCGCATTGCGCCCGGGCGCGGAATACTGGTCGAGCCGACTTCGGGCAATACAGGCATCGCGCTGGCCTTCGTCGCCGCGGCGCGCGGCCATAAGCTGATCCTGGTGATGCCGGAATCGATGTCGATCGAGCGGCGCAAGATGCTCGCTTTGCTCGGCGCCGAACTCGTGCTGACGCCGGCGCCGCTCGGCATGAAAGGGGCGATCGCCAAGGCCCATGAGATCGTCGCCTCGACGCCGGGCGCGGTGATGCCCCAGCAATTCGAGAACCCGGCCAACCCGGAGATTCACCGGCGCACGACCGCCGAGGAAATCTGGAACGACACCCACGGCCAGGTCGACATCGTCGTCTCCGGCGTCGGCACCGGCGGAACCATCACCGGCGTCGGGCAGGCGCTGAAGGCGCGCAAGCCCGATATCCGCATCGTCGCTGTCGAACCGGAGGATTCGCCCGTGCTTTCCGGCGGCGCGCCCGGCCCGCACAAGATCCAAGGCATCGGCGCCGGCTTCGCGCCCGCGATCCTCGACAGGAGCGTGATCGACGAGATTGTGCAGGTCGGCAATCAGACCGCGTTCGACACCGCGCGGCTGGTTGCACGGTTAGAGGGCATTCCCGTCGGCATTTCATCGGGAGCGGCGGTCGCGGCGGCGGTTGAGGTCGGCCTTCGGCCGGACAACCGGGACAAGAACATCGTCATCATCATCCCTTCGTTCGCCGAACGCTATCTGTCGACGGCGCTGTTCGAGGGGCTATAGCCGCCGCGGGCCGGGGGGATCACTGCCGGGTCCCGGAGCTCCAGATGAAGCTGTTCGAATCCTGGCAGACCTGGGCGGTTCTTTCGGCGGCGTTCGCGGCGCTGACCGCGATTTTCGCCAAAATCGGCGTCGAGAACGTCAACTCGGATTTTGCGACCTTTATCCGCACGATCGTCATCATCTGCGCACTCGGCGCCATTCTCTGCGCGACGGGACAATGGCAGCCGCCAGGGTCGATCTCGCCGCGAACTTACGCGTTCCTCGCCCTCTCGGGCCTTGCGACCGGCGGGTCGTGGATCTGCTATTTCCGCGCGCTGAAACTCGGCGACGCCGCGCGGGTCGCGCCGATCGACAAGCTGAGCGTCGTGCTGGTTGCGATTTTCGGCGTCATCTTCCTGGGTGAAAGGCTGTCGCTCCCGAACTGGGCGGGCGTCGCGCTAATCGCCGCGGGCGCGGCGCTGGTGGCGATGAAGATTTGAAGCCCGCGCTCGGCTGGCGCAGGCACAGCACGTCCGGCGATCTAAGAAACCGGCGGCGGCTGCCCGTCCCAACGCGGCAAACCTTCGTCGATACACGCCCACGAGGGCGCACGCGCCGTCCAGATCGTGGCCGCGGGGCGAACAATTTCAGGATCGTCCAAGGCGCCGGCGCGGACGAATACCAGATGCGGGCGCGATTCCGCCTCGCTGAAGAGGTGTGTCCCGCAAGCCGGACAGAAACGCCGGTGCATCTTGTTTCCGCTGTCCGCGAGGCTCTCGAAGTCGCGGGTCTCGCCGACGACCGACAGGCCGGACGACGGGAAACAAACAGACACGGCTGCGTTCCCCGCAGCGATAAACTGGCAGAAGCGGCACCAGCAAAGGCGGGCTATGATGGGTTCCGCGCGCATCTCAAATCGGACGGCGCGGCAAAGGCATCCCCCTGTGATCATTTCAACCTCGTGGCGAACCTTTTGGGGGGCCGCCTCACGCCGCGGCGCGCGCCGGCGCGGCGACGGGCGCCGGGCGTCGCTGGATCAGCCAAACCAGCATCGCCGCGACGAGACAGAGCGCGCCGGCGACGTAGAAAGCGGGCAAGTACGTCTGTAGCGTCGTGCGGGAATAGCCCGCGCCATAAGCGGCGACGGCGGCCCCAACCATATGAGAAGCGAATATCCAGCCGAACGCGACACCGGCGCGATCGCGCCCGAAAGTTTGTGCGGCCAAACGCGCCGTCGGCGGAACGGTCGCAATCCAGTCGAGGCCATAGAACACAGCGAAAATCGACAGGCCGAAAAGCGTGAACGATGATCCCGGCAGATAGAGCAAGGCGAGACCCCGAAGACCATAGTACATGAAGAGCAAAGCGCGATTGTCATAGCGATCTGAAAGCCAACCGGAGGCGATGGTGCCGAAGAAGTCGAAAATGCCCATCATCGCCAGCATCGACGCCGCAGTAACCGCCGGGACGCCAAAATCCGCACATAGCGGAATGAAGTGTGTCTGGATCAGGCCGTTCGTGCTAAGGCCGCAAATGAAGAAAGTCGCGGCGAGGACCCAGAACGTGCTGCTGCCTGAGACCTCGCCAAGCACCCGCAGCGCCGAACTGAACGCCGGCGCCTGGGCAGGAGGGGGCGACACCTTGCCGGTCTCGCCATAGGGAAGCAGCCCCACGTCGGCCGGGCGGTCAACCATGAACAGAAAGACCGCCAGCGCAGCCAGGCTCAGCCCGACGAGCGAGGGCGCCAGCGCCATCCGCCAGCCGTAGCGCGTCTCCAGCCACGCCGCGAGCGGCAGGAAGACCAACTGACCCGTCGCGCTACTGGCGGTGAGAACGCCGATCACAAGGCCGCGCCGTTCTGTGAACCAGCGCGTCGCGACGATCCCCGACATGACCAGAGCCGTCATTCCCTTGCCGAAGCCAACTACGAAGCCCCAAAGCACGACCATTTGCCAGAATTTGTTCATCGCCAGCGCGAGCAGAAGGCCGCAGGCGATCAGCAGCAACGCGCTGAGAATTATTCGCTTGAGGCCGTAACGCTCGATCAGCGCCGCCGCGAAGGGCGCCATCAGCCCGTAGAGCAGAATCCGTAGCGCAAGCGCGCCGGAAATTTGCTCCGTGTTCCAACCGAACTCGCGGCCCAGAGGCAGGATCAGCGCGCCGGGCAGCCCCATCGCGCCCGCCGTCGTCAGGCTGACGAGGAAGGTCACGGCGACAATCATCCAACCGTAATAGATCCCGGAACTCGCGAACCGCCGCGAGAGCGCCTGAGCCAACATCTTCATCCCCGGGATCGCTTGCTTCGTCTCATCTATGATGATATGCGTCATCATAGTCAAGGGGCTCCTATGCGGATAACGAGGGATCAGGCTGCGGAAAATCGCGCGCGCGCGGTTGATGCGGCGGCGAAATTGTTTCGCGCCAAGGGATTCGACGCCGTGGGCGTCGCCGAGCTGATGGCCGCGGCGGGCATGACGCACGGCGGCTTCTACAATCACTTCGATTCGAAAGAGGAGATCGAAGCGGCGGCGTGCGAGCGCGTTTTCGACAAGTCGGTCGCGCGGATGGAAGAGATCGCGGCAATAGCCGACGCCGACCAGCGCAAGCAGGCATTTGAGGACTACGCCCGCCGGTATGTCTCGCGCGAAGCGCGCGACGCGACCGCGCCGCGCTGTCCGATGGTCGCGTTCGCGGGCGACGTTTCCCGTCAATCCGAGCGGGTGCGCGAGGCTTATGCGGCGGGCCTGCGCGCCTATCTCGACGCGTTCGCGCGCTCGAGGTCGAGCAAGCCCAGCGAAGCCGCGCGTCGGCGGGCGATACGGCAATTTGCCGAGCTGGCAGGCGCGCTGACGCTTGCGCGCAGCGTCGCGCGCGCCGATCCGAAACTCTCAGACGAATTTCTCGAGGCCGTGGCGCTCAGACGAGCGCGATCGCCGACACCAGCCGCCCGTAGTCGGGTTCTTTTCGATGGGTCGTTCGGCGGTAACTGAAGAAGCGCGTCTCGTCGGCATAGGTGTCGAAACCGCAATCCTCGAATTCGGCTAGCCCCGCGCGCGCGGCGCGCTCGCCAATGTAGCCATGCAGATCGAACATCGAGCGCCCGTCGGTGACGCTGGGAACGAAAAACCGCCCCGAGGTGGGATCGGCTTCGTCGTAAGCGGCGACGAATTCAGGCCCGACCTCATATGACGCCTGCGCGATGCAGGGCCCGAGCGCGGCGGATATATGCGAACGCTTGGCGCCGAGCCCTATCATCGCCTCGACGGTCGCCTCGACGACGCCGAACAGCGCCCCCTTCCATCCCGCATGCGCGGCGCCGACGACCCGCGCTTCGCTGTCCGCGAACAGGATCATCGCGCAATCGGCCCCGGTGACGCCGAGTGCGAGGCCGGGCGTCGTGGTCACGAGGCCGTCGCAGCGCGGCCGCGCGTCCGGCGCCCAGGGCG
>Ga0182030_10021835_pt1 | contig 11955 bp, 13 predicted proteins | sample 812S3MmetaG_FD_121299 | JGI IMG/M metagenome (GOLD analysis project Ga0182030, IMG submission 121299) | Permafrost microbial communities from Stordalen Mire, Sweden - 812S3M metaG (Illumina Assembly) | ecosystem: Environmental > Terrestrial > Soil > Wetlands > Permafrost | place: Sweden...
GCGACCCGATAGCTTCAACGCCCATGTCGCACCTGGTCGCCGCACCCGACAAGTTCCGGGGCACCGCCACGGCCGCGGAGGTCGCCGCTGCCGTGGGTGGCGCGGCGCGGCGGGCCGGGTGGACCGCCGACGAGATCCCGATGTCCGATGGTGGCGAAGGCCTCCTCCTTGTTGTCGGGGGCACGCCGCACCACACCTCGGTACCCGGACCGCTCGGCGTCCCCACCGAAGCCGAGTGGCGGCTCCTGCCGGCCGATCCCCGCGGTGGCCGGACCGCAGTGATCGAGATGTCCCAGGCCGCCGGCCGGTCACTGGTCCCCCACCCCGGTGGTGACGACCCCATCTCGGCGGACACCGCGGGCGTGGGCCAACTGCTCCTGCGCGCCCGCGACGCCGGCGCCACTCGGATCGTCATCGGCTGCGGCGGCTCGGCCACCACCGACGGCGGCTGGGGCGCGGTCGGGGTCGTCGGCACTCCCGCGGCCCTGGCCGGCGTCGACGTGCAGGTGGCATGCGACGTGACCACGCGCTTCGTCGACGCCGCCGCGTTGTTCGGTCCGCAAAAGGGCGCATCGCCCGAGCAGATCGTGCGGTTGACCGACCGCCTGCGCTCGCTGTCCGAGCGCTACCGGCGGGACTTCGGCGTGGACGTCGATGCCATCCCCGGCGCGGGTGCGGCCGGGGGCCTGGCCGGGGGCCTGGTCGCCCTGGGGGCCCACATCGTCCCCGGCTTCGACCTCGTCGCCGACATGACCGGGCTGGCGACCCGCCTCGCCACGGCCGACCTGGTCGTCACGGGGGAGGGCCATCTGGACCCCCCCTCCTTCGCGGGCAAGGTCCCGGGCGGCGTGCTGGCGCTCACCGCCGGGCGCTGCCCGGTGCTCTGCATCGTCGGCGACGCCGACGAAACCCTGTTGCGGTCCCCCCCGCCCGGGCTCGAGATCGTCAGTCTGGCCGGCCGCTTCGGCGCCGCCCGGGCCCGGAGCGAAACCACTGACCTGGTCGCCGAGGTGACCGAGGAGGCCGTCCGGCGGCCTTGCCCCTGAGGGACCGCACGGACCACAGTAGGGACCGACCACAGGAGAGGGAGAGAACCATGGGACTGCTCGACGGCAAGGTGGCGATCGTGACCGGTGCAGGGCGTGGCATCGGGCGCGAGGAGGCACTGCTGTTGGCCACCGAGGGTGCCAAGGTCATCGTCAACGACGTAGGGAGGTCGCTGGCCGGCGCGGCCGACGACGAGCACCCCGCCGAAGAGGTCGTCGCCCTCATCAAGAAGAACGGGGGTGAGGCCGCCGTCAACGACGACGACATCAGCTCGTGGGACGGCGCCGCCCGTGTGGTCGAGCAGGCCATCGACACCTTCGGCGGCCTCGACATCTTGGTCAACAACGCCGGCATCGTGCGGGACAAGATGTCCTTCAACACGGACGAGTCCGACTGGGACGACGTGATCCGGGTCCATCTCAAGGGCCACTTCGCACCGATCCGCCACGCCGCCGCGTACTGGCGGAACCGGGCCAAGGCCGGCGAGGAGGTGACGGGTCGCATCATCAACACGTCGTCCGAGGCCGGCCTCTACGGCAATCCCACCCAGGCGAACTACGGAGCGGCCAAGGCAGGCATCGCCGCCTTGACGTGGATACTCGCCCGCGAGCTCGAACGCTACGGCGTCACGGTCAACGCCATCGCCCCCCGGGCCCGCACCCGCATGACCGAAGGCATCTTCGTCGAGGCCGCGGCGCCGCCGGAGGGCACCTTCGACGCCTGGGACCCCAAGAACGTGGCCAACCTCGTGGTTTTCTTGGCGGCTCCCGAGTCGGCCGACATCAACGGGCAGATCTTCGTGGTCTTCGGCGCCGACATCTGGGCCATGAGCGCCTTCGTGCCGGTGGGTCACGTGACGCGCGACCACGCCTGGACACCACGCGAGTTGCTGTCGGCCAAGGGCGAGCTCTTCCGCGGCATCGACTCGGCCATCGGCCCGTTCGAGCTGATCTAATTTCGGGCCCCGGCCAGGCGCCGCCCCCCGGGACGCGCCCATCCGACACCGGTCGGTTGCGCCGCAGTACCTTCGTCGGCATGACCGAGCTGCGTTCCGTCACCCCCACCGACACGTCGTGCCAACGCTCACCTCTCGGGACATTCGCCGAATGCCCCCACTGCGCCGGCGAAATGCGCCCCGAGCACGCCCACTACCGCTGCACCGGCTGCGGGTGGCGCGACTCCTGCTGCGACTAGGTTCGGCAAGTAGGTGAGATGGCCGGTGGGTCTAACCCTGCGGCGGCGATTCCCGAGCGGAAGGCATGCATGGACACCTCACACCACCAGGGTGCCTCGGACTCCTTGGTCGCGTTCCAGAGCTTGTTCAGCGAGAAGGGCGACCACGATAACGAGGCGGTGAGGTGGTTCTCGGCGATACCGGCTTCCCGCTCAGCCGATCTCGTGCTCAGATTCGTCTTGACCTGATCGAGGGCCCAGTTGTGGGCTCGACGCGCCGCTCCCGCGTAGGACCGCAACAGGCGCTCTTGGGCCGGAGTTGGGTCCAAGACGAAGACGACCCCTCGGGTGAGCACGTCGTCGGGACCATGGCCAGGCATGCATTCAGTGTTATCCCGGGGTGTGACATAACCCCCGCCCTTACCCGCCGCCATCTCACCTAGTTGCCGAGCTCAGCTGCGACCGAGGCGGCCGGGCCGGGCGTCGCCACCTCGAAATAAGGCACGATGACGCCATGGGAGAACGCCACACATTCCGTTTCGCCGCCCAACTGAGCAAGGGGCCCGACGGCATTGCCCGGTCGTGGGCCGAGCAGGCGCGCCGCGCCGAGGACCTCGGGTACTCGGCCCTCCTCATGCCGGACCACTTCGGCGACCAGCTGGCCCCGGCGCCGGCCCTCGCCGCCGCCGCCGCTGCCACTACCACCTTGCGCGTGGGCTCACTGGTCTTCGGGAACGACTACCGGAACCCGTTCGTGCTGGCCAAGGAGGCGGCCACGCTTGATGTGCTGAGCGACGGCCGCTTCGAAATGAGCCTCGGCGCGGGATGGATGAAGACCGACTACGAGGAAGCCGGCATCACCTATGACACGCCCCGCGTGCGGGTGGAGCGGTTCGAGGAGGCGGTGCAGGTGGTCCAAGGGCTGCTCCGCACCGACGGTCCCTTCTCCTTCGACGGCCACTACTACGCGGTGCACGGGCACTCGCTCCTACCCCGGCCGGTCCAGCAACCGGGGCCACCGCTCATTCTCGGCGGCGGCGGCCCACGCGTCCTGTCGTTCGCGGCACGGCACGCCGACATCGTGAGCATCAACGCCAACCTGCGCGACGGCACCGGCGGTCCCGAGACGGCGCCCGACATGGCGCCCGACCGCACGCGGCAGAAGGTGGCCTGGGTCAAAGAGGCGGCCGGGGCCCGCTTCGAGGAGCTCGAGCTCAACGCCCTCATCGGGTTCGTCCTCATCACCGAGGACACCCGCGGCATCGCCGAGGCGATGGCGCCCCACTTCGGGATCGACCCCGCTGACGCCCTGCACGTGCCGGGCGTGCTGCTGGGCACACTCGACGAGATGGTGGACGAACTGCGCTGGCGGCGCGACGAGTACGGCATCACCTACTGGTCGATCGAATCGGATGCCTGGGCGGACCTGGGGCCGGTCGTGCAGAAGCTCTCGGGCTCATGACCATCACCACGGCCGGTGGGTGGGAGGCCATCGGACAACACCGTGACCTGTGCGGGCACCGCGTCTTCACCATTGACGCGCCATCGATCGGGGACGAAGAGCTCGAGCCCCTCCTGATACTGCACGGCTTCCCCACTTCGTCGTTCGACTTCACCGCCGTGCTCGACCCGCTACGCCGAGGGCGGCGCGTCCTCCTGCTCGACGGGCTCGGCTACGGGCTCTCGGCCAAGCCCGATCTGCCCTACACCCTGGCCCTGCAGGCCGACGTGGTCGCGGCCTTCCTGGGCCAGCTGGGCATCACGCGCCTGTCCCTCCTCACCCACGATGTCGGCGACACCGTCGGGGGTGAGCTGTTGGCGCGTCGCGCCGAGGGGACCTGGGCGGTCGAGGTCGTGCGCCGTGTCCTCACCAACGGCAGCATCTACATAGAGCAGGCCCATCTGACCGGCGGACAGCAGTTCCTCCTCGGCCTCCCCGACGAGAGGCTGCCGGCCGATGCGCCCGTCACCGCGGCGACGCTGACCCGCAGCCTGCGTGAGACCTTCAGCCCGGCGGCCGTACTCCCGCCCGACGACTCACCGGACGATCTCCTCCCCGCCACGGTGGAGCAGATCATGCGCGACGGCGGACATCTGGTGCTCCCCCGTCTCATCCGCTACATAGAGGAGCGCCGGCGCAACCAGGCGAGGTTCACCGGGGCCATCGAGTCCGACCCCTCGCCGCTGCACATCGTCTGGGGCCTGGACGACCCGATCGCCGTCCCGTCCATGGTCGACACGCTGCGCGCCGCCCGGCCCGACGCCACGGTGGCCCTGCTCGAGGGGGTGGGCCACTACCCCATGGTCGAAGCGCCGACCCGTTTCCTCGCCGCGGCGCGCCCTGGCCTGGGCGGCTGACGGGCGAGAGCATCGGGCCGGGGCCGACCGGTCAGCCCGACGCCAGCATCCGGTGCAGGTCCAGCTCCATGGCCTCGGTCAGCTCGAGCAGCAACGCCAGGCGCTCCGCCGTTCCGGAGGCCGACAGCACGCGCTGGGCGTCGAACATGGTGAGGGGGGCTTCCGTGCAGAGTTGCCACGATGCCACCTCGGGGTCGTCATCGAGTTGCGTCTCGGCCGGCAGCGCCGACGTGGCGCCGCTCTCCGAAAGCAGTCCCCGCGTGCGACGCACGCTCCGTTCCACCCGCTGCAGCAGATCCGACCCGACCGCCTCGACCCGGGGTGCCCACTCCTCCACCATGGCCAGCGGGTAAGGATCGTCGGCCAACCATTCGCCCACGCGGATGCGCACGTCGCCCCGGACGATCAACAACCACCGGCCGTCGGAGAGTGCGGCCGCCTTCGTGATGACGGCGCGCGTCCCGACCGCCATGCGCTGGTCACCCCCGCCGACCTCGGCGCCCCGCTCAATGAGGACCACCCCGAATCGCGAATCTCCGGCGAGACAGTCCCGCGTCAGGGCTCGATAGCGCGGCTCGAAGACATGGAGGGGAATTTGCGCGTGCGGGTAAAGGACCGCAGAGAGAGGGAACATGCCGAGGCGTGCGAGGGTGGGGTGCTCCGTCATGGTCACCCCATTGTCACCCCACGCGTCGACTACCGCCAATCCTCCGCGTCACCACCGGGAATCTTCCGCGTCACCACCGGGCGGCCGGGCGTACACGCGAGCAGGACCGGCCATGGAGGCCGGCCCTGTACTCGTGTCTTTGGTTTTGTGCACACAGCTCACACGGCACCAGCCTTCGGCGTTGGGGTGCGAGGGTCGCGTAGTCGGCCGACCGGAACACGCACCGGCGCAAGCGCGGCCACAGTGAAACGCCGGGCTTCTCGCCGTCGCAGCTGCTCTGCGGCGTCACCGGCCTCTCAGCGCCGGTGACGCAGTTTCAGTCCGGTGGATCGCCTTCCTCGGTCGAGCCTGTCGACGTCATCGGCAGCTCCTTTCCACTTGGGGCAACGGGCACCCGCCCGCAACCGCTCTGAGAACAAGTATCTGCCGCGCCCGCTGCTCTGTGAACCCCTTTTGAGGTGGCTGTTCGCGAATGCCCTGGTGACCTGTCCCTACGCAACACAATCTTCATCCGACCGACGACCGGACATACCGGTTGACGCACCGGATAGGGCGGTTGACACAGAGAATCGCCCTCGGTGCGCCTGTGCCCGAGTCCCGATCGACCGGATGCCTCCGAGGAGCGCCGGCGGTGACCGGTCGCCCGATCGGCTGAGTAACCTCGCACTACCGAGGGTCGGGGAGAGGAGGGGCATGACGGCACAACTCGTCAGCGAACTGGAGCTCCCGCTGCTGCAGACGATCGGCATGGAGCGCCTTGATGCCATCGCCGCCATTGAAGAGGCCCGGTCCCAGCACTGGTTGGCCCGGACGGACATGGGCTACTGCGTCACGCGGCTCAATGACGTGACGGCCATCCTGCGCGACAAGCGGTTTCACTCGGCCCTCTCCATCCTTCCGCAGATGTCAGGGCTGCCCGAGTTGGAGGAACCGAGCCGGCGCCGCAAGTCCATCCTCTCCATGGAGGGCGACGAGCACGCGCGCCTGCGCCGCCTCGTGGCCCCCGCGTTCACCCCGCTCTCGGCCAACCGCCTCCGCCCGACAATGCGGGCGGTGCTGGGTGACCTCATCGAACGCGTGGTCGGCGACGGCGAGTGCGAGTTCGTTTCCGCTGTGTGCGAGCCCTATCCCATTCCCATCATCTGTGAGCTGCTGGGCGCGCCGCCCGAGGACTGGAAACTCTTTTCGTCGTGGGCCACCGACATCTTCCGCATCTTCAACGGCACGCTCGAGCAGGACCTCCCCTTCATCGATCGGGCCTCCGCCGAGCTGACCGCGTACGTGAGCGACATGATCTCCGCGCGCCGCGCCGATCCCCGCGACGATCTGCTCAGTGACCTGATCGCCGTCGAAGAGGAAGGCGATCGACTCTCCACTGACGAGATGGCGATGCTGGCCCAGGCGGTGCTCATGGCCGGCACCGACACCACCCGGAACCAGCTGGCCTGCAGTGTGGCGGTCTTCTCGGAACACCCCGAGCAGTGGCGGCTCCTGGGCCAGCAGCCCGCGCTGGCCGCCCGCGCCGTCGAAGAGTCGCTGCGCTACCTCGGTGCGGTCCGGGCCACCGTACGCTTCGCCGCCGAGGACGTGACCTACCGTGACGTCCTTTTCCCCCGTGGCACCATCGTCTCCACCTCCTTGGCCGGCGCGAACCGCGATCCCGAGCTCTGGATTGGTCCCAACGACTTCGACATCACGCAAGAGCGCAGCCAGGCCCAGATGACGTTCGGCTCGGGCATCCATTTCTGCCTCGGCGCCGCGTTGGCCCGGGCCGAGTTGCAGGAGGCCCTGCCGTTGCTGGCCCGCCGCATGCCCGGCCTGGCCCGCAACGGGCCCGTGGAATGGAAACCGGCCAACTTCGGGATCTGGGGCCCGGCGCGACTCCCGATCCGCTTCGACGCCGCCTGAGACCGCCGGACTGCGTACCAGCATGGGAGCAGGGCGGCCGAGACCGTTCGTACCGGCGCACTTCGCACCCCCATCGCCGCCTCGAGGGCCCGGGTTCGTGCTCACCCCGCTCCGCCTGGCCCACAACGAGCGCGACCTCGACGCCTGGAGCTCGAGCGTCGACCACATCCACGCCACCGCGGGATTCGCCAATTATCCGTGGCCCGACGAGCCGATGACGCTCGAGCGCAACGCCCGCGACCTCCAAGAGCACGAGGACGACTTCGAACACCGGCGCGGGTTCACCTACTCCGTCGTAACCGCAGCCGGCGACGAGGTCGTCGGCTGCGTCTACATCTACCCGTCCGCCAAGAGTGACGTCGAGGCCGAGGTGCGTTCGTGGGTCCGAGCCACCCGGGCCGCCCTCGATGCCCCCCTGTATGCGACCGTGCACCAGTGGCTGCGGGCTGAATGGCCGTTCCGCACGTTCGACTACGCGCCCCGCGACCTCACCGGGATCGCTCAGCCCGGGGTCGACCCGCCCGCCACCTCGTAGGACCACAGCTCGGACGACACGGAGACGGGGCCCCCGTGGGGTGAGGGTCGGTCGGCCCCGGCGTGACCATGGGCGAAGGCGGGCGAGCTGACCCAGCTCTGGAACGCCGCGTCATCGCGCCAACGGGTGACGACCAGCCATTGGCGCCGCTCGTCGGTGGGCCGGAGCAGTTCGAAACCCTCGAACCCCTCCTGGTCGTCGACCGCCCCGGCGCGGGCGGCGAACCTCTGGGCCAGCTCGTCTCCGGCACCCTCGGGCACGGTGATGGCGTTGATCTTGATGACGGTCATAGGGACGATCTGATCAGATCCCGACGCCGGGGCCAAATGGAGTGCGGGAGCTACCCCGGTTGACCGGGGGTCAGCCCGCCCCGGGGAGCTCGGCCGTGGCCTCCCCCACCACCTTCTGCTCGCCCTCGGCGTTGGCCAGGGTCACTGCCAGATCGACCAGTTTCCTGCCACCCTCCTCGCGCCGGGCCGTCACCACTATTTTCGACGACAGCACCTCGTCGGGCCAGGTCTGCCGGGCGAAGCGAACCGAGAACCGGGTCAGGTTCCCTATACCGACGTAGTCGGTCAGGGCCGTGCCGAGCAGACCCATGGAGAACATCCCGTGCCCGAAGACGCTCGGCTGCCCGGCCGCCCGCGCCGCCGGCTCGTCGTGGTGCATCGGGTTGAAGTCGCCGGACGCCCCGGCGTACTTCACCAGGTCGGTCCGAGTCAGCTTGTGCGTGAGCACCGGGGCCTCGTCGCCCACCGCCACGTCGTCGAAGGACAGCTTGTGCTCACCCATGGAGCGCATCCCCTTTGCCTCGTGCGTCGTTCATCTGCCTGCCTTGTTCATCTGCGTCGTTCGTGTTCGAGTCTCGGTGCCCGTGGTCAGGCCCGGACGATCAGGTTGTTGCGGACCGTGGCGACCTGCTCGCCCGTCTTCTCGTCCTTCCAGTTCATCTCGCTCACCAAGAACGTCATCGTCTTGCCCTTGGACTCTTTCTGGTAGGCGTCGATGATGCTGCCCTCACCGACGAGCACGTCGCCCACCATGATCGGGCGGTGGTAGATGAACTCCTGCTCGCCGTGGAGAAGGAGGCCCCCACCGGACAGGAGCGGTCCCAACACGGTGCTGAGCGGGTGCGGCGAAGGGGCGTCCCCGGACTGCATCTCGGCGAACTTGCCGGAGAACTCCATGACGAAGGGCCATGTCGGCGGGGTCGGGATGGCGTCGAAGCCGGCCGCCGCCGCTGCTGCTGGGTCGTGGTAGATGGGGCTCGTGCTGCGCACAGCGGACGCGAAGTGCTCCACGGGCCCCCGCTCGATGACGACCTTCGAGGTGCCCGTGGACTTCCCGATGACCCCCTTGAGTAGTTCCTCCTGCGCTGCGGCGCCGTCGGCCACCGTCTCCTCCTCCTCGGTCCAGCTCCGTCCTGCCCCACCCCCAGCGCGTGCCGGGCCCGGCGAGCAGCCGGTGCAGCGCCAAAGGTAGCGGGCTGGTCGTCGTCCCGCCCAATCAGGTGGCCGACCGGTACCATCGCCACCCGTGCCCGATTTCTTCGACGTGGTCCAGACCCAGCGCGCGGCCCGGAGCTTCCGGCCCGACGATGTCGACGACGCCACCGTCGCCAAAATCCTGACCGCCGCCACGCACGCCCCCTCGGCGGAGAACAGCCAGCCATTCGCCTTCATTGTGGTGCGCGACCAGGCCCTCCGGTCCGCCATCGGCGGCATTACGGCGCGTGTCTGGGAGGGAGGGGCCCGGGCGCTCGAGACCGGGCGACTCTCACCTGCCCTCTTGGACGAGGTGGACCGGGGCGCCCGGGGCGGCGTGGCGGGTGCCCCCGTGCTCGTCGTGGTCTGCGGCGACTCCCGGCTCACCTTCGCCCCGACCCTGGGGGCGTCCGTCTTCCCGGCGGTGCAGAACCTGCTGCTGGCTGCCCACGCCCTCGGCCTGGGATCCGCTCTCACGACGTTGCCCGTCCTCGGCGGGAACGAGCTCTCCGAACTGCTGAGCCTGCCCGACGGGGTGGAGCCGCTGGCCGTGGTCCCGCTCGGGTATCCCACCGCGCCACTCGGGCCGCCGCGCCGCCGTCCCCTGGCCGAGAAGGCCCATCTCGACCGTTACGGGGTGCCGTTCCCCCCGGCGCCGTAGAACCCAGCTTGGTCCGGTCCCCCTCCCCGGCGCCGTAGAACCCCGGCCACGGCGCTCATCCCTCAACGGCGGGCGACGAACTCCTCGAGAAAGGTGCCGTACCGGTCCATGATCACCGGCCACCGGTAGGTGGCGTCCACGTAGCGGAACCCGTTCTGGCGCATGGTCTCGTGAAGCCGGGAGTCGCCGACGATGCGATCCAGCACCGCTTCGAACTCGGCGAAGCCCTCGAACCACATGCCGGCCCCGGACTGCTCGCAGTGCTCCCGCGTGGCCCCGCAGACCGCGTTCACAATCGCCGGCGCACCCGCCGTCATCCCCTCGACCACGGTGAGGGAGAACGACTCGAACGGCGAGGGGGCGACCAGGGCACGCGCGCCGCGCAAGAGACCCCACTTGGAGGCGTCGTCGATCAACCCGGTCAGCACGATGTCGCGTTGGTCCTGCGGTGGGTCGACAATCTGCCCAACCAGGACGAGGCGCAGATCACCGGGGTGGCGCTCTTTGTAGGAGCGGAAGTAGCGCCACAGGATTCCCGTACCCTTCTTGTCGTCCACCCGCCCGATGCACAGCAGATACGGCGTGTCGCCCAGCCCGAACGCGGCGCGGGCGTCCTCGGCCGTGCCGGCCGTCTCTTCGACGCCGAGGCCGGCCACCACCTGCGGCGTGGTGGCCACCCCGAAGCGGTCGACCACCAGGCGCCGCTCGCTCCGGGTGTGGAAAGCGAAGCCGCGGCACTGCGAGAACAGGGCGTCGAAGAGCGGGAGATGCAGAGCCGGCTCCTCGTGGGCCGCGGGATGGAGGATGGCCCGGTCCCGTACCCGGGGCAACCCGCGGACTGTCGGGTAGTAGAGGTACGGGTAGAAGGCGATGACATCGGCGTCGCTCCCCTCCACCGCGCGCAGCAGGGCCGGGGACTTGGGACCCTGCAGGTCCACCCATCGCTGTTGGTCCTCCTCACCTGCGTGAGCAGGGTCGGCCAGCAGGGCTCCGGAGAGCGGGTGGAAGCCCTCGCCCCGCCCCGCCTCCGAGGCGATCCGGTGCACGGTCACCCCGTTGAGGGTCTCGGTCCCCGGAGGCAGTTCGTCGCGCCAGGTCAGCGCGTCCAGCGCTCCTGTGGTGAACACCTCGACCTCGTCCCCCCGGTCCGCCACGAGGTGCTCGGCCATCATGCGGGCGCCGGTCTCCGCTCCCCCACGGATCTGCACGCCGTAGCGGGGCACCACGTAGGCCACCTTCATGAGGGGCACGCCGCCGTCGTCCCGGCTGTGCGGTGACGATGGCGGCCCGGCCGTCGGAGCCGGCTGGGAGTTGTTTTTCGAGTGGTACGTAATTTGGTACCACTCGAAAAAACTCTCTCGGGTCGTGGCGGGCTGGTGACCCCCGTGACCGGGCCGGCGAAGGGGCGCATGGCGAGACGATAACGGCCGAGAGCGGTGGCCCGGCACCACGGTGACCCGGCACCGCGCCGCCCGCGCCACGCACCAGACGCACCCGCACCTGACGCATCCGCCGGCCGCCGCTCTATGGTGAGGCGGGTGCAAGAGCATCATTTCCACGTCGACATCCCCGCCACGCCCGACGAGCTGTGGGAGCTCTTCTGGTTGCGCCGCGCCCTCACCCAGAACGGCGACGTGACCATCGAGATCCTCCACCCCGGGGATGACATCGGCGAGGGCCTGGTACGGCACTGCACGTTCCGGGTGCCCCGTTACCTGCTCTCGGGCGGCCGGGGCCAGTCATGGGAGTGGCTGACCGAGGTCACGCCCAAGGTGTCGTGGAAGTACAACGCCGTCGGCAAACCGCTGTGGTCGCAAGCCGAGGGCCGCACCCGCTTGGAGGACCTGGGCGACGGGCAGACCCGCGTCCACTTCTCGGAGACCTACCGCGCCTTCAACCCCATCATGCGGTTACTCCTCGAAAAGCGCGTGCACGACTTCATCTCCAAGGACAACGACCGGCTGATCCGGGACTCGCTGACCACAGGGGTGCAGATGATGCGCGAAGCCCGAGCCAAGGGCACGCCCGGGACCCCCTGAACCACCGGCTCACCCCTTCACCGCGTCGTCAGCGCAACAGCGCAACAGCGCACCAGCGCACCAGCGCACCAGCGCACCAGCGC
>Ga0182030_10021837_pt1 | contig 11954 bp, 33 predicted proteins | sample 812S3MmetaG_FD_121299 | JGI IMG/M metagenome (GOLD analysis project Ga0182030, IMG submission 121299) | Permafrost microbial communities from Stordalen Mire, Sweden - 812S3M metaG (Illumina Assembly) | ecosystem: Environmental > Terrestrial > Soil > Wetlands > Permafrost | place: Sweden...
ATCTCGAAAGTCTCAGATAGGACTGCTGTCTCTAAATCAGTGAACTTGGTCTGTAGGGTATTGTTCATGATTCGTCTCCGTTAAAGTGTCCGTTGAGTAGTTTTAGGGGCTTGCTCTTGAGGTCGACCGGGGCTTAGTATTTCCAACAGGCTAGGTTACGCACAGCTGAGCGCTTCTTGTCCCGTTCGGTGGGTATGGTGTCGTACTCGGACCTGCGGGGCTCTTGCGGTAGTGACCAGGGCTGGTGGCACTTGCACGAGCCATCCAAACGGTAGTGCCGTATCTCGGTATCGGCAAGGGTCGGGTACGGCGGCTGTTGCGCTCTCATCTGCTTGAGCAACAGCGCCGGACAATCGCAAGACTGGGAAGGTGACCAGGTCTTGCAGTAGGGACACAGCCATTTGGGACGAAGATCAGGACCAACAGGACCAACGGTTTCTATCGGACCAGTTGTGGGCTTGGGGAAGACCTGGTCGTAGGTCATCCACGTCCAGTCCACCTTTATGTTGGGGTGACCTTCCCCAAGTTTCCAACCAGGCTCCAGGTACAGCTTGGCCAGCTCCAAGTCGAGCCCCAACCAGTGTGTGACCCCGAACTCATCCTTCACGAAGTACATCGGGATTGATGGTCGCCACTCTGGGACCTTCATGGGGCGCCGTGCCAGGTTCCGAGCGTCCATGATGGCGGCACAAACGTAGAGGAACCCGAAGAAGGCAGTGATGACGAGGGTGGCGATCATTGGTACACCTTAGCGGATTCTGGTCCATAGTCAACGTGTCCCACTACCAGGACCAGGTGGTCGGGTGGGAACGCTATGACCTCAGTGCCGTCAAAGTAGATCACAATACAGTCTACCCCTTCCCGCTCAATGGTGTCAACTACACCGTAGGAGCAACGCGTCGTCATGATGCTCCTTCGGTCAGTTCTGTCCATCCCGGGGGTGAGCCAAGGTCTCCCCCGGATTCACGGTCCTGCAGATAAGTCTGCAGGCAGTACAAAAAACCTTGGTCCAAGGCAGGGACGGCATCGTAGAGTGACCCGCCCATTGTGAACAGTCCCCACAAATCTTGGGCGGGGCACATGATGATCCCGTGTTCCAGAAAGACCGTAGTCTGGAGACAGTCGTTGATGTACCACGAGGCGATCGTCTTGGCCGTCCAATGTCCGATAGGTTTACCGTCGACGTTCGCAGTGTAGCACGAGAGAGCAACCGCGTAGGCTGCCGAGTCTCTAAGAGCGTCGGGAACGTTGTCCATGCTCATGTCGGTGACACCCATGGCTTTACGTCGACGAACTCTCGCTCGAAAATGGCGAACATGACGTTCGGACGGTCGATCATATGGACCAGCCTACCTTCTGTCGCTGCCCATTCGTTCAACTTCTTGTCCAGTCGAGCGGCGTCCTCCCAGTGTGACAAGCCCTCGATGGCGTGCACGACGTAGTGCTTGCGCATTATGATGTCTCTTCTTGCGGGACTATACAACTGGTTGGGACGCCACTCAAAAGACCACCGGCACGCCCATGCCTTGTTATGGCGATACGTGCCTTTGAGCGTTCGTCGAGTTGGATGTCACAACGGCTACCGGAAAGAAACTCCACTTTGCCGGTCAACCCGTTGAGGTACTTGGGGGAGATGTTGACAACCCTCACCTGTTGATCGACTCGGACTTGAGCAGCTCTGCATTGGCCCAGCACTCGTTTGCGGCTTTTGCAAGCGTTGAAGATGTTGGTTATGTCCTGTTCATCCGTCTCGTCGTAGATGAACTCGATTACCTCTCTGATGTTCATATCTCTAACTCCTCGTCTCGTGGATCTCGGTCCATGCTAGCATCGTGACCGTCTTCGGGGTGTTCGTCATGGGCCCACCAGCCACCAGACGGTGACTGTACCCAGTGCACCATTCGGTGACATTTCTTACAGAATCCGTACATCACACCTCCACTCTTTCCGCCCAAGGTAACCACTTGGGCATGGGGACGATGTCAAGGCAGTCAGACCCCACGCCAACGCTCTTGAAGCCAACGTAGATGAGGAGCTGTCCGTCGTTGTCCTCGCCAATCTCCATGCCGAGAGCCTTAGCGAACTTCAGAAGTCTAACGACCTGTTCCTTGAAGTTCCTGGCCTCCCACTCCACGTTGGTCATCAATACGGGGGGCGTGAAGGTCTTCCCAGTGTGGTTCCCATAAGCGCCACCACTCCAGCGGGTAAAGAACGCCTTGATGGGGACGATGGCTTTCTTGATGTCGGACTGGGTAGGGGCGCCGTGACCCTCCCTCAAGTGGTAGCCTTGCCAGGTGCGTTCCTTGGCATCCTGCAGGATCTGCATCAGTGCGCTGCCGGCCTGGCTGCCGCCGGACCACACGTGCCACCCATCACTGTTACGGTTGATGATGTCCCGATAGTCACTCAGGTAGCGAGCGACGGGACCAAGGACAGGGTCGTTGGCGAAGCGCTTGACCATGTCATCTACCTCTATCTCACTTAGCCACATGACGTCTCCTTATGCGTGTATGGTCATAACTACTGGTTATGAGTGTTTGGTAATATCAGCTGGTAGCCACGAACGATTCCCAGGGCGCTGGGTTGTTCCAACGACGCTGGACAAATTGAGCATGTTCCTGTGCCTCTTTCTCGGTCTCGAAGAACCGGTTACGAAGGTCATGGGTATCATCTGCGGTGAGGTTGGTTAGTGCTCGGAAGTTCTCCACCGGATAATACGCTACGGTGATCCCACCTGAAGAGAGGGGAACACAGGGGACACCTCCCACGATGCAGACGAGTGCCTTGGTAATGGGGACGACTTGAACCTCTATGTCGGTGATAACGCCTTCATCGTCGTAGCAGGGATTGCAGTTGGCACACTTAGCGATGCAGGCTACGCCGAATCCCTCTTGGAACGTTACTGGCACGTTTACGGTGAACGTCTTGCTCATTTGTACCCCTTCTTGTCCTTGTAGGAACCTTCCCTTGGAGTCACGGAGCCTTGTCTTTCCCACGGCTTCGCAGCGTTTGGTAAACTTGAAGAGCTTTTTCTCCAGTGCTGTTGGAGACTGTTGAACCAACTCAGGCACAGCCCGCAAACCACGTTGGGCGCGAAAAGCTTCCAGACTTGCACTTGTGGCACGGAACTGTTCGGACGGTCTAGGCGCCTGCATCAGAAGTACCTCACACTTCCAACGGACTTACCGTGGGTGTCGAAGACCCTTTCAGGTGCGTCGTCAACGCCACCCTCTAGGATCTGATAGGCGAGCTTGTCGAGGATTTCGTACAGCTCGAATGCATACTCGCTGGTGTTGTCGTTGTCTATCGGATCCTCAAGAGCCGGCAGGCTGATGGTAAGGACGAAGGGCATTATACCTCTCCTTCTTCTGCTAGTATTTCCAACAGGCTAGGAAACTTGACCTTTAGCCCGGCATCATCCGTGAAAGTCAGGTGGCCCCAAGCGATGGCGTGACTGGCAGCAGTACCCTCACTGCGATTTACGTTGCAGGTGTCACAGATTAGCGTCACGCTCGGACCAGCTTCTCGGAGCCTTGTGGCACGGAATTGTTCGGACGGACCATTATTGGACATCGTTGGGTTCCTTCGCGAATGGGCAGTCCGGACGGTCGCAGCCGACGTGTAGGACCAGCAGGGCTGGCATATCGCAATGCAAGCACTTCATGACGTCTAAGCTCCCATCAGCGCGACGGTACTGTTCCTCTAAGTCTTTATCGGTCAATTTGTTTTCTCCGTTTGGTCGGGTAGCGCTACAAGGATGGTGTTAGTTATCTTGTCCTCAGCCTTAGTGATAGCCTTGGAAAAACAACCTATAGGTTGTGATTTAGATCTCGTCTGGGCGAGGTTCGCCTACTGAGGTTTCGTCGTCGTCCTCCGGGCGGCTGGGCCGGAAGTCGTCGAGTGTTTCAGAGTCGACCCACTCGTATTCGTGGCCAATAATGAGCATCCTGTTCTTTCGGGCGAGTTCCTTGGCTTTTTCGTAGTTAAACGTTGTGTAGGTCGAGGAGCCATACATGTGGACCTCGCCCCAGTACCCAGTGTCACTGAAGGCGTAGAGCGTGACGGTGGCCACTAGTGGGTACTCCCGCTGAGGGAGATGATTCTGTCGGCAATGAGCACTTGCATGATGTTCTCCTTCTAGGTTGATTTACTGGCTACGGCTTGTAGGACAGGGATGACCAAGCTTTCTTCCTTAGAGGCGAGCCTCGCCGGGGGAAGTCCTGCAGAGGGCTGTGCGTAGTGCAGCGATAAAAGCGCCGGTAGTTACTGCGATGATGGTTGCGTCACTGGCGCCCCCGTAAATAGGCTTACGGAACACTTCTTCGCCGTTCACCTCGACCACACCAGACATCCAGCCCTCGTTGCTCCCCCTGACTCTGACTTCAAAGTCCAGCTTCATACCAGCTCCAACATGCGCTGGTATGCCAGATGCCAGGACGGGTAAGCCTTGGCGCCCATGATCCCGGAGGCAAGCCGGTCGCAGATTTGCTGAGCGTAGTAGGTGTCGACGATGGCCAGGTAGAACTTCATACGTCCAGCGTCGCCCAGCTCACACACGACAGAGGGACCGTACATGTACTTCTCGACCTGTTCAACGGTCTCGCTCATGCCGGTGGCGACACACAGATAGCGAATCTGAGAGTCTTCCTTAGCAGGGTTGCCACGGTAGAGCCAGTCCACGTTTTGAGCTTCAACGGTTGTAAGTATCATTCTAGCTCCTTTGATTGGGAAAACAACCCATAGGTCCTTGGGTTGGTACAGTCGATGGAGATTGACGCTCTTACCCCCACCGCCGTTGCTAGGCATGTTTGCAACGGCGGTGGGCAGTCGTCACGGGGAACTGCTAGCAACCGTTACTTGACGTGGGGGTCGATGAAGGGCTTAGCCTTACGGTTCCTAGTCATCCTCCCACCTGCCCCCTTCGATGAAATCCATCCAGTACGAATGGCCGTAGCAATACTGCTTACCAGCCACCATGACAGGGTCTAAGTCGTTGCGAATACAGCCCGTGAACTGACATACGGCAACCTCTTCGATTGACACCTCGGCCTCGCCGTAGGCCTTGGCGGCAGGGGCTATGGCCTCGCAGTAGGTCTTCCTGGCAGCGGCCATGGCCTCGCTGTAGGGCTTCCTGGCGAGAGCTGCTGTTTGTTCCATATCTCTATTGTACTTGTCTTCTACCATGTCGTTACCTCCATATCTCTTTTCCATATCTCCACTTGATGTAGATCATCAACTCTCCTTGCGTATGTGACAGGCACAGTTGCACGACTTCTTGCTGCCGGCTGCCTTGCGGTTCACCCCACCGGGGTGCCTACAGGTGGTGCAACGATGCACCGTGCGCTGCCCGTGGATGGGCTGGTTGGGGAAGTGTTCTATCGCGTTCTTGTGTGACATTAGTCCTTCCATTCTTCGTAGCGAATCTCGGAACCATCCATTACGCCAATGATGACGTAAGCCGAAGGATAGGGCATGCCAAGCAGCGTGGCGACGGGACTGGCGTCGGCAACTACCATGTCGACCGGGTTGGAGAAGATGTCGGCGTTTGGTTTCTTGGTTTGTACGGCTACCTTCACTTGTGGCTCCGCTGCTTGTCGTCGTGGATGATGGCACTTTCCATCTTGGGCGCCCAGTCACACGTTGCACGGGTCATCTTGTTGAAGAAGTGCGGCGCCGGCTTGCCGACGTGGAGGTGCACAGGCGGCTTCTTGACCTTGGTGCTTATGCCACCCTTGGCAATCTTGTTTCCTTCTTTGTCTTTCTTGCTCACGACATTCTCCTTTTGTTTTCGGCACGTAATTCGGATACATAGTTGAAACCTTCGGCTTGCCAGTCGATCTCGACAAGGTCCATCGCTAGAATAGCAGGCGTGGCACGATATCTTGGCCTGTCGCACCGACAGGGCTTGCCAGTCTCGTCGCCACAGTTGGCACACTTAGCGATACGGGTCAACGGTGGCAGCGGGTGCGCCTCTGCCTCGTTGAGTTGGGCCCTCATTTCTCGGTACCCCTGAAGGAACGGGGGCACGTCTTCTTCAAGTTCGTAGCGGCGTTCTTCAAGTTGGTCGGGTGGACGATCAACATTGCCCAGCCAAGCGTAAACCTTCAAGTCGGAATCGAATTGCGACGCGACCCGGTCCGTTTGCCTCGACAACCACGCTTCATAGGCGTCGGCGTAATCGAACGCGTTTGGAAAGCCCGGGTAGTCTTTGGACTGAGGCTCGCGGTCAATGCCGGTAAAGTTGTCGGCAGTATGTGGTGGGATTGGCAGAGGCTCCGGCTTAGGGCAGAACTGCTCGTGCCAGCGCTGCAAGATCCAGCGTCCTGCAAGTGAACGTGCCTTGGCTGTGTAGCCACAGTCAGGACAGATTGCGTACATTTACCATTCTCCTCTCGCCATATGCAACGATATGCTAGTCAGATCGCCTATATCAACAGCCCGACCGACAGATGGGGTGAGCCTTCTGGCTTCTCTCTTGCCACCCAGTCGAGTGCGGAGCGACCGAGGGATGACGTACCAGTACTCGTAGACCAGCTCGGCGATGTCGTCGTGGTCGTTGACAGCCAAGCTCATCAGGTGGTCCAGGCTCTCTTCGGTGCTGTCGCTGGGCCCGTTGGCTTCGACGCACACTAGCTCGGCAGCGATGGACCAGAAGGCACACTCGTAACCGTTGCGTCCGTAGCGTGAACAAGGCACCCTTAGGTTTCCTGTTTCCTCACCCGTCTCTTGGTCGGTAGTCAACCACTTGTGCCAGTAAGCGAGCGACCTGCGCGTACCGTCGTCTTTCTCCAGGTAAGTGGTGGTCATGTCATCCTTTCGCTACGTTCAACGTGTCCTCGTTGGGGAATATCGAGGACTTGGCTCCGTTGTTCCAGTGTTTCATCATGTCTATGACAATCTTGTTTTCGGACTTGGTGTCAACCAATGAGACCACAAGCCGTGAGGAATGTTGCCTTGTTGAACAAGGGGTAAGCCTCGAAGAACTTGGCAGCCAGGGCATAGGCAAGGTCACCAAGAGCAATGAACTTGAGTCCATTGCTGCCCGCCAAGCCCTCCTTGATGGTTGCTGCCACAAGAGCGAAGTCTTTCTTGGTCATTTTCCCTCCTCAGGGGTAGATGTGGATGAGCCAGTTCCCGACAAAAACAAGTGTCTGGTTACGACGCAGGTGTTTCACGCAGAACCAGGGACGACCACCTCGGCGTGGGTTGCGATGGATCCAGAAGCGCCTCATCCCCTTTCTCCGGGTCCGAACCACTGTAAGAGTTGATGAGGTTCCCGCTTTCTCTGACTTACGAATGTAAACCACTCGTCAGCCGTCATGCCCACAGTGCACGGCTCATCGTCTTCAAAATAGGCGTCCATGATAACGCCTTCATCTGTTACGTTGACCTGGAGAAAACGTCCGTCACCCAGGTCGAAAATGGTCGGGTCGGCGTCCATGATATAGCCTTCATCTGTTACGTCCAGGTCGAAAGTGGTCGGGTTGTCAGGCATCAAAGTTCCTCTCGGCAGACGAGGGGTGGATAGAAGTACACGCCATGGCCGGCCGTGATATTAGTTCCCTGGTTTTTTGGAATGTTGTCCATCAATTTCACCTTTCGCATTCGACGGTGCGGTCGTGTGTCCGATAGAAAATGTCCTGAGCAGCCAGCCCGGCCGGAATGTCCAGATCACCTGCTCCACTTGTGTGAAACGTACTCGGCGTGTCGGCCTCTATGGGCGGGTAGTAGTACACGCCATTGGCAATGGTGATATAGAAACCAGCCTCGCCAAGCGTGATGGGCGCACCAAAGGGCGCATCAAGTGACCCGTCTGCTCGGGGAACATCCGAGAGAATCTGCGCAGCCCAGCGCCACGGGTTCGTCTCTTCGGGATCTGTGGCGACAATATGGACACGTCGAATCTGTCCGGTGACCCGCATGTGAAGACATACTTCAGATGCTCCCAGTTCGATTTCTACGATGTCGCCCACGTGGACGAACTTCGGCGTGGTGCTGTTCACGATTCCTCCTCAGGTTCTAGTTCCCAACGTGCCATCTCCAGCTCGTCGCTGTGTTGCCAAGCCCACTCGACGGTCTTACGCTTGAACAGGGTGGCGTACTCGCCAAGCCCGCCTTCGTAGTGGTATGACTCAGCCGCTGCTGTCAGGAAGTCGAGCAGGGCACGCATGGGCTCACCGTAATCGTCCACGATTGGGCAGTGCATGATGCCTTGGCCACCCTTGACGACTTCAAGCGTCTTGCCTTTCTCGTCCTCGATGCGGTAGCCAAAGTCACCACCACCAAGTTCAAAGACGGACACCGTGCCGGACGTTTTCGCACCGTAGGCACGACCGTCAATCTTGAGCCCAGCCTCAAGCCGGGATGTGATAAACATTGGATAGGGAACGTTCATGATTCCTCCTACCAGTCCCAAGTGGAAAGTTCGGACATTACGGGCCCATCACGGTCGAACTTGATGTACTTGCAGTCAAGCTTGCGGGCATAGTCGAACACGATTGCCAGCTCAGCCGGGATGCCCACTGTGAACGCTGAGATGGACAACGTCAAGTCTTCAACGGACGACACCCAAACGAAGGCGCCGTACTCGTTCTGGTAGGCAATGACACCAGGGGCGATGTCGAGGTTGTCCAGTACATCTTCGGGCAGGTGCGACGTGGATAGAATAAGCATCTTGTGTATTTCAGGGAGACGGCTCACTTGGATTCCTCGTACCCGTCGAACCAAGGACCAAACTCACGGGTCCGTGTCTGGTCCGTACAGGTGGACCAGGACGTTTCGGGGTCACTGCAATGTGCCTGAGCCTCTTCCAAGGTCAGCCCATGCTTGATTGTGCGACGAGGGATATCTTCTGACTGGTAGAACCGAACGATTCTGTATGACACGAAACCTCCTAGTTGTATGAAACCGTGAACCCGTTGCCAGTTATGGCAGAGAGCGTGGTGTTAGCCATGTTAATCGTGTCAAGCCCGGTAGCGGTGCCACCGTACTTGGCGGTTGTGAACGTGATGCCCGGGTCCGAGTTGGAGCTGTTGACGAACGGCGGCAACGAGCAAATCCCTCTGCAAAGAGGTTTATTGGTCACAGCTTCCACGATGTAGTCAGCCGAAGGAGCTGTAGCAGCGAAGGGTGCGTAGGTTACAAACGCCCCACTATCGCTGGTGTCCTCGATACCGACCAGCCAACGTTTGTGGTTCGCTTTGGTCCTACTTATTACGACCGTCACCTTATCGCCAGGAAGGATGGCCAGGGTGAGCGGGCTGATGGTTTGCATGAAGGCGGGAAGGTTCTCCCACCAGCCTCGGACCCAGAACTTGGTGGTGGAACAGACGCCGGTAAGTGGGCTGCGGGAAGTAAGTATGACGCCGGCCTGTAGAAGCGCCTCGCCGCCCACGCCGCCCACGCCAACCCATATGGCAAGCTCACCGTAACAGGTTTTAGCGCTGGTGAGATAAGGCACGGTGAATGTGCCCGTGACGCCAGTGATAGTGCCTGTGGCGGCATAGCCTGTCCAGTTTTGGGATGACAGGGTGCTAGCTGATGCCGGCGCAGCGAATAGACCAAGACTCGTCACGAGCAATATACTCGTGAGTAACTTCTTCATTGTGATGCTCCTTTGGTTGGGTATAGATCTCGTATCAGGCGGCTGTCCGGGCGTTCGCCACGTACTAACTCATTGTGACGGGTCAGGATGTCAACAGCCTCGGACATGGACATATCACGCATGGCTTTGCGTTCTTGGGCTTCGTACTCTTCTCTGGTCATATTGAGTCATCGAGGAGTACTTGTACGGTTGCCACGGCTGCTTGCACGGTGGCAGAGCTCTCGTCGATAAAGGTCAGGCTCTCCCTACGGACGTTCACCAGGCGATCATAGGGAGTCTCCACGATGTAGCGGCCAGTAACGTCGTTGAGCCAGGCAACACCGGGGCCCCAATGTTCTTGTAGGCTACCGTGGTACTCGCAATGACGACCCGCCCCGAGAGCCTCGGGCTCAGGCACGGGCTTGGGGATAAGCTCACCCTCCGGGTCGAGGAGAGTTACGACGGCAAAGATGCGCTGCCAGTACAGCCCGGACAGGCACTCAGGTGGCGTGTAGGCCCAAGAGCTCTTGAGGGATTGCAACTGGAGAATGGCTTGGTCGATGTTCTCGTGTGCCTCGGCGGGTAGGGTGGTCATGATTTGTCGAGACCCATGATGAGTTTGTTGTCGATCCAACGGGCTATCAGGTGGGTGGCCTCGTCCAGTAGTTCGTCCCACTCGTCGTCGGTGAAGTAGTCGCGTGCTGGACCTACAACGCCTTGGATACAGGCGTCGAGAGATTGGTTCAGCTCAATGCGGTCAACCAGGATGTTCTTCATGAAACCTCCTCATATTCCGTGTCCCACTGGGCGTGCAGGTCACTCATGATCTGTTGGGCCATAGCTAGGTCGTCACAGGTGACAAGCGAGATAAAGCCCGTTGCCGAGAAACACAGCAGGCGCCTACCGTACCTATTGATGCCCCCACAATTGCCGAAGGACACTTCATCGTCGCCGTAGTCGCCGTTCATCATCAGCTCGTGGAGATAGCTGGTCATTGGAGACTCGCCCTCGTATCTGCCAGGTGTGGAGTCGTTGATTAGCTGTTTGTAATGGGTAAACATTTTCACCTTCCTATGGGTGGTAGGATCTTCGGGTCAACAACTTGCAGGACATGCAAGCCACGCGAACGCCAGGCGTCAACGACTTGCTGCCGATCGTCTATTACAAGCAGGACACGCCAGTGTGGCAGGATAAACCTGTCCAGTATTTCAAGCTTGACGATGCTGTCCTTGCGCCTGTCACCAGGCCGGCGCTGAAAGAAGGCGTCAGGTACGATGCCATGCTTAGCGTTACTGTCACGCATACGAGGAGCGAACTCACCGTCACGACCTGATACCATGATGCGAGCGATGCCAGGGCGAACGGCGTGCCATAGTCCATGGATGAGCGGCACAGGTGGGTCGAAGGGAATGCGAGCGTTGAACTCAGGCCAGGTAACATCGCTGTTTTCGCCAGGTCCATCGACGCTGAACAGCGTACCGTCGCGGTCCCAGATGGTACAGGGAGGTAACATTACCAGCCAGGTTTCTTAGCGTGCCCAGATGGCAGGTGGGCAATGCGGACAATGGCCATGATTTTCATGTTGGCATGGTGCCGGGCGTGGACATTGCGGCTCGTGACGTATACGTTAGGACATTCAAGCTCCTGGTACACATCCAATATCCTATATGATTTGAGTGCCGGCTCGAACGTCAGGCGACCACCCTTGAACTTGTACTCAGGCTCGACGTCAGGGAACTTGGCCACAAAGAACGAGCGGAAGAAGTCGGACACGCCAAACTCTTCGACCAGGACCGTGAATATGGCATTGGTGACTTGCGGGGTCATGTAGTTGGGCATGTCACCCTCCTTCAGGTAACGTGCAACCATATCGCGCTCTTCAGCCTCGTTCATCATCGGACAAGCCCGGCTATGAGCGCACCAAAGACGACCATGAGAATTGCCAGCTTTACACAGTGCCAGGTAAGCAGAGCGATCCGTTCCTTGGTTGAAGACAACATGTGATGATCCTCCTTGTGTATGATGAGCTGACCTCAGCGGAGTCGAACCGCTTCAAGGGGGTACTCCCCTCACTATCGGTGGCCCTATCAGCCGGCCGAGTGCCTCTGCCGTCGTGTGGTGACCGGGCATCGAGCCCCCCACCAGCGCGTGCCTCCGATCAGGCTGCCGTTGCATTGAGGTCAGGTAGAAATTAGTTGTTACGGCTTGGCGACCGCCTCGTAACGTGCAACCACACCGAGCTCCTCAGCTCGGGCATTGCGCTTGGCAGCATCCGAGACGGCCGCAGCCAGGTCGGCATACCCGTCCACGAATGCACGGTGTTCGTCAGGCTCCCCTACCAGCACAGTACGGAAGGGGAGATTGGTCTTGA
>Ga0182030_10021839_pt1 | contig 11954 bp, 11 predicted proteins | sample 812S3MmetaG_FD_121299 | JGI IMG/M metagenome (GOLD analysis project Ga0182030, IMG submission 121299) | Permafrost microbial communities from Stordalen Mire, Sweden - 812S3M metaG (Illumina Assembly) | ecosystem: Environmental > Terrestrial > Soil > Wetlands > Permafrost | place: Sweden...
AGGATATCAAAAAGACATAAGGATGTCAACTAGCAAAATCATTAAGTTGACTTAAAATTAGCTTTGATTTTTCATCAAAGCTAATACGTACAATGGTGGACTACGTGTCACGTAATTGGAACACCCTTGAACCCAGCTTGGTAAATATGGCTGAAAGGCTAACGACACTTTATTTTTCCGCGCATGACGATAAACTTGCAAAAAAATCTTAAGATCAGTATTGACTTAGTCTAGTCTGACCAATATAATTATCACTATGAATAAAGTAATTACTATCTACGACGCAAAAACTCACTTATCCAAATATATTGGGCAAGCAAAAGCCGGCCGGCCTGTTTATATTGGCAGCTATGGCAAGCAAGAGGTTATGTTGGTCTCAGCAAAGCCGGAAAAGACAAGGATAAAGCTGGGAACATCAGCCGGAAAATTTAAATACGATGCTAAAAGCCTTGAAGGTAGTGATCCGGATATACAATTGCTATTTTACGGCAACAATACTAAATGATTATTCTTCTCGATACCAATGTGCTGGTGTGGCTGCTAGAGGGCGGCGCCATGCTTAGCAAGCAGGCAAAAAGCCAATTAGAAAGCGCTGAAGCAGTGTATGCTTCAGCCATCAACATCGTGGAATTGCGCATAAAATCGATGCTAAGCAAAATATCAATACCAGAAACTTTGTTTGAAGATATAAAAGCGGCGGGGCTTGAGGTTTTACCGTTCACCGCCGATCATGCCGAGGCGTTAGGTAAATTTCCGGAGCTCAGTCGTCATGATCCTTTTGATCGGATGCTCTTGGCGCAAGCATCTGTTGATGATATGTACTTTTTGACATCCGACCAAGTTCTTATTGATTTAGGGCAAAATTTTGTGCTTAGTGCACGGAGCTAAGGTCGTAACTGTTCTTCAGTCACAAATTTGGTGGGCGGGGAGGGAATCGAACCCTCAAGAGCGCGAGCTCACTGGATTTTGAGTCCAGCGCGTCTACCAATTCCGCCACCCGCCCAAATTGGTGTTTCGTCGGTAGTCTACAGAGGTGTATTGTACTATACTTAAGTTACCCTATCTAGCATGAGCTTAATATTATGAAGAATCCTTTGATACCTACCAGCGAACCAAACGATAAAAGTTATCTGCTGCCATCAATTACAGGGCCCAATAATAATGCCGGGCCCAGCCGAAATGCGGCTGTGGAATTAATCCGCAGCAAATTAACAGACTTGTTTAAGGAAGAGCCGGCCGCTAAAATCGAGATTAAAGAAGTTGCCGGCGGCAAACGAAAACTGTCTAAGCACCAACAGTTTATGTACGACCTCAGCGTCAGCGGCAAGGGCTTGGCGCAAATCCAGACCGACTGGCACAATTACTACCTCGGCTTGCCCGATCAACAAAAGCATGAAGTATGGCGGGAGTTTTATGAGACGAATGCCAAAAATTCCCATTACAGCAGTTTTGTTCAGGAAGCAGGTTATCAACCCGAACAACCCAGTGCCGCCCGGGTTGGCAGATTTGAAAGTCCCGAGGCCGCCAGACAACGTCAAATTGATATTTTCGGGACAAAAGCCGAGCGCCGGCAAGTCCGGACAAAAATTCTCAGAAAAGTTGACGACCGGACCAAGGCCGAGGCCAAGCGCACCCTTCATTCACTGGCTTTTGGTCTGGGAATGGGAGCGATCGTCATTCTTATATTTATGTTCAGCTTTTTTAACGAGGTTATCATTGCTCCATTTATCCAGCCCAGCCGGCACGTCCTTAACACTCCCCTGATAGTCAGCGCTACCAGCGTCAGCCCGACTTCAACTCCGGAAGTTATTATCCCTAAAATTAACCTTGAGATTCCGGTGTCTTATGCGGCCACCAGCGACAATGAAAATATCATCGAGAATGATCTGGAGGGCGGGGTAGTCCATTATCCGAGCACAGTCGATCCGGGACAGAACGGCAATGCGGCGTTTTTCGGTCATTCTTCCAATAATATCTTTAACCCGGGCCAGTATAAATTCGCTTTCGTGCTGCTACACACTCTAGTTAAGGGTGATACTTTTTATCTGACCTATCAGGGACAAATTTATGTTTACCAGGTAATTGATACCAGGATTGTGCCACCGTCTGATGTCGCTATCCTCAACGACACTGACGGCGCCACCGCTACGGCCACACTGATTACCTGTGACCCGCCGGGAACATCTATCAACCGCCTAGCAGTTACCGGTACTCAGATCAGTCCCAACAGCTCTGTTAACCAAGCAGCTTCTGTTCCGACCATCCAGGCTCCGGCGGCCATTGCCAGTAACGGGCCGTCGTTGTGGCATCGATTAATTCATTGGCTCCATTTATAGAACTAGGGTGTAAGCATCGGCGTACTGGTAAAGTTTACCGGCGCGGTGGTCTGACCGGCTACCAGTGGGGCGTTGGCTAGGCTATACATGTAACCAAATGTCGGGTCGAACATCGGCACCGTGCCGTCGATTGCCGGCTGCAGTGATTGAAGATTGGCGTGGTCGTAATCAAAAATAACCACCGCCGAATTGCTAGTCAGCATCAATCTGTCCCCATCCATCCAGGTAGCGTGCTGAGCAGCCGCCAGCGGCTGAGTCAGAGTATAAGCATAACCCTTGGCGTTGTCGGCATCATAAACTGCAAAATTATCGCTGTTTTCAGCCACAATAAACTGGGTATTGCTAGAAAACGCCAAATAATTGGCCTCGGCTATTTTCATAATATAAACCGGGACGATCGGCTGACCGGGTTGGCCCTGCAATTCAGATACCGGATTTTCATATATATAGATTTTGTTGCTGACATTGTCGCCGATGGCGTAGTACCAATTGCCGGCGTATTTAGTAAAGTCGAGCTGATAGGGCGGGTCAGCGCTAATTTTACGAAGATCATAAACCGTTCCACCTTGTTCGAGGTTAACATCAACCTCGCCGGCAGTGGTCGAAGCGGTGACGTATAGAACCATATTGGTGCCATAGCTAGCGAAGCTAATCACTCGCGGCAGCACGGTTGTCGGGGTCGGAACCGAAAGATTAGCCGTGCTCAGTGTGCCGTCGGAACTATCCCAAATATAATAATTGTCATAAGCGTTATTTATCAGCGATAGCTGCATTGTTGAAGACAGGTTCAGCACCTTAGTTAAATCGACGCTGTCGCTCGGTGTCTGACGATCAAATAGAATATAGTTACTGCCGCCGGCATAAGTGTCCAGCAGCAGTACGTGGACGTTATCTGACGACCAGCCAACTAAAGTCATGGTTTGGGCGGCAGCGGTAGTTGGCAGCAAGGCCGCCGGGATTGAGACGGTCGTCAAATTGGCAGCCAACTGCTTGGAACTGGACAGGTCATACTCGTCAAAATCGCTCAAACTGCCCGGGTCAGCGATCAGCAGCCAGCGCTGGTTAGGACTCTGTAATACTAGGGCTGGCTGAGCGCTATATTGAGTAACGCTTGAGGTATTTAGACTAACCGGGAACAGAAACGGATAATCAAAGTGCTCAACACTGCCGCCCTCAACTCCAAGCGAACGGACCCAGGGCCGATAACCGGTTTTGGTGAGAGTCATGGTATATTGGCCGGCCGGCAGCTGCAGACGGGCATTGGTGCTGGAGCCGGTATTGTTGCCGTTAAGATTAATCTGCGCCGGATTGGGTTTAGATGAAACAAAGACCAGCCCGTTTTGAATGATCTGGCCATCCTTGCCGACGCCGTAGCCAAAAGCCAAGAATATAAGCACAGTGGTCGTTAAGAAAATTGCCACACCGAGCAGGGCATAGCCGGTAATCAGGCGGATTTTATGGCGACGAATTTTAACTGGATCTAAAAAATCCATAACAAGACCCTATTATGAATCCTCTTGCGGTTACTCTCAAGTAGTATTAAGATTATTAGATAGAACACGAGGATAGGAGTGGGAAACAAAGACGTTCCAGAATCAAATATTCAGTCTCAGCCCAAGAGTAATGCGGCGGATAGTGGCAAATCGTCCGTCGATTTTGTCTATCGTCGGCCGGCCAACATTATTGATGATTTTATAGCCCCGGCTAGTCCTAGGCCGCATCCCGCTACGCCGTCATCACCGATGACTGCTGAAGAGGAGTCATTTTCAAACCGTCATACCGCCGGCTATCAACACCACGATCCGGAACACAGCCAGACGCTAATGCGCAACGCCGTCAACAGGCCGACGCACCAGCCATTATCATTCCGACGGGTGCGCACCCCGGCCGGTACTTTGCCACCAAGGCCGACCATGGATATACCAATCGACGATGTCCGGATGCATCATTTAGACACGGCCGTAAACGTCGACGAGATTCCTAAAAGCGCCATGGTTAACCGCTATGCCGCAGAAGATGATTTTGTACCGCAGCCGGCCGCCAAAGCGGAACAGCCAAAACTTGAGCCGGCAGCAGCAGCCGCTCCAGCCGCAATGCCAGCCGACACGGTCAGCTCGCACCAAGTAGTTAATGAAGGTTATCGTAGAGCAAAATCGCACGAGCAAACTTATCAGCCACAAGCTAAGCGGGCTAAGCGGTCCAAGCGCCGCTTCGTTAAATCGCTACTGACAACCGCCATCGTGGCGGTTATTCTAGCCGGACTGGCTAGTGGCGGCTGGTTTGTTTATCAGAAATCGGCGGTGATTGATGCCCGTTTCGCTTCCTGGCGAGCCGGTTTTACAATTGAGGTTCCGGCCTATAGCCCAAGCGGCTTTATTTTCAAGGCGCCTATTTCTTATGGTAAGAGTGAGGCGAGTTTGTCTTACCGGGCGATCGCCAGTGACCAGTCCTATAAAGTCAAAGAGCAAGTTTCGCGCTGGGACAGTCAAACTCTGCTGACTAATATCATTACCAATAATAATTTGTCCTATCAGACCTTTCAGGCCGGTGGCTTATATATTTATATCTATGGCAACCGTAGCGCCACCTGGGTCAGCGGCAATGTCTGGTATACCATCAGCGGCAATGAAAACTTAAGCGCCAAAAGTCTGGCCGAAATTGCCGCCAGCACCTGAGTCTCGTCAGTTAAGATTTTTTTATCTATAATGAAACTATATGGATAAGGTACGTACCCGTTTTGCGCCCAGTCCGACTGGATATATGCATGTCGGCGGCGTACGCACGGCTTTGTTCGCCTGGTTGGCTGCCCGGCACGCCCACGGCCAGTTTATTTTGCGGCTGGAGGACACCGACAAGGCTCGTGAAGTCGAAGGATCCGATCAGCACATCATGGACTCGCTTAAATGGCTGGGCTTAAATTGGGACGAAGGCCCCGATAAAGACGGTCCGTTTGGCCCTTATCGCCAGAGCCAGCGGTTGGATTCTTATAAACGCTTCGCCCAGCAGCTGATTCAAGCCGGCCGAGCCTATGTTGATCCTTACAGCAGCGCTCAGGTTGAGGAATTTCGCGCTCAGGCCAAAAATAACAAGCAGCCTTTTCTGTACCGCAACCACCGGCCGCAGTCCACGCCGGACTGGGACGGTAGCCAGGCGCTACGCTTTAAATCCGAGCCGAAAGACTATCAATGGCACGACGAGGTTATGGGTGAGCTATCAACCGGACCGGAGGTAATTGACGACTTTATCATTATTAAATCCGACGGCTATCCAACCTATAATTTTGCCCACATTGTCGATGATCACCTGATGCAGATTAGCCATGTCATCCGCTCGCAAGAATTTCTGGCTTCAATCCCGAATTTTCTTAACTTATATGAGGCACTGGGGATTGAACGGCCGCTGCTGGCCACCTTACCCTATGTCATGAGTCTGACCGGGCAGAAAAAACTGTCAAAACGTGACGGCGCCAAAGACATCCTCGATTATGCCAAGGAAGGGTATTTACCGGAGGCCTTGATCAACTTCCTGGCCAGTCTGGGCTGGAACGACGGGACCGAGCAGGAAATATTCAGTGTCGACGAGCTAATCGACAAATTCAGCCTGGACCGGGTCCAGCGGGGCAGTGCCCGCTTCGACGAGAAACGGCTGCTCTGGATGGATGGCAGCCATATCCGGTCTCTGCCGATTGATCAGCTTGCCCGGCGGGCTGAAAATTACTGGCCGCCCGAGGCGCAGTCCGCTTCGGCCGAGTTCAAAAATAGCATTCTGTCAGTTTTACGCGACAGACTAAAATATTTGTCAGAAATTACCGGTCTGAGCGATTTCTTTTTTAAAGACCTGCCGGTCAACCTCGAACTTATTAATAATGATAAAACCTTAGGGCAGCTAGACAAGTCTCAGCTAAAACAATATCTGCAACTAACTCGGGACAAATTAGCGGCCATTGATTTTAATACCGGTGCCATGACAGAAGAATTAAACCAGCTGCTGCAGGTAACTTCTCAAAAACCGGCAATTCTGTTCAGCCTGATTAGAATTGCCACAACTCAGGCTCCGGCTAGCCCCGGGTTAGTCGATACCTTATTAATACTGGGCAAAGAAACAACTCTGAGACGGCTCGATGCGACGATTGCCGGACTTTAACGGCTAGTCAATAAAAGTAAACTCCGTCTGACAACATATTGGTAGGTTTCTGCTACAATAGGAAACATAACACTTCTCCTTTCAAAGTGAGTTGTTGTTAGTGTGAATTGCAAGCTAGGGCACATCTTAAAATGAGCCACGAGTTGGCAGGCTAAATGGCTCCAACTCGGACAACCTTTTGGTAAGCCACTGCTTGTTGTAATAGAGAGTAGCCCATAGTAGACAGGTCAAACATAGGACATTACCGAGTATGGTAAGTCAGATACAATACGAGCCATACTAGGGGCTATTTCTATTATATGCAGCGAAATTATCTTCGCCACTGGTAATATTTAAGATACAATAAGCTTATGGCTAAAAATCCGCTCCACTGGACACGCAAAAACCAAACTCAAACCGGGGAGATCCCAAGCAAAACCAAACAACCGCTGGCCGCTTTGAATATCGACCTGGACGAGGAAACTAAGCCTGATACCCCCAAACACCACTGGCTCCACTGGCGTCCGACTAAAAAACAGACCCTTATCGGGCTAGCCGTTTTAGTTGTTGTCGGCGTAGCTGCTGGCAGCTGGCTACTTTTGCAAAATCATAATAAGACAAGCAGCGTGGCAATGGTTGGCGCCAGCGGAGCTAAGTCAAACACCGTCGCCTCAAAGCTGACCGGGCTTCAGGTAGCCCCGGCAGTTGCAGGATCGACAGTTACCGCCATTATGGTTGAAAACAGTGATGAAGCCCGTCCACAGTCCGGCTTATCGCAGGCCGGCATCGTCTTTGAAGCTTTGGCCGAAGGAGGAGTAACCCGTTTCTTAACCCTATACCAGGAAGGCCAGGGCCAGACTACTTCGATCGGCCCGGTCAGAAGCGCCCGGTCATACTTTATCGACTGGATGATGCCGTTTAACGCCGCCTACGCTCATGTCGGCGGTAGCCCGGCAGCACTGGCCGAGATTCAGACACTAGGCGTCCGTGATATGGATCAGTTCTATAACGGCAACTACTACACCAGAGTATCGAGCCGCGAAGCACCCCATAACGTCTATACTTCAATTGCCACTTTGATGCCGCTGGAGCAATCCAAAGGCTGGACAACCAGTACTTTCACCGGCTGGCCGCGAAAGGCTGACGCCCCGCTTAAAAAAGCCACTACTACTAGCATCGATTTCGATATTTCCGGTGCCGATATGGCGGCTCATTATCAATACGATCCGAAACTTAATAGTTACCTCAGAAGCGAAGCCGGCGCGCCAATGATTGACGCTAATACCAACCAGCAGCTGGAGCCAAAGGTAGTCATCGCCATTGTCGTACCATGGACCAACGGCGCTCTTGATGCCAGCGGCGCTTATTACACCGTCTACTCAGACATCGGCGACGGGCAGGCTGATGTCTTCGAAGACGGCACTGTCATTACCGGAGTCTGGGAAAAAGATTCTCAATCCGGCCAGATTCGCTTTATTAATACTGCAACCAACAAACCGATCGATTTAAACGCCGGCCAAACTTGGATCACGGTCGTCGGTGACCCCAGCGAGATCAGCTACCAATAAACCTTCGCTCATGAAACCATTCGACAAATATAATTTAAGGGTTTTTCTTCACTTATTTACTCTTATGGTGGCTTTAATAGCCGGGGCGATAGGATTAATTTGGGTCAGCTATTCATATGCCAAGGTTGGTAACGCCTGCATCGTATTTGAGCTGGTCGTCTACGGACTAACCGTCGGCTTAGTTATTGCTAAAATCAGCGCCAATTATTTGACCAAGCCGCTGAAGCTGCTCAGTCAAAGCATCATGCACGTTTCTCCGGACGGCGGAAATGTGCCGGCTCCGGTCATAAATAACCTGACACTAGGCCACGAGCTAATTACCATCCTGACTACGCACATTTATGCTTTGGCGACGACTGTTCAAAACGTTACAGCCAGTTTAAGATCCGCCAAGACCGATTTCAGGTCAATTCCGGTCGCCGACAGCCTGCCTCTGCCGCTGATAATTGTCGGCCATGATCAAAATATAGTTTTCGCCAACAGAGCCGCCCGCGGTTATCTGGGCGCGGCTGAGGCTGACATTGTTAATCAGAACCTCTACCAAGTCATGGATATGTCTTTTGAATCTAACGACACCTTCGACAACTGGCTTAAGGATGCCTCGGTTAATTCCGCCATCGCCACAAAAGTCTGGGAGCATGTCAAGTTAAGCCTGGCTAATGAAAGCAAGCAGGTATTGCAGTTCGACCTGGCCGCTTATTACAACCGGGCCCAGTCCAGTGATTTTGAGGTCCTGATGGTACTGTTTGATCACACTGAACGCTACAGCCGCGATGATGAGGCGATGAGCTTTATCGCCTTGGCGGTGCACGAGCTGCGTACGCCGCTGACGTTATTACGAGGTTATATCGAAGCACTGGAAGAAGATTCAGCCAGCAAGTTAGCCCCCACCAGCGTAGAGTTTTTGCGGCGTATGGACGCCGCCGGGCAACAGCTAGCAACATTTATGAATAATGTGCTGAACGTTGCCCGAATTGAGGACGACCAGTTTGTCATCCGCATGCAGGAAGAGTCCTGGCCAGCAATTATTGAATCAGCCGTATCGGACATGAGACTGCGGGCTAAAATCCGGGGTATTGAAATTGAAACCAATATTGCTCCGAATCTGCCGCCAGTCGGAGTCGACCGCGTCAGTATTTACGAAGTGATCAGTAACTTGCTCGATAACGGCGTCAAATACAGCGGCAAAGCAAGCAAAATCGTCCTTAGCTCAGTCTTGAACAAAGAGGGCTTTGTGGAAACTTCAGTTCAAGATTTTGGGATCGGCATTCCTGAGGGGATGGTTGGCAACCTATTTGATAAATATTATCGGAACCACCGCACCCGCCAAGAGGTTAGCGGGACCGGGCTAGGATTATACTTGAGCAAAACGATTATCGAGGCCCATGGCGGTAATATCTGGGTCAGGTCCAAAGAAGGCCAGGGAAGTATTTTTACTTTTACGGTCGTACCTTTTGATAAGATCAATGCCCAGGATAGAATGGCCGACACCACCCGGGTGGCCCACGGTTGGATTAAAAACCACTCACTCTATAGGAGGTAACAGGTCATGACTAAAAAAATTCTCTGCATTGAAGACGAGCAATTTATCGCCGAACTATACGGCCGGGCGCTGAAAAAGGCCGGCTATGAAGTGACTATCGAAGAGGATGGTAGAAAAGGTTTGACTCTGGGCCAAAGCGGCCAATACGATATAGTGTTACTTGATTTAATGCTCCCCAGCCTATCCGGACTGGATATTTTAAAAACCCTGCGTGATCAAAAATTATCGCCGGCTTTTCATGGCAAAATTGTTATAACTACTAATCTAGCCGAACGCAAATCCAATCAAATAGAAATTGAAAAACAGGCTGATGGCTACCTAATTAAAGCTGCTATTACGCCACGTCAGCTGGTTGAATTTTTATCCCGAATTGACACTACCGATACGCATCCGTCCCCAACTGCTTAGGCCGCGCCACAGAGCAATTCAAAATAGCGAGTCGAACCGAACGGTATCTTTTGTTTGACCATCTGATGAGATGGGTAGGCACTGGCGTAGGCGATTGTGAAATTACCATATTTCTGATTAATGCAATCCAGCGCTTGGCTCAGCCAAACTTCCTGGTTAACTTCTTCGAGTAGACTGAGCTGGTTCTGGTCGGAAGGGCTGAGCTTATAACAAGAAACCCCGATTTCTCTAATGTAATCATCCTGGGGCCGGCGGTTAAACAACAATAGTGCCCGGCGGCAGATTTCGGCGTTGGAAAAGAAAGTCGTTTTAAAAACTTTCTTGTCGTACCAATAATCCCCGCTACTGTAGCGGGCATAGACCATAACGCCCCGGGCACACATATTTTTGTAGCGCAACTTCATGCCGGTCGTTTCGCATAAATAAGCCAGGCGAGAGCAGATGGTGGCATTATCCAGCCGAGAGTTTTCCAGTACATATTGGCGGCCCACTGTTTTAGTATTAAAAGTCTGATCGTCAATCTCATAACCGCGCAGACGCTTGTACCAATCTTCACCGCAAACACTTTTAAAAACTTGACGTCTTAGAACCTCGGCCGGCGCATCTAAAAATTCCAGAGGAGTATAAATAGCGGCACCGTTAAGCCTGGCCTGATTACGTTCGGCAATACCGCTTAGGTCCGTCAACTTTAAACCGGCTAGTGTCGACCTAAGATTTTGATGATTGATAACATCCAAGCCGTCAGGTTTGTGCAGGGAAGCGGCCAGTTTAGCCAGGAAACGATTAGGCGCTATGCCGATATTGCACCTCATCCAGGAGCCCACGTCATCTTTAAGACGCTGCTTTATTTCCAGTCCGATAACACTCAGATCACGCCGGTTAATATAAGTCCGGGTATGATGAAAATCTATGACGCCTTCGTCAATGCTTTTCATGGCTACAGCCGGTGAATAACTCTTCATGATGTTAGCCAGCCGCTGGTAAACATAGTGATATTTAGGCGGGTCACTCTCCGCCAAAATAAGGTCGGGCGCCAAACGGACGGCTTCATCCCGACGCATACCGACCTTAACGCCCAGTGACTTAGCCTCGTAAGACGCCGCAATAATGCAGCAGGATTTAGTTATACGATTAGTCACTCCAACCGGGTGGCCCCGAAGCAGCGGCCGGGCCTGTTGTTCAACCGTCGCAAAGCAGGAATTCAGGTCAATGTGCATAACCTGAGGTGCCTGGCGGTTAATTTCTAAAGGCGGCATAAGCCATATCCGCAACGTAAACCAATTTCCAAATCAATGAAGCAGCATCAAATTCCAGCCGGTAATCGGCTTGACCGTCAGTCATATCAAAAACATGAACCATCCGCTGGCCTTTTTGTGTCGGATGGCGCAACCCAGTTTCGGTAAAAGTTATTTGGCGGCCTTTATATTCAATTCGCTTGGGAAAACACTTCGGCTGATCTTTGCCCTTAAAATAGTAGGCGACTACGTTTATGTCTTGATTAATCAAAATTGCATCTTCCATCTCAACCTCTTTCCTAAGATTATTATCTGGTTAATAAAAACCATACCGACCGGTCTGCGGCCAGCGAACGGATTTTAAAACAGTTATCCGGTTGAGGCCTAAACCACCGTTCAGGTTAGTGCCATATGCCAGAGAACTAAGGTTTAATTGAGAAGAAGAGCAGGGACGCTTAACTAATGAGTCAGTGAGTTTGCTTTCTTAAGGTTATTTATTAGTCTGTGCGGCGAAAGCTAGGCTAGCCCGCACATGGCTAATGCTTATTATAACGGCACTGGTTTTGATCGTCAAAAACATTAAACATTGGCAGTTATCCCTCTGCTTGACGCCATAACCGCAATTACTTATACTTATAAACAGTACCTTATTGAGAAAGAAAAACTTGAAAAAACAGAAAACAATGAGATCCTTGAGGTCGTCTCTGATCTTTTTGCTAGCAACATTATTTGCCGTCGCTAC
>Ga0182030_10021841_pt1 | contig 11954 bp, 10 predicted proteins | sample 812S3MmetaG_FD_121299 | JGI IMG/M metagenome (GOLD analysis project Ga0182030, IMG submission 121299) | Permafrost microbial communities from Stordalen Mire, Sweden - 812S3M metaG (Illumina Assembly) | ecosystem: Environmental > Terrestrial > Soil > Wetlands > Permafrost | place: Sweden...
GATCGGCGCTGCCCGGTTCGCAGGCGAGCACCCGGTGCGCGAGATCGGCCAGGATCACCGGCCGGCCGGCCAGGGTCGCGGCTTGCCGCACGACCTCATCGGGCGTCGCGCCCGCGACGGAGAGCTCGGTGAACACCTCGTGCAGGCGCTCCGACGCGCGCAGTTCTTCCAGCTGAGCATCGATGATCCGGGCGTGCACCGCCTCGGTGATCTCGACGAACGGGACCTCGCGCTCGAAGGCGATCAGCGTCAGGCCGCTGTCGGCGGCCGCACGGACCAACGCCGGAGGCAGCGCCCCGACGTACCGGCGGCCGAGTTCCACCGCCAGCGCGCTGACCCCGGCCTCCGCCAGCTCAGCGGCGTAGCGCGCCAGCAGGGCCGGCTCGGCCGGCATCGCGATCCCGGTGGTGAGCACGAACTCACCGCCCTGCAGCAGGTGGGCCACGTCCGCCAGCTCGAGCACATGGACCCAGCGGACCCGCGCATCGAGGCCGGCCCGGCCCGCCACCACGTGCGGACTGCCCCGGCGGACGACATCGAGGCCGAGCAAATCGCTCACAGTGGGAAGCACGAGACAAAGCGTAAAGCCAAAACGCAAAAGCCTTACACGATGTCGGTTCCCTGCGGCCGCGTAACCAGGAAGACTGGTAAGCATGTCTGAGCTTCTCGCCCGCCATCGCGCGGTCATCCCCAACTGGGTCGGCCTCTACTATGACGAGCCGATCGAGATCGTCAGCGGCAAGGGCTGCCGGGTGACCGACGCCCAGGGCCATGGCTACCTCGACTTCTTCGCCGGCATCCTCACTAACATGCTCGGCTACGACGTGCCCGAGGTCCGCGACGCGGTCGAGCGGCAGCTCGCCACCGGCATCGTGCACACCTCGACGCTGTACCTGATCCGGAACCAGGTCGAGCTTGCGGAGAAGATCGCGAAGCTGTCCGGTATTCAGAACGCCAAGGTGTTCTTCACCAACTCCGGTTCCGAGGCGAACGAGGTCGCGCTGCTGGCCGCGCTGACCGCCCGGAACGCCAGCCAGGTGCTTGCCATGCGCGGCAGCTATCACGGCCGGTCGTTCGGCACCGTCGCCGTGACGGGCAACGCGGGTTGGAAGATGTCGAGCCACAGCCCGTTCGGCACTCATTACCTGCATGGTGCGGACCGGCAGCTGGCCGCCTACGCCGGCCTGGCTGACGCCGATTACATCAAGGCCTGCGTGGAGGATCTCCGCGCGCTGCTGGCGGGCGGTATCCATCCCGCCGATGTCGCGTGCCTGCTGGCCGAGCCGGTGCAGGGGGTGGGCGGGTTCACGATGGCGCCGGACGGCCTGTTCGCGGCGTACCAGGAGGTTCTCGGCGAGCACGGCATCCTGCTGATTTCGGATGAGGTGCAGACCGGCTGGGGCCGCACCGGCGAGCATTTCTGGGGCATCAGCGCGCACGGGGTCACCCCCGACGCGATGACGTTCGCCAAGGGGCTCGGCAACGGCTTCGCCATCGGCGGCGTGGTGGCCCGCGGCGACCTGCTGGACGGCATCCGCGGCAACGGCATCTCCACCTTCGGCGGCAACCCGGTCTCGACCGCCGCGGCCAACGCCACCCTGGACTACGTGCTCTCCCACGACCTGCAGCGCAACGCCGCCGTCACCGGCCGGATCATCATCGACGGGCTGAAGGACGCCACCCAGGACCTCGCCGTGGTAGGCGAGGTGCGCGGCAAGGGCCTGATGTTCGCCGTCGACCTGGTGGACCCGGCGACGAAGAAGCCGAGCCCGCCGCTGGCCGCGAAGATGCTCGAGGCGACCAGGGAACGCGGCCTGCTGATCGGCAAGGGCGGCCTGTACGGGCACACGCTGCGGATGGCGCCGCCGCTGACGCTGAGCGAGGCCGAGGCCAAGGAAGGGCTCGGCATCCTCACCGATGCCCTGCACGCGGTCAACGAGAGCGCAGTCAACGAGAGCGCAGTCAACGACGAGGCGGCGAAGTGACCGCCAAGCACATCACCCACTGGATCGGCGGCAAGCCCTGGGACGGCGAGGCCGAGCGTCACGGCGACGTGTACGACCCGGCGACAGGCCAGGTCAGCGGCCAGGTCGATTTCGCCTCGCCGGCCGAAGTGGACCTCGCGGTCCAGGCGGCCACCGAAGCGTTCGCCACCTGGCGGCGGGTGTCGCTGGCCAAGCGCGCCACCGTGCTCTTCGCTTTCCGCGAGCTCATCCGCGCAAACGCCCGAGCACTGGCCCAGCTGATCACCGAAGAGCACGGCAAGGTCGCCTCGGACGCGGCGGGCGAAGTGGCCCGCGGCCTTGAGGTCGTCGAGTTCGCCTGCGGCATCCCGCACCTGCTCAAGGGCGGGTTCTCGGAGAATGTCTCGGCCGGGGTGGACTCGTATTCGATCCGGCAGCCGGTCGGCGTCGTCGCCGGCATCACGCCGTTTAACTTCCCGGCCATGGTGCCGATGTGGATGTTCCCGATCGCCATCGCGTGCGGCAACACCTTCGTGCTCAAGCCGTCGGAGAAGGACCCGTCGGCCTCGCTGCTGCTCGCGTCGCTGTGGGCCGAGGCGGGCCTGCCGGACGGCGTGTTCAACGTGGTGCACGGCGACAAGGTGGCGGTCGACGCGATCCTTCACCACGAAGGCGTCAAGGCGGTCAGCTTTGTCGGCTCCACGCCCATCGCCAGGTACGTTTACGAAAACGGGACCAAGGCGGGCAAGCGCGTGCAGGCGCTGGGCGGGGCGAAGAACCACATGGTCGTGCTGCCCGACGCCGACCTGGACCTGGCCGCGGACGCCGCGGTCTCGGCCGGGTTCGGTTCGGCCGGGGAGCGCTGCATGGCGGTCTCCGCGCTGGTCGCGGTCGACCCGATCGGCGACGAGCTGGTCGGCAAGATCAAGGACCGGGTTGCCAACCTCAGGGTCGGGCCTGGATCGGACGAAAGGTCCGAGATGGGCCCGCTGGTCACCGGGCCGCACCGGGACAAGGTCGCCTCCTACCTGGACTCCGGCGTCCGCGAGGGCGCCACCCTCGCGGTCGACGGCCGCGCCCACCCGGTCATCGGCGGCGTCCCAAGAACCCCACAAACCCCGGGAAACCAGGCCGGCTTCTGGCTGGGGCCGAGCGTGCTGGACCATGTCGCGCCGGATATGAGCTGCTACACCGACGAGATCTTCGGTCCGGTGCTGAGCGTGCTCCGCGTCCCGACCTACGACGCGGCCGTCCAGCTGGTCAACGACAGCCCCTACGGCAACGGCGTGGCCATCTTCACCAGCGACGGGGGAGCGGCGCGCCGGTTCACCTCCGAGGCCGAGATCGGCATGGTCGGGGTGAACGTGCCGATCCCGGTCCCGATGGCGTACTACTCCTTCGGCGGCTGGAAGGCCTCGCTGTTCGGCGACACCCACGTGCACGGCACCGAAGGCGTGCACTTCTACACCCGCGGCAAGGTAGTCACCTCCCGCTGGCCCGACCCCAGCCACGGCGGCGTCAACCTCGGCTTCCCGGTCAACACGTAAGCCGGGGCGCCCGGCGGCCCCTGAAAGCGGCACCGGGGAGCGGCCTCAGAGCAGGCTGTTTACCTCATGCACATCGCCGCAGGGGACGTCGAGCGCCGCGTGGTGCTTGCGGATGGCCTCTTCGTCCGGCCCTTCGAGCAGGCAGTAGACCTTGCCGTCAGCGTTGTGGTAAAGCTCGAGCTGCCGCACGCCGAACTCGTCGCTGACGCCGTCCCGCGTGCCCTGGGCGATCTGCTCGATCGCTTCCGGCGGCAGTGGCAGGTTGTCGTGGTAATCCATGAACCGAGGCACTTCTTCGTTCCTCCTGTATCAGGTGTTTCCCGGCCACTATGCATGATTGGCCAGCGCCTTGTCCACAGCGTGCGATTGAGCAGGCCGCCGTGATCCCGAGCCCCAGGCCCGGTCGCCGAGCAGCGCCAGCCCGGCCGGCAGCAGCACGCCGCGGACCACGGTGGCGTCGATCAGCACCGCCACGGCCATGGCCACCCCGAACATCTTGAACTCGATCATCGACAAGGTGGCGAAGATCGAGAACACCGCGACCATGATCACCGCGGCGCTGGTCACCACGCCCGCGCTGCGGCCGATGCCATCGGTGATCGCCTGGCCGGCCGGCGCGCCGCCTCGCCACAGCTCCCTGATCCGGCTCAGGATGAACACGTGGTAGTCCATGCTCAGCCCGAACAGCAGCACGAACATGAACAGCGGCAGCCAGGGCGTGATCCCGCCGTAGCTGGTGAAGCCGAGGGCTCCCTGCAGGTGGCCGTCCTGGAAAATCAGGACCATGAGACCGTAGGCGGCCCCGACCGATAGCAGGTTCAGGGCGATGGAAAGGGCCGGAATATATACCGAACGGAACGTAGTACCCAGCAGCAGGAAAGCCAGACCCAGCACGAAGGCGAACACCCACGGGACGGTTTTCGCGAGCTGGGCATCGAAATCGTCATTGCCGGCGGTCAGCCCGGCGACCGCGTAGCTGATCCCCGGCACCTTGCCCAGGGTGGCCGGCAGCACCTGGCTGCGGAGGGTGAGCAGTGCACTATCCGACGTGGCGTCCGTCCCGCTGCCCGCCAGCGGCACCGATACCACCAGCACCTGGTCGTTCCCGAACATCGCGGTGGTGATGGGCTCGCGGATCGCGCCGTGCGACGCTGCCGCCTTTACATCCAGCTCGGAAACGGCCTGACGGACCTGCGGGCCGCCGAGATCGGAGCCAGTCACGACCACGTAGGCGGGTTCGGGTCCGCCGGGGAAGGCTTGTGAGATGGCCAGCAGGCTGCGGACCACCGGCACGTTCGACGGCAGTTCGTGGATGCCCGGATCCTCCAGGTGCAGGGAAAGCACCGGCACGGCCAGCACCAGCAGCGCGGCCACGGCCACGCCGCCCCAGGCCAGCGGCCTGCGCACCACGGCCCGGGCCAGCAGGCCCCAGAACCTGGACTGGCTGGCGGCGGTGCGCCGCCGGCCGAGGAACGGTATCCGGCCGCGGTCGGTCCACCCGCCGAGCATGGACAGCAGGGCCGGCAGGAAGGTGAGCGAGCCGAGCACCGCGATGCCGACGACGACGATCGTGCCGATGGCCACGCCGGAGAAGATGTCGATACCGGTGAGGAACAGGCCGGCCAGGGAGATCATCACGGTTAGCCCGGACACCACGATGGCCCGCCCTGAGGTGGCGGCCGCGATGCGCAGCGCCTGCGGCGTGTCGTGCCCGGCCGCGCGTTCCTCGCGGGTCCGGCGCAGGTAGAACAGCGAGTAGTCGATGCCGACCGCCATCCCGACCAGCAGCACGATGGAGGAGGTGGTGCTGCCGACCGGCAGCCAGTGGCTGGGGATGGCCAGCAGCGAGATCGCCGAGATCACCGCGGTGCCGGCCAGCAGCAGCGGGATGCCGGCCGCGATCAGCGCGCCGAACACGACGAGCAGCAGCACCAGCGAGACCGGAATCGAGGTGATCTCGGCCTTGCGGAAGTCCTGGCTGGTGATGCCGTTGGTGGCCCGGTCCAGGCTGGCGTCGCCCGCCTCCTCGATGGTCAGGCCGGGGTGCCGGGCCGCCACGGCGGCGACCGCGTTCATCGCCGGGACTACGGCCTGGTCGTCGTTACCGGGGTTGCCCGCGACGTTGAAGGTGACCAGCGCGGACCGGCCGCTAATCAGACCAGCGCCGCCCGGGCCGGGGCTGGTGAGCGGAGACTGGACGTCGGCTGCGGCCTTCGGCAGCGCCCGCAGCGCGGCGGTGACCTGCCGCACGGCGAGCCGGAGCTCGGAGTCGTGGGCGTAGGTCTGGCCGGGGGAGCGGCCCTGGATGAGCACGTCCTCGCTGTCGGGCTGCTGCACGACCGGCTCAGCCAGGACCCGCTCGGCCCGGCCCGCCTGCCCGGGGTCGTAACTGTTCAGGTTGGCGGTGCCGAGCCGCTGGCCGATCAGCACGGCCACGACCACCAGCAGCAGCCAGCCGATCACCGCGGTCTTGCGATGCCGCACCGACCAGCCGGCCACTCGTTCCACCATGGGTGCCCGTCCGCCCCGTGTTTCCGTTGGGGAAGGTGTTCTCGTCATACCGCACAGGCTCTATGGCGCAGGCACTCCGGAGCGATGGTGCGGTCCGACGGAAATGGGGTGGGGCTAGCCTCACCGCGATCCGGGGGGTCGCTCTGATAGGCAACCGACCGGTCATGGCCTAGCGTCGGAGCTATGTTCCTCCTCAGCGACCTGGTGTCCCCGCGCACCTGGCTCGCCATGATTCACCACCTGGCCGGTCTGTTCATTGGGTGCGCGGCCATCTTCGTCTTCAGCTTCGGTCTCGCGTTCGGCATTGGATCCCTGCCGGCCGCGCTGGTTGGCCTGCCGTTGCTCGGCATCACCCTGCGGCTGGCCGACTGGTTCGCCCGCGCCGAGCGGGCCAGGTTCGCCTTCCTGCTCGGGGTCCGGATCCCGGCCTGGCCCGCCGAGCGCCGGGCCGGGTACCTGTGGGGCATCGTGCCGCGCTGGCGGATGCTGACCGAGCGCGCCACCTGGGGCGATATCGGCTACGGGCTGCTGCGGCTGCCGGTCAGCGCGGTCACCGCGACGATCAGCGTGGCGGCGTGGGCGCTCGGCCTGGTCATGGTGGCCCTGCCCTGGTACAACCGGTATCTGCCCCGCGGCGGCATCGAGTTCGGCAACACGGTGCTGCACCCCTCCTCGTCCACGATCACGGTGCTGTCGGCCCTCGGCCTGGTGGTGCTGATCGCCGCGGCCCAGCTGACCCGCGGCCTGGCGGTCGCGGACGTGGCGATCTCCCGCCGCCTGCTCGGCCCGCCCAGCGACCTGGCCGCCCGGGTGAGCGAGCTCGAGGTCAGCCGCGAGCGGGTGGTGGACGCGGCCGAGGCGGAGCGGCGGCGGATCGAGCGCGACCTGCACGACGGCGCCCAGCAGCGGCTGGTCGCGGTGGCCATGGAGCTCGGCCGGGCCAAGGCGAAGTTCGCCGACGACCCGGATGCCGCCAGGGAACTGGTCGACCAGGCGCACGCCCAGGCCAAGGAGGCCCTCACCGAGCTGCGTAACCTCGTCCGCGGCGTGCACCCGCCGGTGCTGACTGAGCGCGGCCTGGACGCCGCCCTGTCCGGGCTGGCCGCGCTGTGCCCGGTTCCGGTCGACGTGCACGTCGACGTGCCGGTGCGGCCGAAGTCCGCGGTGGAGGCCGTCGCCTACTTCATGGTGGCGGAGGCGCTCACCAACGTGGCCAAGCACTCCCGGGCCAGCCAGGCCAAGGTCGTGGTGGAAGGCCACGGCTACCCGGGCACGCTGACCGTCATGATCAGCGACGACGGGATCGGCGGCGCCGACGCCGGCAGCCCGGGTCTGTCCGGGCTGGCGGACCGGGTGTCCGGGGTAGACGGGCGGCTGTCGGTGGAGTCCCCGTCCGGCGGACCGACGATTATCGCGGCGGAACTGCCATGCGGGTAATGATCGCGGAAGACTCCGTGCTCCTGCGGGAGGGCCTGACCCGGCTGCTCACCGAGGCCGGTCATGAGGTCGCCGCCGCCGAGGGCGACGCCGAGAAGTTCCTGCGCGCGGTGGCCGCGAGCACCCCGGACGCGGTGGTCGTCGACGTCCGGATGCCACCCACCTTCACCGACGAGGGGCTGCGCGCGGCGCTGGTCGTCCGGGACCGCTGGCCGCAGGTGGGCGTGCTCGTCTTGTCCCAGTGGGTAGAAGAGCGGTACGCCACCGAACTGATCTCCGGCCGCCCGCACGGCGTCGGCTACCTGCTGAAAGACCGGGTCGCTGACGTCGGGGAGTTCCTCGACGCGCTGCACCGGGTGGCTGAGGGCGGCAGCGCGCTCGATCCCGAAGTCGTCGCGCAACTGCTTGCCCGCAGCCGCCACCCGCTCGGCGAGCTCACGCCGCGCGAACGCGAGGTGCTCGCGCTGATGGCCGAAGGCCGGTCCAACTCCGGCATCGCCGCCGCGCTCGTGGTCGGCGGCGGCGCGGTGGAAAAGCACATCAACAACATCTTCACCAAGCTCGGGCTGGCGCCCGGTGACCGCGACCACCGTCGCGTGCTCGCCGTCCTGCGCTATCTCGGCACGGGATGAACGGGGTACCACGATGACTTCCCTGCGCATGACCCCGGCCCGGCTGGCCACCCTCGTGATCGGCGTGCCCCTGGTTCTCATGCTGATCGGCTGGATCGGCTTCAACGCCGTCGCCCTGGACGCCCGGGGAAGTTTTCCGGTCAGTTACGTCCTGCCCGTTCAGGACGGCCAGCTGGTAGCCAGCTTCGGCGGCGGTAACATCACGCTGCGCCCGGGCCAGGGGAACACCGCCCGCCTGACCGGTACCGTTCAGTACGACCTGGTCCGCCCGCATGTGACCGAGAGCTCCACTGCGGCCGGCACCCGCCTCGGCGTCAGCTGCCGCGTGCCCGTCGGTTCCTGCGGGCTGACCGCGACCCTGCAGGTTCCGCCGCAGATCGGGCTAACGCTGTCCAGCGGTGGCGGCGATCTGGACATCTCCGGCCCCGCGACCAGCGTCAACCTGTCCAGCGAGGGCGGCGACATCGCGATCGCCGGTGTCGGGGGCCTCGCCCGGGTGTCGACCGGCGGCGGCGACCTGAGCGCCAACGATCTCGCGGGCATACTGCAGTTCTCTACCTCCGGCGGTGACATCAACGGCGGCGACCTGACCGCGCCATCGGTCAACGCCGATTCCGGCGGCGGGGATGTCACCCTGGTGTTCACCAAGTCACCGGCGAACCTGGACATCACCAGCGACGGGGGAGACATCACCGTGCTGCTCCCGCATGGTGACACCGGCTATAACGTCACCAGCAGTGCCGACGGCGGTGACGACACTGTGTCGGTGCCGGTCAGCCCCTCGTCCAAGAACACGATCAACGTCGACAGCGGCGGCGGCGACATCACCATCGCCGAAGCGAGCTGACCCGGGGCCGGCTACCGCTGCGATGTAGATGCTCTGCTATATAGAGTATCAATCGCTGGAAACGGATCAGCTCCCGGACGCCTGGATGATGGCGTTCAGGGCACGGATGTGCGCGTCCAGGGCGGCCCGGCCGGCACTGGTGGCCTGGTAGAGCGTGGTGCGCCGCTTACCCCGCCAGTGCTCCTCGGTACTGACGAAACCAGCGTCCATGAGCACATGGACATGCATGCCGAGATTGCCGTCGGTCAGCATCAGGGTCTTGCGCAAGATGGTGAAGCTCATCGCCGCGCCCGAGGGCAGCGCGTGCAGCGCCACCTGAATCCGCAGGCGGGTGTGATCGCTCAGCACCGGGTCGAGCGGGCTCGCCAGCAAATCGGCCAGCGCCGCTAGCTCCACATCGTGATCGGTCATCGCTTCCACCGCATCCGCCACCCGCCGAGCAGCGCCATGCCCAGGCCGCCCATGATCCCCACGATAAGCATCGCCGCATGCGGAGCCATGATCCGGGTGGCCGCGGCGACGACCACGATAGCCAGGCCGACCGCGGCCAGGGGCAGGTCCCTGACTCCTACCCCGTACAGCAGCATGCCGACCGCCCACAAGCTGGCCAGGAACACGGCCATGATGCGGGCGTTGGGCGGCGCCGCCACGGCGACGAGCAGCGGTGAGATCGCCAGGAGCACGAACCAGATCAGCGCGAACCGGCGTTCGGTGTTCAGGCGCACCTCCCGCGGGCGCACCAGCCAGGTGACCGCGGCGGCGCACGCGCACGCCGCCGTGCCGAGCACGGCACCGGCCGCGCCCTGGACAAACTGGAAAAGTACGGCGCCTACCATCCAGGCCAGGCCCCATGCGAGCAGGGGACGGGCGAACGCGACATCGCGCGCGAGCCGGCGCGAGCGGCGGGTGACCGGCGCGAGTTCCTCGAGGATCCGCGATGCGTCCACGGACGTCGGGACGCGAAAATCCTCGCCCTGCGGGTTAAAGGCCATGATCTCCCTCAAAGACGGCACCCAAGTTATACGGTACAGAGCCTCCGGGGAGGGCGCACGCGATGCGGCCATAGCCTCACGGTGAGCTGAGACGCAGCGAGTCGATCAAGCCGGTGACGTTCGCCGTCCCCAGGTTGGCCGGCACCGAGACGTAGAACACGGCGGGCGCCTCGCCGGTGCCGCGGTCCACGACGACCACGGCGCCAAGCTCGCTGGTCCAGTTCAGGCCCTCGGCCGCGGCGTCGGGGTAGGTCATCAGGAACTTGACCACCCAGGCCTGGTGCCCGCTGACCTGCAGGCCGGAACTGGCCTCGATGGTGCGGTCATGGACCAGCCCGCCGTAGTACAGCGGGTCAACCGCCACCACCAGGCTCATCGCGGTCGGCTCGAGGTCCGCGGCGCCCGAGTACTGGAATTGCTGCTGAAGCTGGCCCGAGCAGGCATTGCCGTGCCAGTCGAAGGTGGACCCGCCGATGACGACCTGACCGGCCACCGCGTTCTCGCCCGCGCTCCAGCTGAACATCGGCGTGTTCAGGATGGCCGGGCAGCCGCGCCGCCACGGCGACGGGAGCAGCTGGTAGGAAAGCCCGGACGAGGCATCGGTTACCCGCGGGCGCGCCGCGGCGGTAACCGACGATACCTTCCGCGACGGTGATACGAGTTGCCGCCCCGATGACGGGCGGGGGGTTCGCACGGAGGAAGATAGCGCGGCTGGCGCGGCTCCGGTCGGCATCCGGCCGATGTCCTTGACGAACAAGTAGATGACCACCAGCACCCCCGTCGTGACGCCGGTCAGCAGCCAGAGCATCACCCGCTGCCGACGGCGGCGCCTGCGGCGCCGGGCGGCGGTTGCGTCCTGGCGTGCCGGCCAGTCCTCGCCGGGAGGGGGCATCCCCATGTGATCAGGGTAAACGGCACATACCCGGCAAAAGAAGGCCTAGCCGGACATGCTTACCTGTTCATACCGGACCCCTAGGCCTGGGCACCGGCCGGAGCCGGTACGGGCACCGCCTCTTCCGCCCGCACGGCCGAGCGGCTGAGCAGGCCGGTCGCGACGAAGCCGATGGCTAGCGCGACCAGCACGCCCAGGTTGGCGAAGGCCCAGGCGCCGGTCTTGCCGCCCAGATGGAACGGGCTGAGCAGGTAACCCTGCCAGCTCAGCCAGCTCGCCGACGTGTTGGTGACCAGGCCCCAGCCGATCACGGTGGACACGATGACCGCCAGGACCGGGATCCACCTAATGTCGCCGTACCGGCCGCCCGGGGTGAAGAGCTCGGGTTCGGCGTAGTCCCGCCGCCGCAACGCGATGTCGGCCAGCATGACCCCGCACCAGGCCGCGATCGGCACGCCGAGCGTGATCAGGAAGCCCTCGAACTGGCCCACGAAGTTGTGCGCGGCGAACACCACGTAGATCGTGCCGAGGGTCATCACGGTGCCGTCGATCAGGGCGGCCTGGTACCTGGGGATCCGGATGCCGAGGGTGAGCAGGGCCAGCCCGGAGGAGTAGATGTCGAGCACCGAGCCGCCGATCAGCCCGAGCACGGCCACGATGGCGAACGGCACCAGGAACCAGGTGGGCAGCAGCGTCGTCAGCGCTCCGATGGGGTCGGTGCCGATCGCCGAGTTCAGGCTGCTCGAGGAACCGGCCAGCAACAGGCCGAAGACCAGCAGGAAGATGGGAGCGACGGAGGACGCGAACGTCGTCCAGCCGACGACCCCCGAGCCCGAGGACCGCCTCGGCAGGTAGCGGGAATAGTCCGCCGCGCAGTTCACCCAGCCGAGCCCGAAGCCGGTCATCATAAACACCAGCGCGCCGATGAGGTCCTCGGTCGAGCCGCCCTTGACGGCGGACACGGCGTGCCAGTGGATCTTGTCCGCCACCAGCGCGATGAACACCACGGTGAAAACCCCGGTCACGATGGTGATCCAGGTCTGCATCCGCATGATCAGGTCGAAGCCCATCACGCCGCCGAAGATGGTCAGCGCCACCACGATGATCAGCGCGATCACCTTCGTGCCGGTGC
>Ga0182030_10021842_pt1 | contig 11952 bp, 8 predicted proteins | sample 812S3MmetaG_FD_121299 | JGI IMG/M metagenome (GOLD analysis project Ga0182030, IMG submission 121299) | Permafrost microbial communities from Stordalen Mire, Sweden - 812S3M metaG (Illumina Assembly) | ecosystem: Environmental > Terrestrial > Soil > Wetlands > Permafrost | place: Sweden...
CTCCCACGTGAAGCCCATGCCACCCAGCACCTGGATGGCCCCCTTCGCCGCCTCGACGTATCCGTCCAGGGCCACGGCCGCCGCCAGGTCGATGGCCAGGCGATCCTGCGGGGTGTCGCCGTCGGGGGGATGAATCTTCTCGTGGTCCGCCACCACGGCTGCGTCCCAGGTGGCGGCCACCGCCTGCTCGACGGTGACCAGCATGTCGGCCAGACGGTGCTTGACCCCCTGGAACTGTCCGATCGGCCTACCGAACTGCTCACGGGTCCGCGCGTGCTCTGCCGCCGTCTCGAGGCACCACCGGGCACCGCCCGCCGCCTCGGCCGAGAACACCACGAGTGCCAGCTCGCGGACGCGCCCGGTGGTCACGTCCCCGATCACCCGTGCGGCCGGGACCACCACGTCCTCGAGCGACCAACGGGCGGATCGCCGCGTCGGGTCGAAGCTCGGCTGCGGCTCGACGGACACCCCGGGGCCACGCTCCACCAGCACCCACCGGTCGTCACCGTCCAGGTCCACGGGGGCCAGGACCATGCCCACGGTCGCCCCGTTGAGTATCGGCCCGACGAGGCCCGAGACGACCAGCGTCCCGTCCGGGGCCGACCGGGCCCGGAGCCCCGGGAGCGCTCGGGCGGAGCCGTCCGGTGCGCCGACCGGCACGGACAGCGATGCGGGGACGGTTCCGTCGGCGAGGCCGGGCAGCACCTCCTTGGCCAGCGTCGGCCCCGTCGAACCGGCGACCACGGCGGCGACCACGGCGGTCGTGCTCCAGGGGCCCGGCGCCGCCGCCCGGCCGAGCTCCTCGGCCACCACCGCCAACTCCACGAACCCTGCGCCCTGGCCCCCGAACTCCTCGGGCACATGGATCCCGAGGGTCCCCTGCGTGCCCATCTCGCCCCAGAACGGCGGCAGGTGGTCCTCGTCGGCATCGAGTGCGGCGCGGGTCACGCCGGACGGGCAGCGTGATTCGACCCATCCCCGCACGGAGCTGCGGAGCGCCTCGTGATCGTCCCGGATGCCGATGGCCACCGGTCAGGCCCCAAGCCGGAAGGCACGGCCGGGCCCGTGCGGCACGCCTGGCCAGGCCACGTGCGGCACTCCCGGCCGGGCCACGGGCGGGGAAAGGCCGGGGACGGGGGTCGATCGGACAGAGGTCACGGGCACGTTTCTAGCATCTCGGCAGTCGGAATCAGAACTCGTTCTAGTGCCCGGACCGGGTGCCCGGGCGTCGGCGGACGCCCGGCCAGTGGCACCGGGGGCGCGGGCACCGGGTCACCAGCCCTTGAACACGGGTGGGCGGCGTTCGGCGAAGGCGGCGAGCCCTTCCTTGCAGTCCTCGGTCCCCGTCACGAGTTCCTGGGCCACGGCCTCGTCCCACAGGGCGGTGGCCCGGTCGGAGTCGAGGGACCGATTGGTCAGGTACTTGGCGAGGCCGATGGCCTTGGTCGGGCCGACGGCCAGCCGCTCCGCCCACCTGGCCACCTCGTCCGGCAATTCCCGCCGGGGGACGACCCGGTTGACGAGGCCCAGGCGCTCGGCATCCGACGCCGGGAGGTCGTCGCCGAAGAAGAAGAGCTCCTTGGCCTTCTGCGGGCCGATCAACCGGGCCAGGAGGTAGGCGCCGCCGGCGTCGGGGGCGATCCCCCGCCGCACGAAGACCTCGATGAACCGGGCCTCCTCGGCCGCCAGGACCAGATCACAGGCCAGGGCCAGGTGCATACCCCCACCGGCGGCGGTGGCGTTCACCGCGGCGATGACCGGCTTCTCGCAGTCCATCACCGCCGACACCAGGCGCTGCCAGCCCGTTCGGATGAGCCGGGCGGCGTCCCCGGTGGCGCGATCGGGCGCACCCTCGGGCCGGGCGGGCCCGGGCGCCTGGGAGCGGAGGTCCGCCCCGGTGCAGAACCCCCGTTCGCCCGTCCCGCCCAGGACCACCACCCGCACGGCCAAGTCGGCGGAGGCGTCCTCGAGCCAGTCGACGATCCGGTCGCGCATGTCGGCGGAGATGGCGTTGCCCGAATCCGGCCGGTTCAGGGTGATCCAGCACACCCCGTCCTCGATGCGCCGGAGCACCGGGTCCCCGGCCGCGGCGTCGGCCGGCATCAGACCCGGTGGATGATGTTCATGCGCGACGAGCACACCGGCTCGCCGGTGGTCTTGTCGCTCCAGGCCGTCTCGACGACGATGAACGTCATGGTCTTGCCCTTCGACTCCTTCTGATAGGCGTCCACCACCTTGCCGTCCCCCACCAGCACGTCACCGGCGAGGACCGGTCGGTGGTACGTGAACTCCTGCTCGCCGTGGAGGATGATCCCGCCCTTGGCCATGAGGGGGCCGAGCACCTCGGCCATCGGGTTGTCGGTGGCGGCGACGGCGTCGTCGCCCTGGATCTCTGGGAACACCCCGAAGTTCCCCATCACGAACGGGTAGGTGGGAGGGGCCGGGATGCCGGGCAGACCGGCATCGGCCGCCGCCCTCGGATCCCGATAGATCGGGCTCTCGTCCTTCACCGCCGAAGCGAACAGGGTCAGCTGCCCCCGCTCCACGGTGACCACCGTCGAGCCTGTCGGCTTGCCGATGATCTTGCTCAGGATGTCGTCTGCCACCTGGGGCTCCTCCCCTGTCGTCGAACAGGCACCCATCGCGGCCCGCGACGCTGTCGAACCGAGTGCCGGCTGCCCGGGTGCCCGTGGGCACCGTAGCTGCCAGGGTGCCCCGTGGGCACGGTAGCGCGCAAGATCGATGCCCGGTGGCCCGGGCGCCGGCGGACGGGATCGGTCGCTCCGGCGTGCCCTACAGTGCCGGCATGGAGCACAGCGGCAGGGGTGGTGGGGGCCGGCCGCAGGTCGAGGTCCTCTCTGACACGAGGGCCATGGCCGCCGCCGCGGCCGACCGGGCGATCGAGGTCCTGCGGGCCGCGACGGCCGAGCGTGGCACCGCCAACGCCATGTTCGCCACCGGCAACTCCCAGATCGAATTCGTCCGGTGCCTCGTGCAGCGGGCCGACGACGTCCCCTGGGAGGACGTCGTCGTGTTCCACATGGACGAGTACGTCGGCGTCGGCGCCGATCATCCGGCGGGCTTCCGGCGCTGGATCCGCGAGCGGATCGCCGAGCCCCTCCGGCCCCGTGCCGCCCACTACCTCGACGGGCTCGCCTCGCCCGACCGGGAGTGTGCCCGCTACGCCGCTCTCCTGGTGCGCCACCCGCTGGACCTCTGCTGCCTGGGCATCGGCGAGAACGGGCACCTGGCCTTCAACGACCCGCCGGTGGCTGACTTCGACGACCCGCTCGACGTCAAGGTGGTGGAGTTGGACGCGGCGTGCCGGCGCCAGCAGGTGAACGAGGGACACTTCGCCACGGATGCGGACGTGCCCACCCAGGCGATGACCGTCACCGTCCCCGCCCTGCTGCGAGCACGGCGGGTGCTGGCCATCGTGCCCGAGGCGCGCAAGGCCGAGCCGGTCCGGCGGGCGTTGGAGGGTCCGGTGGAACCGGCGTGCCCGGCATCTGCGCTGCAGCGGGCTCCGCACGCCACCGTCTTCCTCGACTCCCAATCGGCCGGGCTCCTCGCCGCTACCGACTGACGCCCTCCGACGACGCCATCGGCCCGTCAGGCTCCAGCCAGCGCTCGAGGAAGGGGTAGGCCCCCGGTCCGCTCCACTGGTGCTCCCCTTCGAACACGTCGTGCGCCAGTCGGTCGGGGGCGCCCAGATGGCGGTAGAGGGGACCCAGCCTGGCCAGTGCCTCCTCGGCGGCAGCCACCGGGAACAGAAGGTCGTCGCTCCCCGACTGGACGAGCAGGGGGCGCGGCGCGACCAGTGCGGCCAGGTCGACGTGCTCCATCCGGCCGAGCATGCCGGGCAGCACCTGTGACCCGCACATGTTCCAGGGGACTTTGTGCGATTCGGCCCACGACGAGAAGAACCCGCTCACCACGGCCACGGCGACCCTCTCGTCGCCGGCGGCGAGGAAGAGCGTCGCCGTGGCCCCGTAGGAGAACCCGACCATGCCGAGGCGGGCCGGGTCGACCAGTGGGTGTGCCTCCAGCACATCGAGCGACCGGGCCAGGTCCCACAGGTTCTGGGTCAACGGGCTCCACCCCCCCATCACCTGATGGACGAGGTTGGTGTCACAGGCGTAGTGGTCGGGCGGGTTCCAGTCGGCACGCTCCCCGAAGCACCGCAGGTCGGGTGCGAGCACCACGTAACCCCGACGGGCCAACTCGGCGGCGTAGTCACTGCCGGGCGGACCTTCGGTCTCGAGACCACAGATCCTGGACTTGCCCGGCCCGTGCCCGTGGACGGCCAGCACCGCCGGCCCCGGTGCGTCCCGATGATCGGGGACAAGCAGATAGGCGGGCACCGACATGGTGTCCTCGGTGTCGAAGACGACGCGGTGGCGGACGAATCCGTCGCACTCGACCTCCTCGGTGGTCTCCAGCTCGAGGGGGACCCGCACCGGCCACGGGGCGAGCGCGTCGTCGAGCCTTCGGCGGAACCGCTCGCGCCACGACTCGAACCCCGACAGGTCGTCGGTGACGAGCGGGTCGGCCTCCTCCGTGGCCATCAGTCGTGTGACCACCTGGAACCACGGTGAGAAGTTCCGGGACGGGGGTGGGGCGATGCTCACTGGGTCCTCCTCACGATTGGGTCCTCCTTGCTCATCGGGTCTCGGGGCTCATCGGGTCTCGGGGCTCATCGGGTCTCGGGGCTCATCGGGTCTCGAGGCTCTCCGCCCTCGGGGCCGCGACTCGGGTGGCCAACGTTGCCACACCCGCCGGCACCGGGGGTCCGGTGCGACCACTCGGCGCCCGACCCTTCCCTTGCACCGGTTGAGTGGGCGGTGGTCCTGGTGCACTATGGGGGCATGACCGTGGGCACGCAGCTTGACATCCGACCGCTGTCACCGATCATCGGCGCGGAGATCCACGGCCTGGACCTGTCGCGACCGCTCGGTGGTCCTGTGGTGGCCGAGGTGCGTCAGGCGCTCAACACCCACCACGTGGTGTTCTTCCGCGATCAGGACCTCTCCCCCACCCAGCAGGCCGACTTCGCCCGACAGTTCGGGGTGGTCACCGAGGGTCACCCGGTGCTGTCCGCCATCGAGGAGAGCCCGGAGGTCCTCGCCATCGACGGGAGCCAGGACCGCGCCAGCTGGTGGCACACCGACGTGACCTTCCTCCAGACCCCGGCCTTCGGGTCGATCCTCTACATGCTCACCGCGCCCGACGTGGGCGGCGACACCACGTGGGCCAGCCTGCAGGACGCCTACGACCGTCTGTCCGATCCGGTCCGGACGATGTGCGACTCACTGATCGCCATCCACTTCGACCCGTGGTTCGCCGCCGACGTGGATGCCAGGGGCGGCTACGAGTGGCAGGGGGTCCGGCACGACAAGCTGCTGCCGGCGCTCCATCCGGTGGTGCGCACCCACCCGGAGAACGGCCGCAACGGCCTGTTCGTCAATCCCCAGTTCACCCAATCCATCCTCGGGCTGTCGAAGAACGAGAGCTCGGCGGTCCTCGACATGCTCTACCGCCACTGCCAGCAGCCGGAGCTCACCTGCAGGTTCCGCTGGCAGCCCGGCTCCGTGGCGTTCTGGGACAACCGTGCGACCCTCCACTATGCGTTGGACGACTACGGCGATGCCGTCCGAGTCGCGCACCGGGTGACCCTCGAGGGCGACGTACCCTTCGGTCCGGCCATGGAACGGCGCTGACGGCCATGACGCCCCCGGACCGACGGGAACGGGCCGCTAACTGACGGCGGGACTCCCGTCGCCGCTGGGAATCCCGCCGGTGACATCATCGGCGACATCATCGGCGACGTCACCGGCCGTGGCGGCGCGCGGCTTGCTCGGGAGCGCGCCGGACACGGCGAGCGCCTCCTCGCTGGCGCCCAGGTAGGCGGCGAGCGCCCTCGGATCGCGGCCTACCTCGTCCGGGGTGCCCGAGGACACCACCCGGCCCGTCTCCATCATGACCACCTTGCTGCACAGGGCGAACACGAGCGGCACATCGTGCTCGACGAGCACGATGGTCGTGTCGGCCAACGTGTGCAGTCGCCGCAGCAGGGGGACGAACGCCTCGGCCTCCCGCTGGGCGATCCCGGCGGTGGGCTCGTCGAGCAGCAGCAGTCGGGGGTGGGCCAGCACGATGGAGGCCAGGTCCACCACGCGCCGGGTCCCGGTGGACAGCTCGGCGATCTGGTGGTTGCGGAACCGCTCGATCCCGAACGACTGGATCACCCGGTCGACCTCTTCCTGCTTCGACCGCTCCGAACGCCTCGCCCAGGGTGTCCGCAAGGTGGCCGACAGGACACCCACCGGTCGGCGGGCGTCCTCGGTCAGGAGCAGCACCTCTTCGACGCGTAGCTCGGGGAAGAGCCTGCAGTCCTGGAAGGACCGAACGACACCCAGCGTGGCCCGCTCCTCGGGGAGGTACTCGACCAGGCTCTCGCCGTCGAGGCGGAGCGAGCCCGAGCGCGGGGCGACCAACCCGGAGATGACGTCGAGCATGGTCGTCTTGCCCGAGCCGTTCGGGCCGATCAGCCCGACAATGGAACCGGGCTCGGCCGACAGGTCGGCCCCGTCGACGGCCTGGACCCCCCCGAACGTGACCACCACGCCCTCGACGTCGAGGCGGGCCGGTCCGGTCCAGTGGCGGCCGTCCGGGCCGGTCATCCGGCCATCTCCGGGGCCGGTTCGGGTGCCGGCTCGCCGGCGCCCGGTGGCGCCTCGACGTCTCCGCCCTTGACCAGGTGCTCCACGCCGGTGGTGACCAGATCGCCCAGCCGGTGGAGCAGTTCGGCGAGGCCGCCGGGCAGGTAGAGGATGAAGGCCAGGAGCCCGAGGCCACTGGTCAGGAACTGGATGGTCGGCGTGGTGCCGAACATCGCCGGGAGCCCGACCAGGTAGATGGCCCCGAGGACCGCCCCGTCGATCGAGCCGAGCCCGCCGATGACCACCATGGAGACCACCAGGATGGAGTACGAGGGGTCGAACGTGTCCGTCGAGAACCGCTCGGTGGCGAAGGCCAGACACACGCCGGCGTAACCGGCCATGAATCCCGACAGGGCGAACGCCAGCACCTTGGTGCGGGCCAGGGGTATCCCCATCGCCCCGGCCACGGTCTCGTTGTCCCGCACTGCCATCAGCCGGCGCGCCACGCCCTTGTCCCGCCAGAGGCGGACGGCCAACAGCGACAGGACCAGGACTCCCAGCGAGAACCAGGCGAAGGCCCGCTCCGATCCCAGGTTGATGCCGAGGAGGCTCGGCCGGGCGATCAGGGTGGACTGGGGGTTGGGAAGCCCGGTGCACATCTCCTTGCCCACCAGGGGCAGGGTCCAGCACGGGGTGTTGAGCACCGCGCCCATCAACCACAGACCGAAGGCCAAGGTGCTGACGGCCAGGTAGAGACCCCTGACCCGCAGGGCCGGGAGGCCCACCACCACGGCGATGACCGCCGTCACCGCGCCGGCGAACGGCAACAGCAGGATCAGGGGCACCGAACCACCGAGATGGGCCGCCATCAGGGCTCCGCAGGCCACCAGTCCGAACTGGCCGAGCGACACCTGCCCGGCCCAGCCGGTCAGCACGGTGAGCGAGAGGGCGATGACCGCATAGATGCAGATCTGCGACAGCAGGAAGGTCCGCCCGGTGTTGAGGACGAGGGGAAGCAGTGCGGCCACCACGGCGGCCAGAACGACACCCGCCGTCCCCACCCTCTTGCGGAGCGGCCCGTCGGCGCGACGCCGGCTCCTCGAGCCCTCGAGCCACGTCGAACGCTCGTCGCGGCGTGGCCCGGTCTGCAGCGCGGCGATCCGGACGAGCAGGACCACCGACACGAGGACGAAGAGGATGAGGTCCACCTGGGCCGTGCTCTGCAGGTTCCACACCAGGATCTCTTGGACGACGCCGACACCGATGGCGGCCGCGAACGCCACGGTGAGGTTCACCATGGCGCCGACCATGGCGGCGGTCAGCGCCAGCAGCAACAGCTCGGGGCTGAGCACCTCGGTGAGCGAGGAGGTCTGGCCCGGGGCGGCGAGGATCGCGGTGAAGGCGGACAGCACGCCGGCGACTGTCCACGCCACGGTGGAGGTCCGCCGCACCCAGATGCCCGACAGCCTGGCCGAGTCGGCGTTCTCGGCCATGGCCCGCATGGCCAGTCCCCATGGGGACCACTTGACGAAGACGGCCAACCCGATGGCCACGATTGGCGCCACGATCAGGGTCATCACCTCACCCGGGGTGAACAGGTAGGTCCCGATGTGGAACGAGAGGTCGATGGGGACGGGGAACGGCTTGTAGAGGTTCTTCGGGCGGATGAACGGCAAGGCGGTGAAGACGAACAGGACCTGGCTCAGACCGATGGTGGCCACCATCACCAGCACCCGTGGCCGGTTGAACAGCCGGCGGAGCAGCAGCTCGCTCAGGGCACCGACGGCCCCCGCCAGCACCACGGCCATCGCCAGCGCGAACCAGTAGTTGAACCCGAAGTCGTAGAAGCACTTGACCAGGAACACCGCCGCCACCACGCCGAGCTGGCCCTGGGCGAAGTTGAGCACCCGGTTGGTCTTGTAGATGAGGACCAGCCCCATGGCCAGCAGGCCGTAGCCGAGCCCGGTGATGACGCCTTGGACGAGTACGAAGCCGGGGACGGACACGGCGGCTCGTCAGTCGAGCCCGGCGGCGGCCACGCCGAGGAACACCGGCCGGAGCAGGTCGGGACGCTCGAGCAGGTCCGCCGTGCGCCCGTCGAAGCGGACCTCGCCCCGCTCGAGGAAGACCGCCCGCTCGGCCAGGCTCATGGCCCGGTTCACACTCTGCTCGACCAGGATCACCGTCGTCCCCCTGGCGTTCACCTCGCGCACGATGTCCATCAGGCGGTCGACGGCCTTGGGGGCCAGGCCGAGGGCCAGCTCGTCGATGAGCAACAGCTCCGGCGCGGTCATCATCACCCGCGCCAAGGCGAGCATCTGTTGCTCCCCGCCCGACAGCGTGCCGGCCGACTGGTCGAGCCGCGCCGACAGCTCGGGGAAGCGGTCGATGGCCTCGTCGAGCGCCTCCCGGGCGCGGGAGCCCTTGCCCCGCAGGGAGTGGGCGCCGACCCGGAGGTTGTCCCGGACGGTGAGCCCGGGGAAGGTCATCTTCCCCCCGACCAGCAGTGCGACCTTCTGGTCGATCACCTGTTCGGGCTCGAGGTAGGTGCAGTTGGTCCCGAAGATCCGGACGACACCCCGGTGGGGGTGCTCGAGCCCGGCGACGCACCGGAGCAGCGTGGACTTGCCGGCACCGTTGGTCCCGAGCAGGGCCACGATGTCCCCTTGGGCCATCTCGACGTTGACGTCGAAGAGGACCTGGTTGGTGCCGTAGAAGAAGTCGAGGTTGTGGACCTGCAGCGCCGGCACCTCGCCTCCCCGCTGGCGGCGCTGGCCCTCGGCGTACCGCTCGAGCACGTCCTCGATGACCAGGGTGATGTCGCGTCTCACGTAGCGGGAGCCGATGAGCAGCATGAAGCCGCCGATGACACACACCGGACCCATGAGGGTGAGGGCCACCGTCGGGCCGCGGCTGTAGCCGACGGCGTCACTCACCGCGCCGAGGAGCACCGAGGCGGCGAAGCCGCCGAAGACCAGCGAGTAGACCCCGAACATGGCGAAGCAGATGGTGCGCATCTCGGGCGGGGCGGTGGCCGCCAGGGTCAAGAAGATGCAGATGGCGAGCGGGGACACCGACGCGTTGGCCAGGAATTGGAGCGTCACCACCATCCACAGTTGGGGCATGTACAGCGAGGCCACGTAGAACCCGCCATAGGCGGTGATGCAGATGCCGGCGATGATCAGCGGGCGTTGGGGGGCCCGTCGGAAGTAGCGATCGCCCAGCACATAGGCGAACGGAAGGCCGAGGAAGGCGGCCAGGCCGATGATCGAGGTCACCTCGCCGCGCCGGGCGATGTCGAGGCCCCACCGTCGGGCGTAGTAGAGGTTTCCGAACAGGGGCGCGGCCGTGCCGGCGAACCCGAGGATGGCGACCGCCACCAACTCGTAGTAGATGGACTTGATACGCAACAGACGGGTGACGGCCGCGCCGAGCAACACCCTCGGCGCGTCTCCCTGCTGGGAGTGGATGTCCATCCCCGAGGCCTTCAGAATGTGGCTCGACTCGTTGGCCCCCTTGTCCGGCTCGTGCAGGGTGAACAGGGAGAGGCCGATGGGGATGCCGGCCAGGGCGATCAGGAACCCCCAGCGCCAGTCGTGGCCGATGGCGACCACGAGAACGAAGACGAGGATGCCGACGGTCTGGGACAGTGGATCGGAGAGGTTGTGCCAGCTGAAGACCCGGCCGCGCCCCTCGGTCGGATAGGCGTCGGACAGGTACGAGTTGTGCACGGTGTTGTTGACGCCGAACCCGATCGAGGCGATGAGGTAGGTGAAGGTGAAGGCCCAGACGTTGGGGGCGAGGGCCATCAGCGGTGCGAACACCGAGAAGATCAGCAGGGCCACGCCGGCCACCACCTTGCGGCTGCCCCGGTCGGCCCACAGGGCCAGGGGCACCGCCCACAGCAGCTGGGCCACCGCACCACTGAAGGTCACCGCGCCCAGCGCGGCGTCGTGGATGTGGAACGAGTGCTCGAGGTTGTTGCCGATCACCGAGATGCCGTTCCCGAAGCTGCCCGGCACCAGGGCGGCCGCAGTCAGCAGCACCAGGGGTTTGTACCCGTTCTGGCGGAGGATGCCGGTCAGCGGGGGCGGTTTGCCCTCGCCGGTCCCGGGCATCACGTCGAGTGCGGCCACCGCCTCGGGGTCACGGCTCTTCGCGACGACTTCCTTCAGCAGTTCCTCGGGCACCGCGAAGTCGAACAGCACCTGGTCGGCCATTGGCGTGTCACCCTAGCGCCGACCAGGTCGCTCGACACGGCCGGCGGACGGCCACTCCTCAGGGGAGCGCGGTGGCGACGGTGAGTGGTCCGTGGGGCAGCACGCACAGGCGCGCGCCGGGCCCCCGGCGCCCGAGCGCCTCGGCCACCGCCGCCGACAGGTCGGCCACCGGTGCCATCAGCCCCGAGCGGATCTCTGCGTCGGTGAGCCCACCGGAGTGCATCCACACCTCGGCGTGCTCGAGGACCCGGCCGAGGACCTGGGCCTGCCAGATGTCCAACCCACCCCGGCCGCCGGGCCTGGCCAGCGCACGGGCGGACGTGGCGTCCCGGACGACGCGGGCGAAGGCTCCGCCCGCCGGTACCCCGTCGGAGCAGGCGGCGGCCATCACGATCGTCCCCCCTCGGGCCACGACCCGTTCGGCGGCGGCCATGCCCTTCACCGACTGGTAGAGATTGCGGTCCAGGGGGTGGCCACCGTTGGTGGTCAGCACCACGTCGAAGAGGCCGTCGACCGGCCGGCTGACCGCGCCGGAGGCGAACGAGCAGGCGGCACGGTGGGCATCGGGGAGCACGCCGCAGAACACCCCGGTGAGGTGGCGGCTGCTGTCGATGGTGACGTCGAGGGAGAGCTGGGGTGGACAGAGCGCGGTGGCGGCCCGAACGAAGTCGTGGACGGGGTTGCCCTCGGTGACCATCCACGTCGCCCGCTCGTCGGCGATGCGGGCCGGGCTGTGGGCCTCCAGGATCGTGGAGGTGGCGGCGAGCCCCGGGCACGCGCCCTTCGGCCCGCCGCTCCAGCCGGCGAAGAAGTGGGGCTCGACGAAGCCGGTGAGGATGCGCACGTCCGCCTCGACATAACGGCGGTCGATCAGGACCGGCGTCCCCTCCACCGTCCCCACCGACACGTGGTCACCGTCGTCGGCCACATGCTGGTGGACCCGGTAGCGGCCCATGACGTCCGGTCCCACGAGGGCCGCCAGCTCCTCGGCGCCGGCCGGCCGGTGCGTCCCGGTGGCGCACAGCAGCTCCACCCGGTCGGGGCCGGCCCCGAGCCGCTCCAGCTCCGCC
>Ga0182030_10021844_pt1 | contig 11952 bp, 11 predicted proteins | sample 812S3MmetaG_FD_121299 | JGI IMG/M metagenome (GOLD analysis project Ga0182030, IMG submission 121299) | Permafrost microbial communities from Stordalen Mire, Sweden - 812S3M metaG (Illumina Assembly) | ecosystem: Environmental > Terrestrial > Soil > Wetlands > Permafrost | place: Sweden...
GGCAGCAGAGCCCGCACCTGGCCCGGAATGAACTCATTGATGTACAGCGGAATGACCCCCCATGCTGCTGCACCATGAACCGAACGCGCAGATTGAGCCCGGCGTTTGCGCCCGGATTTGGGCAGATAATATCTGTTACATCGCATCATGCGTGCGGCATCGACGATAGGGGCTCATTGCCCGTGAAATCGCGAGGAACGCGAACGTGTATTTCGACGGATCGTCGTTCAAAAGTGCGATTTTCCGTCGGACAACAGGGCACGCTCGCGAATCGCTTGAACTGCCAGGCAGGAATGTCAAGAAAGCCTACGATCCAAATCAAACACCGCCAAGAAAATATCTTCGTTGCCTTCCGTTACACCGTCATAGCCCATTGGCAAAGCTCGGCAGCCCGGCGACGCTGATGATCGTGTACGAGGCCGGTCCCAGTGGCTACGGTTTGTGGCGGGATGCTGCGGCACGGACATCGTTACAGCGGCAAGAGCTCCTGGACCGTTGCCCATGAGCGCTATCTCGCCACGGTGAAGTTCATCAGCGAACACCCCGCCAGCCGCGTCGGCGAATTGACCCCACGACTCTGGAAGCAGCTTTTCGCCGCCAATCCGTTGCGTTCCGAGATCCACGATTTCCCGGCATAGTCACCACGCCGCGTGGTTACCGCCTACGTTGAGCCGCTGACGTCCGCACTTATCCGTATGTCCTGCGGGCGGCCAGATGGCGCATTCTGGCGGCGCTGACGGTATCAAAAGTGGAAGCGGGGGTAAGTGAGCGAGTATCGATGAGATCGACGCCGACGCCTGGGTTGGCCTACCCCTCGAACTCACCGAGGCAGCGGAAGACGGCCCCGGCGATATGGAGACCATGCCCGAGGACCCGGCAGTGCTGGAATGGCTGCGCTGAATTTGAGGAATGCTATGATCAAGCTAGCCACCGCACCGTACGCTGCGCTCCTTCTGCGCGTAAGTCTTGGCGCTATGTTCCTGGCCCATGTGGCCTTGAAGTGCTTCGTCTTTACGATTCCAGGGTTCGTCGCTTACTTCGGCTCCCTTGGATTGCCGGCCATACTGGCCTATGGCGTGATCGCTCTCGAACTGTTCGGGGGTATCGCACTGATATTAGGACTTTATGCCTCTTGGGTCGCAGTGCCACTGGCGCTCGAAATGCTTGGGACAATTGTCCTGGTGCACGGCGCGAACGGGTGGTTGTTCACGAACAAGGGCGGTGGCTGGGAGTATCCCGCATTCTGGGCAGTCGGACTCGTGGCGCTATACCTGCTGGGTGATGGTCCATGGACGCTTAGATCCAGCGCACGCAGGGCGGAAGAACGTTAATCCTGGGTGAGCCTGCGAGCGTCCCAACTAAGGAGTCCTTCATGTCATACGCAACGACCAATCCTTACACCGGAAAACTGCTGAAGACATTCCCCGAATCCACGGACACGGAAGTCGAACAGGCGATCGAGGCGGCTCATGCCGCCTTTCTCTCCTGGAAAACAACTTCGTTCGCCGAGCGCGCCAAGGTCATGCAGAAGGCGGCCGACATCCTGCGCGAGGATATCGACGCGCACGCCAGGCTACTCACCCTGGAGATGGGCAAGCTGCTCCAGGAGGCGCGGGCGGAGGTCGAACTGTCGGCCCAAATCTTTGAGTACTATGCCCGGCATGCCAGCCGACTGTTGGCGCCCGAAAAACTGCCGGTCACCGATCCGGCTGAAGGTGAGGCCGAGCTGGTCCACGAGCCGCTCGGCGTATTGCTGGCCGTCGAGCCGTGGAATTTCCCTTACTACCAGGTCGCGCGCATCATCGCGCCTCAGCTATCCGCGGGCAACACGATAGTGCTCAAGCACGCCGCCATTGTTCCGCAGAGTGCGGCGGCCTGTGAGAAACTCATGCTGGACGCAGGCCTGCCGCAAGGCGCCTTCAGGAATCTCTATGCGGCGCATTCCCAGATCGAACTCATCCTTAATCACCCACTGGTGCGCGGTGTCGCACTCACCGGCTCTGAAGGCGCGGGTGCTGTGGTTGCCTCCCTGGCGGGCAAGGCACTGAAGAAATCGACGCTGGAGCTCGGTGGCGCGGATGCATTCGTGGTGCTAGCGGATTCCGACCTGGAAAAGACGGTCCAGTGGGCGGTCTTCGGCCGTCACTGGAACGGTGGGCAGGTGTGCGTGTCTTCCAAACGGATGATTATCGCCAAGGAGATCTACGATCGGTTCCTCGAGTTCTATACAGCGGGCGTGGCGGCGCTGCGTGCCGGCGATCCCTTAGATGCCAGGACGACGTTGGCCCCGCTGTCCTCGCAAAGCGCCGCTGACGAGCTCAAGGACAAGATCCGTCAGGCGGTGGCACACGGCGCCATGGCAACCGAGGTGGGTCCGAAGGTCCCTAATCAGGGCGCCTTCGTGCAACCGACGATTCTGACCAATATCAGCGACGACAATCCGGCCCGCAACTGGGAATTCTTTGGACCGGTCTCGATGCTGTTCCGCGCCAGGGACGAGAACGACGCTGTGGCGGATCGCCAACGATTCTCCATTCGGCCTGGGTGGTTCGGTGTTCACCTCCGACCCCGTACATGGTGCGGAGGTAGCCAGGAAGATCTCCACCGGAATGGTGTTCGTCAACCATCCGACGATGGTCAAGGCCGATCTGCCGTTCGGCGGAATTCGGCATTCCGGCTACGGCCGCGAACTGCTCGGCCTCGGCATCAAGGAGTTCGTCAATCACAAGCTCATTGACGTCGTCGATATCAATGCCCCGTTCTGACGAGATTGAGGTTCGCGTCCGTGAAGTCGCGTAGGAGACGCGGGCGCGAATGTATTGGCAGAGTCGCCGAAGGAGCGCTAACTCTGTGAGCGGGCGAATAGGTTGGCAGCAACAACAAGCCTTCCCGGTGTCCTATGGATACGGCCGTGTCGACACCTTCCGGTGGTTCCGAAAGCGCGAGCAGCAAGGCGTGCTCATCATATTCGGACCATGGCTTTGAGAATCGCACGTCGTACAAGCGTCGCAAACAGCGGCAATTTGTACGCGTTCTTGGTAAGGGGCGTGGCGTCCTTCAAGGCGGCAACAGCGGCTTGCGAGGCGATGTTGTTGTCGATGCGTTTACCCGCCAGCGCAGCTTCAGCCGCCTTTGCGCGGTAGGGGACGGGAGCGGCCGCGCCCAAGACGACCACGGCGTGCCTGCAGCGCCCCTCCGCATCGAGATCTAACGTCACCGCTACATCGGCGAGCGACCAGTCAAAGGAGTCCTTTTCGCCTTGTTTTAAGTGCACCGTACGCGTGCCGCCCCGCGGCGGCAGAAGGATGGCCGTCAGAATCTCGTGCGGCTTCAGATCGTTCTCGCGCTCGATGTCCTGGTCGGGCGAGACGAAGAAGTCCTCGAGCACAACTCGGCGTACGGCGCCTGCGGCGTTCGTGAGTTCCACCGATGCGCCCAACGCCACGAGCACAGTGGCGGCGGTTGAAGGATGGACGATCGCGCAATACGTATTGCCAAAAATCGCGTGGTATTGATTCTCGCCGGGTACTGCAAAGCAGTGATCGCCTCCCTTTCTTAAGCAGCGATGTTCCGCGGCACGTAAATACCAGCAGCGTGGCCGCTGCAGCAGATTGCCTCCAAGGGTTGCGACATTGCGGATCTGCGGGCTCGCCGAGCTGCCCACCGCGTCGGTCAGGGCAGGATACCGGTGCCGCACCACGGGGTCCATGGCAACGGTGGCGAGAGTGACCATCGATCCGATACGCAGGCCACCGCTTGGCTCCTCGATAATGGCGCTGAGCTCCGGAATCTCTTTCAGACTCACCAGTGTTCCCGGCGCCACCAAGTTCTCCTTGAGCAGGTCGAGCAAGTCAATGCCGCCGGCTTTGACGATGGATATCCCGCCGCGGCTCGCAACGTCGGGAGCTGCCGCCATGGCGTCGGCGACGGTGGTCGATGCCGCCAGCGCTGCTTCCGCAACCGTCCTTGCCGTCGCCCAGGCGAAACCTTGCATGGTCATCAGCTTCCTGAAGGAATTTTGCCAAGCGCCGCAAGAACCGTCGCTGGCGTCATGGGCAAGGTGCGCAGGCGAACGCCGATCGCGTTATAGACGGCGTTGCCGATGGCGGGTGCGGTGGCAATATTGGCCGGCTCGGCGATGCCATAGGCATCGGTCGCGCTGTGTCCCCGGTAGTTCTCCAGGGCCACCACCTCAATCGTTGGCGTCTCGTGTGGGCCCACCACTTTGTACTGCTCCAAGTTCGGATTCACCATGCGGCCGGTGTTCTGATCGAGGATGCGGTTCTCGAACAAGGCGTAGGAGATTCCCATGAGAACACCGCCCTGCACCTGGCTTTCGATGTGCAGCGGATTCATTGGCCGGCCGCAATCGTGTATCGCGACCACGCGCTCGACCCGAATGACTCCGGTCTCAGTGTCGACAACAACTTCGGCAAATTGGACCCCGCCGAGATCTTCAAGCGCCACGGCGGCATCGCCCTTGCGCTGGCGGAAGCCGCCGTAATCGTCGCTGCGCGACGCCACCTCGCTGATGCGATCCGTACGCAGCAGCGCGGCCGCTTCCGCGAAGCGCATGCCGCGGCTCGGGTTGTCGCGGACCACGATGCGTCCGTCGCGAGCGACCAGCTCGGCGGCGCTGACTTTCAGGGTGGGCGCCGCGGCGCGGAGCAGCGTTTGCAGAACGCGCCAGGCGGCTGTGCGGGCCGGCGGAGTGATCGAGGCGGTAGTCCGGCTGCCGTTCGAGGGCGGCCCCGCCGGGAACTCGGTATCGCCGATACGCACGGTGATCGCCTCGGGCTGAAGCCCCAGCACTTCGGCGACAACCTGGGCCAGCACCGTGGTAATTCCGGTGCCAATGTCCTGGACGCTCGAGAGCACTTCCACCCAGCCGTCGCGCATCAAGCGCACTTCACAGGAGGCATTCGTCTGAACATTGGCGCCCCACAGCGACTGCGCCATGCCGAGGCCACGCTTCACCGGACCGGGATCGGCGCCGGGCGCACGCCGCCGCCCCCAGCCGAACCGTTCGGCGCCGATGCGGCGCTCCTCGCGTCGCGTTGGGCTAAGATCGATTCGGTCGCGCAGCGCGAGAGGATCGATGGCCAGCCGTTCCGCCAGTTCGTCGATCGTCTGCTCGAGCCCCCAGGCGCCCGGCGTATTGCCCGGCCCGCGCATGGCGCAGCCGGGGCCTGCATTGATGAACACATCGTGCTGCGCACCGTCGAAATTGGGACATGCATACAGCGTTTGGGATACGTTGCCGAGCCCGGCCCCGACCGTGATTCCGGCGGTGCCGTAACTTAGAAGGGAAATCGCCGTCAACGACCCCTCGTGGCGCGCGCCCACCCGCAAGTGCTGCCAGGTTCCCGGGCGGTTGCCCGAATCCATCTGCTCTTCTTGCCGATCGAGGACGATGCGCACCGGTGCGTGCGCTTGCCTCGATAGGCCAACGGCAATACGGCCATGATTGCCGAGCGAAGACTTGGAGCCGAAGCCGCCGCCCACGCCGTCGACGATGACCCGCACGCGGTGCAGCGGGATGCCGAAGGTCTGCGCCAGCTCCTGGCGCACGCCGGCGGTGGATTGGGTGGAGATGTGCATGGTGAGCCCGTCCGCTCGCCAATCGGCGACAACGGCATGCGGTTCCATGCAGCAATGCGTCTGTACTTGGGTGCGGTATTCGCCTTCGACGATGACATCGGCCTGCGCGAAGCCCTGCGCCGCGTCGCCGCGGCGTTCGACGGCCGGTCCGCGTACATTGCCATTCATCGGCAGACCCGCCAGCATGGGTATCTCCGATACCTCGGCCGCATTGGCCGCAGGACCGGCGGCGCTGCCGTAGACCAGCGGTGCGGATGCATCGCGCGCTTTATCCATATCCACGATGAAGGGCAACGCTTCGTAATCGACGCGAATCAGAGCCGATGCCTCTGCGGCCGCAGCCGGGGACGTCGCAGCAACCGCGGCCACCGGGGATCCGATATACCGCACGACAGCCGTAGCGGGATCGTCGGGCCGCGCTATGAGCATGACGGCGACGACACCCGGATGGCGGGTCGCCGCGGATGTGTCGATGGTACGAATTCGCGCGTGCGGCAGCGTCGCCCGCAGGATTTTTCCATGCAACATCCCCGGGAGCCTCACGTCCACCGTGTACTGGATCGTGCCGGTGACTTTGGCACGGCCATTGTGCCGCGGAATCGATTTTCCGATGACCGCTAGTTCGGCGTTCGGCGGTAGCGGCGGCGGTTCGTCGAACGGGACTTGTCGTTCGACCTCGCCCAAGCCCACGCTGCCAATGCCGAATGGGAGTCTTTCGGTGCGGCTAGTGCCATCGGCTTCCACGGTCATGCCTTGCGAGGCTTGGCGGCGGCAAGCGTCGCGGCGATTACATGCGGATAGGTGCCGCAGCGACACACGTGACCGCTGATCGCCCCTCGGACGTCTGCCGCGGTGGGATGGGGCGTGTGTTCCAGAAGCGCCGCGCAACTCATCACCATCCCGGGCGTGCAGAAGCCGCACTGCAGGGCATCGTGCTCGAGGAAAGCGGCCTGTATCGGATGGAGCTGACCGTCCTTTGCGAGACCCTCGATCGTAGTCACGCTGCGCGCGCCGACGTCGACGGTTAACAACATGCAAGAGGCCACGCTGACGCCGTCAAGCCATACCGTGCAAGCGGAAAAGGCACCGCGATCGCAAGCGATCTTGGTCCCCGTAAGACTTAAGGGGCCGCGCAAGGCCTCGGCCAGCGTCATCCGCGGCTCGACCTGCAGTGTCCGAGTCGCACCATTGATCTTGAGCGTAATCGGAACCGGCTGCGGCCCGACTACCGGCAGCCCAGTGCTTGGTGCCGCTTCCGCCTGCTCAATCAGTACCGATGCTGCACCGAGCCCCGTCGCGCCCGCCGTGGCGAGCGCGGAACCTTGCAGGAAGGAACGGCGCGATAATCCGGGTTCCGCCGGCCGCCTGTCATCGCCGACGGTTTTGCGTGCCACGGCTCAGGCGGCAAGCTGGGCGGGAGGAGCCATGAACTCAGGCCCGACCGGGTTAGGTATGCAATCTGAGACGATGCTATCAATCATTTTCAGCGCCGCGGCATCGAGTTTCCAACCCATGACCTCGGCAACCGGATCGAGCTGTCCGGGATGCCGCGCGCCCCATAGCGCGATGCTGAGTGGCTGCTGATCGAGCACCCAGCGCACCGCCAAATGCAGGACGCTCTTGCCATAATGTTTTCTGGCGAAGGCATCGAGCTGCTCGACAGCATGCTGATACTGCTGCAATCGAGGGGCCTGGAATTTCGGATCGCTGCGTCGTAGATCATCGCCCGTAAAGGCCACAGGGCCTTTGATGGAACCGCTCAACATGCCGCGACAGAGCGAGCCGTAGGCGAGCGTTGCGATATCTTTTTGCCGGCAATAGGGCAGTATGCTGCTCTCTGCTTCCCGTTCGAACAGATTATGAGGCGGCTGGACGGTGTGCAGCGGCGCGACTGCGCGGAACGCATCCATTTGCGCCGTGCTGAAATTACTGACGCCAATCGCGCGAATTGTGCCTGCCTGATACAGTTCGCCAAGAGCCAGCGCTGTTTCTTCGATGGGCGTATTCGGGTCCGGCCAGTGCACCTGGTAGATATCGATCACATCGGTGCGCAGTCGCCTCAGCGAATCCGCGATCTCCTTCAGGATTCGCTTTCTACTGGCATTGCGAAATGGCTGGCCGTTGCGCCAATCGAGGCCCACTTTTGTAGCGATGATGACGTTGTGCCGCTGTCCACTTTCCGCCAACGCCCTGCCGACGATCTCCTCCGAATGACCGAAGCCATACACCGGCGCGGTATCCAACATTGTGATGCCGCGATCTAAGGCACTGAGGATGGTGCGGATCGATTCCTGGTCGTCACTTCCGCCCCACATCCACCCGCCGATGGCCCAGGTTCCCAAAGCGATCCGCGTGGGAGTGAGGGTCGTTCCAGGAATAGCAATCGTTTCAAGGAATACTTTCGTCATTTGCAATCCTTCCAGTGCACCGAGCATTGTTGAGCGGTACTGTCCCCGTCTTCCTGAGGACCATTCGAGCATCGCGGTATGCGCAAGCAGATACTCCGAGGGTCTCCCCCTTGGGCTACTTGGGCCCGTAGGCGGCGATGTTGGCGATGTCATCGCCGCTCAGGCTGAGCTTCTTCGGGCGCTTGATCTTACCGTCGACGACGGCCTGCAGATCCGTCTGCAGCTCAGTCTCCGACTTGCCCGCGTAACTCTTCATCTGATGGCACATACCGCAACCGCCACTCTGAAAGGCCTTCTACCCGGCCGCGCTGTCCGCCGCTTGGGCGGGCAGTAGTGCTGAACAGGCCAGCAATCCCGCGATCGCCGTGCCGACGATTCCTGATCTGCTCATTGGGAACCTCGACTCCTTGTGGACGGCGGCCGATGACCACTTAAGCCGGTGGCCCCGTTGTAGGTCTGTTCGGCACCGCACAGAAACTCCTATGTCCGCAGAGGTACGGCTCAGTAGATGCGCGGCAGCGGATCCTCCTCGAGTTCGTCGACGCAGCGCTCGCCGCCCTTGTCCTTCCAGCGGACATCGACCAGCAGGTCCGCCACTGGAGCATGGAATTCAGTCCGGAAAGCCACAGTCAGGCGGTGCGCAACGGCCATGATCGGTGAGGCGGTGCTGCTGCGCTACTCGCGCATCGATATCTTCCTCCTCATCGGCCTGCCGGCCCAGACCCTGATCTCCGTCCGCGAGACGTGGATTACTGCGAGCACCTGTTCAGGATGGGAGGCTGGCGCCTGTCGTGCTTCCTCTGCCGCGATTGCTGGCGCGGCCGATCTAGGAGCGCATGCTGAACTACGAGACCCGGTGGATGACTCGCCGCGAGTTGGTGGACGGCCACCTACGAGGTGGCCGAGCGGCTCAACGAGCTGAAGGTGCGTCATGGGAGCCTGTCACGGCGGCGGGACCGGTGCGTGGCCCGCGGCATCGCCGAGGCGCGCGCGTGCTCAGAGTCCATGCCGCAACGGCCACGTCCACCGTGCCGAGCGCCAGCAGTACACCCGCGCCGAAGCGTACCATGCAAGGGTGACAGAGCTATCGAGCACCACGCTCACGGTCGACCGTCTTCTCGGTGCTGTTTCCACTCCTGCCAATCGAAGGGCGCGCTCCCTTGAGCTTCTCGGCCCGGGCGCGGATGCAAGCGGCCGATGCCGTTGGTGTGAGCAAGGGGCCATTTCCTGGCGTCAGTAAGTTCAACTATCAGACGTCCTAACGAGACGAATACTCTCGCTATCGAGCGATATCATTCGTGCAGGTGTTCGGCCGGTTCAAGACTCGTAAGTGAGAAACGTCAGCGCGGCACTGGCCGATGTGATCAAGGCCCCGGCCGAGGGAGCGCGACTGGCCACGCGCCTGGCATGACGGCGGAGCAGATCGTCGGGGAAATCGCCCATGCGCTCGTGCACACGCAGGCCATAGAGCCGCTCAATGCGATCGATCATCTCCTCGATCTGCATCGAGGAATGCTTGGCTGACGCGCCCACAGCCAGTTCTGCAGACTCGAGCCTGAGCCGTGCGGCTCGGTAAGCGCTGCGCGCCAAGACTGCGTTTCGACCACATGCCGCAGTTGTCGTAGAAGCGTCAATCTGATGGCCGTCCGATCGGCCCCTGTCGCAGCGACCTCCTCGACCGGTTCGTCCGTCGCCGGAATAAGCGTCTCTGCCAGACGCGTGATTTTGAGGCTCGCAGGATAATCGTATTCTGTGCACCCTCCTTGTTGCACAACACATCAGCACTATCTCTAGATGTCCAACTATTCAGTTGCACCTCGCGCCTTTCTCATCAGGCGTGCCGATGAGGACTGGCCTGCGGCGAGTGCGGCAGTCGCAGGTTCGGTCCCGCGCCATTGAATACGGTTGGTAATGACGCCGCTCCCGCCCGTCGGCACTCATTGATTGTGGTTATCAAGTATCAGGAGTTGATCGGCAGTCTCGAGCAATGTCCGGACGTTCCGGAGATAATGGGCCCCTCTTTCGGTATAGGTTCTTAACATGACATTAAAATCCGTGTTGGCCCTCGCCGCGGTCTGCTGCGTCCTGTGCGGTCCGGTGATCTCCCTCGCCGAGACCGCGGACTCTGCTCCGGCCGGCAGCAAGGAGGTCCCAGCAGACAAGGAGAAGGACAAGATCGAGCTGCCGCCGTTACCGGACGACAAAACCCTGCATCAGACGATCCAGCTGCGCGGCAAGGCTTTGGCCTACGATGCGACGGTGGGCAAGATCCCCGTGCGTGATGGGAAGGGCAAGATCATTGCCCAGGTGGTCTACACCGCCTATATCGTGCCCGGCGCCACCCGCCGACCGGTGACCTTTGCGTTCAACGGGGGGCCGGGCGCCTCTTCGGTGTTCCTGAACATGGGCGCAATCGGCCCTGAGATCGTGAAGTTCGGTGAACAGGGCGATGCCCCCTCGGACCTGCAGGTGAGTGACAACCCCAACACCTGGCTCGACATGACGGATCTGGTTTTCATCGATCCGGTGGGTACGGGCTTCTCACGCGCCGAGGAAGATGCGGACAAGGCGAAGAAGGATTTTTATGCGGCCCAGCCGGACATAAATTATCTCTCCCGGGTCGTCTATGACTGGCTGGTCAAGTACGGCCGTCCGACCTCGCCGAAGTATGTCATCGGCGAAAGCTACGGCGGTTACCGTGCGCCGCGGATCGCCCTGAAACTTCAAACCCGTCTCGGCGTCGGCGTCTCAGGTATCGTCATGGTCTCCCCATACCTGGACCCGGCGGCGATCGGTGTTGAGGACGCGTTGTCACCGCTGCCTTGGATGGTCAATCTGCCCTCGATGGCGGCCGCCAATTTTGAACGCAACGGCGGGCTCACCCCGGAGAAAATGCGGGCGGTCGAGCAATATGACCGCACCCAGTTCGTGACGGACTTCCTCGCCGGAACAGCCGATGCCGCGGCCGTTAAACGAATCGTGGCGCAGGTGACCGAGTATACCGGACTTGATCCGACGCTTGTGGCGCGCCGGCAGGGCCGGATCGATGTCGACACGTTCCTGCGGGAGTCTCATCGCGCCGAGCACCAGGTCGGCAGCATCTATGACTCCAACGTCACTGCCTACGACCCCTTTCCCGGTAGCCTCGAGAATCGCGCCGGGAACCCCATCCTGAACGCCGCCATCGGCCCTACCACCAGCGCAATGGTCGACTTCATCACCCGGCAGGTCGGTTGGAAGACGGAGGCCCACTACGAGGCGCTGTCCTACGATGTGAACCAGGCCTGGAATCAGGGCGACACTGATGATCGTCCAGTCAGTGAACTGCGTCGGGCAGTTGCCAACGATCCGAAGATGGCTGTGTTGATCGCCCACGGATACAACGATCTGGCATGTCCGTACTTCACCTCGCGGTTGATCATCGACCAGTTGCCCGATTACGGTGTCCCTCAACGGGTGCGGCTTGCCGTGTTCCCCGGGGGACACATGTTTTATGCGCGGCCCAGCAGCAATGCGGCCTTCAAGGAAGCCGCACGGCCCATGTTCGCTAAATGACGCGCAGTGCCTTGGTCTGCAGATCAGTGGTGCTCGCGAGGACTGTGCCGCCCCCATTTGATGCTGACGCGTTCCACGCTTCCCATCGGCGAATCGGTAGATTCCGTTGCTGCCCTTGGTGTGGCCGAAAGCAGCGGCAGTGCGGCTGCGCTCGTCAATGCCGATTAGTGCAGGAAACCACGACGCGACATTCCGTTTCTCACCGCCACCTCACGCACTATGTCCGCGCATAGCCCACAGTCTGTGCAAATGTGACGAACTGCTGATCAGGTAACTTCATAGAGCCAAACGCCATCGGCCATAGCCACATAGATACCGATGACCATGACGTGACGCCAATAAGGCGCAGTCCGATCGCCGCTCGGACGATTCACGCCGAAAGCCGCCC
>Ga0182030_10021845_pt1 | contig 11952 bp, 9 predicted proteins | sample 812S3MmetaG_FD_121299 | JGI IMG/M metagenome (GOLD analysis project Ga0182030, IMG submission 121299) | Permafrost microbial communities from Stordalen Mire, Sweden - 812S3M metaG (Illumina Assembly) | ecosystem: Environmental > Terrestrial > Soil > Wetlands > Permafrost | place: Sweden...
AAGTCACGCTCGGGCGCGCCTTCGCAGGGCGCCGCGCGCTGTAGCGCCGGGCCGCGCGACCCGTATCCTCCGGTCCGTTATGAGCATCGTCGTCATGAAGTTCGGCGGGACCTCGGTCGCCGACGCCGACCGGCTGCGGCGTGCCGCCGCGCGGATCGTCGCCAAGCGCGAGGCCGGCCACCGCGTCGTTGCCGTGCTGTCCGCGCGCGGGAAGACGACCGACGAGCTGATCGCGATGGCGGAGGAGGTCTCGCCCGCGCCCGACCCGCGCGAGATGGACATGCTGCTCTCGACCGGCGAGCGGATCTCCTGCGCGCTGTGCGCGATGGCGATCAACGACCTCGGGCACCGCGCGATCTCGCTCACCGGCTCGCAGGCCGGGATCGTCACGGACGAGTCCCACACCAAGGCCCTCATCATCGACGTACGGGCCGACCGCATCCGCACCGCGCTCGACCAGGGCAACATCGTGCTCGTCGCAGGCTTCCAGGGCGTCTCGGAGAACGCGAGGAACGTCACGACGCTCGGGCGCGGCGGCTCGGATACCAGCGCGGTCGCCGTCGCGGCGGCTCTCGGCGCCGAGGTCTGCGAGATCTACACGGACGTGGCGGGCGTCTACTCGGCCGACCCGCGCATCGTTCCCGACGCGCGAAAGCTCGACACCGTCTCCTTCGAGGAGATGCTCGAGATGGCCGCATCGGGCGCCGGCGTCCTGCAGCTTCGGTCGGTCGAGTATGCGCGCAACCACGGAGTGCGCATCCACTGCCGCTCGTCATTCGACGAGCAGCCAGGTACCGTGGTGCTGGCGGAAGGAGAGACGATGGAGCAGCCACTCATCACAGCGGTGACGCACACGACCGCCGAAGCGCGCCTCACGCTCACGGGTGTGCCGGATGCCCCGGGTGCGGCCGCGCGGATCTTCGAGGCGCTGGCGGGCGCAAACGTGAACGTCGACATGATCGTCCAGAACGAGCCCGTCTCGGCCGGCGGCCGCGCCGAGATCTCGTTCACGGTTCCCCGCGAGGACCTGCGGGCAGCGCGCTCCGCACTCGAGCCCCTCACCGGCATCGCGTTCCAGGAGATGGGCGCACACGAGGAGATGGGCAAAGTCTCCATCGTCGGCGCGGGCATGCGATCGCATCCGGGCGTCGCAGCGAAGGTGTTCGGCGTGCTCGCCCAGGAGGGCGTGAACATCGACATGATCTCCACGTCGCCGATCAAGATCTCCTGCGTCATCGAGAGCGACAGCGTCCCGCTCGCCGTCCAGGCGCTCCACAGCGCGTTCGAGCTCTCCGGGGAGGGCACGGTCACCGTGGAGGAGCCCTTCTAGGGCGCTGCAAGCCGGGCCCGAACGGGCATTCCGTGTGGTGTCAGCGCTCAAGTTGTGAAGATTGGTCACACCCGGCACGTGTGCCTGCGACACCGCGCGATTGCGCAGTTTCACTGATGCCTCGCGCACGCCGTGCGAAGCGCATGTCAGAAAGCGCCGCGGCGGAGCGACCATTAACACATGCGCGCCGCTTATGGCATTGGGGACGCCACCTATACCGCCAAGTCACGGTTGCTCAGCGCGACCTTCACCCATGTAATGATCCGCGCCGCGAGCGCGCCGCCACGCTGTGGAGCGTCGCACTCCAGCCGGAGGGGGATAGATGTACCCGCCGTTTGACATTCGTCAGCTGTACTACTTCGTCACGACCGCCGAAGAGGGGCAGATAACGCGTGCGGCGTCCAAGCTGCACCTCGCTCAGCCCGCGCTCTCACAGACGATCGCCAAACTCGAGGCGACCGTCGGCGTGAAGCTGTTCGAGCGTCATCCGCGCGGCGTCAGCCTGACGCCGGCGGGTGCTGCGTTCTTCGAGAAGGCGCGCGTAGCCGTTACGGCGGCGCAGGAGGCGGCCGACGTGCTCGGGCCATGGGTCCGAGCCGAATCCGCGCTCGTGCTCGGCTTCTCGCCCAGCTTCAACCCCATAGCCCGCCCGATCATGCGCCGGCTGATGGCGGAGAACCCGGACGTGCTGGTCCGCGTGCGCCACCTTCATCCCGCGAACAGGCTCGTCGATCTCAAGTCCGGGCTCATCGATGCGGAGCTCATGCTCCCGCCGCCTCCCTCGGACCCCGACGTGGTGGTCGAGACGGTCTTCCACTCGCCGCGCTACGTCCTGCTCCCCGACGGCCACCCGCTCGCGGGCGAGGCTGCAATCGAGTTCGACGAGATCGCCAACGAGACGTTCCCCGGCCGGCACCCCAGTGTCTCGAAGGAGTGGAGCGCCGAAGCGTGGCTGAGCGACAGGCGTGGATACGACCCGCCGGTTACGACCGAGACCCCGCTCACGCTCGACGAGGTGTGGGCGCTTGTATCGGCCGGAAAGGCCGTGTCGGTGCTGCCCGGGTTCATGATCCCGCCGATCGAGGGCCACGGTGTGTGCGCCATCCCGCTCAGCGACGTCGAGCCGATCGCGATCGGGCTCGCCCGGCGGCGCGAGGACACCCGCGCCCTGGTGAGCGCGCTCTTCGAGATCGCCCTGGACCTGGTCGCCAAACAGGACGACGAGGTCACCAGAGCGCTGCGGCCGCCGGAGATTCCGGTGCCCCCGATGCGCAAGGAGCCCGCGCTTCCCGGTGGTGACATCTCACACTAAGTGGGCACCTCGCGTCGTTATCTGCAAGAATCCTTGCTCAGTTGGACACGTCGCTGATCGCAAGGAATGAGTTGAGAGATGCGGACCGTACACAGGCCACGTCGCTATGTGGCAAGACGCTGGATCACGCTGATGCGCCCCGTACTGCGCTACAGCTCGGCTCGTGACGCATACGTGCTGCGCGCCGTCGGCCGCGACGTCGGACCTGTTCTCAGGGTCGACCGGCGGCTTTCCCGCACGCACCATGGCGTCGAGCGCCGTCGCCACGCCGGCGTCGCCTGACCCGTCCTCGCGGACACCACATCGTGGCCCCAGAAGATCGGTGCTCACCCGCACCGATGTGAGTGGCGGACCGTTTTTCCACCGTTGGCCAACAGGATTTTTACAACTGAACCCTTGCTTATTGAGCACGGATCGAGTGGAATACCGCGCTCTAAGCCGGTCGATGGGAGACATGCGGCGCGCCTGAGCACCCACGGGTAAATGGGACCCGGCTCAGCGTGGACGCTGTGTTCACCATGCGCCGGTGAACCCAGCACCGGTCGCTCCATGACGGAGCGTGTAGGGGGGCCTCACGGATGGACACGGAAGTCACTGAAAATCAGGTCGCAGTAGGCGCCGACGGATCGACGCTCACACATGGAGCGGCGGGAGTCGCAGGTGTCGGAAGTGACGCCTATCGCGGGTCGCGCACACGCAAATCGCGCGACGCACTGGTGCGCCGCAGCCTGTTCGTGGCGGACGCCGTGGCCATCCTCGGAGCGTTCGTCATCGCGATCGTCCCGTCCTCCCGTCCGATACACCTCACCTGGGCGACGCTCGTGGGCCTCGCGATCATGCTCACGGGCGCAAAGGTCCTCGGCCTCTACGACCGTGACGAGGTCCTGGTGCGCAGGACGACGCTCGAGGAGCTCCCCAAGCTCTTCCAGATGGCCACCATGTGCGCCCTCGTGGCGTGGCTCACCGGCGGCCTGGTCGTCGCGGGCAGCCTCGACCGGCGTGAGACCCTGGTGCTCTGGGTGGGCCTGGTCGTCCTGCTGGCGCTCGCTCGTGCCCTCGCTCGCGCCATCGCTCTGCAGCTCGCGCCGCCCGAGCGGTGCCTGTTCATCGGTGACGACGCGGGCGCAAAGGTGATCGGCGGCAAGCTCGCCGACCGCCGCGGCATCCGCGCCGAACTCGTCGGCCACATCGACCTCGAGACGATCGACACGTGGACGAGCGACGCACGCAGCCCATCGAAGCTCGCGAAGATCAGGGAACTCGCACAGAGCCTGGACGTGCACCGCGCGATCGTCGCACCCGGCGCAGCCGGTGCCGACGACGTACTCGACCTCCTGAGGACCCTGAACGCGATCGGCGTGCCCGTCAGCCTTCGCCCTCGCCTGCTCGAGGTCGTCGGCTCCTCGGTCGAGTTCGACGACGTCCACGGCATCACGCTCATGGGGGTCAGGCGCTTCGAGCTCACGCGCTCATCCGTGGCGCTCAAGCGCACGTTCGACGTTCTCTGCGCGTGGATCGGCCTGCTCGCCGTTTCCCCGCTGATGATCGCGATCGCCATCCTGATCAAGCTCGACAGCCGCGGGCCGGTCTTCTTCCGCCAGCAGCGCGTGGGGCGCTACGGAACGCACTTCGGGATCTTCAAGTTCCGCACGATGGTCGCCGACGCCGAGCAGCTCAAGGACTCCCTGCGCGAGCACAACGAGGCACAGGGCGGCCTCTTCAAGATCGCCGACGACCCCCGCATCACGCGCATCGGCAGGCTCCTGCGCAAGAGCGCCCTGGACGAGCTGCCGCAGCTGCTGAACATCGTCAAAGGCGAGATGAGCATGGTCGGCCCGCGGCCCCTCGTCCTGGACGAGGACAACAAGGTCGAGGGCTGGCACCGCCGGCGCCTTGAGCTCACGCCCGGAATGACAGGGCCCTGGCAGATCCTCGGCCCGGCGCGCGTGCCGCTGCCCGAGATGGTCACGATCGACTACCTCTACGTCGCGAACTGGTCCCTCTGGAGTGACGTCAAGATCCTCCTGAGAACTTTCGCGTATGTAACGGGGAGGCACGGGGTATGAACCCCGCGATGCCCTCCACCGAGGATGAGGCAATCGCGCCGCCGCGCATGTTCGCGGACCTCCCCCTGGGAGCCGGCGAGGCGATGACCAGCAGGCGCGTCTCGCACGCCATCCTGCGTGCGAAGGACGGGGATCGTGAGGCCCTCGGGTTCCTCTATGTGCGCTACGCGGACGACATTAACGGCTATGTCCGCAGCATCGTGCGCGACACGCACGAGGCCGAAGACATCACCCAGCAGGTCTTCGCAAAGCTGATACACGTCATCGGCAAATACGAGCCGCAGGACGTCCCGTTCCTAGCCTGGATCCTGCGGGTCGCCAGGAACATGACCGTCGACCATCTGCGCCGGCAGCGCGCCACTCCTGTCGAGGAGGTGCGGACCACCGATGACGGCCGCGGAGACCCAGCGTCCGACCGGACCATCCGGGATCTCCAGGAAGCGCTCGAGACCCTCCCGGGCGACCAGCGCGAGGTACTCGTGCTGCGCCACCTCGCTGGCCTCTCGCCTACGGAGATCGCCACACACACGGGACGCACTGAGAGCTCCATCCACGGCCTCCACCACCGCGGCCGGCGGGCACTCCGAGCCGAGCTCACAATCCGGGGCGCGGCTCCCGCGATCCTCGACGCCGCATCTGCAGCGTCAAAACGACAGACCTGACATCGAGCGAGGCCTACTCCGCTTCGGGGTAGGGGCCCAACTCGACGCGACGCGCGATCCGTCCGCGGTCTTCGTCGGCGAGGTAGTACAGCACCGCAAAGGTGATCATCTCCTCAACCGACACACCGCTCTCGGCTGCGGCCTGCTGCAGCTCCTCCCACGCGAAGCCGCCCACATCGAGGCTGATCTCTCGACAGGTGCTGTCCGGCTCGATCAGGCGTGCGTCCACGACCGGTCCTCCATGTCCTCTCCTCTCACACGGGACTAACGTACCGAGTCGCCCGCGCTTTTTGCAAGCCGGGGAAGAATCCACTCGCGCGCGAATTAACGTCCACGTCGCGGCGACTTCCTGCACGTCGGTACCGCCGGGGTCGATACCGGCTACGTAGCGACCCCGCAAACCGCACGGCCCGCAGCGGCTCCCACCGAGGAGGCCCTGCCGGGCGGCAAGAAGGACGTACTCAATGTCGAAGCTGTATCTCCGCTGCTCGCTGGCCTCGCGGGTTCGCCTCGCAGTGAATGCTTCGCTCCTTCTGAGCGCGTTGCTCGTGGTCCTCTCGCTCGCAGCCGGACCCGCGCAAGCTGCCTCGCGCCATCGCTCAACGGCCGGCTTGCCTCGGACGCGCGGTGTCGTCACATCCGCAAGACGCAGCACCGCAGGCTCCAAACGCAGGGCGTGCGTCGTGATCCGAGTCAGCAGCTCCCGCCGCGTAAGAACCGTCTGCCCGGCAAGGAAGAAGCCCGCGAAGAAAAAGAAGCGCGTGAGCAAGACGCCAGCAAGAGGCAAAGCGGCGCCGGGTGGAGCCGGTGGCGGTGCGCTGGGTGGGGAACAGCTGGAAGAACTGAGCCCGGTCGTGGATCCTGAAGCCCCCGGCCTCCCCGCCGACCCGACGGAAGCAACGATGCCGGAAACTCCGTCCGCCGAAACCGCACCGACAGAAACGGCCCCGACGGAAACCAAGCGTACGGAACCTCCGCCAACGGAAACGACGCCTGTGAAAGAAACAGCGCCTCCTCCAGAAGAACCCGTCAAGCCCTTCCGGTTTTTCGCGCCGACAAGCTTCTGGAATGTTGTGCCGTCAACCGGGGCACCGCTCGACCCTGACTCGAGCGCGATAGTCGCAGCGCTCGACGAAGAGGTGAAAGCCGAGGAGGTCGAAAAAAAGGCGCCGACGATCAACACCACCTCGTGGTCCGTTCCGATCTACACGGTGCCGTCCAGCCAGCAGGCCGTTCGGGTCAAGCTCGTATACACGGTCTCACCTGCGCTCCAGTCCGCTTGGACAGCGGTGCCGCTCCCCGAAAATGCCAAACCGGCTGTCGGCTCGGATGCGCACCTCGTCGTGTGGCAGCCGAGCAAGGATCTGATGTGGGAGTTCTGGGGGCTCAACAAAACGACCGAAGGCTGGCAGGCGAGCTGGGGGGGAGCCATGGAACACGTGAGTTCGAACGTCGGCGTTTACGGTCCCGAAGCGTGGTCCGGCGCCACGGTCGACTGGGGGGCCTCCGCGTCGTCACTGCCCATCGCGGGAGGGCTCATCACGCTCGAAGATCTTGAACAGGGCAAGATCACCCACGCTCTGGCGATCGCCGTTCCGAACGTCCGCGAAGGCAGCTACTCGCTCCCGGCCAAACGTACCGACGGGTACTCCAAGGAAGCCTCGTCGTTGCCCGAGGGTGCTCACCTACGCCTCGATCCCAGCCTCGACCTCGCGTCGCTCCACCTCTCCCACCTGACTTTGATGCTCGCTGAAGCCGCCCAGAAATACGGGATCTTCGTACGCGACCGAGCTGCCAACGTAGCCCTGTACGCGCAGGATCCGACGCCGACGGGAACCGAACCGTACGGAGGCTCGCACGGATTCCTCGAAGGGAAAGCGGCATGGCAGCAGCTCGCCTCCTTCCCGTGGAGTCACCTGGAGCTCCTGAAGATGGAACTCCACTAGACGCCGAGTCGTAGGCCGGGTCGAGCAGCCCGCCGAGGACGCCCGCCGCCCCGCACCGTAGGTGTGACTGGTGAGCTGCCGGAGCGCCGTTGCATAGAATGAAGCACTGTCCTCTTTCGATCTCACTGCCCCGCCTTCCACCGACGGCACCTCACCCGTTGGTCTCGAGAGACATGGACCGGCTCGTGAGGAAATGACTTGATCGCGGCCGACAACGCCGCGGCCGAGCGGACGCTCATCCTCATGAGTGCAGGCACAGCAGACCGACGGCGGACGATGGGTCGGCTTGGCGCGGAGATCGCCGCTCAAGTCGACTGGGCGCGGCTCGCGGAGAGCCTGCGTGCCCGCAAGCTCCTCTCGTCGCTGGGCCCGAACGTAGTCGAACTCGCGGGCGGCCAAGAGAGCGTTGAGTTCACGCACGCGGTCGACGAGGCAATAACGACGGGCCATCGCCACGCGTCCTTCCTTCAGCTTCTCTCGACGAGGGCGATCGGGATGCTCGGAGACGCCGGTATCCGGGCGGCGACGCTGAAGGGTCCAGTTCTGGGACAGGCCATCTACGGCGATATCGGGCGGCGCCTCTCCAGCGACATCGACCTTCTTGTCGCGCCCGAGCAGCTGAACGCGGCCGTCGAGGTGATTCGGGGGCTCGGATACGCAGCGCCCGCCGACCACGTGGAGGAGAGCGGTCTGCCGATGCTCCACTTCGTTCTCGTGCACGAAGGCGGTGATCTGCCCGCTGTCGAGCTCCACTGGCGCGTCCACTGGTATGAGCGCAGTTTCGCGCGAGACCGGCTGCTCCCTCCGGACATCAATCCTGCAGGGGACTGGCGACCGGAGCGGGCCGCCGAGCTCGTCGCCCTTTTGCTGTTCTACGCGCGGGACGGATTCGCGGGCCTTCGTCTGGCGAGCGACCTGAGTGCCTGGTGGGACGTGTGCGGACGCGACCTGCCCGCCGGCGCCGTCCCCGATGTGCTGAGCGCCTATCCGAAGCTTGAGCGCGCGGTCGTCGCGGCAACCAGGGCAGCCGAGGAAACCGTCGGCCTCCCGGCGGGGGAGATACTCGGCAGACGATCCAAGGTGACCTCTCGCGAGCGCATCGCCGCGCGCCTTGCGGATCCCAGTCCGGTGGCGAGCGAGTCGCAGCTGTATGCCGACATGGGCCTCATCGATGGATTGTTGATGCCGCCCGGGGGATTCCGAGCTTTCGTCCGGCGACAGCTGCTGCCCCCCGCCGAGGTCCTCGATGAACATTCACGGGCTGCGGACCGGTCTCGAGCGAGATCTCCAGCCGCTCGCTGCGTTGGAGTCTTGGCGCGCTACTGCGCCACGCTCGCGCGCCTCACACGAGCTCCCGAACGCCCTCCCAGGCCTGACTGATCGACGCGGAGCGCGCCGCGACGGGTCACGCGGCGCGCGCTCGCACGCCGGTGTAGATGTCGCGGAGTTGCTGGCCGACCACCTCGAAGCTGCACCTCTCGGAGCAAAAGCGGCGGCCGCGGTCCCCTATCTCCCGCGCGAGCCGTGGGTCTGCGAGCAGCTCCGTGAGGCGCTCGGCCAGTGCTCCGGAGTCTCCGATCGGCACGAGCATGCCGCCCGCCTGCGCGATCTCAGGGATGCCGCCGACCGGAGTGCTGACAAAGGGCCGCCCCGCCGCCATCGCCTCGGTCAACACCATCGGCACCCCCTCCGCGCGCGAGGGCAGCGCAACCACGCGAGCCTGCGAGAGAATCTCCCTGATCTCGCGCCCCGGTACCGGGCCGCGGACCTCCAGCCGCGGCGCTGGTGCGGGGTTGAAGTCCGTGATGGGGCCGACTATCAGACAGTGCGCGGCCGGCCGCCGCTCCGCGACGAGCTCCCACGCACGAACGAGCACGTCGGAGCCCTTGCGATAGCCGACCTCACCGGCGAACACCACTATCTCGCCGGTGGTATCGGCTGGCGATACCGACTCGTCGATCGCAATTGGGTTCGGGAGGACCTCGCAGCGCGCGAGGGGTAGGAGGCCACGAACCGCACCTAATGTCGACCGGTCCAGGCACGTGATGGCGTGCGCGCGTCCCAGGACCGTGGCGACAAGGCGCGGGTTGCGCCGCGCGAACGGGACGAACGAAGCGCCGTGGATGCTCGCGACGGTGCCGAGACCACGGGTCCTCGCGAGCGCGAGGATCGACCCCTCGCGCACGAACGAGCCCCTCTCGGATAGGTGCACGTGCGCCACGTCACCCACCGGGATGCGCAGGCCCGCCAGAAGCGACGTCGCTGTCAGGCGTGCCGTTGTCAGCGACGAACCCGGCGTCCACGTTGCGTGTGCGAACGCCTGATCGGCGCCGACGCTGTTCTCGGTCAACAGCCGGATGACCGTCGCCATCCCGCCGACGGTGTGTTGGTCAGGGCCGAAGTGGTGGATGACCAGAGGTGGACTCAATGCTCAGGCAGGGGCTGGGGACGGGTGATGCTGAGCGCCGTCCGCAAGATCTGCGGCGGAACTGTCCTCCGGTGGCAGGCACAGCGCAGCACCGATGATCAGCGCGGCTGCGTACGACGCGGTGCTGTAGAGAACCGTGTTGTCGGCGAGTGCGTTGATCATGCATCCCGCGAGAACGACGAGCGCCACCAGTGGCGCGTTCAGCGTGCCTGCCTCCACGGTCCCGCTGACTCTTCGTCTGCGCACGAGACCGCGGATCAGGAGGGCGAGCGCCCCGATCAGGACCGCCAGGCCGATGACGCCGGTCTCCACGAGGTAGCGAAGGTATTCGTTGTGGGGCGGGTCGCCGGCGTACTCGTTCCCGAAGATTGGTTCTTCGGTGACCGTCGTGCCCAGGCCCTGCCCGTAGACGGGCGAGTGTTCCCAGCCCGGCAGCAGCGTTTTCCACTTGTTCAGGCGCCAGGCGAGCGTGCTGTTCGCTTCACCGCGTTCCGCGCTCGCGAGGTTCGTCGCCGACTCGCTCGCGATACGCGCCGATCCGAGTGGCGTCGCGAAGAAGACGAGCACGAGTAGCCCCGCGATGACAAAGGGGACCCGGTCGATACCGAGCCTGCCTGGGCGGAGCGCCCCTAACATCAGCAGCATCGCCACAAGAGTGACGAGCCCGTCAATGCTGTAGGTCGCGATCAGGGCGGCAACGAACAGCGCAGTCAAGACAGCGTCCGGGAGGCGTCGCCCGCAGTCGAGGTAGCGCCAAAGCGACACGATGCCCGCCACTGCGAAGAACATTGCAGCGCTGTTGGGATGCGCGAACGTACCGTTCGAGCGAATGTGGCCCGCGACATCCATGCCCGTTCCGTTTGCGAGCTGAAAAAGCGCCACAACTGCTGGGACTGCCCCAGCGATCTGAACCAGGCGCGCGGCGAGGGGCACGGACAGTGCGCCGCGCGCGCTGTAGACGATCAAGCCGAGCGCCACGACAGACGCCTCGCGAACACCCTCTCGCAGCGTCTCTGTGGATGCGCCGCGTGTCCCGATGGCGACGGCTGTCCATACTCCCAGCCACACGGCCGCGAGGACTGCGGGAAGCACGCCGCGGCGATTGCGGAGCACCAGCAAGATCGCGAGCAAGATAAACAGCACGGCGATCACGCCGGATAGATTCAGGCTGCCGGTTTGGCGACTGTTCGGAGCGGACCGGTCGTCGGTCAGGACCCGCACCACCAGCGCCGTGCCGATAAACGCAGCCAGTGAGAGGCCAGCTACGGCCCCTGAGCGGCGGCCTGGGGAATGGGTGTGGCCGAAGTCGTTTGACATCCTCATCCCGCCAGACAATGCGAGGGCATACTACTGGCGGCACACGCAAGCCAAGCCTGCCGGCCGGGCCGTCGCGGCGGCCCACGACGACCTGCTCACAGCCTCGCCGGCGTCAACTCCACCGCGACGGCAATGGTGCGCCCCGCCTTTGGCAGCTATACGTCCGCCGAAACGGACTCGTTCGCCAACTCCACTGCAGCAATCGAGACGCGGGCGCCATGCTCGGGTACTTCGCGTCGCCCTCGTTCCCCTCCGACGCCGGGGATCGGCACCGTGAGCCGCTCGGGCATGAACGGTCCACTGGCAGCCGGGCTGACGTACGACCGCCTGGCGAGCTGCGTCAGTAGATCCGTGTAGGCGTTGCAGACGTCGGTCCAGTCGTAGCGGTCGCGAACAAGAGAGCGCCCGCGCTCTGACATCTCGTGCTGGAGCGCAGGGGACTCAACGATTCTGGCTATACGCGCAGCCAGCGAGCCGGCTTCGTCCGGGAAGAGATGCTCCGCGTATGGCAGGACCTCAGCGTTGAACGGGGTGTCAAGGGCAAGCGTCGGGGCGCCCGCGCCCATCGCCTGAAGCAACGAGGGGTTGGTACCTCCCACGGAGTGACCGTGCACGTAGACGGCGGCATTTGCCCAAAGCTCGTTGAGAAGGTTCTGGTCGTCGACGTGCCCCAGCCACTGCAGGCGCCCACCGGCTTGAGCCGCCTTCAGACGCGTCTCGATCGGCGAGTCGAAGTTGGCGCTGCCGACAACCACCGCGCGCGGCGCGTCGTCGCCGAGCAGGTCGAGGGCGTCCAATGTCAGCTCGATGTTGTTCTCGGGCACGAGACGTGCCACGACGAGGACGTAGGGCTCGTCGGTGAGTCCAAGCGCCTCGAGTCGGCGGTTGCCG
>Ga0182030_10021846_pt1 | contig 11951 bp, 6 predicted proteins | sample 812S3MmetaG_FD_121299 | JGI IMG/M metagenome (GOLD analysis project Ga0182030, IMG submission 121299) | Permafrost microbial communities from Stordalen Mire, Sweden - 812S3M metaG (Illumina Assembly) | ecosystem: Environmental > Terrestrial > Soil > Wetlands > Permafrost | place: Sweden...
GCGCATCTTGAATTGGGGAGCGATCAAAGGCGTAAGTCTGAGGCGTCCAGGGCTCCGTCGGTTGCGCCAGGAAGGCCCGCGCATTGTCGACGCGCGATTGCACTGCCTCTGGGGTGTTGCGCATGTTTGTCTGCATGCTGCCGCCAGGAGTCTGCGGCTCCAGCGCGCCATAGGTCTTGCTCAGATACGGCACGTCGATGACGGCGGCCTGCTTGCCCTTGGAGACGGCTGGCGCGGCTGGCGTTGTTGGGATCTGGGTGCCGGTGTGCAGCTCTTGCACCCCAGGTGAGTCGAAAGATTGCGCGGCCTGCATGGCAGACTCGAAGTCTGGCTCGTGGTGCGCGACGTGCATGTAAGAGCTGCCATCGTCGCCTGTCTCGACGTGCAGTACCGCCTTGGGGTCAGACTGGAATGCTTCATGATTCTGCAGCATGAAGTCGTGAACCTCGTCGGCGTCCGGCGGCCCACCCAGCGCCACCGAGCGGCTGGGCTCACTCGGCACCAGGTAGCCGCTGTTGTGCACCTCACCCGAGGTGGGGTTGTACGTCACGCTACCGGTGTCGGCCACGGCGTCAGCTAGCTGCCCGGCGTGGGTGTTTGGTGCGCCATCTGCGTACTTGGCCACCAGCGCTCCCAGATCGTCCAGGGCAGGCGCAACCTCGCCCCCCTCAGCAAACCCCTGCGACAGGTCTTCGTCGGCTGGGGCGGCCTCAGCGGCCCCAGGACCGACACGAACAGCGGGAGTCGGGCCGAACATACGGGCCTGACCCTGCATGAGGGGGTTGGCGTGGTCCGGTGTGTGGTACCCGGCGTAGCCCGCGTCCCTGACCGCATCCTCGGCGTCCGAGTACGACGGAGCGTTTACACGCAGTCCTTGGGGGTCGTTCGACATGTCGTACATGCTCGACGCCGGTACGGTGACGCGGTACTTGGTCTTGTTCGCAAGCTCAGCCTCTGGGGTCGCGCCAGCTGGGTACAGCGACACCACCTTGGTTCCGCCGCGCTTCGCCTCGGCGCCCTTCATCCCGGTGCCGTAGAAGGCCGGATCGAGGTTCGCCGTCGGGGTGTTCAGGTTCGAGTAGTGCTCGAAGTGCATGTAGTCCGGGGTCGTCGGGATCGTCTCGCCCGTGCCTAGGTCATAGATCGCGAGCTGGTTGTTGGCCTTGGCCTTCTGGACGGCCGTTGCAAAGTCCGGTTCGACGTGCGAGACATCCATGAAGTGCTCGCCGGTCTCCGGGTTCTTCCATACGCCGAAATGCTCATTCGGCTGGCTCAGCGGACCCTGGTTGGTCTGCATGAAATTCTGGATGTCGTGACCGGTTGGTTGTCCGGGAGTTTTCGTCTCCAGGCCCTTCTGCACCGACACCGCGTACCCGGATGTCGGCATCGCGCCGGTCTTCATGTCCTTCGTTATCCCACCCTTTTCGGCGATGTGGGATACGAGCTTCGCCAGCTCGTCGCCGATCAGGCCACCCTCGGCGTGCGCCTGGCTGCCGATGTAGCTGTTCGGGTCGAATGTCGTGGGCTCGTTGAGGTCCGCCGTGTCTGGATCGGTCGGTTTCGGCACGGTCAGGACAGGCTTGCCGTCGCCCGACTTCAGGTAGTGGTCATCGGTGATGGACGCGGTCGGGTTGAACTCCATGGGGTAGCCCTGCTCCTGGAGCTTCATGTACATCGCGACCCCGCCGGGCGAGAGCTGTGTGTCCGATCCCCAGTCCATGCCGTTCGAGTGCGCGTGATCCACGCCGCTGCGGAGCATCTTCGGGCCGATCCCCTGTCCGCGGTACGCCGGGTCGACGATGCCGTCAGTCCCGAACCCCATGCCGTTGCCGCCCCCGCGGCCGACGAGCATGCTGCCGTCCTCGCTGGGCTCGGCTACCATGCGGCCGACATGGGACATGTCCGAGGGGTCGTGCGCGTCGATCACCAGCGCGTCAGGGTGGAAGCCAATGAGCCCCGCGGTAGGGTGACCCACATCGGTGGCCTTGTTCACAGAGATCGCCGCGCCCTGGCGTTGCTTGGCGGCGTAGCCCTCGTTCGCGAGGGAGTGCAGGGAGCTGCCGTCGTACGCGCGCGCCAGCTCTGGGGCGCTCCTGGCGGCCGTAGCCACCGCGTCCTTGCCGAGCATACCCTCAGGGGTCATCAGGTACGGCAGAACGTCGCCCGTGGCGCCTACGGCACCGGCTGCCTGCGGCCCGAGGTACTTGCCAGCCAGATCGGAGAATTGCTGCACCCCTTGGCCGTAGTCGGAGCTGAGGCCGCTCGCGAACTTGCCCGCGGCAGATCCCTTCACGCCGTTGTAGAGCGGGGCCACGGTGTGCTGGATGTACTGCTGCCCCTCGGGCGAAAGATCCATGCTCGGGGAGTACTGCTCCTGGTACTTGCGGACCGCGTCCGCAGCGGCGTCCATGCCCTGCGGGAGTACCGACAGACCCTTGATGCCGGACAGGGCCTGCACACCAAGGGTCTTCGCTAGATGGCGCGCAACCTCCCCCAAGCCGTGAGCGTCGGCGATCATTTGGTCGGTATCAAGACGGGGGAGGTTTGCCATAGAGTTATGCGGGGATGAAGATGCCTCGTGCCACTTCGCCGCGCACCTTGTGGTACGTCATCGAGGTAGCCTGTCGCTTCGAGAGCCAACCACCGCGCGACGCGTAGGCATCGGGAGCCGCAAGGGTGGGGTGCTGAATAACCTTCGCACCGCATTTTTCTTTCTCTTCCACGTGGTGCTTGTGACCGGTGTGGATGTACACGTACGGGCAACGGCCCCAGGCTTCGCGGAACTGGTCCGAGAACACGCGGTCGACGTCGCTGATCTTGGCCAGGTGGCCGTGGTAGAACCCGAGCATCACCTTGCCGTGCTCGTACATCGCGTACGGGTTGGGCGAGAGATTCACATGAACCCGTGGCTCGTTCTCGTACAGGTGCGCGAACATGATTCGAAGCCAGACCGAACCCGCGGGGTCGTGGTTGCCTTCCATCATGTAGACGTAGACTTCCTCGTGCTTCGCCAGCATCGCCGCGATCACGCGACGCAGGATGCGCACCGCAACCATGACCACCTTCTGGTAGCGCGAGTCCGCGTCCAGGACGTGCCCGTGGGTCGGAGTCATCGGCGCCAGCGAGTCAAAGTGCAGGAAGTCGCCGAGCTGGTTCAGGATACCAACCTTCGATGCCGGTGCCGCTGCGATCATCTCCAGCAGCGTGTTGACCAGGCACCGCTCGGCCAGATCCAGGTCCCAGTCCGCGCCGGTCTCCTTGTCCCATGCTAGCATGCCGACGTGGCAGTCCGTCATGGTGTACAAGGTCGCGAGGTCCGCGTCGAGGTACATAGGCGCCTCGACGGGAGGCGTAGGAACGATCCTCTCGTTCAGGGCGGCCAGTACCGCCTCCTGGAGCGACTGACGTTCCACAGCTGGGACGTCGATTTTCTGCCACTTGAGGCGCACTCGGTCCTGGGCGTCGGTCATCACCGACATGCCGCTGACTAGGTGGCCAGGGGTGACCTCGAAGACCTCACCGCTGTCGAGGCGGGTCTTGATCCACTGCTGGTCGGTCTCGCCCTGCCGGTCGACTCGCGTCGAGACACCATGGACCTGGTAGCCCTCTGGGGTGGCGTTCGATGGTGGAGCATGGATCGCGTCGGTGTGCGTCGCGGCCCATCCTGCTGCGGCCTGGTTCTCTGACTTCATCCCGCGGACACGGGACTCTGCGTAGCGATCTCGGAGGGTGGTTCGAGGGATTCTGAGTTGTCGCGCTGCTGCCGCGACCGAACCGTGTGCCGATACTGCGTCTAGTGCTTGTTGCAATTCTTCAGTTGTGAAAGCCATCTGATTCCTTGTGTTGAACTACTTTTGCATCAGTCTGATGTTACGAACGAGCGCGATACTTGCCAGCTGCACTGACATGATCTCGACCCCCCAGCGCCAGCCCCTTTTTCTGCAGGCGGCCGTCAAGCGGTCGAGAATATCACCGCTCTCCATAATCTCAGACCATGTCGATTCGTGCAACACCTTACAGATCTCGCCAGCGCAAGCGTCGCGCACGGCGTGATCCACATCGTGAACCTCTAGGGTGGCCTTCACGATGTCCTTGATTTTGTACGTGATGATGGAGTTGAAGCCGATCTGCTTCCCATCCTTCGTCGTGGCGCTCTCGTCGCCCATAGCGTGAGTCGACGGGACCACGTTCTGCGCGATCACGTCGTCGATCTTGAGCGGCAGGCGCCAGTGGAAGCCTGGCATCAGTGTGCGCTGGTACTTGCCGAGACGCACCAGGACGGCCTCTTCCCATGGCTCGATCACGGCCCAGAACTTGAACAGCTCCAGCCAGGACAAGATGAACTCGATCAGCCGGTCGAACATCGCGCCCCCAATGTATCGTAAAAGAGACCTTAACCGCCATAACGTACCTTTTAAGGTACATCAGCTCTGCTGGTCGACGTTCCGGTTGACCCAATTGTCGAAGTCAGCACCCTTCGATCCGGAAGCCTGCGTGCCGTCGTTGACCGGCGCGGCGGGCTGGGGAGTGCTAGGCTCTGACATCTCGTGCCAGGCTTGCTGCACAAGGTCCCAGAAGGACGACTTGTGCATAGTATTATCCGGTTGCCCACCATCCGCCATAGGCTGATCCGGAGAAGGAGTCGAGTCTACCGGCTCAGGGGGCGATGTGGCGTCGCTGCTGGCCGCTGCCGCCGCGCCAGGCATCGAGCTGGCGCCGAGGTTCACGTACTTGGCCAGATCCTCTGGCAGGCGTGCCTGGCTGTACCGCGCCACTGGGCGACTGTGCAGCACACGCGACCCAAGGCCGCCGAGCACCATCGCGCCCATCGGGCCAAAGCCACCGAGTGCGCTGTCCCCGTGCTGGGAGTCGCCTTCCTTGCCACCGAATAGCTCATTCCCGGTTGCGCCCGCGGCGCCAGCGAGACCGGCGTAGATCAGCGCGCGCTGCGCGGTACCCGAGTCAGGGTACTTCGAGGTGAGCTGCTCCTTTCCAAGCTGACCCAGCTCTCCGATGTCGTTTAAACTGCCTGACGGACTGAAGGCGTTGCCTTCGGTCAGCGCGCGGTTCATCACGAGGTTCGGGTTGACGCCAGCGGTACCGGCCTTCTCGACCAGCGGCCGGATCGTCATCGCGTTCGAGTACTGCTTGCGCAGATCCTGGAACATGTCGTACTTGTCCGGCGGCATGCCGTGCTCAAGCGAGTCGAAGTAGTGACCCTGCAGCCCGGTCAGGTAGTGCACCAGGTCGCCGTTGTCGGTGCGCGCGATATGGTCGTTGAGGGCGGTGTTCTGCTGGCGCCAGGCGTCGCCAGGGATCTGCATCACCGGTCCACCAGGAAGCGGGTTCTGGATCGGGACAGCCTTCGAGTTGGGACCAAAGAGACGGTTCGCCCAGCTGTTTACGATCTTGGCGTTCTCGTCGGTGCCGATGGTGTTCGCGTCGTGCAGGATCTGGTTCACCCCGGCAATAGTGTTCGGAGTCACGAACGCCATCGTGCCGTCGGCCATGGCGCCTATGTTCGCGCCCACTTTCTTGCGGCCCTGTTGCCAGCTCTCCATGTCCATCGGACCGCCACCAGTGTCGATGCCAGAGATGTCGCCGAGCGCCGAGTTGAAGGCGTCGCGCTGGCCTTCGTGGCGCGCGGCAGCTCCCGAGAACGGCAGCTTGTCGAGGGCCGATCCTACCCAGCCTGCGAATCCGCCCGAGGTTTGCGGCATCGACAGTGGGATGTTGTACTTTTTGGCGATGTCTGCGCCGATGCGCGCGCCGCGGCTGAGCGTGTCTTCCCCTGCCCGCAGCACACTTGCGCCTGCGTCACCGAGGACTCCACCGACTTCTCCGGCGACGGCACCCATACCGGCGTTGCCGCCCCGAGTCTCTCCGGTCCCCACTGGGGCGATGGCTCCGTACCCTGCGCCGGTCGCGGCAGGCTTTGTGATTCGATAGATGGCTTGTGCGGCCTGGAGCGCCCCGGGGCTGGTACCCAGCTTTGCGGCGATCTTAGCTCCAAGAGCCTCGCCACCCATACCCGGCACTGCGAATTGCGCCACGCCCCCAGCAACATTGCCAAGGATTCCTGCTCCGGTGTGTTCGAGGGGAGCGTCGAGTCGTCTTTGCTCATCGGTGTCTGCCTGGGTTTGGCCGCCGAACAGCTGACTGATGCCGCGGCCGGTGTCGGCGAAGCTCTGACCAGCGCCAGCGAGGAATCGATTCACACCCTGCGATGTCTTGATGCCGGTGTCCCACGGGCCGAACTGGAGCGTGCCAGGGCCTTCGCTCGGATCGTACCCAGGTCCCTTCGGCGGACCGCCCGGCGTGTTACTGCCAGGAGGAGGCGGGAGGACGATGGGCTCGTGCGTCACGGGCTGCGAGGCGCTGAGGGATGCGATGTGGATCGCGTTCTGTTCTGCCTGCTGCGCGCCAGCTTCGTCGCCACGGGCGCGAGCGGCCTGCGCCTCGTCGTGCGCTGCCTTCAGGGCTGCAAGTAGTTCGCTGTCGTTTGCCATTTACTGCTGCGGCTGTGGGCCGGGTAGGATCTGAGGTTGTGGTCCAGCGTTCTGGGTGTTCTGGACCTTCTGCTGGAGCGCTGGTGGCATCACCGGCTTCGGTCCCTTCTGGTCGCCCTTCGTCCACGCGCCGAGCTTCATGTAGTAGTCGACGTACGGGTCCTGGGTCACGACCGATGGCGTGTTCGGGTGCGCCTGGCGGCCGACTGTCGCAGCCTCCTGCGCGGTCAGGTTGTCCTTGAGGCGGCTCTGGTGGAATGGGCTGAAGTTCGCCTCGTACCAGGTGTTGAAGACGCTCGGGTCTGGGTTGCCGTTCTTCTGGATGTACGCGCTCCAGAGCTTCGACTTGTTGACCTGGTCCTGGGCAACCTCGGCCTGCGCGGAGGCGAGAAGTCGCGCGACCGCTGGCATCAGGTTGCTGGATGGCAGGCTCTTCAGGCGCTGCTGGACTTCCATGTTCGTGATGCGGCCACCGTAGATCGCCTTGAGGCCGGTTGTGGCGGCCTGCAGGAAGTACTTGTCGGTGTCCTGCTGGGTCGCGAGCGACTTGAGCTGCGGATCGCTCGCGATCTTCGATGTGAGGTCATCACCGAGCACACCGCGGCTGAAGTTCTCGAAGGCGCCGATCTTCGCGCCAGCGGGACCGGTCAGCAGCTTCGGATCGCTCAGCTTGTCCATGTTGCTGAGCGCCTGGCCGTAGTTATAGATCGTCGACTCGGCGCCCTGGGCGGCGTCGCCCATGGCCTGGCTGCCTGCCTCGATCTGCTTCACGCGCACCTTGTCGTCGCCCATGTGGGTTGGCTTCCAGGTGTACCCGTTGAAGTACTGTGGATCGAAGGCTTCCGCCGCGGTGGCGACGTACGCTGGCTTGGTCTGCGGAGTGAGCGCACCGTACTTCGGGTCGAGCACGGTCGACGGCAGGAAGAGGTCGCTGTACTGCGCCATCAGAGGGTCTGGCTTAGCTGGTGGCTTCTGCGGTACCTGCGGAGGCTGCTGCGGGGCTCCCGCGTTCGGAGGCACGCCAGGGCGAACTGGAGGCGGTCCAGCCGGAGGAGGTGCCGCCCCTGGCGCTTGGGTAGGGGGTGCGGCCGCTGAGCCGCCTGGAGGGGACTGTGGGGCTGCTGGCTTCGGTGGGGGCGGCAGGTTCGGCGTCTGGGTAGCAGCTGTCGCGCCAAGTGGGACGATCTTCTTGCTGCCGTCCGGCTGCGGCAGAAGGGTGAACTTGCCGAACATCTTCGTCAGCTCGACCTGGTCCATGATGCGATCCGCGCCGGGCTGTAGCGCATAGGTGCCGTCCGGGTTGGCGCGGACGTACCACGGCATGTTCGCCGCGCCGCGGAACTGCTGGCCGCCCGCGCTGTTGGCGCCGGACTGGGCGACGCGCTGCTCGGCGAGGTTCTTCGACATGAGCGCATTGGTCTGAGCGATCTCGGCGTCTGGGCCACGCATGCCGTAGTCGGCAAGTAGCTGCGCGCGCTGCATCTGACCCTGGCGTGTCTCTGCCATGCCCTGGGCCTTCGCGGCGTTGACCCCGGCGATGTCGATCCCGTTGTGGTTCGGGGTCGCACCAGCGGCGCCGATGCGGTACATCATCTCCTGGTCGGATGGCCCAGTAGGGAGCCCCATCAGGCGCTGCGTGGCCTGGTCGATCAGGCGCTTCTGCTCGGCGTAGGCATCGGCCTGCTGGGACTCGTAGCTGGTGTACTGCTTGCGCAGACCGCTCAGCTCGTCGGTGTTCTCTTGGAAGCGATCAGCGGCATTCTTGCGCGCGGTGGCCTGGGTTGGCACAGCCGTAGCCGCCTGAAGCGGGGACTGGTCCCCAATGTCAGGTGATGCCTGTGGTGCGCTCGCCGCGTTGTCGTCGGTTGGAACGCCTTGTGTGTCTACGGTTTGGGTCATTGTAGCGCCCTATCCTAGGTCAATGTGACCGGCTGCTGCTGCTGGCCGCTCAGGGTGCCTGCGAGGTTCGCGCCGCTGCCGAACAGTGTGGCAAGTGGCGAGGTCGCTGATCCCTGTGCGCTTCCGTTGCCGCCATTGACACCGGTTCCGTAATTGTAGTTGACCTGCGCAGTTGGGACCTGGATGCCCGAGAGCGCACCCTGCATGTCGGCCGCCATCGTCATCGGGTACTGCTGCTGCTGCAGGAAGTCCTGGTAGGCGAGGTTGAGGTTCGACTGGTTGTATCCCTGCTGCTGCTGCCCCATCTGGTTTTCGGCGTTGATGGAGTTGATCTGGTTCTGCGTGCCCTGCGAGCCGATGCTCGCCGTGTCTGCGCCAGCGTTGAGCGAGGTGTTCGCCTGGCTCTCTTGAGCCGACGCTGCCTGCTGAGCCGCGGTGAGCGCGTTCGCGTTCCCGGCCTGCGCAGCCTGGAGGGCGCTGGAATAGCCGGTGCCGAGCGCGCCAGCCTGCGCGTTGGTGATGTTCTGCTCGTTCTGCTGCTCGGCATTCTCCATGAGGTTCGTCCCCTCGGTGGAGCTGCCGGTGATGTTCCCGGCGCCGATGATGCTCGACTGCAGGGACGGCATCGTGTAGTTGTTGAAGTTCGTGTTCGCCGCGTTCGCGATGCCACCCAGCACCGTGTTCATGTACGGGTTCATGTACTGCTGGGTCGTGTTGTACGTCGGGTCGGTCCCGGCGTTCAGGTACCCTTGCGCTGCCGCGAGTGGGTTGTTCTGCGACTCACCCTGCTGGACGAGATTCTGCGCGGCCTGCGTGGTCGAACTGGCGCTCGCTGGCAGCCCACTGGTCTGACCCTCGGCGGCGACGCTGTTCGGGTCCTGAGAGGCGATGCGCGGGCCCTGGTACGCCTGGTACGGCTGCGCGGCAAACTGCGCCGCAGTGTTGAGGATCTGCTGCGTGTAGTCGGTGTACCAGCTCGGCAGCTGCGTCGAACTCTGGGAGTAGTTCGAGCTGGCCGACGGCGGTGTGCCCTGATTTAGAAACGAGAGAGCGCCCATTAATTACCGCCCATGTACTTGTGAATCGGCTTCGCGTCTGGGGCCATCTGACCCTTCGCGAGTGCCGCACCCTTGTGCTTGCGCACGTTGTGACGCATCGAGTCAAGGACCTTCGCCCCGGCTCCGTTGTCTCCGTTGCCAAGCATCGACACCGTCTGCGCGTCGATCACGTACTCGCCGTTCGCGAGGCGCGCAGGGATGGAGTCGCTGGTACCGTCCCCAGGACCCTGTACGTGGCGCGAGACGTCGCTGCCGCCACCGGCAAACGGACGAGCACCTGGCTGGCCGGTCTTGCGCGCGTTCGCTGCCAGGACCTGTGCCAGCGGCGAGCCGCCACCGGTCGCAATGTTCGAGCTGGCGAGCGTTGGCTGCTGCGACGTCGAGCCACCACCGGCCATTGCTGTCGGACCAGTCGCTGGCGGTAGGCCGGTGCTCATCATTCCGGCGAGGTTCCCAGCCATGCCAGGCTGGGCGCTCGCTGGCGCTGGAGGAAGACCGGCGCTCATCATGCCACCAGCAAGACCCCCGGCGACCGATGGGGATTGCGCATTGCCTCCCGCGGTCGGCAGCTGAGTCGGGCTCGCGCCACCGCTCATACCTGGAGTGACTGCGGGTGCGATTCCGGCGTTGTTCGCCGACGCTGGTGTGCCAGCCATGCCGCCGATTGCGCCAGCGCCTGCTTGCAGGAACGACAGCGGGTTCTGCGGCATCTGCATCGCCCCTGAGCTTGGAGGTTGCATCACGAAACCAGTGCCAACCGATCCACCTACTTGAATCTGCCCCGGCTGCTGCCACGGCGATTGAGTGGGTGGCGATCCTCCCGGAGCCGGAAGAGGTGGCGGCATCATGTTGTGCGTAGGCTGCGCTGGCGCGAAGTTACCTGCGCCTGCCGGTGCCGGTGGCAGCGGACGCGATACCGGAGGCAGCGTCGGACGAGGGGCCGTCGGAGTCGGCGGCTTCTGAGGCATCGGAGGACGAACCTGCGGTCCGCGCATCGCGCCGAAACCACCGCGCCCATTGAAGTCACCACCGAACCCACCACGGCCGGTGAAGTCAGGCATGCCGCCACCGTAGAATCGCTGCGGGGTCGTCGCCTTGACGTGACCACCCTTCTTCGAGGCCATCGGCACCCCCGGTGTTCCAACCGGCGCGGTCGTCGAGTAGAAGCTCTGCTGCGGGCTCTGGCCGTACGTGTAATAGTTCGGGATGTTCGGCGTCGACTGCGAGCGCGGCGCGAAACCGAGCCCGGGCTGGTTGCCTGTCAGGCCCTTGTAGTTCGAGTAATTGTACCCGCCAGCAGGGCCATAGCCGGTGCTCGCCGCTGGAGCGCCAGTGGTTCCCGAGGAGGCCGAGCCGCCGAATAGCGGAGGAGGCGAGAACGTCGGAGTGTACTGCTTGTTCTGCTTGTACTGACCGGCGGCCCCGAGGAGGCTCATGAGCGCGGCCGCTGACGAGACGCCATTCGATCCTACACCAAGCGACTTCAGAAGCGATCCCAGAGCGCCACCCACGGCGTTCGAAGTGCCGCTGCCAGATCCAGAGCCAGATCCAGAGCCACCGCTCTCGCCGAGCTGTTGCGGGGTCAGAAGCTGGACGCTGTCCTGGATGTCTGCAGTGATCGGAGCGTTTACACCAGTTCCCGAACCCGGGGCCATGCCGTTGACGCCGATGGTTCCGGAATTGGCGCCAGTGAGGGATGCGATCTCGCTCGCCGTCGGTGCGCCGCTGTTCTCCCGCAGGTACAGGCTGTCCATGCCGGACGTGTCGACCGGGCTCGGACCGCTGTCGTAGCTGGTGTACGCGCTGCCGCCATCATCAAAGCGACGCTTGGCGTACGTGCCCTTGTAGATCTCGCGGAGCTTGCTGTGATTCGCCATTAGGTTGTGCCTGGTGTTGGCTGGTAGAACTGGGCCTCAGGACCCTGTCCGTACGTGTTGTAATTCGTGATGTTGGGGTTGACCTGCTGTCGCGGCTGATACCCAAGTCCCGTGCTGTTGAATCCGCTGTACGATCCGATGTTCGAACCCGTGCCAGCCGGTGCCGGTGTCGGCGCCGGAGCTGCTTGCTGGGTCGATACTGGCTGCACAGTTGCTTTCGCCGCTGGCTGCGCCACTGGAGGGGCTGCCGGTGCGGCTGGTGCGCTCGGGGTAGTTGGCGAGGTCAGGTACTTGCCTGCCAGACCAGCCCCTATTGTACCAGCTGCGCTTCCCCAGGCTGGGCTCCCCGTCGCGCTCGACACTCCCGCGTTCAATCCACCGCGAACCGCCCCGGTGATAGCGCCATTCCCCGCGCTGCCTCCGGAGATGGCCCCTATCGCCCCCCCGATACCTGCGCCGATACCGGCGCCAGAAAGTCCCGCCCCAATCGACACCGGTAGTCCGGTAGCTGCGTTGATCGACTGCCCCACCGCGTTGTTCACCCCAGATCCCTGGACGTACCCGCTCGCCGCGCCCCCCAGCGCGCCGATCAGTGGGTTGCCGCCGGA